>Ga0247833_1002062_pt1 | contig 30591 bp, 20 predicted proteins | sample LaCruzMarch2015__7_FD_187117 | JGI IMG/M metagenome (GOLD analysis project Ga0247833, IMG submission 187117) | Freshwater microbial communities from meromictic Lake La Cruz, Castile-La Mancha, Spain - LaCruzMarch2015_8m | ecosystem: Environmental > Aquatic > Freshwater > Lake | place: Spain... | reverse complement strand
GGATTTTAGGATTTTTGCGTTCATTAATTGTCTGAACCTGGATTTGGGTGGATTTTAGGATTTAAGGATTTTTGAGATCATTAATTGTCTGAACCTGGATTTGGGTGGATTTTAGGATTTAAGGATTTTTGAGATCATTAATTGTAACACATCCAAACATCCCAAAATCCCCCCAAATCCCCGTTCAGACAATATTACTTCCCAATACAAAACTTCCCAAAGATCTCCCCCAACAAATCCTCCACCCCAATCTCGCCCGTAATCTCCCCCAAAAACGCCAAAGCCCTTCGGATATCCTGGGCCACAAAATCGCCGGTGATGCCGGTATCCAGGCCGATCAATACATCTTCAAGCGCCCCATCGGCAGCGCGTAAAGCCGCATAATGCCGAGCGTTGGTCACGATGGTCTGGTCGGTACGGATGCCACCGCCTGCCACCATTTCGAAGAGTTTTTCCTTAAAATATTCAATATTTTGCTGGTTTTTGGCCGAAATGGGGATGATTGCGTCGGCCAAACCCGCCATAAATGCCGGAGCAGAAACGCCTTTTGTACCTTCGTCCAACAAATACGGATGCACTTCGGGCGCCTCAGGGTGCAACAACCAGTCGGTTTGAAAATACGGATTGTGGTCCATTTTATTGCACACAATCAACAGGCCCTGCGGCGCTTCCACGGGGTTGTCCGTGCCGCTGGCGTTCAGCGCCGGAATCAATTTATCCAAATCCGCGTACACCTCCTGCAAGGTCATGGTGGTGATGTCCCACACATACACCAGCACGGCTGCCTCTTGTATTTTTTCCATCGTGCGTTGTACCCCGATGGCTTCGATTTGGTCTTGCGCCTCCCGGATGCCAGCCGTGTCGATGAGGCGAAATTGCACGCCGTGGATATTCAGCACTTCTTCAATGGTATCGCGGGTGGTGCCGGCAATGGCGCTCACGATGGCGCGTTCTTCGTTGAGCAGGGCATTCAGCAAGGTGCTTTTGCCCGCGTTGGGCCGCCCTGCAATGACGGTGGTAACGCCTGTTTTGAGCACATTGCCCAACTGAAAGGACGCGATCAAGGCCTGGGTATGCCGCCGAATCTCCTGCACGAGCGCGCGCAAGGCATGGCGATCGGCAAATTGCACGTCTTCTTCCGAAAAATCGAGTTCCAACTCTACCATGCTGGCAAAATGAATGAGCTCGCCCCGCAAACGACTGATTTCGTTTTTAAATCCGCCCCGCAACTGCCGCATCGCGACATCGTGCCCGACCTCGCTCTGACTGGCGATCAAATCGGCCACGGCTTCGGCTTGCGAAAGGTCCATTTTGCCGTTCATAAAGGCCCGCAACGTGAACTCGCCCGCCATAGCCATCCGCGCACCCTGGCGCACACACAACTGTATGATTTCCTGCTGAATATACGGCGAACCGTGGCAGCTGATTTCCACAATATTTTCGCCCGTGTACGAGCGCGGGGCCTGAAAAAGCGTAACGAGCACTTCGTCGAGGATGCGCCCGTCTTCGGCTTCCAACCTGCCAAAATGGGCGGTGTGGGATGCCTGTTTCAGGAGGTTTTTGCCTTTAAATATCCTTGCGCTCAGGCCAATCGCATCGGGACCGGACAGGCGAATCACGGCAATGGCGCCCAAACCCGGCGGCGTGGCCAAAGCCACAATGGTATCGGAAAAATCAGGTAGTATCATAATTATTGGCACAAATCTAGGTTGTTCCGTAAACTTGCCATAAAAAAGCGCAGCGCATGGAACAAATGCAGGAAAACGACCGGAAAGTAATCCTAAAAGAGCTGATCGGTAAAAGTTGGAACCTCGAACTCATCATTTCGGGTGCGGCCATCGTGTTGACGACCTATTTACCAGAATTGGTGGAGCGGCAGTTTTACCTGTTTCATTACAATTTATCGTACGAATGGTTCTCCGGCATGGGTACTTTGCCCATTTTGGCCTACGCTTTTTTCAAAACAGTAGCCTGGTTGCTCATCGGTATGTTTGTGGTACACCTGATTATGCGCGCGTTTTGGGTGGCCATGATCGGACTGAGTGCCGCATTTCCGCAAGGCATTCAATACGATCGCTTGCCTAATATGCCCCCCAGCCAGCAACAATATTACGAAAAAAAGTACGGCAGGTTGGATGATTATGTGGTATCCCTCGACCGCTTATGCAACCGCTTGCTCGCTTTTGCCTTTTTAGTGGCCTTGATGGGCATTATGGTGGGTGTGTTGTATTATGCTATTTTTTATATTACTCAGTTGTTCAATGCGGTGTTTTCCCCGGACATGCAGGAGTTGGTTGGGAACATCGTGGGATTCGCATTTATGGCATTGGCACTCTTCCTTTTGATCGCCAATTGGGCCTTGAAAGCAAAACCGGAATTGGATGCACGGTATGGTAAATACATGACCCGCTTGTCGATCTTTTTCAAGTATGGCTTTTTGCCGGTGCTGCACCGACCAATCGCTTACCTGACCATGACGTTTACCTCCAATATCTCCAAAAAAAAGTATTACATCAGTTTGGTCGGCGTGATGCTGGTGGTGATGACCGTTGTATTTATCACTTTTATGCAAAAAATAGGCGAATTGCGTTCGGCTCATCTGCTCGAATACCACCAATTTTACGCGGCGGGCGCACCCGAGGCAGAATTAGCACCCGATAAATACGACAACCTGCGCACCTTCGATGCCCGGCTTCCGCTGGTTTCTTTGGCTTCCGATATGGTGACCGACCCGTTTTTAAAGGTGTTCGTGGTATACCCGAAAATGCTCGACGAGCGTATCGCCCTGCAATGCACCTTGCCCGAAATACCGGATTCCTTGCCGCGTCCGGTGCGTGCAGCCCGCCGCGACAGTGCCCAACTGAGTTGCCTGAATCATTTTTTCAAACTGTATATCAATGATTCGTTGTACACGCAGTCGGAATGGGTGTACCATCAAAAACCTGGTACCACGACGCTCGGATTGATGGCTTATTTGCCCACCGCGGGGTTTAAAACAGGTAAAAACATGCTGTGGGTAAAAATTCCGTCCAAAGAAAAGCCCGATTCTTTGCAGGTTTTTGGTGCCGCGCCTTTCTGGTTTGCGGAAAGCAAGTAAATTTGTCACGACAACCAATTTTACCTTAATACCTAAAATTTCAATTCAAAACATGAGAACTTTTCAATTTTTCGTTCTGCTTTGCCTATTTGCATGGCCTTCCGTGACATTTTCTATTGGAATGTATGCCGTTGGCGACCAGCTCACGGTACACGCAGCCAGCGGATTAATCCTGCGCGAAACGCCTGCACCAACCGGCAAAAAAATCATGACCGTCGAAATGGGCACCCTTGTTACAGTTCTGAAAGAGGGTTTCCGCAAAAATCCCCATTCCGTATCGCCGTTTGAAGGCTTTACCATCAAAGGTTTTTGGGTAAAAGTGCGTATTCCCGGCGGCAAAGAGGGCTACGTTTTCGATGGCTATCTTTCTAAATACAAAACAGTGGGCAGCTTGCCAAACGGCGACGACCCGAATGCCAAAGACAATGACGCGACGACCATTCAGGAACGTTTCCTCATGATGCACGCCGACCGCAAAGGCAAACGTATTGACCTGGAAAAAGGCGAAAATCGCTACGAACATTATAAAATCCTCTTCACCAACAATGCTGATCTTGAGGTAAATACAGGTGAAGGCGGATCGCAATATATCATTCGCTTTGGTAAAGAAACCACAGTGGAAGAAGCCTACCTGATTGGCAAAGAATTGTGGCTGGAAGATGTGGAAAGTCTCAAATCTACGATCAGCAAGGGCCTTATTACGCTAACCAGCAATGATGAATTGTGGCAAGTGGAAGTGCAAAACAAAGGCGGTATTGTGCATTTGATTATGTCGCACGCGGATTAACTCAGATTTTTATAAACCACGGATTACACGGATTAACACAGATTTTGATTCACCACGGATTACACGGATTAACACAGATTTTTTTTCATTTCGAATAATATTAAAATCTGTGTTAATCCGTGTAAATTTGTGATGAATCGCCCAAAAAAGAAAAATCTGTGCAAATCCGAGTAATCCGTGGTGCATAAAATCTGCGGTGAACCCCAGATCAACGCGACAACTCAAACCGCACCCAATCCACCGCCAGCGCCAGTTCCGACGGATTTTGCGCATGTTTTACCACAAAATACAAATCGTGGTACTTTCCATCCGCCGCCAACCCCACCGGGATCTGTACTTCTGAAAATTCCATGTTTTTTGGCACATTCCGCACTTCAAACGCCACTTTTCCCGCCAAAGGCCCATCCGGCGCATCCAAATGCAATTCAACAATGCCCCCGTGACAAGGATAAAGTCGGTCGCCGGTGCCCAAACCCAGCGAAACGGTATGAATGCGGTTCAAATCACAGTGTTTAAACATAAAAAAACTAAGGTGCTTAAACTCATTCAGCACCACGGTGTCGCCATTGAACGGCCGATACGTGCGCACATCGCGCGACACACTATCCGCATTTTCTGCTTGCTGGAATGCCGGGCGCAACGCAATCGCCGCGCTGTTTTCGAGGGCCGCCTGGCTGCTGCTACCCCGGTCGCGGTAACTGGTTTGTAATAAAAAGGTCCCCGGGGCCGGTTTTTTGTTTTTGTCGGTTCCCGGCGGTATTTGCAACACATAATTGCCTGCAATCGATACGCCCTGTTTTACTTTCGGCGGATCACCCAGGGTCAAAATCCAGCGCACCATTTCCCCTGCATCTTCTATCGACAATTGCGGATGGGCGCTCATCACCGTTTGCCCCCAAACACCCGCGCCGCCTTTAATGATTTTGTTCGATAAATCCCGCACCGCAAATTCATTGTTCCGGTAACGCGCCGCAATGTCTTGAAAGGCCGGTCCGTTCACTTTCCGATCCACCGCATGGCAGGTTTTACAATCCGAACGATCAATTAATAGTTTGCCACGGGCGTATTCTGCCGCACTTTTAGCCGCCTGATGCCCCTGCGCGATGGAAGTAATGTCAAATCCGGTTTCCAAATAATCAATGGAAGTCGCCACCGATTGCGCCGCAATTTGCCCTTTTTGCAAACTGCCATCTTCCGCATCTTCTACCACTACCTGGTATTGTAAGGTGTCACCTGGCTTGTAAAAACTCTTGTTTTTCCCACCCAGGTCCCAATAAACCACGGGCGGCGCATTGCCTACCGCGATTTTGCGACGCGCCACCCGGGTAAGTCCCTGCCCATCCGTTACCGAAAGTACGGCTTCGTATTGGCCGGCCTGTTGATAAATATGTTTAACAGCGTGAATATCAGGCAAATGCCGCACTTGTTCGGCCGAAACGCCCGCCCAGGCACTGCTTTTTTTGTGCTTTACGCGTGCTGCCGGCAATGCTTTTGCCTGAAACGACACAGCAGGACTCCCATCGCCAAAATCCAGGCTAAAGGAAAGATTGCCACCGTCGTAATCAACGGTTTTTTCGGCGCAAAACACCACCTCAAAAGGCGCGGCCCCTGCTGGTTCTTCCACGGCCAATACCGGCAGCGGAGGACGGTTACCCCGCACATAATCAATCCGGCTCAAACGCGCATCTGGATTAGACGCAAACCATTGGGTGCCATATTCCAGCACCCACAAACTGCCGTTTTTATCCAAAAACATATCCATCGGGCGGCTCAGGCGGATGCTGTCGCCAAAAGGTTCCATGCGGCTGAAATTGCCCAGCGAATCGAGCGTAACCGCCATCATCCAGTTGCGCATCCAGTCGTAGGTAATCAGTTTTCCATCGTAATAATCGGGTAAACGGGTGTTTTCCGGGTACATATCGCGGTAATAAACGGGGCCAGCCATCGCATTGCGCCCGCCATTGCCCGAAAGCGGAAATTCCGCAGAATTACCATAGGGATACCAGATAAAAGCCGGTTGCGCCGGGGGCAAATCGCGGGCACCTGTGTTGTTCGGCGAGTAATTGTGCGGATGGGCCGGGTCAAACCAGTCGCCGTAAGCGCCTGTGGTAAAATTGCGCGCCCGATACGGCTTGTTGTTGCCCACAAAATACGGCCAGCCAAAAAATCCGGCGGCCTTCGCCCGGTTCACCTCATCATGCCCTGCCGGACCGCGGGTGGTGTCGGGATCGCCCGCATCGGGCCCTACTTCGCCCCAAAACAGCAGATTGCGCCGCGAATCGATCGAAATACGAAACGGATTGCGACAACCCATTACATATATTTCAGGTCGGCCCACGGTAGGATCGGGAAACAAATTGCCTGGCGGACAAGTGTAGGTCCCATCGGGCTGCGGGTGGATGCGCAGGATTTTTCCGCGCAAATCCATGGTGTTGCCCGACGATTTTTGGGCATCCCAGGCGCTGCGTCCGGGCCGCTCATCGATGGGCGCGTACCCTTCCGAGGCAAAAGGGTTGGTATTGTCGCCCGTAGACAGGTACAAATCGCCTTTTTCGTCAAATTCAATGCACCCGGCGGCATGGCAACATTCTACCCGCTGCACGGCCACTTTGAGCAGCAGTTTTTCGGAAGCGCGGTCGAGCGTATCGGCCACAAAAGAAAACCGCGACAAATAATTGGCCGATTCTTCGCCCACGGGTGAGTAATACAGGTAAATCCAGTGGTTTTGTGCATAATTCGGATCGAGCGCCATGCCCAACAGGCCATCTTCTTCTTCCGCATGCACCGGCAATTTGTGTACAATATTGATCATACCCGTACTTGGATCAAATATTTTAATCGCCCCACGCCGTTCGATGAGGATGATTTTGCCATCGGGCAGCATTTCGAACTCCATGGGTTCGGTCAGGTTGTCGACCAGCACCGTTTTTACAAAGCGGGTCGGATCGGGCAGCGCGGCAGTGCGACAATCTGCATAATTCAGGCGTTTTTTGCGGATTGCGTATTTGATACCGCCCAGCAGGTGTTGCAAATAGCCCGGTTCCTCATATGATTCGGCGGTATGGCCCATGCCCGTGTAAAATGCGCGACCGCCGTCGTATTCATGGCACCAGGCAATCGGATGGCAATCGGGGCCTTTGTGATTTTCCGTACACATGGTGCCGCCTTTGTAAGACGATTCATCCAGCGACAGCAACACCTGCACATTGGGGTTGAATTCCTTATAGTTATACCATTCATCGCGGCGGTTCCAGGTATTTCCAGGAATGTTTTTGGTAGCAGGATGTTGGTGGTCAAGCACTTGAACTTGAACATCTTGTATTTCCGGATGGCCATTAAAGTAAGCGCCCGACAAACCGCCGTACCATTTCCAGCCATATTCGGTATCCGTCGCGGAGTGGATGCCCACATAACCGCCGCCCGCTTGAATATAGCGTTCAAAAGCATTTTCCTGCTTCGGATCGAGCACATCGCCGGTGGTATTCAGGAAAATAACGGCATGGTAGCGCTTCAGATTTTCTTCGGTAAAGGCTGTTGCGTCTTCGGTGGTATCCATGACCATTCCGTTTTCGCGGCACAATTTGCGCAAGGCCACAACACCCGCCGGAATGCTGGAATGGCGATAAGCGGCTGTTTTAGAAAAAACTAAAAGCCGCGGTGGTGCATCATGGCCAGCGCAGGCCTGAAATAATACAGCCGACAAACAAATAAGCGGCAAAAACAACAAAAACAAGCGCTTGGAAATCCAAGGAAAAGAGAAACCCGATATCAACATCATATTACAAGTAAAAACGAAAGGATTGGGCGAAAATAGCCATTCGTTTGGATTATAAACGGATCGGCGGATTTTTATTCGGATTTTTGCTCGATTCAACGTGCACCACCCATAATTTTGCGTACATTTTAAACCTACCTACTTTAATCACAATTATTTACCTTTGCACAATTCATTTGTTGAACGGACAGGTAGCGAGAGACGATTTGCAGCAGCGGCGCCGTAATGAACGGATGTAAGGATTTCTTTTTGATGAATACCGTATGGCTGTTTTTCTATTCAGCCTACAAGCAAAATAAGTACAACTCCAGGAATATATAAGCAGGTTGGCGTTCAGCGCACAACAAAGCCTTTTTGCACAGGCGCTTTAAAAAACGGGAGCAATAGGGAAAGTTTAACCCCTTTTCCTGCATTGATCAAAAAAAGATCCTGCATAACAGCGTGTTTACAACGCTCCTGCCATTGCGCTTGCCTTTTCTTGCATTTTCCGCAACCTTCCCGTTGGGCGCATTTACAACTTTGCGTTATGCAACTATCCGACGTCATTGGTCAAGCCCGCACCAAGGGTTTTCTTTTGCAGCTGCGACACAGCGAGCGGGTTCCGCATGCGTTGTTGTTTTTGGGCGCAACCGGCGGCGGTAGTTTGGCCTTGGCAACGGCTTTTGCCCAACTTTTACAATGCGAACAACCGGGTGAATTCGATTCCTGCGGCGTTTGCAATGCCTGTCGGAAAGCCGCCCATTTTACCCATCCGGATATTCATTTCTCGTTTCCCAGCATCGGCGCCAATGCAGTGAGCACCGATTTTTTGAAACAATGGCGTACCGCACTGACCGAAAGCCCTTATTTTGATGCCAATACCTGGTTGCAACGCCTCGGTGCCGAAAACAAACAGGGCAATATCAATAAAGATGAATGCAACGCCATTCTGAAAAAACTAAGCCTTAAAGCCTTCGAAGGCCGGTATAAAATCCTGCTAATGTGGCTGCCTGAATATTTAGGCAAAGAAGGCAACCGGCTCCTGAAACTCATTGAAGAGCCACCGGAACAAACGATTTTCCTGTTGGTGGCCGAAAATCAGGACCAAATACTCAATACCATCCTTTCTCGTTGCCAACTCATCAAAACCGATACGCTTTCGGACGATGAAGTGGCCAATGCTTTAGTGGCACACATGGACACGGCACCTGAGCGTGCCCGGCAAATTGCGTTTCTGGCTGGGGGCGATTACCACTTGGCCCGCACCATTGCCGAAAACCCGGATAATGACGATGCGACCCTCTTACTCGACTGGCTGCGCAAATGCTGGAAAGGAAATGGTCCGGAACTTGTAAAATGGACCGACAATTTTGCCAAACTCGGCCGCGAAAACCAGAAACAGTTTTTACAGTATGGACTGCATTTTTTGCGCGAACTTATGGCTTTTGGACTCACCGGCGCGGACACCCTGCGCCTGCGCCCGCAAGAGCTGATTACCGCCCAAAACATGTCGAAAGTGCTCGATTTTGAGAAAATCATCAGAGTGACGGCTCTTTTCAACGATAATGTGTACTATGTTGAGCGTAATGCCAATCCGAAAATTCTGTTTTTGGATACCTCCATTCAACTACACCAGATCATGAAAAGCGCGTGAACACTACTTCTATTCATATTTATAAAACGACAAACCTAAATATATGGCTTGTGTAGGTTGTTCTTGTTCAACCGGTAAAGATTCAACACCTGGCGCCGTAAGTGGCTGTAAAAGCAACGGCGGTTGCGCCTCAGGTGGTTGTAACCGGCATAATACATACGATTGGATTACCGCACTCGGTATCCGCGACCCGAATCCCTATGAAAATGTGGAAGTCAGCTTTAAAAATGGCTCCCGCAAGGAATTTTTCAAAAACCCGCCTTTTACCCGTGCTACTACCGGCGATTGGGTGATTGTCGAATCGTCCACCGGCGGCTATGATGTGGGCAAAATTTCGCTTTCCGGCGAATTGGTGCGCCTGCAAATGAAACGCAAACGCGTACGCCCCGATGCCCGCCTGCAAACTGTTGTGCGCAAAGCCCATGAACGCGACCTCGAACGCCTCGTGGAAGTGCGCAACCAGGAAAAAGCCGTGATGGTGCAAGCCCGCGCAATTTCACGCGCACTTGACCTCGATATGAAGGTGGGTGATGTGGAATTTCAGGGCGATGGCCGCAAATGCACGTTTTACTACACGGCCGATGGTCGCGTCGATTTCCGCGAACTCATCCGCGAATACGCCCGCGAATTCAAGGTTAAAATTGAAATGCGGCAAATTGGCGCCCGCCAGGAATCGGCCCGCATCGGCGGATTGGGCAACTGCGGCCGCGAATTGTGCTGCTCTACCTGGTTGACCGAATTCAAAAGTGTCAATACAGCAGCTGCGCGCTTCCAGAACCTGGCTATCAACCAAACCAAATTGTCGGGTATGTGCGGCCGTCTCAAATGCTGCCTCAATTACGAACTCGATACCTATATCGACGCGCTGGAAGATTTCCCGGACCGCGCCGAACGGATGAAAACCTCCGCCGGGATGGCCATTTTGGTAAAAACCGATGTGTTCAAACGCCTCATGTTTTATACTTATGCCGAAAACCGGGGTAAATTTTTCCCGCTGCACGTCGATCAGGTGTGGGATGCCCTTGATTTGATTAAAAAAGGCGAATTACCCGTAAGCCTGGAAGATATTTTATCCAAAACGCCGCCAAAAGACGAGGAACCGGAAGAAGAAGAACCAGATTACGACAGCGTAAACGACGTGCTTGAACTGCCGCTCGAAAAACGCAAGAAAAAGAAGAAAAAGAAAAGCAAAAACCGCGACCGCTCACAATCTGCTGCCGCTGCTGTTGAAAAAGTGGCCAAAGAAGAAAGTGCAAAAGCAGTACCAGACAAACGCCCGCCCGGACGGCCCGATCAGCGCCGCGACCAACGCAGTGGCCAGCAACGCCCACAAGGCCGACCTGAAGGCCGCCCCGAAGGCCCACGCCCGCAAAATGACGGCCCAAAACCCGCAAATAGACCCAACCAACCCGGAAATCGTCGACCAGAACAACCCCGGCCCCAGCAAAAAAACGAGGCTGGTGCTGAAAAAAGCGAACCACGTCCGCAACAACTGCAACAACCACGTCCGCCGCGGCCTGAACGTCCAGAACGCCCGCCACGCCCGGAACAAAAACCAAGATCGGAGCAAACACCGCGGCCTGAACAAAGACCAAGACCTGAACAGCCGCCCCGTCCCGATCAAAAACCAAGGGCCGAACAGCCGCCAAGACCAGACCAAAAGCCTAAAACGGACCAACCGCCTACTACGGGCGATGGCAATGCGCCGCCACGCACAGGCGGACGCGGCCGGGACCGTTGGAAATCGAAAAGTCGGGGACCAAAAAAAGAAGATTAAGCAAACTAATGCGTGGTGCTTTTGTTCTTTTTAAGACCTTTACGGCAGCACAAAACTGCAATAGCATATCAATTCTAAATCATCATGAAATACGACGTTACCGTCATTGGCTCCGGTCCTGGAGGATATGTAGCCGCCATTCGTTGCGCCCAATTGGGCTTTAAAACCGCCATCATCGAACGCTACAATGTGCTCGGGGGCACCTGCCTCAATGTAGGATGCATCCCTTCCAAGGCCCTGCTCGATTCGTCGGAACATTACCACAATGCCCACGACAAATTCACGGTACATGGCATCGATTTGAAAGACCTGAAGGTGAATATGCCGCAAATGATCAAGCGGAAGAACGAGGTGGTGCTGGAAAACAACAAGGGCGTCGATTTTTTGATGAAAAAGAATAAAATTGACGTGTACCACGGGCATGGCAGTTTTATCGATAAAAATACCATTCAGGTACAAACCAAAGAAGGCGGCACAACAACCGTGGAAACCGAGCGCACCATCATCGCGACGGGCTCTAAACCGATTGTCCCTGCCAATTTTAACTACGATAAAAAACGCGTCATCACCAGCACCGAAGCGCTCAACATCGAAAAAGTGCCGGGTAGCATGGTCATCATCGGCGGCGGCGTAATCGGCCTCGAACTGGGTAGCGTGTACGCGCGCCTGGGTACCGAAGTGCATGTGGTCGAATACATGGACCGCATTATTGCCGGTATGGACAGCGATTGCAGCCGCGAATTGATGAAATCTTTGAAAGCGATTGGCATGCAGTTTCACCTGCGCCATGCCGTTACGGAGGTGACACCTTCCAAAACTAAGGTAAAAGTAGTGGCTCAAAGCCGCGACGATGCTTCCAAAACCCTCAACTGGGACGTTGATTATTGCCTGATTGCCATGGGCCGCAAGCCTTATACCGACAATTTGGGACTGGATAAAGTGGGCATCTCCTTGGATGAAAAAGGCCGTATTGCCGTAAATGAGCACCTCGAAACCAGTGTTCCAGGCATTTATGCCATCGGCGACGTAATCAAAGGCGCGATGTTGGCCCACAAAGCCGAAGAAGAAGGCGTTTTTGTTGCAGAAGTCATAGCGGGCCAAAAACCGCATATCCACTACAACTTGATTCCGGGCGTGGTGTACACCTGGCCAGAAGTAGCGGCGGTGGGTTATACCGAAGAACAATTGAAAGAAATGGGTATTCCTTACAAACCAGGCAAATTCCCGTTCCGCGCCCTCGGACGCGCCCGCGCGAGCATGGACCTCGAAGGCATGGTGAAAGTTTTGGCCCACAAGGAAACCGACGAAATTCTGGGCGTACACATCGTAGGCGCCCGCGCTGCCGATATGATTGCAGAAGGCGTCGCTTTGATGGAATTCCGCGCTTCTGCTGAAGACGCAGCACGGATGTCGCATGCACATCCTACCTACACCGAAGCCTTTAAGGAAGCGGCACTGGCAGCAACCGCCAATCGGCCAATTCACTTGTAAAATACAGCCTGGTGGGCATTTGGAACCTTACTTAATTGGCCCCAAGTGCCCATCAGCCTGAAAACTTTATGAAAACAATCCGCATTACCCTCTACATTTTCATCGGCCTGTCGATGTTGTACCTCCTGTTGTGCTTTTTGGGCCCGTCTCAAATGCATGTATCAGCAACCCAAACGATTAAAGCACCGGTAACAACCGTTTTTCCGCTGGTGGCCGATTTTGGAAAATGGTCGGACTGGAGCCCCTGGAAACACAACGATTCTACCATGACGTATGTGCCCCAAGGCACGCCGGGCGTGGTTGGTCATCAAGTGCATTGGACCAGCCGTCGAGAAGGCAATGGGCATCAGGAAATAATCGAGCTGCGCCCCAACACCTATATTAAAACGGAGGTGCATTTTTCAGAAACACAAACCGTTCAAGCCAACAGTGAATGGCATTTCTCGGGTGATAGCACCCAAACCACGGTAAACTGGGAATTGCTGGTAAAAGACGAACCCTTTTGGGTACGCGGCCTGCTCCTCGGCTTTGGCGTACAAGGTATTTTAACGGATTATTATAAAAACGGCCTGAAAGAATTGGGCGCCGTCGCGGAAGACCTGCAAGCTCAATCCACACAATAAACAGCGTGTTTGACCATAATCAGTGGCACCCATGACGCCCGTCACAAATTGGCATAGCCCGCTGTGATAGTTTTGCCTGAAATATTCAGGTATTATGGCCACATTTACACAAGTACACGCCCCCAATCCGCCGCTCACCCAGCAAACTTGCTTCCACTGCCAGGAACCTTGTCCGGATGAACGCTTGTACACCGACGACAAATTCTTTTGCTGCGAAGGCTGTAAAATGGTGTACGAAATACTGAATACCAACAACTTATGCCAATTCTACAGCCTGGATGAAAAACCAGGCCAGAGCCTGAAAAACCGCCGCGACGCCCGGGCTTTTGCCTACCTCGATGATGCGGAAGTACAAGAAAAACTCCTCGAATACAACGACGGACATACCGCACAGGTCACTTTTTACCTGCCCCAAATGCACTGCGTCTCCTGCCTGTGGCTGCTCGAACACCTGTACAAATTAGATGAAGGGGTGTTTCATACCCGCGTCAATTTCCTGAAAAAAACAGCGCTCATCCAGTTTGATCCTGCGGTGACTTCCTTGCGCAAAATCGCGGCCTTGTTGGCTTCCATCGGCTATGCGCCCGATATTAACCTGGCCGATGTAGACAATTCCCGCCCCAAAGCGCTTTCAAAAAAACTGGCCAGCCAAATAGCCATCGCGGGTTTTGCGGTGGGCAACATCATGTTGTTCAGTTTTCCGGAGTATTTGGGCATGGATCGGGTGGAAGATGCTTGGTTTGCGCGTGTTTTTGGTTATTTAAGCCTCCTTATTGCCACACCCGTGCTGGTGTATAGCGCCCGCGATTATTTGGTTTCTGCATGGAATGGCCTGCGCAATGGCAATTTGAATGTGGATATTCCGCTTTCTTTGGCCATTTTATCCCTGTATTTCCGCAGCGCCTATGAAATTCTGTCCCAAACCGGTGCGGGCTACCTCGATTCCTTTGGCGGATTGATCTTTTTGCTGCTCATTGGGAAATGGTTTCAGCAAAAAACCTGGAATACACTCTCTTTTGAACGCGATTATAAATCCTACTTCCCCGTGGCCGCCATGCTGAAAAACGGCACAGAGGAAACGTCCACCCCCGTCAACCGCCTGGTTCCGGGTGATATCATTGTGGTGCGCAGCCAGGAAATCATCCCGGCCGATGGGTTGCTGATCAAAGGTTCCGCTAAAATTGACTACAGTTTTGTGACCGGCGAATCGGACCCGGTACTCGTACACGCGGGCGAGCGTATTTTTGCGGGTGGCAAACAAACGGCCGAAAGCATCGAAATTTCCCTCACCAAACGGGTAGCCCAGAGTTATCTGACGCGTCTTTGGAATGATCAGGCCTTCAAACAAGCCGAAAAAGGCAAAATCAGCCGCCTTGCCGATCGCGCAGGACAAATTTTCTCCATCCTTATCCTGGCTTCCGGCCTTGGAGGATTTTTGTACTGGGCCCCCACCAGCATGGCCACGGCCATCAATGCTTTTACTGCGGTGATGATTGTGGCTTGCCCTTGTACCATCATTTTTTCTATTTCCTTTACGATGGGCAATATTTTGCGCATCCTGGGCCGCAACCAGTTTTATGTTAAAAACAGCGCGGTCATTGAAGCCCTCGCCTCCACCCAGGCGGTTATTTTTGACAAAACGGGCACCATTACGCAGGTGGCGCAGCAATCTTACCAATTTAAAGGGGCGGCTTTGAGTTTTTCGGATCAGGCCGCCATTAAAAGTTTGACCAAGCACTCGGCGCATCCATTGAGTCGGCGCTTGTACGCTTCCCTGCCAGCGTTGCCAACCCTTCCACCCGAGCATTTTGAGGAGTTGCCCGGCCAGGGTATTCAGGGGATGCTTCAAGGGCGACAGATTAAAATCGGTTCTGCTGAATTTGTGGGACAAAACGGCGGCGGTCAGGGTGTGTATTACGCGGTGGATGGGGTGGTGAAAGGTTATTTTGAGGTGAAAAGCCGGTACCGCGCTGGATTGAGCCAGGTTTTAGCCTTTTTCCGGAAAAAACGCTCGGTTTGGCTGCTTTCGGGCGACCAAAACCAAGAGGCGGCACAATTGGCCCCATATTTCCCGGATCCTGCGCACATGCAATTCAATCGCACGCCGCAGGACAAACTGGATTTTGTAAAAAACTTACAAGACAACGGCCAGGAAGTACTCATGATCGGCGATGGCCTGAACGATGCAGGCGCCTTGCAACAAAGCAATGTGGGCATCGTGTTGGCAGAAGATACCAACAACTTTACCCCGGCCTGCGATGGCATTGTGCATGCCGATGAATTTGATAAAATCCCGCAGTTTGTGCGTTTGGCGGAGTCGGGCGTGCGCATCGTGAAGCAGTCGTATGTGATCGCACTGGCGTACAATCTGTTTGGGCTGACTTATGCCGTTACGGGACATCTTTCGCCATTAATTGCTGCGATTTTGATGCCCGTTAGTTCCGTTTCGATTGTGTTGTTCGGGATTGTTTCGGGGAATTTGCGGGCGCGTCGGTTGCGTTTGCGGTAGGGGCGGGTCGCGACCCGCCCGTACGGTGCGCGACCCGACCGTACGGTGCGTTAGGTGTTTGGGCGGGTCACGACCCGACCGTACACCCGACCGATGGGCCGCACCAGGTAGAACCTGGCGCGAGCGGTGGGCGGGTCGCGACCCGCCCCTACAATGCCCGCATGGGCATAAAAAAACGGATTACCCGGATTTAATCAGATCATAAACAATCTGTGCAAATCCGCGTAATCCGTGGTGTATCCCCTTTTTCGGAGAAATCCCCTCCTTACCCGTTGATCGTCAAAATCTTTACCTCTACCCGCTGGTTTTTCTTTTTCCCGGCTTCTGTTGAGTTCGGTTCGATCGGGTATTTCCAGCCGTAGCCTTTGTATTGTACCCGTTCGGTGGCGATCCCTTTTTCAATCAGCCAGTCGGCTACCGCTTTGGCGCGGTTGGTAGAGAGTTCGTTGGCAAACTCCTCATTGGGCCACATCTTATTGTTGGTATGGCCGCCTACTTCCACCATGACATCCGGGTTATCGTTCAGGAATTTAAACAAGGCGGTCAATTCGGCTTCACTTTCGGGTTTTACCTCGTATTTGTTGGCATCAAAATATACCTTTTCGAGTCGGAATACCTTGCCTTTTTTCATATTGCTGCGCTCAATCTTCTCGTTTGTGGCAGCTTGCGCAACTGGTTTTTTGACGCCGGTTTCCGGCTTTGGAGTTGCGGTGGTAGGCTTGGCAGTGGTAGGCTTGACGGTGGCTGGGCCTTTTACCGCCAACTTTGGTTTTGGATCGGGCATTTTATCCGGTCCGCAAACCACTTTTTTAATTGGAGACAGGTTGTCCAGCAGGATATTGCCGTTTTCAGGAAACAAAATCGGCGTTTTATAATACGCCTCAATCAGGATAAACGTATAACTGCCCTTTTTAGGACTAATACGTGCGTTATAGGATATCCAGCGGGTATGGGTAATGAGGGAACTTTCGTACAACAACTCCGCTTTGTCGCAGTAGCCCATGCCGCCCCAAATGCGAATTTTACAAGGGGCAACAAAGTTTCTAGGTCCGGGGGTTGCACTTTTTGCCAGCGGACTAACATAAATTTCGGATCGGCACAAATCCATGCTAAACTCATAGCATTGATTGATTTCCAGGGGCCGACTGATGCGTTGTGCCACCGACTCCCAGGTATCGGTTTCCCGCACCACCAAACCGAGGTACGAATTGCCGTTGCTCGCCGGACGTGTTACATCAAAACTGCCGGGCTGAATATCCGGGGCACTTTCGCCTGGAGGGCCACAATCATACCAGCCTGCCGGTGTTTGACCCGCTTTGGGAAATCCTTCAAACGAAGGGTTATTGAACAAAATGGGCGCTTCTTTCGTTTGTCCGAACCCAAATACGGGTACGCACAGGATGATTAGGACCCACTTAAACATACATTCAGCAGACATAGTACGGTAATTGTTTTGATCAGGATTGTGAAAGGCTACCTCGCAAAATCAATGCCTCGAAAGCGCATGGATCCTGCTTAAATCGCCCTTAAAAGTTTTCTCAGTGCAAAAATTTATACTTAAACGTCAAAAACGCGTAAATCATGTCCCGTTTTAGATAAAACCGCAGATTTTAACACGAAACAGCGCCGTAATGACATTTGTTTTAGCCTTGTACCGATAAACGGCTCGCAAGCCCCCTTCTGCTTGCAAGCCGTTTAAATTCACATTAGACTTATTGCGTTTTCTTATCCAAATGCTTCCAATCCGGTAATATCATGGCCGGTAATGAGCAAGTGTATATCGTGGGTGCCTTCATAAGTCAACACCGTTTCCAGGTTCATCATGTGGCGCATGCAAGGGTATTCGTTGGTAATGCCCATGCCACCGTGTATTTGGCGCGACTCGCGTGCGATTTCCAAGGCCATGTGTACGTTGTTGCGTTTGGCCATCGATACCTGTGCCGAGGTCATTTTGCCTTCATTGGCCAGGGTACCCAAGCGCCAGGCGAGCAATTGTGCCTTGGTGATTTCGGTAATCATTTCGGCCAACTTCTTCTGCGTCAATTGGAAAGCACCGATGGGCTTGCCAAATTGAATACGCTCTTTGGAATAACGCAGGGCAGCATCATAACAATCCAGGGCAGCACCAATGGCGCCCCAGGCAATACCGTAACGCGCTTTGGTGAGGCAGGTAAGCGGTCCACGCATGCCCACAACACCGGGCAACACATTGGATTTAGGTACACGTACATCTTCAAACACCAATTCGCCGGTAATGCTGGCGCGGAGCGACCATTTGCCGTGAATTTCGGGTGCCGAGAAGCCCGGCATGCCTTTTTCAACAATTAAACCGATTACTTTACCGTCTTCGCGTTTGGCCCAAACCACTGCGATATCGGCCAGCGGGCTATTGGTAATCCACATTTTAGCGCCATTCAGGATGTAATGGTCGCCATCTTCTTTTACATTGGTTACCATGCCGCTGGGATTAGAACCGTGGTCGGGTTCGGTCAAGCCGAAGCAGCCAATCAGTTCGCCTTTTGCCAGTTTGGGCAGGTATTTGCGTTTTTGTTCTTCCGAGCCGAATTTGTAAATGGGGTACATCACCAGCGAACCTTGCACCGAAGCCATCGAGCGAATGCCCGAGTCGCCGCGTTCCAGTTCTTGCATGATCACGCCATACGCGATTTCATCCATGCCGCCGCAGCCATATTCTGCTGGCAAAGACGGTCCAAAAGCGCCAATTTCGGCCAAACCTTTGAACAAATGCGTAGGGCATTCTGCTTTGTCGGCATAAGCCTCAATGATGGGGCTCACTTCCGCTTTTACCCAATCGCGCACCGCATCGCGGGCGAGCAGGTGTTCGGAAGAAAGCAGCCCGTCTACCAGGTAATAGTCGTGGTGCTGGTAGCGGTCTTCCCGTGCAGTACGGGGTTTATTTAACGAATCAAGGCCGTTCGATTGCATATTTTGCCGAAATATTGGTTAGGATAATTTTGGTGCAAAAGTAAACAAAGTTTTTGCCAACTCGGTTTTGTCAATTCCAAATTCCTTATTTTGACCGAATTTAATTTGCTAAGATGATCATAAATAGCCGTTTTAACAAATGACGTTTGGAGAAATGTCATTAAAGCGTCCATTCTTCCCAATCATCCAGGGGGGCAGGTTTGATGGTACGCTTGGTTTCTACCCGTTGCAACTGACGCTCCAATACCAGGCGCGCAAGTCCCATCGGTGCCGGTTCAGGTGCTTCGGGGTGCATCACCCGGTTAATTTTATGCTCCAGCACATCCATGCGGTACAACATGCTCATGAGGTATTCGGGTTGGGTGGCCAACATCTGATCGATGCGTTTGGCCAACATGTCTAACAAGGCGGCTTCCGATTCGGGCGCGCTGCTCAGTTCAAAATCGCCTTTAATTAGTTGGGTAGTCTGTTGTAATGCTGCGTTGTCCATATCCGTGAAGAAGCGGATAGTTGCTCCTTATCTTAGGTAAAAGTACGGGATTTGGGACAAAAAACCTAAAAATAATGATTGCGCAATCTCCACAAACAACCGATTTGTGGGCGTAAACCCAGATCGAACACAGGATTTATTGTATTTTTTACAATAAGCCAATATTCCTTTCGACAAACTGCTTTTAGATTAGCATTAGTAGTTTACATTTGCTTAAAATAATGAATGGAATTATGAAAAAAACAGGATTTCTTTTGTTCGCCCTGACCTGCTTCGCGTGTGTGCAGGCGGCCGCACAACAAACTTCGGTAAAAGATATTGACCGAAAGGTAAACGAACTGCTTGCTAAAATGACCCTCGAAGAAAAAATCGGGCAATTACAGCAGCGGGCAGGCGATATTAGCACGGGTACTGCCGTTGCGAAAGACGATTTAATGAGCCAAATCCGCAGTGGACAAGTGGGTAGTGTGCTCAGCAACACCAGTTTTGAAAATAAAATCATCATGCAACGGGCGGCCGTGAAGGAAACCCGCTTGGGCATTCCGCTGGTGTTTGGGTTCGACGTTATTCATGGCTACAAAACGATTTTCCCGATTCCGTTGGCGCAGGCTGCCAGTTGGGACATGGGGATGATTGAGCAAATTGAACGGATCGCAGCAACAGAAGCAGCGGCTGACGGACAAGACTGGGCTTTTGCGCCGATGGTGGATGTTTCGCGCGACCCGCGTTGGGGCCGCGTGATGGAAGGTGCTGGCGAAGACCCTTATTTGGGCAGTAAAGTGGCCGCAGCCCGGGTAAAAGGGTTTCAAGGCTCGGACTTGAGCAGCCCAACTGCGGTGGCGGCTTGTGTAAAACACTATGCCGGATATGGATTTACGGAAGGTGGCCGCGATTATAACACCGTGGACATGAGCGATCAACGTCTGCGCGAAATGGTGTTGCCGCCTTTTGAAGCGGCGGCTAAAGCGGGCAGCGCCACGTTTATGAATGCATTTAATACGTTAAATGGCGTGCCAGCCAGTATGAATAAATACCTGGTTTCCGACATTTTGCGCGGCGAATGGGGTTGGAGCGGTATGGTGGTAAGCGACTGGAACTCTTTCGGCGAAACCATCGTACACGGCGCTGCTGCCGACGAAACCGATGCCGCAGCAAAATGCCTGAATGCGGGCAGCGACATGGATATGGCGGGCTCCACCTTTCAAAAAGGGTTAAAAAATGCGCTAGACAAAGGACGGGTGACAAAGGCTCAGATTGATGAAGCCGTTCGCCGGGTACTGCGTTTTAAATTTCAGTTGGGTTTATTCGACAATCCTTTTGTGCGCCTGGACCCAAAACGTCGGGCCGAAACCCTGGAAAAGCCCGAATACCGCCAGTTTTCGCGGGAGGCCGCAGCAAAAAGTATGGTGTTGCTCAAAAATGAAGGCGGCATTTTGCCCTTAACCGAAAAAAGCCCCTTCAAACGCATTTTGATTATTGGTCCATATGCGGATAGTCATACCAATAAAGACTATATGAGTTTCTGGACCCTAGGTCTGGGCATGCGCTACTACGATTCGACCAAAGTAGTGACCCCTGCGATGGCCCTCAAACCACAGTTGGAAGCCCTGGGCTTTTCGGTATCGGTACAAGAAATCTGCCTCGATGCTACATGCACCGAAAAAGACCTAAGTGTGGCCATTCAGGCAGCACGGGAAGCCGATTTGGTGATTGCTTGTGTGGGGGAAGAGGGACTCAACTGCGGAGAAAGCCGTTGTGTGAGTGATTTGAATTTGCGGGATAACCAGGAGCAGATTTTGCGCGTAACCAGTCGGAACAACAAACCAACCGTGATGGTACTGTTTAACAGCCGCCCGATGACCTTCCAATGGGCCAACGACAATGTGCCTGCGATCCTGGTTGCCTGGCAGCCTGGTTTTGAGGCGGGCAATGCACTTTCGGACGTACTGACGGGCAAAGTAAACCCGGGTGGCAAACTGCCGGTTACTTTTCCGCGCAGCACGGGCCAAATTCCTTTATACTACAACCATTTGAAAACGGGTCGGCCCCAGGAAATTTTCGGTACCATGTGGACCAGCGGTTACCTGGATTTGCCGAGCACCCCTGCCTATCCGTTTGGATTTGGCTTGAGTTATACCAAATTTGCTTATTCGGATATTCGCTTGAGCAAATCGCAAATCAGCCTGACCGAAACCCTGGAGGTATCGGTGGATGTGACCAACACCGGTGGTGTAGCGGGTGATGAAGTAGTACAATTGTACATCAACGATGCGGCCGCTGATATTGCGCGTCCGGTGCAGGAATTGAAGGGTTTTGAGAAGGTAAACCTGGCAGCAGGCGCAACCAAAACCGTGACGTTCAAATTGACGGCCGCTGATTTATCTTACTGGAATCAAAATAGCAAACGCAAGGCTGATCCGGGTAAGTTCACCGTTTTTGTAGGGGGCAATGCGCGGGATGTGAAAAGTGCTGGTTTTGAATTGAAATAGGTTATTTGGGTGGATGGCCACTCATGTTACGCTGTTACTTGATCAAACATGATGATGTGTGTATTTACACGTGTTTTTTTGATCCTTGAGATTTTATAGAGGATTTGTAGTAGCGTGTAAATCCTATTGGCGGGGTGACCGAAAAAGTCGCCCCGTCAACAGGATTTACGCATTTACAGGGGAATAAAGGAGGCTTTAGGTGTTATGCATGCTTTGGAAAGATTTGCTAACTTCTGTTCGTTTTGTTAAGGATTTTTGCCAGAAATTTGTGGTAATGCGTAAAAATCCCGAATTTAGATTTTACGGGATTAGAAAAAATATAAATCTCTAATTGATGCAAAAGCCATTTCCCTACCTCCTCCTTTATTTATCCATTTGCTTTTTGGGCGCATGTTGGCAACCTCCCCAAAAACAAAATCTTCCGACCACTGTCCGAGGCGAAGAAGATTATTTGAGTATGCTTACCAATCAGTCGGATTTTGACGCATTAAAAGGCTTGCCCCTTTCGAATAAATTCTCGGAAGTAGATGCCATCAAGGTGGTGTATGATTTAAATCGGCAAAAGTTGTTTTTTATGAATTCGCGCAAATACCCCTATCATTATAATTTTTGCGCCGATTATCTAGGGTATTCCAGGGGGCTCAGTACGTTCAATACGTTGGAATACAGCGCGTTGCCAGGTAGAAATTACTTGCTTGCCAACCTGAATTATTACCATGCTTCGGATATTTATACCCTCGAATTTTTTGTAGATGATCAGATTTCTGCCGCGCAAATCAAACTTTTACTGGGCGAGGTAGCGCAATATGCTTATTTTAAAGACAAATTATATATACTTTCGAATGGTAGTATCCAGGAAAGGCTGGCTAGAATTGACCCGGTCCGTATTATTTCGGTAGATCGAATATTTGGGGATTTGCGCTACCAGCCGATGGTTTGCGCCAAGTCGTATGGCTATTTTCAAAAAGTGGGGAAATCCGATTTCGAGCAGCATAATTTCACGACCAAAGACATCATTTTTACCGATTTTTTGCCTAATGATTTGCCTTTTTGCCAGGGTGTTTTAACTACAGAGTTTCAAACGCCGCTTTCGCATATCAACGTTTTATCGCAAAACAGAAAAACGCCCAATTGTGCCGATAAACGCGCCTGGAACGATCCCAGCCTTCAAAAATTTATCGGAAAACTGGTTTCGTTTGAGGTCAAACAGGATAGTTTTTACCTGAAAGAGGCAAGTCTCGAAGAAGCAAATGCCTATTGGCTGCAAAAATGTGGAGAACCCGGCCAAATACTGCGTTGTAATACGAAGAAAAAGGGGTTGCTGGACATTAAGCGGATTAACATGTTCGATGTTGATATCGTAGGCGGGAAAGCGGCCAACTTTGGTGAATTGGAAAAGATTGTGCTGCCTAATGGCACTAAAATTCCAATTCCGGAGGCCGCGTTTGCCATTCCGTTTTATTATTACAAAGCCCATATCGACCGGCATGTCCTGCAGCCACAAATTGATTTGATCTTACAATCAGATAGTATTTCCAAAAACAGGACTTTATTATTCACCCATTTAAAAGCCCTTCAAGACAGTATCCTGGCCAAACCGCTGGATCCTGTTTTTTTGCAAACGGTCGTTCAAAAACTAAAGTCGTACCCCGCCTATACCGAATTCAGGTTCCGTTCTTCCACCAATGCAGAGGATATTCCCGGGTTTTCGGGTGCCGGATTGTACACCTCCAAAACAGGCAGTTTGGTAAATCCGGAAAAATCGGTTGAAAAGGCCATCAAAAAGGTTTGGGCCAGTTTATGGTCGCCCAGGGCTTTTGAAGAACGGGTAAATGCGAAAATTGATCAAAAAAACCTTGCAATGGGGGTTTTGGTACACCGCGCCTTTGGAACAGAGGAAGTGAATGGTGTGGCGATTACCAAGGATTTATACCGCAAGTCTTACCCGGCTTTTACTATTAATGCCCAAAAAGGCGAGGCCAGTGTTGTTTCGCCCGAAAAAGATGAAATGCCGGAGCAGTTTTTAATTAAATATTCCATTCATGTAACCGGCATGAACAAAATTGCGGTAGATTATTTGGCCCATTCTCCGCTGAATGCCTATCAACCATTGCTGCAAGACGCAGAAATTCAATTACTTGCAGTGTACCTGGATGCGATAAAAAGGCATTTTTACACGGCCAACGGATACAAGGCGATCAACGAGGTGTTTTTCGATTTTGCCATGGATATTGAGTTTAAATTGGATAAAAACACGCGTAAAATTTATATCAAGCAGGCGCGGAGTTTTGATTAACAGCGCGAAGTATACCAATCATGACAACCCACCAAATCTCCCAACAACTCCTCCAAGCCGCCAAATTAAACCAACCAAGCGAACAAGCCCTGGAGCAACTGGCGGGTATGCCCCTGCCCGAACTAATCCGGGACTTGCCCGATGATGCCCATAAACTCGCCTGTTGGATCAATCTCTACAATGGGTTTTTCCTGATTTTGCGCAAGGAAAAGCAACTAGAAGCACCGGCCATTTTTACTAAACGCGCCATCGCAATTGCCGGATTATGGCTGAGTCTGGATGATGTAGAGCACATTATTTTGCGAAAAAACCGACTAAAATGGGCGTTGGGCTATTTGCCCAACCCGTTTTCGCGGCGGGTTTTGCGGACATTGATGGTTGCCCAAAGGGATTACCGCATCCACTTCGCCCTCAATTGTGGGGCTAAAAGTTGTCCGCCGATTGCCTTTTATACGCCGGATAAAATAGAACAGCAATTAGAATTGGCCACCCAGTCGTTTTTGGAAAGTGAAACGATCGTCTCAGAGGATCAACATGCGGTGGCTACTTCGCGCTTGTTATGGTGGTACCGCGGCGATTTTGGCGGGCAAACAGGCATTCGGCGTATGCTGGAAGCAAGATTATCCTTAAAAAGTACACACTACCGACTTTCCTTTCGTGCGTATGACTGGACGGAGGACCTGGATAATTTCCAGTCCGGCGCATAGACGGGTTGCTGCGCGATGGTCAAAGGCCTAAAAGAAAACGGCTGCCTCCGGTAAACACCGAAGACAGCCGTTTTTATAGGCCATTGCATAAGAATCTGTGCAAATGATTTGCTCAAAAACTATTGCTCAGATGGAGCAGCAGCAGTGCCTTTTGAAGCACAGCATGATTTGCCACCTTTTTCACCTGCACAAGCTTTTTTCTCGCCTGCACATGCTTTTTTAGTCATCACGGCTTTGTCTTCAGCAGCAATGGTTTTAGGTGCAACATTTACAAAAGCGTTAGACTGCTCGTCGAACTGAACGCTTACAAATTTTACATTGCCTTGTGCGTCCGCTTCTTTGCGTACATAAGCGACGGTACCGTCGTCGGCTTTGCGCATTTCGATGCTTGGATCTGATTTAGCGGCGCTGGTTGCTTTAGATGCGCAGCAAGACTTACCTGCGGATGCTTGGCCAGCGCATGCTTGTGCTTGTGCGCCTGCGATGCCGATCGCGAGGAAAAATGCGAAGAAAAAAATCACTTTTTTCATGGAAAAACGATTGTTTACTAGTGAAAAATGAGTCGTATGTATAAAAACAATTTCAAAATTAAGGGTAAAATGTGAAACAAGATTTGTTTTTACACCACCTTAACATTCAATTTGAATAGTATCGACCAAATAGGCTTATTTACCCTTTAAAATGCCTTCGTAGCGTGTCTTGTCGTTGAGCAATTGCACGGCGGCTTCTACTTCCGGGTCGTTTTTCAGGTTTTTACGCACCTTTCCGCGTTGAAAATAGTACCGCCCCACAATTTCCTGTTCGATTTCGTGGATGATGCGGGCTTTGTTTTTCAACAAATCCCCTTGCTTTTCCAGTTTCAACTTGGCTTCGAGCGCATCTAGTTCGACGTTTATTGGATAATTTTCTTGTGCGAGCAGGCCCTTTAATTCTATTATTTTGCGCTCCGATGCCGATTGGTAACTGAAACTGCTGTTTTTCAGGTATTGGGTAAAATCGTCCCAATCGGTAAAGTTGAACACTTCAATCGAATCAATCGAAGTGTGCTTGATGGCCCATTGGGTCACATAATCGAACAGCAGATGTTGGTCCAGCAGGGCCTTTACCAGGCTGGTCGCAGAATCATGGGGCAGCACGACATCGGGTTTGATGCCACCGCCATCCAACACCGTGCGGCCATTGGTGGTTTTAAATTGTGCACGTTCGGCCTCCGGGATATCGACCGGAACCCCGTCTTTATACCGGGAAGACTGAATACAGCGCCCGGATGGAATATAATATTTGGCGGTGGTGAGTTTTACTTTGGCATTGTACCCAATGTCGCGGGTGTTTTGCACCAGGCCTTTTCCGTAGGTGCGTTGGCCCATGATGACCGCCCGATCCAGGTCTTGCAACGAACCCGAAACCACTTCACTGGCCGAAGCGCTCATTTTATTGACCAAAATTACCACTGGAATATCTTTATCGAGCGGTTCTGTGGTTGTTTTGAACGTATTGTCCCACTCAATTACTTTGCCGTGTGTGGTTACAACGCTCAAGCCGCGCGGCACAAACAGGTTGATGATGTTCACCGCTTCGTTCAGCAAGCCGCCGCCGTTGTCGCGCAGGTCGAGGATGAGGCCTTTTAGTCCGCTGTCTTTATCTTTCAGTTTTTGCAGGGCCGCGCCGATATTGCCGCCTGCATTTTGGGTAAAGGTGGTGAGGTTGATGTAACCAATATGTTCGGCCACGATGCCCGAATGGGGTACATTGGGCACTTCCACTTCTTCGCGTTTGAGCGTTACGTTGAGGTCTTTGCTAGTACCCGGCCGGCGCAGCGTCAGCATGGTTTCGGTGCCGGGAAAGCCGCGCAAAAAATCGAGGACTTCCTGTTCTGTTTTGCCTTTGGCAGTAATACCGTCTACGGCAACAATGGCGTCGCCTACTTTCAATCCGGCTTTATGGGCCGGACTGTTTTCAAAAATTTCGGTCACGACCATATATTCGCCCATCTTCATCCCCGAAGCGCCCACGCCGTTGTATCGGGCATCTGATTGAATGCGGTACCCTTCAATGTCCGTTTCCGAAATATAGTTGGTAAAGGGGTCCAATCCTTCAAGCATCGCGTCCATGCCGCGGCGCATCACTTGTCCAGGATCGAGTTCGTCGACATAGCCGTGGTTGATTTCTTTAAAGGCATTGGCAAAAATTTCGAGGTTTTTGGCGATATCGAAATACTTTCCAGCGGGTGTTGGACTTGCTGCTGGCTGGGCAAACCCGATGCAGGGTACCAGGAATAATAGCAGTGCACTGTTTTTTATGGTCATCATACGATTGAAATACTTGAAAAACGATGGGGCTCCTTGGGACGGAAAACTAAAACGAAGAACGGAATGTTTGCGTGCTTTTCCGACCAATTTTACTTGCCTTTAGGTCAAAAACGTGTTTAGGGCTTTTTTTACAGGCATTTAATCGGTTAAAAAGTTTTTTAAAACCTGAAGCAACGCCGCGGGCTGGTCGGCATGCACCCAATGTCCGGCATCCTGAATGGTCACGACTTCCGAATTGGGGAAAAGTTGGCGAATCCCCGGAATATCTTCGTCTTTGACATAATCGGATTTGCTGCCTCGTACAAAAAGCGCGGGTTTGGTGAATGGGTCGCCGGTAACCGGGCTCAGAATATCCTGAAAAGCAGCCCACAGCACCGGCAAGTTCATTTTCCATGCAAAGCCGGTCTCGGTGCGGGTGATATTTTTTAATAAAAACTGTCGGGTACCGTTTTCAGGGATGCGGGGCACCAAAAAGTCCTCAATTTCCTGGCGCGTTTGCACTTTATTCAAATCAAGTGCCAATAAAGCCTCAAAAATGCCCGAATGGTTGTCTTCCGCCTGGCCAGGTTCTATATCTACCACCACCAGTCGGTTCACCATATCAGGGTAGTTCAATGCCAATTGCATGGCTACTTTTCCGCCCATCGAATGTCCGACAATGTCGGCCGAAAACATCCAGCGGCTTTGCATAAAATCGTGGAGGTCTTCCGCCATATCTAAATAAGTATGGGTGGGGGCGTGGGGCGAGCGGCCGTGGTTGCGCAAATCGGGGGTAATGACCAGGCGCTCGTCGGCCAATGCTTTGGCGATGCTTTGCCAGTTGTCGGAAAAACCAAACAAACCGTGCAGGATAATAACCGGGTTGCCCTGGCCGAATTCACGCGAAAATAGTTCCATAATGTAATAAGGCAAAAGATCGTTTACACAATGCCCAAGGCCGGTGAAAACGATCTGAGGCAGGGTAATAAATTGAAAATCAACGACTTTTTAACAAAAAACACACCCGATGGTTCTGTATTTGCAAAAGCGCTGCGAAATTACCGACTGCGGCTCACTTGAAAGGGCTAATTTTGCGGATTAAATATTTTTAAACACCCAAAGCACACCATTCAACGAATCATTTAGCGCAATGACACCTGTGTTTCCAACTTTTGCCCGCCGCCCCCTTTACTTTTCTGCCATTTTAGCAGCATTTTGTTTGTTTTATGCCTGTTCTGGTGATTCCAAAAAATTGTCGGAAGCAGCCCAGGCCGTTCAGCAAGACCCTGAAATGATGCAACTCAATCAATTGCTGGAATCGAACCCCAACAATGATACCTTGTTGTACCGCCGGGCGCTGCTCTATTATCGCCTCGATGGGTACGACGAAGCCCTGCTGGATGTAGGTAAGGCAATCCAAATCGACTCCAGTAAAGCACCGTATTACCACCTGATGGCCGATGTTTTGCTCGATTATGGCCGCCCGAACGACTCCAAACGGGCCATTGAAGTATTAAAAACGGCTACCCGAAAGTTTCCTAACCGCCTTTCTACCCTGCTCAAACTCAGTGAATTTCAACTGATTGTGCGCAAACACGGCGATGCGCTCGAAACGCTCAACCAGGTGTTGCTGCGCGACCCACAAAACGCAGAGGCCTATTTTATGAGCGGCCGGGTAGCACTCGACAAAGCCGATACGCTCAACGCCATCGCCTCCATGAAAAAATCGGTGCAGTTGAATGCCGATAATGTGGATGCCTGGATTTTTTTAGGACGTATTTATAGCACCAAAAACAACCCGCAGGCCATTCAATATTTTGATAATGCCTTGCGGGTAGACTCCACCAGCCTGGAAGCCCGCGAGTTTAAAGCCGCTTTTTACAAACGTCAAGGTCAGTTTGATCAGGCGTTCAGTATTTACCGGGACATCATTACCCGCAACCCCGATTATGCAAATGCTTATTTTGACATGGGGGTGATTTACCTTGAACTGGATTCGTTGGATAAAGCATATGCGCATTTTGACCTGGCCACCAAAACAGATGTATTGTTTGTCGATGCGTTTTATTACCGGGGCTTAAGTTCGGAACTCAAGGGCAATCCTGTCGCGGCATTGGCCGATTACAAACAGGCCTATAAAATGAATCCGACCTACGAAGAGGCCAAAACGGCCAAGGAGCGCTTGGAAAAGGCAGGTGTCAAAAGCACCCCGAATTAAAAGCGGCTGGAAAGATGCGTAAAAAAATAAGATAAGGTAAATTTTGATTTCTTGTTTTTGCCAACACAAAAACTAACTTTGCCCTTGCCTTTACCAAATATCATCTTATTTTTTTAAATTCATGGGTGCAGCGTTGCCTGGGGCTATAAATACAATGATTATAAGCCTATGTAACCCTGTTTGCCTTGAATTGTGATGCATACTTCCACCCTTTTTTTGATCTTTCCATGTTAAAGTCACGTACCCTTTTTCTGTTGATCCTGGCAGTTTTGCTGGGACTTTGGTGGTTTGCCAGCCGAAACAACGCCTCCGCAGTCGCCCTTGACCGGCCAAACGACCCTTGGGTGTTTCGCTCGGTACTCGACGAACAGCCCCGTATGATCACCTTTGCCCTCAGCGATGATATGTGGGCGGCCTATTCTACCGATTCCTGCGCCCTTTATAAGGTGTGGTCGGGTAGCGTCGATTTTGAAGGGGCCGTGTACAACATGCGCCACGGACCACAACCCATGAGCGTCGGAAATGCCTGGTTTTCAAATCAATACCGGCAGCCGTGGCAGATCAACCGCAATGGCAAAACCGAAACGCCCCAAACGGATTACAAAGGCCATCGGTACACCAAAGACGGACATGCAGAAATTATGTACGACCTCGTTTTGAACGACGGCCAGCGCATCCGGGTCAACGAACGCCCCGAGTTCCTGGAAGTAGATCATCAAAATGGGTTTGAACGCAATTATACCCTCGAAAATGTGCCGCAAGGCGTTTCCGTCGTGTTGCAAGCCAATATCGGCAGCATTGCCGCCAGCAACAGCATTGAAACAAATGGAACCTGGACGACTACTGATACCAAGGCCGACGACCGCGCAGCAGGTATTCAGGCCATTGCTGTAAAAGGCACCCTCGAATTGCGCAACAGCGGCACGACCCACCTGCGTGCGATGTTTGTAAAAACGCCGCTGGAACCCAACCCGTTTGACGAACGCCGTAAAACGGAGGCTGAAGCGACCACCACCGTGAGTGCTGGCGAACGCCTGATGGCTAAATCCGATTGCCGCACCTGCCACAATCCGGAAGTAAAAACAGTTGGACCTGCATACATTGATATCGCAGAACGGTACAAAAACACGCCGGCTAACGTAGAAATGTTGACCGCCAAGATCATCAAAGGTGGTTCGGGCGTGTGGGGCGTGGCTGCCATGAGCGCACATCCTGATTTGCAGCCTGCCGATGCGGCCACCATGTTGTCGTATATTTTGGGCCTGGATAAAGGCGAAGACGATGGGGAAGGCGGTGCAACGGCGGGCGTGAAAGATTTGAATGCCATTCCGGCCAATCAATGGTTGAATGCCGATCCGGGCATTAAAGCCGAAAATATGCAACCGGGTATTACGGTCAATTTGATCAATTTGCCGAAAATGCCGTCCAAATTAGCCGAAATCAATTTTAACGCAAAGCCCGTTTT
>Ga0247833_1002047_pt1 | contig 30727 bp, 13 predicted proteins | sample LaCruzMarch2015__7_FD_187117 | JGI IMG/M metagenome (GOLD analysis project Ga0247833, IMG submission 187117) | Freshwater microbial communities from meromictic Lake La Cruz, Castile-La Mancha, Spain - LaCruzMarch2015_8m | ecosystem: Environmental > Aquatic > Freshwater > Lake | place: Spain... | reverse complement strand
TCCGCGGTGACTTTTTCTTCCGTGGCTATTTCTTCCTTCGCTTTCTCTTCTTTAGCTTTCTCTTCTTTAGCTAACTGCTCTTTTGCTTGAGAAGCTATTTCCTCTTTCGCTTTCTCTTCTTTTGCTAACTCCTCTTTTTCCACCTTTACCTTTTCACTTTGGACAAGCGCCTCAGTGGCTTTCTTGGCATCTTCGGCGATACGAAGTTCCTCGGCATTTTGCAACGCTAACTTTTCGTTTGTTTTTAAATCGTTTAACTGGCCATTAAAATTTTCTATGTCATTTTTTAGGTTTTGTTGTTCTTCTTGAAGGCTATTTATCTTCAAAAAATCATCTCTCTCGGTAGCACTTTTTATGGCTACATCCAAAACGGACTCTTTTTTGGCAAGAAGCGCTAACAACTCTTCCAGTTTATCTTTCGTTTTTTCTTGCTGACTTAGCAGTTCAATTTTTTCATTAAGCACCGACCGCTCGTCCGGAGAGGAAGTCATCTTAACAATTAAATTTTCAGTCGCTACTTTCTCTTCACTCAGTAAGGTAAGGTCCACTATTGTAACTCTAAGCGGTTTTGAATCAGTTTGCTCCGAACCGTCAATAAGCGACTCTAAGTTCGAACCTTCTAACTTTTCTGTCACTGCAATTTTTGCAAATTCAATGCGCAATTTTTGTTCTTCTTCTGCTAACTTGTCCAACGATATTGAGTTTGAGAGAGCAATAAGCGCCAATTTTTCTTTTTCTCGACTAATTTGTTTTGCTATTTCTTCCCTATCTTTTTTGCTCGCTAGCTGTTCTTTATCATTCAGGATTCTAATCAAGTCAGTTAAGGAATCACTACTACTTTTAAAGGAACTCAACTGCGTAACTAACGAACGTTGATTTGCAACCAAGGCCAAATTAACCGCGTTCTTATCCACCTCTACAATGCTAAGGCCTTGTGCATTAACGACCAAATTTTGAATAAGCTCCCGATTATTAGAAAGGAAAATAGCCAAACTATCCGCTACTTCAATTAGTATTAACTCGACTAATTTCTCATTCAAATTAGCTGAGGACTTTGTCAAGTCGAGTTTTTGACTTTCCAGTAAATTCGTTTCTGTTTTCGCAATTAACTGGTCTAGGGCGATCATTTGTTGTTGAAGTAACAATTTTTCTTGTTGCAACAATTGCAATTCCTTTAGCGACTGAATTTTTTTGGTAGCATTTTCGTCTAAGGTATTGAGCTCATCATTTTTAGCTTGAATCGCTTTGTTCAAGGAATTTAAATCATTACTATTTTTCTGTTGGAATAAAATGGCTTTTTTCAAATCTTCTGAAAGATTTTCCTCCACTAGTTCAATGGCAATTAGGTCATCATTGAGCTTTGATAAAGCCGCTGTTTGATTTGCTTCGTTGTAACCAAGTTCAACAAGCAGCGATTTAACATCAGTCGTATTAATTGGATCTTTTGCTTTCGTTTGTACAAGAGTAGGATTCATTGTTAAAGAAGCAATTGCACTCAAAACCAGCAACTTGTCATCCTCTGAAGCGTCTTGACCGTCGAAATAATTAAAAAACTCCATTACTTCCGAAGCATCTTTGACAACATACTTTAAGGATTGACTTATTTTATTATTCTCCTTAACCGCAGGAACAACAGCCGTATTTTGAAATAACTGCCGCGACCCCTCCACGGTAACACTAAAAGTGTAAGTCCCACCACCTGGCAGTACGATAGCGTATTTTCCCGATTCATCCGTTGTAAAAGGACCAAATTCAACACCGGTAGAAACATCAAGCACTTTAATTTGTGCGATTGTATTTTTCTCATCCACTAAATCACTAAAATCACCTCTAATGAGTTGAAGAGTTGATTTTTTTGTACTTGTTTCCACTTCAAATACATCTATCTTATTTCTTTGGCTCAAACGATTAGAAGCAAAAAAAGCAGTTTTATTGTCCTTTTCAGGAACAAAAAGATAATCGTCATTAGCGGAGGAATAAGGAAAATCTAAATTGCTTGTATTTTGTGTAAAATTAGAAGCGGGATTAAAATTAACCTTGAACACATCGTATCCACCAATTGAATTATGACCGGTAGAAGAAAAGTAAAGCACCCCATTTCCCTCATCAAAAAATGGATAATCTTCATCAAAAGGCGTGTTTATATCTCCTAAAACTTTGATAGCAGGAGACCATTCCGTAGCACTTAGCTTTCTAGAAAAATAAATATCTTTTTGTGTGTTAGCGCCATAACTGGCAAAAAACTTAAGACTATCCCCACGAGTAAAATAATACATGGGTAAAAACCCCACTTTTTTATCATTTTTTGATTGTAAAGCTACATCAGTAAAAAAACCACCTGTTCGAGAAACCAACTCATAGTTTAAGTAAAACTTATCCAATGAAACACGGTTGGAATTAATTAGCCTCAGGGCCATTGGTTTTTGAAGTAATGTTTTTCCGTTTTTACACTGCTCAATATCCTCGTCTACTGACCACTTTCTAAGCTTCAAAGGCGTATTATCCCTGTATTTTTGGTACAAATCAATGGCTAGGGAAAACTTATATTCCGCGTGCACTATTTTGGCTAGGTAATAAAACGCATCCGTCGGAAAATTAATTTGACGCAAAACAAATTCAAAATAACGCTTTGCCCCCTTTCTGTTGTCGGAGTGAAAGAGACATACCCCGTATTTGAAATTAAAATCGACGGAAGTAGGATTTTGCGCAAGAAGTTGCCTAAAATCGACCAAGGAAGCAGCGTAATCTTCTTTCTTAAATAGCTCATCGGCTTTTTTCTGTAATTGCGTGACAGTTTGAGAAAAGGTAACATTTCCAGCTAGGAGAAACAAACAAGTCAAAAAAAACAAGAAAGGAAACAGCTTATTTATCACCTTTTAAAAAACATAAAATGTATTACGCCTCTCGCTTTGAAAGGTTCATTCTACTTTCCTCACCATTCATCAAACGCCTGATATTTTTACGGTGCAAAACAACAATCATAAAACCAAGCAATATGGTAAATAGAATCATAATTCTAGCATCTTCTTTTACGATAAAATAACTTACAAATGGATATAACAAGGCAGTAATAAGAGCACCCAATGAAACGTACTTAGAAAGTAAAAAAACAAGTAAGAAGATACCAATCGAGATGCCCGCCGAAAATGGGTTAAGCCCAATAATAATCCCAAGTGATGTGGCCACTCCCTTACCTCCTCTAAATTGAGCAAATAGCGGGAACACATGCCCGATGACACAAGCGGTGGAAGTGGCAAGCTGACAGAGTAAAAGTTGATTTTCTGTATAATCGAGTAAAATAAAAAGAGGGATAATACTCGCTAAGGCACCTTTAGCTACATCGATAATGAGTACAAGCAAACCGGACTTTTTACCTAGTACGCGAAAAGTATTGGTAGCTCCCGCATTTTTACTACCGTGTTCACGTGGGTCTACGCCATGGTATTTTCTACCAACCCACACAGCAGTTGGAATAGATCCTAAGAGGTAAGCAAGAAAAATAAGTAAAAAACAAGGCATCATTTTGATCTCAAATAATCATTGAATTTAAGTAAAATTAATTTAAGTTGGGTATCATCAGCTATATCGAATCTAAAATTCTTCGATTTTCGTTTCTCCGATTTAATATCCGTAATTGATTTAGTGAACGTTTCATCCTTGGCGTACAACAACATTGTTCCGTCTTTTTTATCCATAGAATAATTTAGCACATACTCTTTGTTGTTGGCAGTTGTCCAACGAAAAGCGAAACCTTGGTAAGATTCATTGGAATTTGTTTGATGAAAAACCATATTGAAATCAAGCTCCTTGAGCACCACTTTATCCTCCAAACCGATGATAGCGACCTTATTTTTTGCTTTTACCTCATCGCCTTCTCCATCAATTTCAGTAGAGGTGTTATTTGTGTTAAAGCCCCGAGCATAGCCTGTTTCATTCACCTTCGTTTTAATTTTAAAGTATTCAAGATGTATACCTGTTATTAGCATAGTACCTTCGAGTTCAGAAGGTAATCTTCTTAACTTATCTTCCTCATAATCCTTATAGAAATCATTTTCCTTTTCTGGACTGAGCCAAAATTTGCTTACTTGCTTAAAATTATATTTTTTTGCTTTCACATCGAATGACTTTTGCCCTTCCAACTCCTTAAGTGAATTAGCTAAACCTTCCATGATATTTTTCTGAATTGGAAAAATAAATTTACTCGACAAATTAAGCGCTATTTTACGATTTGCTGGTTCAAACGAAATATCACCAAATGACTCAATGCGCACTTCACCTAAATCTAAACCCAAATCTATTTTTCCAAGTCCCGTAAGCGCACAAGTTTCCGTATAAAAAGTTAGCAAATTCCCCTTGTTATTGGCGTTATCAAGCATTTGCTTGCTTCCAATTTGGTAAGCCAAACTTTTAGCGTTGTATTGAACGTAGCCATCGGCCTGGAAAATAACAGCATCATTTTTACCTTCGATCTTAGATAAAAATGCTGGGTAAACACCAACACTATCCATTTTCTCATCATCCTTCCACAAGAAACCGACAGCAAGACGATTACCGATATCGTTAAGCGGTTTTTCAGTTATTGGAATTTGAATATTTGTCGCTACAACAGTATCCTTAAACGCGAGCCAAGACCGATCAAAATTCTTACACAAATGATTTATTCGTGTCGAACCATCACATATAATTCCCTGATTATTGGCAATTATTTTAATGTTTCCATAGAAATCAAACTCTTTGGACAACTTAAAATTTTGTTTTTGTTCCACTGTTCCTTCTGCAATTGTCTTGGCGCTATTTTTTGAATATGAAATACTTTTTAGACTTAAGTTTGTAAGTAAACTATCACGATCGTAGTACGGATAAATTCCAATACCGTCAAATTTATTACGACCTGAAATCGTACAACTTACATTTAAAAAAGTGTGGAATTGCGTAATGTAATTGGCGATCACTTTTGCATTAGTAAGTGGTTCCATAACTGCATTTTTCTTAATTACAATTTTCATACTATCGGGAAAAATTTTAGCATCACCAACACGCACGAACTCAACCTTATTGCAAAAAATAACTTGCGATTTGAGATCATACTTTGCGCTCAAAGAACGAAACCTCAAAGAATCTTGGGTATCATCCATGGAGAAAAAATTTGACTCCGTTAGATCAGCACCAGTTTCGAAGGTAGCTTCACTCGCTTTATTTTTTTCAAAATCCACCGATTCACCATCCATGTACCAAAAGAACTTATCCATGGTACAGTAATAAACGTTAGCTGGAAACTTAATTCTTTTCGATCCAAAAGAATTAAACTCTCCCTTTCGGTCCTTAAACGAAATATGTGCTTTTACCCCATCAGTTTCAATAGCCAATGGAGCTTCCCCTTCAGAAACGTACTTATTTCTCAGTGAAAATCCAGCCGTGTCGGCATCAATGTCGTTGTAGGAGAAATCGAAGCGACTCGAATTTAAACCGGCATCGTTGAATAATATTTGACCAAAACCACTCATCCCGGTTTTTGAAAGCACCGTTGTACCATTTAATTGACATTGATTATCAAACATTTCCAAATTCACTCCATTAAAGGCAGCTGCTTTCAACACTTGTTGCTTAGGAATAAAAGTCACAAATGCCGATTCAGAGAACACCGCTGGTACTTGAATTCCTTTTTCAACGGCTGTATTGGAGAACTTTGCCACCCCAATTGTTGAATCAGGGAGAAAAGTCAATTTATTTGAAATTGCGGAGGCCGATAAAAAATTAATCGTTCCACTTCCTTGTAAACCGTTATTGGAGAGCACAATTTTATTTTCATACTTCGACTCATTTCCATAAAACGGAAGGCCTCCTTCAGGCGCTTTAGTTGAGAAACCAAAAGAATAATCGTTCATAATTTTAATATTTTCCTTAATAGGTGGAAAAATACCTCCCGAAATCAATTGTCCCTTTAAAAACAGTGAAGTTTCAACAAAATCGTCTAAACTATCCAATTCGAATGGTTCTAAATCATAGTAAAAGCGTTTAGGGTCGTAAGCACCTTTTACAATTCCGGGTGCATTGTATAATATCTTTGCCACGACTGGCACCAAAAGTTTTGGGTAAGCTTGATTATCCGTTGCCTTCCCCGATTTCGAGTTTGGTCTATCAACTAGTAGCTCCCCTTTTAATTCACTAAAGGAACTACCCATTTCAATTGCATCAGTTCCATCAGCAGGACGAAGTGGATTGACTCTTAAAACACTGTAATCCAATTCTTTTAGTGTAAATTTAAAATCAGCATAGGAAAAATAGGCGTCTTTTACAATGGAGGCAAACTTGCCCGCAAGCAACAAGCCCTTGACTTGTAAGTCCCTATTTTTTTTCATGATGACAAAACTCGAATCCGGTTCAATAGAAACGGACTGCGCGGTCGAGATGTTTATATTATCCACTCCTGAAATAAAAAGATGTTGTTTTTTAATATCCACAAAAGCAAAATAGTTTTGATTAAGATATTGTGCGTTCATAGTTTCGTATCGTTCTTGCAAGTCTCGTAGATAGGGATCATTTTTGATTTGCTCCGGTGAGTATCCATTGAGCATTCTTGGTCTTAAATCAGCTTTAAAAGACAAATTATCATAGTCACGCTTTCCATTTTTAGCATCCGAAAAATTAAATAATTTAGGTGTAAGCTTAACTGTTTTGTCCTCTTGATTGTAGATTAGGAAACCAAGGCTCATCAAACTAAACATGCTTGACTTATTATTTTCAATAGAGGTATTTAATGCACTAGCCAATTCGCCTTCTGACAAAACGAGTTTATTTTTACTGCGGGCGAAGGTTGCGATGATCGCAATTGGATTAATTTTGCTTCCCCCTCTAACTTTTTCATAAAGTAATTCATCGAAATAGTCAAAAGACTCAATAGCCATATACTTTTGTTCCTGAGCGGTTCCTACCTCAAAAGAAAAATAAGGATAATTACCATTAATTTTCCAACAAAGTATAGGCGCATATACAAATACATTAAAGTGAAAATCCTCGAAGGGAATGGCATTTGATCCTGTTTTTTTTGCTGTCAACGTCATTAATTTCTTTGATTCATCAAAATAAAACAAGCAATTATTATGAATTAGTGTATCGCCATTTTGATAAAACATTTTAACACTTACCTCGCGGGAAATAATTTGAGAAGGATCCATTGTAAAATTTAATGATGCTATTTCAAACAGCGGTTTTTCGTTGTAATTGAAAATAACTTTTGCAGGGTTAAGGTTGTTTCCACGACCAATAAATTTTTCACCTTCAAGAGAAAACCCTCCATCATAATCCAAATTTTCCCTAAGCGATTTAATTTTAAGTCTTTTTTCAAAGGAATTAAATTGTGGGGCATTCTCGTCTTGAGACAATTCGGTGTAGGTTTTATCCACCAATTTACCTAGAATAGGTGTTTTGAAATAGGGAGTCGTTAATGAAACCGTATCTACTTTAAGAATAGTCCTAGAAAGATCAACCTTGTAAGATTTCAATTCAGCAAATGTGTCATCGCTTTTAAAGCCCACTTTTTCCCAAGTCAGCAACCCTGCTTTTCCGACAAATTTTGCTGCAGCAACATCAAGCGTACCCGAAGTACCTTTTACCACGATACTATCGTTCAGCTTTCCATTTTCATCTACGATATAACACGATAAGTTTCCTTCTTGGCATACAAGTTTCAATGATTTCTCTCTTTGCCACGTAAAATCGCCGTTGCGAAACACCCAACGAAAACCATCTCCAGACTTAATGCTGTAAAATTCAAATAATTCAGCTGAAAACTGAAGAAAAGCGAGCAATTCTTCCGTCTCCTTACTTTTATAATCCACTAAAATATCCGCCCATTCAGTATTAAAATCACCCGGAAACTTATTAAAAGATTGAAATAAATAAGCTTTAATTAATGGAAATACTATGCTTAAATCCGATGTGGCAGTGTAAAAAGAATTTGCCCTATCGACCATTTTAGAAAACTTAGCATCTGTAAAATTGGGTGACTCAACTAATTTTGAAAGTTGTCCTTTAACAAAATAGACTTGGTCTGGTTGAACAAAGGTTCGTTGGCATTCTTTTATGAATTTGTCCTTTTCTTTGGTGAAAATTTGAGAAGAAAGAAAATAACAATTCGCGATAAAAATCAGCGCAAAAAAACATTTTAGCATGGTATAATTTTTTGAAGTTTTATTAGCGCCCAAGATTCTTTTTCAAAAACACCAATTGTTTGAAGAGACAATGGAAAAGCGAATTCAGTTAGTTCCGTTACATCACTGATAAAAAAACCACTTAGGAGAATTACTCCCCCTTCTTTCAACAGTCGCGAATAAACAGGTAATTGATCTTTGAGAACATTTTTATTTATGTTGGCAACGATACAATCATATGGCAAATTTGGAATAGCCGAAACATCGCCCTCAATCGCTAAAATTTTTGTACAAGCATTTTGTTTTGCGTTCCAAATGGTATTTTCAACAGACCACGACTCTATGTCAATTGCGACACACTCGCGAGCGCCCATTTGTTCTGCAAGAATAGCCAGTACACCCGTTCCTGTTCCCATATCCAAGACGCGCAATCCTTTCATATCAAGATTAAGCAGCTGTTGACACATTAGAAATGTTGTTTGGTGATGACCAGTTCCGAAGGACATTTTAGGTTCTATTTCAATCACATGATTTCGGCGCATAGCGGCCGGATGAAACGGTGCAACAATGGATAAGCTATCTCCGATATAAACCGGCTCAAAATTGGACTCCCATACTTCATTCCAATTTTGGTGCGCAATGCAATTCCGATTCCACTCTAGGGACAATTCTATATTCGCACTAAACCCTGCTAAAAGCTCATCAACTAGCTCAATATCCTCCGACTTAGCAGAAATATAAGCTTTAACTTGATTCCCTTCTTCCATAAAGCTTTCAAAGCCAATTTGTGAAAGTTCGAGCACTAAAATCTCATTCCAAGGTTCAAATGGAATAGGAAAAAGTTGGTATTCAATATATTCCATTAGAGCGATTTAATTATGCTATCCAGGCTATCAAATCTAAGTGAAGCAGCGCCAATCAATCCGCCGTCGACATCTTGATACGAAAAAATTTCACGCGCATTGTCTTGGTTGCAACTACCGCCATAAATTATTCTCACCTCCTCAGCGCAGGAAGAACTATACATTTTGGAAATTACTTGTCGAATGAAACCGTGCATTTCCTCAATTTCAACTTTTGACGCGTTGTGTCCCGTTCCGATAGCCCAAATGGGCTCGTAAGCAATGACACAATTGGTCATTTGAATTGCTGTAACCCCCTTCAAACCTTGGACTAACTGATTTTCGATAAATTGTAAGTGTCCCAATTTTTCCCGGATCTCAGTTGGTTCACCGCAGCAAAAAACAACCAATAATTCGTTTTCAATTGCTCCGATCAACTTTCGGTTAATTAGCTCATCTGACTCATCAAATAAATTTCTTCTTTCGCTATGACCAATTAACACGTAGCGGCAATTTATAGATTTAAGTTGTGCTGGCGATATGGCACCTGTAAAAGCACCCTTTTCGTCACAATAAACATCCTGAGCGCCAAGCGACCAATTATTTTTAGGAATCATACTCGACAAATACAGTGTGCTCGGAAATAAGATTAATTCGAAAGGCAATTGAAAGTTCGCTTCGGCTATTTGCTCACAAAGAAGTTTAGTTTCCTCGAAAAGCAGGTTCATTTTCCAATTAGCACCAATAATTTTTTTCCGCATGGTTAAAATTAGCGCTAATTTTTAAATTATTATTCTTTAGCCCTAAGCTTTTTGAAGTCTTTTGAGCTAAATTTCATTCCCTCTGTTCCGTAATAAAACTTCTGAACGTTTCCATTCCAAAGGTAAACGACACCCGGCACATCACGACTGACATTCCCCGCCTTTCCTAAACGTTTCCAAAATTCTATGATATCCATTACATGATAGGGGTATTTTTTTCCTGCAAAATCGAAAAAACTTGGGATGGTTTCAGGCGCTTCGTCCATAAATATAATATGCACTGGCGGAAAATTTTTATCGGCTTTTTTCAAGGCGGTTAATAATTTAATTGTGCTTCTGCAGTGGTCGCAGTCTGGCGCGAAGAAACATACTATTTTTTTTCCCTCATCGATATTTGGGAACAAGCTAGCATAACCCGATTTTTTTTTTTTCGGTGCAGGCTTAACAATAGGCTTTACCGTATCCCTTACAATTACTTCAGCGATCGGTTTAATAGAATCTACAGTAACCTTTTTTTGAACAGTGGTCTCTACTTTATTTTTCTCAGGAATTTTATTATCTGCTGTCGAGTTACTTCTGCTTGGTTTCATTCCAAGCATAAACACGAGTAAAACAGATGCTAAAACTACATTTAATAGGGGCATGAAGGCTTTTTTGTCCTTCTCTTTAATAATTTTGTACAAAACACCAAGTAAACCAATCGATATAACATTTTTAATTATCGCCTGTAGAGGAGTCATAGGCAACAAACTTCCAAAACAACCACAATTACCCGTGTTTCCACCCGAAGCGATTTCGATGGACAAGTGCACAACAAAAACAGTTAACATAAGTGCAGTCGTCGGAATTACTAATTTTTTGAGGTAAAAAGGAAGAAGCAATAAAACCCCCAACGAAAATTCAATACCTATTAGTGTACGGGAAAAATAAGCCGCCAAATTCTCAGAAAAACCCATCGTGTAGAGTTGCTTAACTTCGAAAGTAGAAAGTGCAAAATAAGGTGACGGATACAATTTCGCCACTGCTGATAAAAGGAACAAAACAGATACTGATGTTCTAATTGTCCAAGGTAAGGCTTTTTGAAAAGTGCTCATAGTTAGAATTTTTATGTAAATCTAAAGGTTAAGATTCCGCACAAAAATTAACTAACATTTATTTAACATTTGAAAGAATGAGCGCAAACACGGCATAATTAAGCATATCATAGTAATTGGCGTCAACCCCTTCACTTATGGAAGTTTTTCCATCGTTGTCCTCAATTTGTTTGATTCTTAAAATTTTCATTAAAATTAAATCAGTCAGTGAGCTAATTCGCATATCTCGCCATGCTTCGCCATAATCGTGATTTTTTCTTTCCATGAGTTCCACCGCAAGCGCCATGTATTTGTCATAATAAAAGGCAGCCTGTTCAGTTTCTAGTTCAACTTCCTTCAATTCACTTTCTTTTATTTGAATAAGCGCAATAACGCAATAGTTAACGATTGCCTTAAATTCACCTTCCACCGACTCACCCACTTGATTAATACCTGTTTCTTGAATTGTTTTAATCCGATTAGCTTTTATAAAAAGTTGATCAGTTAAGGAGGTCGGCCTAAGAATGCGCCAAGCAGTACCATAATCTTTTGTTTTGGCTATGTAAATAGCACGACAAATAGTGATTATATTTGCAAACTCAGTTATGGTTTTACTCATTTGAAATTATGTCATTTTTCGGGGCTGAAATTAAGCATTTTCGTTCAAACACATCCATCTTAGTTCAGAATAAATTATTTGATCTTTCGGAACCCAAAATTATGGGCGTGCTCAATGTTACTCCAGATTCTTTTTACGCTAAAAGTCGTATAACCCATTCGGAGGAAATTTTTAATCGCGTTCAAGACATGATCGTCGATGGAATGGATATACTCGATGTAGGCGCTTGCTCAACAAGACCTGGTGCTGTGGAGGTGGGAGAGCAAGAAGAAATCGATCGCCTACTACCTGTACTTCAAATTGTGCATACTAACTTTCCCGACTTAATTGTTTCGGTGGATACTTTTCGTTCAGGCGTTGCAAAACAAGCATTACAAAATGGCGCTTCCATAGTTAACGACGTGCAAGGCGGAAATTTCGACTCCATGATTTGGGAAGTTGCAGCGAAGTATAAAGCCCCTTATGTACTGACCCATTCCCGAGGAAATTCCGAAAAAATGCAAGGCCTTGCCACGTATGATTCCGTTGCCTTGGAAATATTACATGAATTTTCCGAAAAAATAGTGCGAATTAAAAAAGCAGGTGTTAATGACATTATAATAGATTTGGGATTTGGTTTTGCCAAGACCGTAGCTCAAAATTTTGAATTACTCCAGCATCTTGCCATTTTCAATTTACTTGAACACCCAATTCTATGCGGTTTTTCAAGAAAATCAATGATTTATAAAACACTCGGGATTTCCATTGAAGAAGCAATTAACGGAACATCTGTACTGAACACCTTTGCAATAAGTAAAGGGGCAAATATAATTCGCGTCCACGATGTAAAAGAGGCCAGGCAAATACTTGATTTATTGAAAATTCGTTAAAAATTAAAATTATTGAATCCTTTTTTTTAACTTCGTCATCTTAAACTGAATGCTTCTTAATTATGAAACTTTTCAACCTCTTAATTGCACTCTTCATTTGCGCTTCTGCATTTGCACAACCGACCGCTAGCTTTACGGTTTCCGACAACATAATTTGTTCTGGGGATTGTATTGAGGTAGACAATACGTCAACAAATGGTGTTGTTGCATCTACTTGGTCTTTTGGTGGTGCAATTCCCTCTTTTTACAGCGGCGCTAATCCTGGGCCAGTTTGTTATCCAAGTGCTGGCACATTTACCATTACATTAACTGTTACTGATGCAGCAGGACTTACAAGTTCTTCTAGTCAATCAATGACGGTAGGAACAGTACCTTCTATCTCGGCGACTGTGTTAGACAGTTTGGGTGGTACGGCCATTCCCGACACACTAATTTCGATGTTTGGATCTGCTGTTATTGCAGCAAGTGGATACGTTGTTGGCGACTCAATTACATGGTCTCCGTCCAACTATTCTTGTGTTAATCCAGTTTGCGACACCATTGTTGCTTCCCCGTTTTATGCTACATTTTACATAATCACCAACACTTCTCCAGAGGGATGTGTTGCTTCTGACACTGTATTTATTGATGTATTGTTTAGGGATTCTGTAAAAATTGTTGTTCCCAACGCTTTTTCGCCAAATGATGACGGAGATAATGATGAACTAAAAGTACTCACCAACGTGGATGCTGAAAACAACTACGCCAATGGTTTCATTGAAGGAGGAGCAATCGTAGAAATGAATTTTGAAATTTACAATCGTTTTGGTCAGCTCGTATTTCGAACTACCAATCCACACGAAGGTTGGGATGGAAACTTTAAAGGTAAACCGATGAATCCATCGGTTTTTGTCTACAAGTTAGATTACCTTTTGATAAATGGACTTTCGGGAACGCTGAATGGAAATGTAACACTTTACAGATAGTATCATGAAAAAAATTATTACGCTAATCACCATTATTATTTTAACCGTATCAGCTAGGGCGCAGCAAGCATATAATTCAAGTGTTTGGATGCAATCCCCTGCTCTATTTAATCCTGGTGCTATGGCATCTGGCGCTGAAGACTATTCGTTTTTTACCAATTGTCGATTACAATACCTTACCATGGATGGTATGATGATGCGAACCAACACCCTATCGATGGGATTTAAAATTTCGGACGGTGCCTACAGTAAGAATAATTTTGGTATTGGACTTAATGTAATCAACGATCAAAGTGGCGACAATAAATTAATGACGAATGCGATAACCATTCCAATTAATTATTCGATTCAAATCAACGATTACAACAAAGTATCTTTGGGTGTTGCACCAGGCGTCTATTTACAATCCTATGATCCAAGTTCACAAAATTGGGAAAGCGATTGGAATGGCAATGGATTTAATGGTTTAGTAGGTGACCCGATTTTCATTAACTCAAATATATCAAGAAGTTCATACGGAGCATTAAACGTGAATTCGGGATTACATTTTCAAAATACGCAACGAAATAAGTCTAAACTTTACGGTGGAATAGCATTAAATCATTTATCGAGGCAAAAAATAAACTTTACCAACAAAGCCGATAAGTTGTATGGTCAACTTGTTGTTAATGCAGGTGCAGACTTAGTTACACGCAGAAAAGACATAAGAATACAGCCACAAGTAATGTATTTTAGAAATGGCCCAAGCAACAATTTTATTATGGGTGTAGGTTGTGAACACTTATTAGAAACTGGTTCCAACATTACAAATATAAATAAGTCTACATCATTCAGTTACGCTGCATTTTACCGTTGGAATGACGCGGTTGTTGCAACAGTAAATTACAAGATTAAAAACTTTAAAATCGGACTTGCTTTTGAAGCTAATGTTTCGAGATTAAACAGTGCCACAAGTGGTATTGGTGCAGTTGAATTTTATTTCAAGTCCATGCACATTTACCGCAAGCGCAAAACAAAAATTAAGTAATTAGTCTAGTTTTTGTGTGCCTCCTGTGTGGATGAATAATACTTTTTTATCGCGAATTTCATTTTTCTTAAGGTATTGAAGTAATCCAAACATGGCTTTTCCTGTGTAAGTAAGATCGAGTGGTACGGTAGTTTGTTCTTCGAAATCGGCAATAAAGGAAACCAGATCACTCGTTACCTTACCATAACCTCCGAAGTGAAATTCATCCAGTACAATAACCTTATTACGATTTTCTTGCCACTCATTAAAATAATTAGTTTCAAGCGAAAGCTTCTCCATTTCATTTAAGGCCCCAAAACCTTTTAAAGAAGGAAATACGACTAGCCGGGACGAACTTTTCAAAGCAAAAAGTACACCAAGACTTGTGGTCGTTGTACCTTGCGAGAGCGCTACGAAATCGTAATCGTTTTCAGTTTCAGACATTATTTCAACACATCCTTTAATACCTAGTCGGTTTGCCCCTCCTTCCGGTATTGAAAGATACTTAGAGCCATCTATTTCTTCGCTTGTATTATTTAATTTTAAAGTTGCGTATACTATCCTAGAAACAAATAGTAATTCCATACCTAATTCTTTACATTTGGCTAATAATAAATTAGAAGAACTTGTTAATTCTTCCCCTCTAATGTATGCGATCGCTTTTAGATTGTAAAGATGACAAGCAGCAGCACAAGCTAATATATGATTTGAGTAAGCGCCACCAAATGTAATAATACCTTTATAATCGTCTGATTTACATAAGGCGATATTATAAATTAGCTTTCTCCATTTATTTCCGGATACAAATGGATGAATTAAATCATCGCGTTTTATAAATAAATTTATCCTTTGCTCGGATAAAAGACTTAATTTTATTTCTTGAACAAACGAATTTTGAATATTAATTTTTTGCATTGATAGAAAAATGGTAGACGATGAATTTTCCTCTTATTTCAAAAAAGACAAATCGGTAGAAAGCGAAGATTACTACACCAATGAGGAGGGTTATATCGTTTTTACAGAAAAATATCATTTAAAGCGAGGTTATTGTTGTAAAAGTAACTGCAAACATTGTCCTTATGGTTATGATATTAAAACGGGAGAACTCAAACCAAAAAAGACCTAATCAATCCCATTTTCAGGAAATCTTCCCTTGTAATTTCTTAGAATACTTTTGATATACAATATGTCGGCGTTAACATCCCCAGTTGGTTCAAAAAGACTGTGAAAACCTCCCTTTTTGTTTGCATAATCAACATAGCAGATAAAAATAGGAACTTGCGCTTTAATGGCTATGTGGTAAAAACCTTTTTTCCAATTTGGGTTATAACTTCGGGTTCCTTCTGGTGAAAAAACCAAATACATGGTATCATTTTCCTCAAAATAACGAAGCGCTGTACCGGTTAAATTATTGTTTTTTGAACGATCGACGGGAATACCACCAATCGCTTTGAGAAGTAAACCTAGCGGAAAGAAGAATAATTGTTTTTTTATAAGGAATTTTCCCTTGACACCGTAGCTCATAAAAGCCAACCTACCAATAACAAAATCCCAGTTAGAGGTATGAGGGCCAACTACGACTACACATTTTTTAACATTCATTGGAATATTATCATCTATAGACCATCCAATGCACCAAAAAATAAAACGAATAATTTTTTTCATAAGCAAAGGTAAGCATTGTAGTTTAGTGTAAATTTACAAAAGTGAAAACAGCCAAGAATATTTTTAGCTATATCCTCATCACATTTTCATGGTTAGGAATACTTTATTGCATTTATTGGTTGGACAAGCCGAGTGCTTCTGAGCAAGTAAGGATTCCTGCTAATACGAGCGATCTAATAAAAATTTCGCCAAAGGAAATTTCAAAAAACCTATTATTCGATATTTATTTCAAGAATAAAGATGTTGAAATTATCAATTCGTTGCATTCGTATTTGTATCGAAAAAAAAGTTCTGAGGCAAGTGTAATATGGCATTTTGACCTAAATCAACCGTTGTACTTAGTTCATTGTGAAATTGAAAATCGACCGACTTGGTTGTTAAAAGGTCGAGCGCATAACTTTTCCCAGCAACCGAACACATCAAGCTTATTTTACAACAAAAAAACGAAAGAACTCTATGCTATTTTAGTCAAATCAGTTGTCATGAAAAATAGGAAAGAAATTTCTAAGAAATTATTCAATAATACCATTTCGATTGGAACGATAGACAAGGTTTTAGCTGCCTATTCAATAAGAAATGGAAAAATAAAAAATAGTTATTTACCACACGTATTATCTAATATTGTGGGAGTTTCCGCAAGTACAAGCATCCCACAAACCAAGAAAATTTTAAATTCAAAGCCCAAGAGTATTCATGTAACGACCGAATTCAACGTGGAGGGACTATTACCTAATTCGTTGAGCGATCTAGCTGTACTTACTGATAATCTCAAAGGATTTTCATTAAATTATTTTGGAGCTGAATCAAACACAAAAACCGACTTTTTATCACCCGTGCCAAACTTTGAATTACTGTTGCACTTTAAACAATGCATAACAACGGACTCGTTAACAAAACTAATCAAACCACAACTCCCAAAAGATGCGTTTATAAGTCCCTCGATTGTTCAAATCTATTTCAAAAATTATCATCTTTATCAAATTGATAGTAGTACCATTTACATTGGTTCAAGCAGCTACAATAAATATAAAATTAGCTCATCAAAATCTCCATTTTTAATTCAAGGTCAGCCCAAATACCTCACTCAGATTAGCAATTTAGGCATTTGGGGAACTTTACTAAGCTTTATACCGAGTTATAAGGCAAGTGATTACTTCTTGAATACTATTGAAAAAACTACCACTCAAAATCGATCGTCAACAACAGATTTCACCTTTGTTTTTAAGAAAAACACGATTCCCACCATTGAATTATTGCGTTTAATTTTAGCCCTGCAGTTTTCAACATCAATTTGAGTACATTTTTTTAGCAACCACCGTTTATTTTCGCCGTTAAATATGTAAATTTGTAGTGAATAAATTACAACTAAGGTGAGTATATATAAGTTTTCAAACATCTTGGTTATCCTCCTTTTATTGCTATTCAGTGGTAACACCCTATTTTCACAATCAGCCACATTCAATAGCATTCCAGTAGCTGTTAACGGCACTATAAATGTTTGCGCTGGATCAACGATTCTTTTCAATTCAACTGTGGCACCAAATTCATTGAATGCCCCAGCCGTTTATGCTTGGAATTTCGGAAACGGACAAACCTCAGCACTTCCTGGTCCAATTGGAATTACTTATGCAACCGCTGGAACGTTTACGGTTACCTATAATATTTCAAGTGCGGGAACACCCTTAACCCAAACCTCTATAACTGTCAATGTTGCAGCAGCACCAGCGGTAGTCCCAACGATTGGACCTGGAAATAATTGCACTCAAATGACCGTTATAAATGGCATTCCCGTTTATCAAGCGACTGGAAATAATTGTCAATGTCCTCAAAATGGACCTGGCCCTATTGTCAGTCTTACGAATGCCAATACTTTGGCTGCAGGAACCTCTGCAACAGTTCATTGGGGGGCCGTCGGAACTGGACAATTAACCAATACCTTTCTTATTGGCACTAGCAATTTGCTCAACCCTCCCAACAGCTTTCCAGGGCAACAAAGTGGTGCTGCACCTGCATCTCATTACAATAGCCCGGGAGCGTATAACATGATTTACATGGTTACCATGCCAAGCGGTTGCGTTTATTCTTATTACTGCATTATGAGTTATGGCGGAGGTGCTATTTCATTAGGGACCTTGACCGCACAAACCCAATGTAATCCACTATTGTATAATCTTACATTTGCGAATCAAACACCCGGCAACACCTATGTCATAAATTGGGGAGATGGAACGGCCAATACAACATTTATTTACCCGAATCTTCCACTTTTACCCAATGGTATTCCTCACTCCTATGCACCAAGTCCTTGTACAAATGGTGTTCCTCAATCCTATACCATAACGGTAACGGCCACTAACTCATGTGCTAACAGTACAACGACTAGTACAATTGGGCCTTTTAATGTAAGTTCTTTACCAAATGCTAGTTTTACAAGCGCTCCTTCTAATACGATTTGTCAAAATCAATCCATTACGTTTACCAACACCTCCAATGGAGGATTATCCATTGCCAACAATACTTGCAGCAATGTATACAACTTTGGTTGGAATATTAATTTTTCAGCAGCGGCAAGTGGCGCTGGCTATGCAGTAACAGCAGGATCAATGGGCGATCCGTTTAACAATACTCCGGTGAACGGAAGCAACCAGCTAAGTGTTCAATTTACACAGCCGGGCACCTATTTCCTGTCGCTAGACGCTACCAATGCTGCTTGTGGCGGAGACAACGAAACCCAAACAATTACGGTAAACCCAATACCAGTTGTACCCAACCAAACGGCTACTATATGCAGCGGTAGTAGTTTCAGCATTGCTCCAATCAATAATCCACCGAATACCATTGTGCCAGCGGGTACAACATACACTTGGACTGTTGCAGCAAACGCCAATGTAACCGGAGAGGTTGGCGGTACCAATGATACCATAATGGGCACGCTTATTAATATCACCAATGTAAATCAAACCGTGGTTTACACGGTAACCCCAACAGTTAATGGTTGTACAGGGGCTCCATTTACATTAACCGTAACCGTAATTCCTGCGATTGTTATTCCAAATTTCACACAAACCATTTGTAACGGAACGAGTTTTACCATTAACCCCACCAATGCGCCACCAACAACGATTATTCCAAATGGCACCACCTACACATGGACTGTTGTGGACAATCCAAATGTTGTAGGGGAATCGAATGGCAGTGGAATGCCACTTTCTCAGACATTAACTAGCAATCTAGCGAGTCCGACACAAAGTGTAGTATATACGATTACTGCTGCTTCTTCGGGTGGCTTGTGCCCAAACACAACATTTACGGCTACTGTTTTTGTAAATGTGGTTACTCCACCAGTAATTGACGGAGACACGACCATTTGTTCTGGAGGCGACCCACTTGCTTTTACCTTAATAAGCGCTGCATCGGGCTCAGGAAATGTAACCTATCAATGGCAATCATCAACCACCAACGTGGCGGGTAGTTTTACCAATATTGGTGGCGCTCAGAGTGCCACCTACAACCCACCTGTTTTAGCTATTACGACCTATTATCGAGTTATTGTAACGAGTACCTTGAATGGACTTTCTTGTACAGCAATAAGTAATGTGCTAATTGTAACTGTCAACTTAGTAAGCGCTGGAACCCTTTCACAAACCCAAACCATTTGTAGTGGTGGCGATGCCAATCCATTTACGGTTACAACGGCCGCAACAGGAACGGGGACATTGACCTATCAATGGCAATCATCCACCATAAGTGCAGTCGCAGGATTCAACGATATAGTTGGGGCAACCAATGCAACGTATAATCCTCCAGGCGGTCAAACCGTCACAACCTTTTTTAGATTAATCGTTACCAGTACATTAAACGGAATAGTTTGTACCTCCACTTCTGCAGTACTTACCGTATTCGTAAATAACATTACTCCAAGCGTAATTACAAATAGTCAAACCATCTGTTCAGGTGGAAATCCTGCAGCATTCACGAATACGACCGCAGCAATAGGAACAGGAACTTTAAGTTATCAGTGGCAATCATCAACCACTAACGTGGCGGGTAGTTTTACCAATATTGGTGGCGCAACCTCATCAACCTACGATGCACCAGCAGGATTAACTGTTACAACTTATTACCAAGTAATTATTACCAGCACATTGAACGGAGTTCCGTGCACATCTACTTCGAATGTATTAACAGTCACTATAAATTCAGTTAGTGCAGCAGCCATTGCAAGTTCTCAAACCATCTGTTCAGGTGGTGATCCCGTTGCATTTACGGTAACAACAGCCGCAACAGGATCTGGCACACTAAGTTATCAGTGGCAATCATCTACCACAAGTCCAGTCGCAGGTTTTACCAACATAGTTGGAGCTACCTTTTCCACCTACGATGCACCAGCAGGAATTACGGTATCAACTTATTACCAAGTAATTACAAGTAGCACATTAAACGGTATTGCCTGTACAGCGATCTCAAATCCATTAAGTGTCTTAGTTAATAATGTCAGTGCAGGAGTATTAGCGAGCAACCAAACAATTTGCTCAGGTGGCAATCCCAATCCATTTACGGTTACAACTGCAGCAACAGGAACAGGTACTTTAAGTTATCAGTGGCAATCATCCACTACTAGTCCGGTTGCAGGCTTTACCCCAATAATCGGAGCAACAAACAGTACCTACGATCCACCTGCAGGACAAACCCTTACTACTTATTACCAACTAACTGTAACAAGCACCTTAAACGGCATTCCTTGTACAGCAACATCAGCCGTATTAACTGTAAGCATCAATAACATTACACCAAGTACAATTGGATCCAATGAAACAATTTGTTCCGGAGGAAATCCAGTCGCTTTCACGAATACAACAGCCGCAAGTGGATCTGGAAACATTACCTATCAATGGCAATCTTCAACCACAAGTCCAGTTGCTGGATACACTAATATAGCAAACGCCACATTAGCCACCTACGATCCACCAGCAGGCTTGACAATAACGACCTATTATCAAGTTAACATTACCAGCACATTGAACGGAGTACCCTGCGTTGTTACTTCCAATCCACTTACTGTAACTGTAAATAACGTTTCCGCTGGTACACTTTCACAAACACAAACCATCTGTTCCGGTGGTGATGCCAATCCATTTACGGTTACAACGGCAGCAACAGGCACAGGGACCTTGAGTTATCAATGGCAATCATCCACCATAAGTGCAGTCGCAGGATTCACCGATATTGTTGGTGCTACCAATGCAACGTATGATCCTCCAGCCGGTCAAACCCTTACTACCTATTTTAAATTAATCGTTACCAGTACTTTAAACGGAATTGTTTGTACCTCTAACTCAGCGGTACTTACTGTATTTGTGAATAACATTTCGCCTAGCGTAATAACAAATAGCCAAACCATCTGTTCTGGAGGAAATCCTGCAGCATTTACGAATACCACCGCAGCCACAGGAACAGGAACTTTGAGTTATCAGTGGCAATCCTCCACTACCAGCCAAGTAGCAGGATTTACTAATATACAAAACGCTATACAATCTACCTACGATGCACCAGCCGGATTAACCGTAACTACTTATTACCAAGTAATTATTACCAGCACATTGAACGGAGTTCCTTGTACTGCTATTTCTAATCCTTTGACCGTATTTGTTAACACCATAAATGCCCAAACAATTGCCGCCAACCAAACCATTTGTTCCAATGGCGATCCAGTTCCATTTACAGTTACCGTTGCATCCATCGGAGCAGGAATCACTACCTATCAATGGCAAGTGTCAACAACAGCTATAAATAGTGGATATACCTCTATTAATCTAGCTACAAATAGTACTTACGATGTTCCAGCAGGACTTAATGTAACAAGTTACTATCAAGTAATTTCAACCAGCGTATTAAACAATATAACTTGTACAGCCACATCAAACCCATTAACGGTAACCGTTACAGCGGCCCCATTCGTTCAAAATTTTGTTTCAACTATATGCAGCGGATCATCCGTAAACGTAAATCCAGTAAATGGAGGTGGGAACATCGTTCCTCCGGGAACTACCTACACATGGACAGTAAGCAACAACCCGAATTTAACCGGTCAAATCAATCAACCAAACGCACAAAACAATTTTGTTCAAACAATAACTAGTTTATCTAGTCAAGCTCAGACAATAATTTATACCGTTACACCCTTAGGAGGAGTTTGTCTTGGGACACCTTTTACTGTGACAGTCACCGTAAATCCGAGCGCGGTAATTCCAGCACAAAGTGCAACGATTTGCAGTGGGAATTCTTTTACGATTAATCTAGCAAACGCACCTCCTGGCACAATAATCCCTCCAGGCACTAATTATTCTTGGGCACTTCCAATTAGTAATCCTGCGAATGCTATAACGGGAGGTACGCTTGCCAATAATCAAGCTAGTATTACCCAAACCTTAACCAATACAACTACAAATCCTGGCACCTTAAGCTATACAGTAACTCCCCTTTCGGGAACTTGTCAAGGAATAAATTTTCAAGTAGTTGTTACAGTTAATCCTGCACCAGTTATAGCGGCAGTTAACCAATCAATTTGTAGTGGCACTGCGTATACTTTCACCCCTAGTGCATTAGGCAATATTATTCCTTCGAACACCTTATACACATGGACTTATGTAGATAACCCTTCAATCACAGGAGAAACCAGCAATAATATTGGTGCTTCTAGCATCAATCAAACCCTTACGAATACCACCAATACAAATCAAAGCGTCGTGTATTCAATTACACCAACATCAGGTGCACAAGGAAATTGTGTAGGTAACAACTTTAACTTAACACTGACCGTTAATCCTTTGCCATCTTTACCCGCAACAAACCTTTCAATTTGTAGTGGTCAAGCACTAACATTTACGCCACAAAATGGAAACGGTGCGATTGTACCGGCGGGCACCACATTAACATGGGCCTTACCAACGATATCTGGCAGCATTACAGGTGCATCAATTGGTACTAACCAAAATATTTTCACACAAACACTTACCAATACAAGCACCGCCATACAAACAGCGACCTATTCCGTAACACCAATTGGACCAGCGCCTAGTTCATGTCAAGGGACACCATTTAACATAGTTGTTACATTAAATATTGCGCCATTATTTCCAAATCAAAGTGCGAGTCTTTGTTCAGGAAATAGCTTTACATCTGCATGGGTAAATAATCCACCAACGATAGTAATACCAAATGGAACAACTTATTCATGGTCAAATCCGATACAAAACCCAGTTGGATCAGTCACAGGAATAAGTCCAGGGGTCAGTCAGAATAACTTCATTCAAACGAATCTTCAAAATACTACTTCACAAACAAGTACATTAACCTATACTGTAACACCATCTGCTGGTGGCGGAGGTTGCGCTGGACTGCCCTTCCAGGTTGTAATAACAATTAATCCAACTCCGGTAATTCCTGCACAAACACTAACCAGTTGTTCAGGTGCCAATTTCATATCTTCTCCAACTAACAATCCACCAAACAGCATTATTCCAAATGGGACCACCTATACATGGACAACACCTATTGTTACAGGGAATTTAAGTGGAGGAGCCATTGGAACAAATCAAAATACCATCACTGGAAATTTAGTTAATCCTACAGCGATACAACAAACGGCAACTTACACCATAACACCTTCCACAGCTAACGGTCAATGCACAGGTCAACCGTTTACATTATTAGTCAATGTAAGTCCAACTCCATTTATACCAAATCAAACAGCTACCATTTGCAGTGGAGCCAACTTCAATTCAAATCTTACAGCCGCCATACCGACGAGTATATTACCAAACGGCACGACCTTTACTTGGGCAACGCCAACAAGTAATCCGATCGGAGCTATTACAGGAGGAATTGCAGGAAATGCTCAGAATAATATTTCACAATTACTTACCAATACCAGTAACACTGTTGGAACTTTAACCTATACATTGACACCAAGTTCCAACGTAGGACAAGTATGTGTTGGGAATGCATTTAGCTATACCGTTACCATCAATCCAACACCAACAATTACCAATCAAACTGCCACAATTTGCAGCGGAAATACCTTTAGTATCTCACCGACAAATGGAGCTGGAAATACCGTACCAAATGGAACCACTTACCAATGGACCTTTGCGCCAAACGCTAATATTACAGGTGCTTCGAATGTAAATACAGCCAGTAATTCCATTAGCCAAGCATTAATCAATACCAGCAATATCACACAAACCATTTTATATACCGTTACACCGACATCAGGGGCTCAAGGAGCGTGTATTGGTAATCCATTTACAGCAACAATTACGGTAAATCCCTTACCAATTATCACGAATCAAACCTTGAGTATTTGCAGTGGAAATAATTTCCAATTAAACTTAGTAAATAATCCTCCCAACCTACTTTTACCAGGGAACACCACCTACACTTGGCCGGCTCCGACAATTGTCCCTGCGGCTACAGTAACAGGATCAAGTGCACAAAATAACGTGAATGCTATCACGCAAACATTGATTAACACTACTGCAAACAGTTCAACAGTAACGTATCAAATTACACCGAATTCTAATGCTTGTGTTGGGAATCCATTTACATTAATTGTAACTGTCAACCCTACTCCATTAATTCCTTCACAGACTCAAACATTATGCAGTGGGAATTCATTTAGCTTTACGCCAACGAATAATCCACCAAACACGCTAATTCCAAGTGGAATACTTTATAGTTGGGGTTTACCGGTATCGAACCCACTGGGCAGCGTAACTGGAGGAACAACTGGCACAATCGAAAATACGATTTCAGAAGGAATAATTACCAACACGACCAATACTGCAGCAACCTTAGTCTATAGCATTACTGGAAATTCCCCACAACTAGGAGCTTGTCCATCAAACGCATTTACCTTAACGGTAACCGTAAATCCAAGTCCAGTAATCGGCACTCAAAACACAAGCATTTGTAGCGGTCTCCCGTTTACGGTTTCTCCAACAAACAATCCACCTAACACCATAATTCCAAACGGAATTAACTATTCTTGGACCAGCCCTAGCACGCCTATATCCATCACTGGCGGTTCTGCGGCAAATGGACAATTAAACATCAACGGACAATTAACAAATACTAGTAATACCAATCAAATTGCGACGTATACCGTTACCCCAAGTTCAGGACCAAACAACAGTTGTGTTGGCCAAGCATTTACTGTCAATGTCACCGTACAACCCACTCCATCTATACCTAATCAAACACAAACAATTTGCAGTGGAAATCCATTTACAATAAACTTAGTTAACGGACAGAACAATATCATTTTACCAGCGGGTACCACTTATTCTTGGGGAGCACCTATCATCTCTCCTAATGGATCATTAACTGGATCAAGTGCGCAAAACAATCAAAATAATATATCACAAACATTGACTAATACGACTTCTAGTCCATCAAGTGCCACCTATATTATTACCCCACTAGGAGGAAATCTTTGTTCAGGAACTTCATTTACATCCACCATAACGGTTAACCCAAGTCCAAGCATTCCAGCTTCCGCCTTAAATACCTGCAGTGGTGTAGCCTTTAATTACAGTCCACAAAATGGCGTTCCGAATGCAAGTACTATTGTACCCATCGGAACCACCTATACATGGACTGCGCCTGTAGTTACTGGAGGATTAAGTGGCGGAAGCGCACAAAACGTTCCACAAAATAGCATATCACAAACATTGACTAATCCAACCAATGTTAGCCAAACGGCCACCTACACGATAACACCAGTCAGTGGAAACTGTACAGGAGTTCCCTTTACCTTAACCGTCACCTTAAATCCAATTCCAACTATCGCAGCACAAAACACAACAAGCTGCAGTGGTGTTGCATTTACTGTAGTTCCATCCAATGTTACGAATGTCATTCCTGCTGGAACAACCTATTCTTGGCCAACACCTATCGTAACAGGGAATTTAACAGGAGGAACTGCTGCTAACAACCAAGGAACAATATCACAAACATTAAACAATCCAACCAACGTATTACAAACAGCACAGTATACCGTTACTCCTAATGCCGGGTTGAATTGTTTTGGAAGCCCATTCATCGTTACCGTAACAATCAATCCAGTTCCGATAATTTCTGCACAAACCCAAACAATTTGTAGTGGAGGAACATTCACCATTAACCCTACTAATAATCAACCGTCAACAATAGTCCCAAACAACACTACCTATTCTTGGGCACAACCAATAAGTAACCCGTTGAATTCGATTAATGGCGGCGCAAGTGGGAATAATAGTAATAACATTAGCGGTACTTTAACAAACACATTAAACAGTACCGCCACACAAACTTACATTGTAACTCCAACATCTGGTGCAGCAGGTGCATGTATTGGAGCCAACTTTAACCTTGTAGTAAGCGTTAATGCCACTCCACAAATAAGCAATCAACTTGGTTCCATATGTAGTGGTTTAGCGTATGCATTAAATCCAACAAATGGTGCAGGGTTTGGGGTTGTTCCTACCAATACTACTTATTCATGGCCTATTCCCACAGTAAGTGGTAACCTAACAGGTCAAATAGGACAAAATGGTCAAAATAATATCAATGCAGTTTTAACTAATACGTCAAACATTGCTCAAACAGCTACTTACACAATCACCCCAACATCAGGGGCAGCAGGAAATTGTCCTGGCAATCCATTTAACTTAGTCTTAACAGTTAATCCAACACCATTAATCCCCAATGTAAATCAAACGATTTGTAGTAATTCGGCATTTACAATAAATCCAATTAATACACCTCCGAATACGCTTGTTCCAACTCCAACCACGTACACATGGCCAGCAGCAGTTGTGACCGGAAATATTACAGGTGGAATAGCAGGAAATAACCAAGCGAGCATAAGTCAAGTACTCAATAATCCAACAAATACCCCACAAACGGCTACCTACACGATCACGGCTACAGCGGGAGTAGCAGGCGCCTGCACAAGTACATTCAGCTCCGTGATTACTGTAAATCCAAGTCCGGTAATACAAAATATCTCACAAATAATATGTAGCGGAGCATCCTTTAACATTACCCCTACAAATGGAGTTCCTACAGTCAACAACATTGTTCCAAGCGGTACTATTTACACTTGGGGAACACCAATAGTAACAGGAGGTGTAACGGGCGGAGCGGCAGGAAACGGAAGCATAAACATCGGTGGAACCTTGACCAACCCTACTAATATTTCGCAAACAGCTACCTATACCATCACCCCCACATCAGGAGCAGCAGGAAATTGTATAGGTCAGCCATTTACACTGACCGTTACGATAAATCCAACACCAGTTATACCAGCGCAATCCTTAACAATCTGTAGTGGTGGTAATGTAAATTTTACCCCAATAAATTCATTACCTCAAACTATTGTTCCAAACGGAACGGTATATTCTTGGGGTCTTCCTACAAGTAATCCAGCCAATGCGATAAGTGGTGCCACAGCTTTAGTCAATCAAAACGCCATTGTTCAAACATTAACAAGTTCAGCTGTAAACACTTCAACGGCAACCTACACCATAACTCCAAGCACAAACGGATGTGTAGGCTTACCCTTCCAATTTGTCGTCACCCTCTATCCAGCGCCCAACATTCCAAATGCCACTCTAAACGCCTGTAGCAGTGCACCAATAAACTATTCACCGGCGAATGTCCCTGCTGGAACAAACTTTATTTGGAGTTTGCCAATAATTACCGGAGGAATTACGGGAGCAAGTGCTCAAAACGTAGGTATTAATACCTTCACTCAAACATTAGTCAACCCAACTAATGTTGTTCAAACAGCCACCTACACAATCGTTCCACAATCCGGAGCGGCAGGTGCTTGTCCAGGGACACCGTTTACTTTAACCATAACCTTAAACCCGACGCCAGTAATTGGAAACACAGTGTTAACATCCTGTTCAAATGTAGCTTTCAATTTAAGTCCGACCAATAATCCACCAAATACAATTATTCCATCTGGCACAAGTTATACGTGGCCATCACCGACTATGAATGGTGGAATCAGTGGCGGAAATTCAGGAAATAGCCAAGCATCGATTAGCGGTACCTTAACAAATCCAACAACATCCCCACAAACAAGTATTTATGCCATCGTTCCGTCTGTTACTGCAACTGGTTGCTCAGGCGCTCCATTTAACTTAACAGTAACTATTAACCCGATTCCAGTAATTAGTAATGTTAGTATTCCAATTTGCAGTGGCGTAGCCTTCAACGTATCGCCTCCGAATAATCCACCTTCGCAAATTGTACCAAGTGGCACCTTGTATTCGTGGACACAACCAATCGTTACAGGAAATATAACAGGTGGTTCAGCGCAAAATAATCAAGCTGCTATTTCACAAACATTAACCAATCCTACTAACCTTCCACAAACTGCCACCTATACCGTTACGCCCACTTCAGGTGCTGCAGGTTCGTGTGCAGGAACACCATTTACAGTAATTGTTACGGTTAACCCTACTCCACTTTTACCAACACAAACTGTTAGCGCCTGCAGTGGAATTGCTTTTACATCCAATCCACAAAACAATTTACCAACTACCATTATTCCTGGTGGAACCACTTACACTTGGGCTAATCCAATTGTGACAGGAAATGTTTCAGGTGGATCAGCACAAATAAACCAAGCCAATATATCGCAGACACTTAGCAATCCAACAAATATTCAGCAAACAGCGACCTACCTTGTGACACCAACTTCTGGAGCGGCGGGATCATGTCAAGGAGCGAACTTCACACTGGTTGTCACCATTAATCCTATTCCATCTATTCCTGCACAGAGTAGTAGCGTTTGTAGTGGATTGAACTTTCTTGTGAATCCAAGTAATGGAAATCCGAACACCATTGTTCCAAATGGCACGACGTACTCGTGGACCGCACCCGTAGTAACAGGAGGAATTACAGGTGGTTCTGCACAGAACAACCAAGCCACGATTTCACAAACATTAACTAATCCAACCAACACACAGCAAACAGCTATTTACACTGTTATTCCAACTTCTGGAGCAGTTGGCGCTTGTCCAGGAAGTAGTTTTTCTGTAACAGTAGTTGTGAATCCTACTCCAGTTATTCCAAATCAAACACAAACAATTTGTTCGAATAGCGCTTTCCTTATCGCATTACAAAATAATCCACCGAGTACACTACTTCCAAACGGAACCACCTACAGTTGGACGAATCCAATTGTTACAGGAGCAATTACTGGAGGATCGGCACAAAACAACCAAGCAGCAATTTCTCAAACGCTCATCAACCCTACCAGTATATTGCAAACAGCAACTTACACGGTAACTGCGACCTCTGGGGCCGCTGGAAATTGCGTAAGTGCCACATTCCAAGTAGTTATTTCCGTTAATCCAAGTCCGATTATTGCCAACGGATCCGTAAGCAGTTGTTCCAATACACTGTTCAATTATACACCAAGCAACAATCCACCAAACAGTATTGTACCTAATGGAACGACCTACTCGTGGCAGGTTCCACAAATGAATGGTGGAATTACAGGGGGCGTAAGCAACAATGCACAAAATAATATAAATGGTACCTTAGTAAATCCAACAAGTACTAGTCAAACAGTGGTTTATTCGATCACCCCTTCCTATCAAGGTTGTACAGGTGCACCATTTAGCGTTACCGTAACCATTAATCCTATTCCAGTAATTAGTAATGTTAGTATTCCAATTTGTAGTGGCGTTGCCTTCAACGTATCGCCTGCGAATAACCCACCTTCGCAAATTGTACCAAGTGGCACCTTGTATTCGTGGACACAACCAATCGTTACAGGAGGTATAACAGGTGGTTCAGCGCAAAATAATCAAGCAACTATTTCACAAACTTTAACTAATCCAACTAACCTACCACAAACTGCCACCTATACAGTTACGCCAACTTCAGGAGCTGCAGGTTCGTGTGCAGGAACTGCATTTACAGTAATTGTTACGGTTAACCCTACTCCACTTTTACCAACACAAACAGTTAGTACTTGTAGTGGCATAGCATTTACATCCAATCCACAAAACAACTTACCAACTACCATTATTCCTAGTGGAACCACCTATACTTGGGCTAATCCAGTTGTGACAGGAAATGTTTCAGGTGGATCTGCACAGATAAACCAAGCTAATATATCGCAGATACTTCTTAATCCAACAAATATTCAGCAAACAGCGACTTACATCATAACCCCAACCTCAGGTGCCGCAGGATCTTGTCAAGGAGCGAACTTTACACTTGTTGTCACCATTAATCCGGTGCCTTCCATACCTGCACAGAATATTAGTGTTTGCAGTGGTATAAACTTCCTTGTGAATCCAATTAATGGTAATCCAAACACCATTGTTCCAAATGGCACGACATACTCATGGACTGCACCGGTAGTAACAGGATTAATTTCCGGAGGTTCTGCACAGAACAACCAAGCCACGATTTCACAAACATTAACTAATCCGACCAACATCCCACAAACAGCCACTTACACCGTTATTCCTACCTCAGGAGCAGTTGGTGCTTGTCCAGGAAGTAGTTTTTCTGTAACTGTCATTGTAAATCCAACACCAATTATTCCTAATCAAACACAAACAATTTGTTCGAATAACGCTTTCCTTATTGCCTTACAAAATAATCCACCGAGCACCCTACTTCCAAATGGAACCACCTACAGTTGGACAAATCCAATTGTTACAGGAGGAATTACTGGAGGATCGGCACAAACCAACCAAGCATCA
>Ga0247833_1002042_pt1 | contig 30744 bp, 32 predicted proteins | sample LaCruzMarch2015__7_FD_187117 | JGI IMG/M metagenome (GOLD analysis project Ga0247833, IMG submission 187117) | Freshwater microbial communities from meromictic Lake La Cruz, Castile-La Mancha, Spain - LaCruzMarch2015_8m | ecosystem: Environmental > Aquatic > Freshwater > Lake | place: Spain... | reverse complement strand
ACCTGAGCAAGCGTACAAACTTGTATGCTATCTATGGTCAAACTTTGGCATCCAATGGTAATGGTACCTTCACAGCAGGTAGCACAGCTCAAACTACTAGAAGTTCTGGCGCAAGCAACTACGCTATTGGCGTACGTCACACTTTCTAATTTGATGCTAGCGTAAGCTAGATAATAATTAGCTTGGTATTAAATTAACCCACTGTGGCAACACGGTGGGTTTTTTCTTATCTAGAATTTCTAAAAAGTATTTGTGCATAGTCTCTCACTCGTGCAATCATGATTCGCACGTGCAACATGTTTTCGTCACAAACCACATGAATTTGACCCAAATTCACATCAAACTAATTTAAGTACTTGCCGATACTGCAGCGCGAGCTTGATTGAGTTTGGTTTGCTGCTGACGGATGCGTTCTTGTTTCACAGCTGTTTGACTGCGTTTAACTTGTGCCTGCATGCTACGAATGCGTGCTTGCTCTGGTGTGGGTGGTTTGGTTGGTGTGATGACTTCGTGTATGCGCATAGTACTTCAGTACATGTACAACACAGGTATTAGTGGCATTCCCCCAATATCATAGACACTTTTCATAACGCAATTTGACGTTGTTCAAACGCCATTGGGCTTAATTGGGCAAGATGCTTGTGACGTCTAACCCGGTTATAGAACTCTTCGATGTATTCAAAGATTTCTAATTTAGTTCATATCATAGTTAGTGATGGGTTAAAGGACAGTATGCCAGCAGAAGATTCAAACTATCCAGGTGAAACTAGATATCTACTTTAATAACGATCTTGCCTTTGCTAAACCCAATATCTTTGACTGAGTCTTTCTAATACATTGGGAAGGGATCTAGGCTATTATTGGATCATCCTCACCTTGGGTCTTGGCGAATGAAAATCTTTAAATATCTATTGGCATTGGGGTCTTTAGTGGTGTTGCAGGGAGCTTTTGCTGCGAGCGCTACGATGGACAAGATCAAGTCCTCTGGGGCGGTCACCATGGGAGTGCGTGAATCTTCCATTCCTATGTCCTATACCACTGGTGATAGCCGTTTTGATGGATATCACGTAGAAGTCTGCCGCATGATTTTGTCTGATGTAAAAGATAAGCTAGGCTTAAGTACCCTTCGTATTAATTACCAGCCTGTTACTTCACAAAATCGTGTTCCCTTGGTTCAAAATGGCACTGTAGATATTGAGTGTGGTACTACTACAAATAATGCAAATCGGGCAAAGGATGTTGGCTTTGCTAACACCTTATATGTGGAAGAAGTGCGCATTGCTGTTAAGGCAAACTCTGGTATTACTTCAATTGCCCAATTAAATGGTAAGAAAGTAGCAACGACTACTGGCACTACTTCAGTACAGTTGTTACGCAAGAATGAAAAAGCTACTGGTGTGAACTTTGATGAGGTATTTGGTAAGGACCATGCTGATAGCTTCTTGCTCTTGGAGTCTGGCCGTGCTGATGCCTTTGTGATGGATGGATCGATTTTGGCTGGAAATATTGCTAATTCTAAGAACCCAAAAGACTTCAAAATTGTTGGTGAAGTACTCAGTACAGAGCCTATTGCGATTATGGTTCGTAAAGATGATCCAGAATTTAAGGCGGCCGTAAATACGGCGATTGCCAAGATCGTCGCCAATGGAAAAATGCCTGGGTTATGGAATAAGTGGTTCTTAGAACCAATTCCACCAAAAAATATCATTGTCGGTCTAGAGTTATCACCTGCTACCAAAAATGCATGGGCTAACTTGAACGACAAACCTGCCGAAGATTACCAGCAGAAAAAGTAGTTATTTGATTTTTTGACCTGACATTACCACCACCTTACTTTTCATGTTAGCTTGAGTTTATGGCATTAGACATGGGCATTTTTTGTAAGAGTACCTTAGATGGAGAAGCCGTTGACCACTGCTTCTCCGCTCTACTTGGTCTTGGTCAAAATGCGGATCCTAGTTATTTAGATTGGCTATTAAAAGCGTGGGGATGGACATTAGCAGTAGCCGGCCTAGGTTTAACCATCGCCTTACTTCTTGGCATCATTATGGGAACCTTGCGCACTCTTCCTAATACAGGAGGCTTGAGTAGGCTACTTGTTCGGCTATCTACAGCTTGGGTAGAGTTATTCAGAAACATTCCTGTATTGGTGCAAGTGTTTCTTTGGTATCACGTCATTCCTGCCTTTGTATTACCCTTAAAGGCCTTACCTTCTTATTGGTTAGTCAGTATTGCCTTGGGATTTTTTACTTCAGCACGAATTGCCGAGCAAGTTCGGGCGGGTATTCAGTCATTACCGAGTGGTCAGCGTGCAGCTGCCACCGCCCTAGGCCTTACTACCGCACAAAGCTATCGCTATGTTATTTTGCCGATGGCTCTGCGCATTGTGATTCCCCCTCTTACATCTGAGAGTATGAATGTCATTAAAAACTCTTCAGTGGCCTTTGCGGTTTCAGTTCCAGAGCTCACTTTGTTTGCAATGCAGGCGCAAGAAGAAACTTCCCATGGAGTGGAGATTTATTTGGCAGTTACTGCTTTATATGCACTCTCTGCTTTTACGGTCAATCGAGTGATGGCTTTGATTGAGAAAAGAGGCCGTGTTCCAGGCTTTATTGCCGCATCTAATGATTCGGCATTGGCCCACTAGGTGAAACCTCGTAATGATCTCATGGTGAGCTTATGTTAAGCCTGGACCTTGGTTTTTATAATTGGGAGCTCTTTACTAGCTATATTCTCAAGGGTTTGCTGTTTAGCGTGCAATTGACTGTCATTGCTACTGTTGGTGGGATTGTAGTGGGCACGTTTTTGGCGCTGATGCGACTCTCTGGTAAGCCTGCTTTGGTTTATCCGGCTACTTTTTATATCAATACCATGAGATCTATCCCGTTAGTCATGGTGATTCTTTGGTTCTTTTTACTCATTCCGATGTTAATTGGCAGGCCGATTGGTGCTGACCTATCTGCCACGATTACATTCATTGCCTTTGAGGCGGCCTTCTTTTCAGAAATTGTGCGGGCGGGTATTCAGTCAGTACCCAAAGGCCAAAGCTATGCAGGTGAAGCATTGGGCATGACTTATGGTCAGAATATGCGCTTGATTGTATTACCCCAAGCATTTAGAAACATGATTCCAGTTTTCATGACGCAAACCATTATTTTGTTTCAAGATACTTCATTGGTATATGCCATCGGGGCCTATGATCTATTAAAGGGTTTTGAAATCGCTGGTAAAAACTATGGTCGCCCTATTGAAACCTATATTTTGGCTGCGGCCACCTATTTTTTAATTTGCTTCTCGCTTTCTAAAGTGGTTCGCGCCATTCAGGCCAAGGTTGCGATTATTCGCTGAAGGTTTATATGATTGAACTTCGAAATGTTTCTAAATGGTATGGCTCCTTTCAGGTTCTCACTGATTGCACTACCGCAATCAAAAAGGGGGAGGTGGTAGTGATTTGCGGGCCATCTGGTTCTGGTAAATCTACTTTAATCAAAACCATTAACGCTTTGGAGCCATTTCAGGAGGGTGAGATTGTGGTTGATGGGATTGCTTTGCATGACCCTAAAACTAATTTACCAAAATTGCGAGCGCGGGTTGGCATGGTGTTTCAACATTTTGAATTGTTTCCCCACTTAAGCATTACAGAAAACTTAACGCTTGCTCAAATGAAAGTTTTAGGGCGCTCGGCTGATGAGGCTAAAGCGCATGGCATGAAATATTTAGAGCGGGTGGGCTTAATAGTGCAAAAAGATAAATTTCCTGGGCAGTTATCTGGAGGCCAGCAGCAACGGGTTGCGATTGCTAGAGCACTGTGTATGGATCCGATTGTGATGTTGTTTGATGAGCCGACATCTGCGCTTGACCCTGAAATGGTGGGTGAAGTTCTCGATGTGATGGTTACGCTGGCAAATGACGGCATGACGATGTGCTGTGTTTCTCACGAGATGGGCTTTGCTCGTAAGGTAAGTCATCGCGTTATTTTTATGGACCATGGCCGGATTGTGGAAGATTGCACTAAAGATGAGTTTTTTGGGCAGCCTGAATTACGCTCCCCTCGGGCAAAAGAATTCCTATCAAAGATATTGGCTCACTAATTAATTGAGTTTCTTGGGCTTGGGACGTTTTCCAATTTGAATCGGAAACTCAAGTTCTTTTCCTTTACGCAGTACTTTTACCGTGACACTAGTTCCTGGCCCTAGTCCAGAGACTTGATTCAGTAGCCCCCGTACGTCTTTAATAGGGGAATTATTTAATGTAGTGAGTACGTCTCCTGGTTTAGCTCCTCCACGATCTGCTGGACCACCTTCTAAAATCCCGGCTAGCAGTACGCCCTCAGTTTTTGGGTCTAGTCCAAGAGATTGCGCAAGCTCTCCAGATAAATTTTGTGGCTCAACCCCAATCCAACCTCTGGTAACGCTGCCATTAGAGAGGATAGATTCCATTACTTGTTTTGCAAGATTTACAGGAATGGCAAAACCAATACCCATAGAGGCGCCATTATTCGAGTAAATGGCAGTATTGATGCCAATGAGATTACCTCTTGTATCAATTAAGGCGCCACCAGAATTACCTGGATTAATTGCAGCATCAGTTTGAATAAAGTTTTCAAAAGTATTAATACCTACGTGATCTCTGCCAAGGGCTGAAACAATTCCCGATGTAACTGTTTGACCAACGCCAAAAGGGTTGCCAATAGCAAGTACAACATCTCCCACATGAACGGAGTCGATTTTTCCTAAGGTGATGGGCGGAGGTAAATTTTTTACTTCAATTTTTAACACGGCAATATCGGTATCTGGATCGCTACCAATCACTTGTGCTTTTATTTTGCGCCCATCTGCTAATGCAATATCAATATCCTTAGCATCGCTAATGACATGATGATTGGTCAGAATAATCCCTTCTGGACTTACTAGAACTCCTGAGCCAAGACTTGAGCTAGGACTTTCTTCTGGTGGTTGGTCCCCAAAAAAGAATTTAAAGAATGGATCATTAGAATGAGGGTTATCACTTTTTTGTGTCTTTTGTTTGGTAGATGCTTTACTCGTGAAAATATTAACGACTGCAGGCATGGAGCGTTTAACAGCATCGTGATAAGAGCCTGGACTTAAATGGCCATCATCGGCAGCCTCCTTTAAAGAGACGTTCTCAATCATTGAAATTACTTGTGTATTGGTAATCCACTGGGGTTTAAACGTGGCCACCACAAACCAAGCTGCCAACAGGATGGTGACTGATTGGGCGAACAATATCCATAATTTTTGGATAGATGAATTCATATCACTTATCAACTTCACTTTTTTCGATTAGAAAATTCTCGAGAGCTTTTATGGGATCCAGATTATTAAATAAACTAAATTTAGATTGAGCTATCTTTTCTTGATAGGACTTAAGCAACTCTTTATTTTGTATGAGCTTTACTACAGAATCAATATAGTCATGGTTTGTATGGGAAACTAGCGAATCTAAGCCTAGATTACGCAAGATAGCGCTAGCTAATCTTCCCCGCATATATTGCCCTTCCTTGGCCACGATGGGCAGATTGCATGCAATAGCTTGCATTGCAGTATTAAAGCCGGAAAATCCACTAGTGTCTAGGTATAAGTCCGACTTAAGCATTAGGCCATAAAACTCTGGTTTCTTTAAGAAGGGAATAAATCGTATAAAGTCGTTTGGATTTAGATTCGCATCTTTAAATACAGCATGTAAGCGATCACCCAAAATAGATGTGAGTTCATTTTGAAAGTTAAAAAATACAAATTGACAGCTGCCTAGATGCTTGGCAATTTCAATAAAGATGGTGTCGTTTTGTGGTGAATATTTTGATGGTGATCCAGCGCACAGCAAGATTGGTAAGTCAGGGCTAATGCCAAGACTACTGAGATTAATATCCTGGGCTTGAATATCGTCTGATTCAAAATAAGTGCCAAGCTTGGGCAGTCGAATTAATTCTTCCCCGTAATAGTCTTCAGAACCAGATTGCTCAAAATCTTTTGCAGACAGAAAATAATCGATGGTAGAAAGGCCGGAGGTTTCTGGGTGGCCCCAACTGACTGCTTGTACTGTGGCTAGCCTTAAGCAAGCTAATGCCTTGGTGGTAGGATCCATGCCAATTTCAGGAAATAGTAGCACCGCAAGATTTTTTTCACGGATCATGTCAGCAAGATTAATTGTTGAATGGATGCCATTGGTATAACTAGCAAGCTTTGCTTTGGCCTGCTCAGTCTGACCATCTTCTAGACCATTGGTATTAAATACGTGAATATCAAATAGGTCATAGTTTAGATGGGTTAGCCAGCCTTTGGTAATGGCATGCCAGACAGGATGATTACAGAAATAATGACTAACAATTCCCACCTGAATTTTTTTATTTTTATTTAATTGAGAGACATTCTTTTTGTCGATACTATCTTGAATAGGCTTGGCGATCTTAATACAAGTATCGCCAAATTGATTAAGCAGGACTTGGTTATTTTCTTCCTGGTATGCAATATAAAATGGATGCCGAGTAATACACCCCAATATTTTCTTGAAGTCCCCACTTGGGCAACTTGAGTTGCTAATTACATTGAGATGCTCAGCAAACTGTTTTCGAGATTCATATAGCTCTTCGGTATCGCGATAAACCTTAGGTATTTGCGCAATAGTTAATGCAAAAGACACTTCTATGTCTTGAGAATCGAGCTCTAAGGATTTTTCGTAATTCTTTTTTGCGTCAGCAATATTGCCAATTTCATAAAAGACCTCCCCAAGAAAGTAATGCGTTTTAGCATGCGTAGATTTTAGTTTGATCGCATGCATAAAGCAGTCAATCGACGCATCATATTGCTTTGCTTTCTTAAGGCAGTTACCAAAATTAAGGCAGGCATCTAAATAGCATGGGTTAATTTGTAGCGCATTTTCAAATGCTTGGTAGGCAGATTCAAATTGCCCCAATTCGGTAAAGGCATTTCCTAGGCTATTGAAAGCAGTCGCTAGTTTAGGATTTAATTGCAGCGCCCTTTCAAAATATTCGATGGCTTGAACATAGTCTTGTTGCTCTAAAAAAATAATCCCTTGATTGCTTAGGGCTTCTGCATAATTGGGTCGAAGATGCAGTGCGCTCTTGTAGGCTTCTAGTGCCTCAGTATTACGGATTAAGCCTTTTAAGGCGTTACCACGATTGTTGTGAATCTCTGGTGTCTTGCAGTCAATAGCAATAGCAAGCTCAAAAAACTCTAGCGCCTTCTCAAAATTTTCGATGGCATTGTGGGCTAGCCCTAAGTTACTCAAAGTCTGGGCTGAATCGCCTCGCAATAGATTGGCCTTGCTCAGAAGGCGAATGGCTTCTGGATAGTTGGTTTGTTGATATTGCCGTATCCCTAATAGGTTGAGTACATCAACGTTTTCTTGATCAAGCTCATAGGATTTTAAAAAAAGTAAATCCGCCTCATCAACATTTCCTTTTTGTAGTTCTGCCAAGCCATTTTGAAAAAGTGTTTGGGCCTGCACTTGCGCTGCGTTATTTGTTTGAGTAACTGGCAATTAGGCGCCCTGTTGGTGCGGGTGGAGATGAGTGGGGCTTATTTTTTTAAGCTATCTCTAATCTCACGAAGTAAAACCACATCTTCTGGAGTCGGAGGTGCTGGAGGTGCGGGTGGGGCATCCATAGCACGCACACGATTAACTACCTTCACCATTTGAAAGATGACAAACGCTAAGAGAATGAAATTAATGGATATGGTGATGAAGTTGCCATAGGCAAAAATGGGTACCCCTGCCTTTTTAAGGGCATCAAAGGTATACGGGACGTTTTCTGGAACTTTTCCTAGGACGATAAATAGGTTGGTGAAGTCAATATGACCCCCAAAAAGGGTCGAAATGAGGGGCATTACGATGTCATTTACGAGAGAATCCACGATTTTCCCAAATGCACCACCAATAATGACGCCAACCGCCAAATCAATCACATTTCCCTTGACCGCAAAGTCCCGAAACTCTTTTAAAACGCTCATAAATGCTCTCCTTTTGACTTATATCTAGATTAACCCAAGATTAACCCTATAACTTTCTTGCTTACCAAAAGTTTTACTTTAAAATCTTACCTTTAAGCAATTTCCACCCATAAATGCTCTTCCGAGGAATTTTGTAAATGAGTGACAAGCCCTGTATGGATAAGGATCGTCGTAATTGGTTGATCGCTACGTCTGCGGTTGGCGGCGTTGGTGCAGCCGCAGCCCTTTACCCTTTTGTAGATAGTTTCCAGCCTTCAGAGCGCGCTAAAGCCGCTGGAGCAGCTGTGGAGATCGATATTGCTGGTATGAAGCCAGATGAGATGCGCATGGTGGAATGGCGTGGTAAGCCCGTTTGGGTGGTGCGTCGTACCCCTGAGCAAGTTGCCGAGCTTTCTAAGATTGATGGTGAATTAGCGGATCCTGATTCTTTAAGGGATCCAGCCCAATTTACCCCACCTTATGCCCAGAACCAATGGCGCTCAATTAAGCCGGAATACCTCGTGGTAGTGGGTATTTGCACCCATTTGGGGTGCTCTCCAACGACTAAGTTTGAAGCAGGTCCACAGCCTTCCTTGCCTAATACTTGGCCAGGGGGCTTCCTTTGTCCATGTCATGGCTCCACATTTGATATGGCCGGCCGAGTATTTAAGAACAAACCAGCCCCAGACAATATGGAAGTACCGCCGCATATGTACTTGAGCGATACCAAGATTCTGGTTGGCGACGACAAAAAGGCCTAAGGAGAAATAAATGGCATTTCACGAAAAAGAAGTCCCAGCAGGTGCTCCAATAGCTCAGAAGGTAATGGCTTGGGTGGATTCACGGTTGCCCGTGACAGAGGCCTTTAAAAGGCACATGAGTGAGTATTACGCTCCTAAAAACCTCAATTTCTTTTACATCTTTGGCGCACTTTCAATTGTCGCTTTAGCCCTTCAGATTGTTACTGGCATTTTCTTAACAATGAACTACAAGCCAGATGCAGCTAAAGCATTTGAGTCTGTTGAATACATCATGCGTGAAGTGCCATGGGGTTGGTTAATTCGCTACATGCACTCTACTGGCGCTTCTATGTTCTTTATAGTGGTGTATATCCATATGTTCCGTGGCTTGATTTACGGTTCATATCGTAAGCCACGTGAATTGATTTGGATTTTTGGTTGTGCGATTTTCTTGTGCTTGATGGGCGAGGCCTTTTTTGGCTACTTGCTCCCTTGGGGTCAAATGTCCTACTGGGGCGCTCAAGTAATCGTGAACTTATTCTCCGCTATTCCTTTAATTGGCCCAGACCTCTCTTTGTGGCTACGTGGTGATTATGTGGTTGGGGACGCTACCCTTAATCGTTTCTTTGCATTCCATGTGATTGCTATTCCATTGGTATTAATTGGTTTAGTGGCAGCCCATATCCTGGCATTGCATGAAGTGGGCTCCAATAATCCTGATGGCATTGAAATTAAAGACACCTTAGATGCTCAAGGGCATCCAGTCGATGGCATTCCATTTCATCCTTACTACTCTGTCCATGATGTGATGTATTTGGGTGGCTTTTTAATGATTTTTGCCTTGATTGTGTTCTTTGCGCCTGAGATGGGTGGTTATTTCATTGAGGCAAATAACTTTATTCCAGCAAACCCGTTTGAAACGCCGACACACATTGCCCCAGTTTGGTATTTCACGCCTTTCTACTCGATGTTGCGTGCGACTACCACTAACTTCTTATTACCTTTATGGATCTTCCTAGCCATCATTTTGGGATTGTTTGCAATCAATACCAAAAATATTAAAGTTAAGGGCATCTTGGTAGGAATCGCAGTGGTGTTGGCTGCCGGCTTTTATGTGTTCGATGCTAAGTTCTGGGGTGTAGTGATCATGGGCGGTTCAGTTGTAATCATGTTCTTCTTGCCTTGGTTGGATCATTCCCCAGTGAAATCGATTCGCTATCGCCCACAATTCCATAAATATATTTATGGGGTGTTTGTAGTGAGCTTTGTGATTTTGGGTTACTTGGGTATTCAGCCGCCATCACCAACATTTGAAAAGATTTCTCAGATTTGTACTATTTATTATCTGGGCTTCTTCTTGGCAATGCCGTTCTGGAGCAAGCTTGGCACCTTCAAGCCCGTTCCAACTCGCGTTACTTTTAAGCCCCATTAATTTACGCCTGAGATATTGGCAAAGAGAAATTAGGAACTAGTATGAAACGAATTGTGCAAACTTTGATGGGCATCTGCCAGGTAACGGTTTTGGTTGCAGCCCTAGGTTTTGGCCTTAACGCTAGCGCCAATGAAGAAGGCTTTCCATTGGATAGGGCACCTGATCGCGTAAGTAATAATGCTTCTTTGCAAAATGGCGCTAAGATCTTTGTGAACTATTGCTTGAACTGCCACGCAGCAGTAAGCATGCGTTATAACCGCCTACGCGATATTGGTTTGACCGACCAACAGATTAAAGATAACTTGATTTTGACTGACGCTAAAGTTGGTGATCTGATGACCATTGCTATGACGCCTAAAGAAGCTAAGGCTTTTTTTGGCAAGACTCCTCCTGATTTATCAGTTGAAGCTCGGGCTCGTGGAACAGATTGGCTTTATACCTACTTCCGTACTTTCTATAAAGATGACACTACTCAAACCGGTTGGAATAACTTGGTATTTCCTAATGTAGGTATGCCGCATGCCTTGTGGCAATTACAGGGTGAGCGTGCTGCGAAGTTTGAAGAGCGTAAAGATCCTCATGACGAAAGCAGAGTTGAGAAGGTATTTGTGGGCTTTGAGCAGTTAACGCCAGGCACAATGAAGCCCCAAGAGTATGACGATAATATTGCTGACTTAGTATCTTTCATGTCTTGGATGGCCGAGCCAGTGCAACTTGAGCGTAAGCGCCTTGGTGTCATCGTGCTCATATTCTTGGCAATCTTTACTTTATTGGCTTGGCGTTTGAACAAGGCCTATTGGAAAGATATTCACTAAGCCTAAAGAGAGTTTAAAGCCGCTGTTTGTTTTGCGTTTGTTGTAATGAAGTAGAAATTTAAGGATATAAATTTATGATGGTGTTGTACTCGGGCACAAACTGCCCATTCTCGCAACGCTGCCGTCTTGTGCTTTTTGAAAAAGGCATGGACTTTGAAATCCGTGATGTGGACTTGTTTAACAAGCCAGAAGACATCTCGGTGATGAATCCGTATGGCCAAGTACCTATCTTGGTTGAACGCGATCTCATTTTGTATGAGTCAAATATCATCAATGAATACATTGATGAGCGTTTTCCTCATCCACAATTGATGCCTCCAGACCCTGTGGCACGTGCCCGTGCACGCCTCTTCCTCTTTAATTTTGAGAAAGAACTGTTCGTACACGTAGCGGCCTTAGAAAATGAAAAAGGTAAGATAGCTGAGAAAGCCCATGAAAAAGCGCGCCTAGCTATTCGTGATCGCTTAACTCAACTCGCTCCTATTTTTGTGAAGAATAAGTATATGTTGGGCGATGAATTCTCCATGCTAGATGTTGCTATTGCACCCTTGTTATGGCGCCTTGAGCATTACGGTATTGATCTCTCGCGTAATGCTGCTGCTCTTTTGAAATACGCAGAGCGTATTTTTAGTAGACCTGCTTACATTGAGGCTTTGACGCCTTCAGAAAAGGTAATGCGCCGCTAGTATTACCAGTGGATGATGATCAAAGAGGAAGAGTTTTCAAAAAGTATGTCTGAGGTTACAAGCAATAGACCCTATCTTATCCGTGCGCTACACCAGTGGTGTACGGATTTTGGTTTTACGCCCTACATGGCAGTCTTTGTAGATTCCAGGGTAGAGGTGCCTATAGAGTTTGTGAAGAACGATGAGATTGTGCTTAATATTTCTTCAGAGGCCTGCCAACATCTGAATCTAGATAATGATTGGATTAGTTTTCAGGCGCGCTTTGGAGGCGTTCCCAGAAAGATTATGGTTCCTGTTACCCATGTCTTGGCAGTCTATGCCAGAGAAAATGGTCAGGGAATGTCTTTCCCATTTGACCCTGCGCATGCGAAAGATCTTCATATTGTAGATAAGCCAGATGTGCCACCTGATAAGCCTAAAACTGCTAGACCTTCATTAACGATTGTGAAATAGGCTAAAATATCATCCGTTGCCCCTTTAGCTCATCTGGTAGAGCAACTGATTTGTAATCAGTAGGTGGTCTGTTCGAGTCGGACAAGGGGCACCACTTCTATTGATGCCTATTATTCTGGGCCAACTTAAATTTCGCCATACTTAATTTTGATTTATTTTTAGGTTTGTAATATATGAATCTAAGCGTTCAAATTCTCCTTAAAAATGCATTAGAGCTTATCCATGCAAAGGAAATTGATAGGGCTCAACATTTGCTTGATAAGGCGCTTAATGCTTCACCTAATAATCCCGATATTATGAGATTTTTATCTGTGCTTGCTGCGATGAGATTTGACCATGCTGGTGCACTTGAGTTAATCGATAAAGTAATAGCACTAACACCAGATAACGGAGTTGCGTACAGCAATCGCGGCAATATTCTCAAAGAGCTTAATCGATTTGAGGAGGCATTGGCTAGTCTAGATAAGGCAATTAAATTGCAACCAAATTATGCTGAGGCATATAGCAATAAGGGTAATGCGCTTGAGTTACTCCATCGGCATGATGAGGCCATGAAAAATTATGACATCGCTACAGCCATCAACCCCCAATATATTGATGCTTATTGGCATAAGTCTATGGGCCAACTGGCTAGCGGAAATTATGAGGCGGGCTGGCAAAATTATGAAGCTCGTTGGTCAAAGTCTCACCCAATTCAATTTCAACATAGGTATATACCAAGATTGGAGAATCTCAAGGAGGTGGCCGGCAAGAAAATTCTGATTTGGGCCGAACAAGGCTTGGGAGATACGCTACAGTTTTGTCGCTTCATTAAGCCTTTGGTCAATCTTGGCTGCAAGGTGACATTTGTGATTCAGAAGCCCCTTATTAATGTGCTGAATTCTTTGAGTGCCTATTGCACTTTAGTTGACAAAGTGGATGGCTCGGCTGACCTATCCTGGGACTTTCAGTCTCCCTTACTTAGCCTACCTTTATTATTTCAGACTGGTATAGAGACTATTCCGGCGGACATTCCTTACCTTATATGTGACCAAGATCAGAAGGAGAAATTTGAACCTCAGCTGATTAAGAGCCAAAATCTCAAAGTGGGTTTGGTCTGGAATGGCGGCTTTAGACAGGATCACCCAGAGTTATGGATGATTAATAAGCGTCGCAATATTGAGCTCGAGCAGATCTCCATGCTTAAAAATTTGGTAGACGTGGCGTTTTATAGCCTGCAAAAAGGCGATCCTGCTGAAACAGAGTTGAATGAAAAACAAGCTGCGCTTTGGCCAAATATTATGAATTGTGCTCAGTGGCTAGATGATTTCTCCGACACCGCCGCCCTTATTGAAAATTTGGACTTGATTATTTCAGTAGACACTTCAGTTGCCCACCTTGCGGGCGCACTTGGTAAGCCTGTTTGGATATTAAATCGTTACGATTCTTGTTGGCGCTGGTTGCGAGGAAGGTCAGATAGTCCTTGGTACCCCAATGCAAAGATATATCAACAGAGCAAGCCGGGTGATTGGGCTGAAGTAATCGAGAGGGTGAAAGTGGATTTAAAAGCATTGGCAATTTCGCATTGAATTCACTGACTTAAGTTATTTTTATGCGTTTCCGGCAAATACACCAAAGCCACTACTGCCCCACTTATTAGAAATAACGTGGGATACCAAAGTCCTGCTATATCACTCTCCCAGCGTTGATTTAACCAAGTAACAATCAATGGTAGTAAACCCCCTATCCATCCTGCAGCTAGGTTGTGGGGAAGGGTTGCTGCACTGTTTCTGGTTTTTGCCGGAAAGAGTTCGGCAAGTAATGCAGTTTGTGGCCCAACTACTAGCGCCAAAATAGCTGAGAGCCCAATCAATATGCCTACGATCATGACAACTGGGTAGTTACTTGGATTTACCTGAGTAAGCTCTTGTCCGAATAATGTGAGTTGTTCAAATGCGGGCAGAATAAGCGTAGCCCCCAATACCAATCCACTGACAACCACGGGCTTTCTACCAACTTTATCTGAAAGCCACCCTGCTAATACTGTCAGAGGTAATAAGGCGATAGTGGCATATACACTGAGTTGATCTACTAGTGCCGGCGGTAGTTTCACTGAAGTCTTTAGAAAGATTGAGGTGTAAACCTGTACGCAAAAGAATAGGATTGCTCCACCGGCAGATATGCAAAAAAATAGCAAAAACATGTGTTTGCGAGTTTTTGGATCCCGCAGATTATCTCGTAATGGTCTTTTAGCCTTATTTTCCGTTTTGCTTATCTCTAAAAAGATGGGGGTTTCTTCCAAAGCCATTCTTGCCTTAAATGCCATCAACAGGAGTAAGAGTGACACCCAAAATGGTACCCTCCAGCCCCAGGAGATAAATTCTTCTGCTGTAAGCCAGCTTTGTAAAAAGGCTATTTGCATCGTAGAAACCAAAATGCCCAGTGGGCCCATTAATTGTAAAAAGCTCGTCTTAAAGCCACGGCTTCTATCGCCTGCATGCTCTGTTAAATAGACTGCACTACCGCCAATTTCTCCGCCAGCAGATAAGCCTTGTAAGAGTCTTAGGCTTACTAGCAAAATGGGGGCCCAGATTCCGATATGGGCATAGGTTGGTAAAAAGCCCACGCACACTGTTGCTATGCCCATGAGGGTAATGGTGATCATGAATACAGGCCGTCGGCCAATACGATCACCAATGCTGCCAAAAATAGCCGCTCCAATAGGCCTGACCACCATGCCCACGCCAAAGGTGGCTAGGCTGGCCAATAAGCCTGTTGCAGGGTCGCTAGATGGAAAGAAGAGGGGGCCAAAGACCACTGCCAAAGTAGCAAATGTTAGGAAGTCATACCACTCTAAAAAGGTGCCAAAACAAGCTGCAATAGCCACTTTTCGATAAGTTTGAGCTTCTTTTTTTATGCTTAAGTTACTGATTTTATTCAATTTAGTTCTTTATAAGAATATATTTGTTGCATGGCAGCAAAAAGCTCTTGATTTGTCATATTGCTTTTGTTAAAGTTTCATGGTGCAGTGCAATATTTAGGCATCACTTGCTTTAATAAGCGCACTTAATTGCTTAGTTTTACCACTTAATTACTGGAGAAATAGATGAACCAAGAACACATTACCGCTAAATTGTCCCAAATTAATAGCAAGGGCCTCGAGGCTACTTTTGCTTTGAGCGAAGCTGCTTTGGAAAATGCTCAGAAATTAGCTGAATTGAACTACGCTGCTTCTAAAGATGCATTAGTAAATGCACAAGACGGTATTCAGCAAGTATTTTCTGCTAAAGACCCAAAACAAGTTACTGAATTGCTTAGTGCTGATGCTTTGCAAGTTGCTAGCAATCAAGCGATTGCCTATCAAAAGAAAGTAACTAAAGTGTTGCGTGATGGCAGTAAAGAATTTTCTAACGTAGTAGAAGCCAGTCTTGACCAGTTCCAAGATGGTATCGAAGACTGGATTAATACAGTAAGCGCTAATGCACCTGCTGGCTCCGAAGTATTTGTTTCTTCATTTAAAACTGTCTACAGTAGCGCATTGCAAGGTTTTGAACAGTTCCGCGCTGCTAGCAAAGAAGCTTTTGCCAATGCAGAAAAAACCGCTGATCAAGCCATTGACTCTGTTCAAGGTCAGATCACACAAGTTAAAAAAGCTGTAACACCAGTAAAACCAGTAACCCCAGCATCGCGCGGCCGTAAAGCTGCTTAATTGCTTGTTTAGCTAGATAATTTAAGAAGTCAGTATTCATTAAAAAACCCCACTGAATATGCATTCAGTGGGGTTTTTGTTTGAATCTAGAGGCCCAAAAGAAAGAAAAATTATTTAATCTTCTAAATCAGATGATGACTCTATGAGGGGCACAGATAAATTCTTACTCGGCTTGACTCCGAGTTCGCGCACTTTCTGGGCAGTACGAATGAGATTGCCTTTACCAGATTTCAATTTATTAAAGGCATCGTGATAACTAGTTTGAGCTTGCTCTAAACGCTGACCTAGTTTCTCAAGATCTTCAACAAAACCCACAAACTTATCGTAAAGCGTGCCGCATTGCTTGGCAATTTCTAGGGCATTGCGGTTCTGCTGGTCTTGTCTCCACAGATGAGCAACTGTTCTTAAGGTGGCCATCAGGGTGCTTGGACATACGAGCACAATATTTTTAGCCAAGGCTTCTTGATAAAGATTGGGGGCAGTTTTTAGTGCCAATAAGAAGGCGGGCTCAATCGGTACAAACATCAAGACAAAGTCTACGGAGCCAATGCCGTACAAAGAGCTATAGTTCTTGTTTGAGAGCCCTTGGATGTGTTGGCGTAAGGACTGGATATGGGCAGCAAGCTCTTGCTCTGCAAGTTCTGGATCACTTGTTTGAGCATGCCTTGCATAAGCAGTAATGGATACTTTGCTATCAACCACTAGGCTTCTGCCCTCTGGCAGTTTGACTACTACGTCAGGCTGAAGACGTGAGCCATCGGTTTGAGTATGGCTGTCTTGCACCAAATACTCTTCACCTTTGCGTAGGCCAGAGGATTCTAGGATGGACTCGAGCACCAACTCGCCCCAATTACCTTGAACCTTAGAGTCGCCCTTTAAAGCTTTAGTTAGGGATCGAGTCTCGTCTGACATGCGTAAATTGAGATTAGCTAAGCGCTCGATTTCATTTTTGAGGGCAAAGCGTTCTCGTGCTTCATTGCCATAAGAGGTATTAACCTGCTCTTTAAATTCAGTTAGTTTGGTTTGCAGTGGTTTGAGTAGGGCGTCTAAGCTGGCAGCGTTTTGCTCTGTAAACCGCTTAGACTTATCTTCTAAAATTTCATTGGCTAAATTTTTGAATTGACTTGTGAGTGCTTCCTTAGCCTCATTGAGTGATTCAATTCTCCCAAGGCCTTGTTTGCGCTCAGAATCTAATTCAGCTTCAAAACGAATGGCATTTTGCACTGCAAGGTCACGCTCGGTGCGCAGACTAACAGCCAAAGCAGCGTCAGCTTGGGCTACTTGCTCGGTGCGGGTAAGGGCCGAGCGTAAGTTAAAGACATAAACCAATAGACCTACACATATTGCTAGTAACAGGCCAAATAGCACAAGAGAGCTTAAATCAAAAGTCACCGCTGATAGTTCTATGTAGAAACTAGGCTTTAACTAATTTTTGTAGTTCACCGCTTTGATACATTTCAGTCATGATGTCTGAGCCACCAATGAACTCACCATTGATATAGAGCTGAGGAATGGTTGGCCAATTTGCAAATTCCTTAATACCTTGGCGAATGCCTTCATCCTCTAATACATTAACGGTGTGGAGATTTTCCACTCCGCTAGAGCGCAAGATATTAATCGCATTGCCAGAAAAGCCACATTGAGGAAATTGGGCATTTCCCTTCATAAAGAGGACAACAGGGTGGCTAGTAACGATTTCTTTAATTTTTGTTTGGTTATCCATGGATTCTTTCTTAGTAGCAGTATTGGGTTGCAGTAGATTGGTTTACAACGAAAGGATGAGTCTATTTTAAGGCTATCTCAAAAATAGGGTAAAGAGTCGCTCTAGCTATTTTCGTCCCGAGACTACTCGATCATGCCCTGCTAAATCTAAATGCACTTGAATGTCCTTAAAGTTGGCGCTTTTCATGAGTTGCACTACTGCCTTTGCTTGATCAAAGCCATGCTCTACAACAATCAATCCTTTGGGCTTGAGGTGTTGATGCGCCCCAGAAATAATCACTTCTAGGCAGGTAAGGCCACTAGCGTAATCCGTCAGCGCTGATGCTGGCTCAAATCGGAGGTCCCCCTGAGTGAGATGGGGGTCCTGGTTTGCAATATAAGGAGGGTTGCTGAGGATCACATCAAACTGGTCTTGTTGGATCAATGCCTGATACCAGCTACCCTGTCTAAATTGCACTTGATCTGTAAGTCCTAGGGCCTGTGCATTGAGTTTGGCAATGGCCAAGGCTTGCGCCGATTGATCGCTTGCTATGAGCGATGTATCTGGCGCAGCATGAGCAATAGCTAGCGCTATCGCCCCAGAACCAGTTCCTAAATCTAAGATCAGAGAGGGTCTGTGTAAGTGGGTTATTTCATGGAGTCCAATTTCGACTAAAAGCTCGGTTTCTGGTCTAGGGATAAGCACCCCTGCTGCCACTAGCAGTTCAATATTATGAAATCCTTTTTTTCCCACAATATAGGCAATCGGCTCGCCTTTAATTCTGCGTGATTCCAATTGTTTCCACTGCTCATAGGCAACTTCGCCTAGGGACATATCGTCTCTGGATAGCAGGGCGGATCGAGGTAGTTGGTAGTATTTTTCTAAAACATGGGCTAGCAAAATACGTGCTTCATTTTGTGGAAGGCTGGAGTTTTCCAATAAAACGCGCAAAGACGAATCGGCATTCATTTAGACTAAGGAAGACTTAATTATCACCAAGGGCTGCAAGAAGTTCTGCTTGATGCTCAGAAGCAAGTGCATTGCAGAGGTCGTCGAGATCACCATCCATCATGGCATCAATTTTGTAGAGTGTGAGATTGATGCGGTGATCGGTAATCCGACCTTGTGGAAAGTTATAAGTACGAATGCGATCACTTCGATCGCCCGAGCCGACTAAGGATTTTCTAGTTTGCGCTTCTAGTTGGTGTTTTTCTCGTTCACGCGCATCCATGATGCGTGAAACCAATACCTTCATTGCCTGCTCTCGGTTGCGATGCTGACTACGATCATCTTGGCATTCAACCACTGTGCCAGTGGGTAAGTGTGTAATCCGTACTGCAGAATCCGTTTTATTAATATGCTGACCACCGGCACCTGAAGCTCTAAAAGTATCAATGCGTAATTCCGCAGGATTAATTTTGACTGCTTCGAGTTCATCTGCCTCAGGCATCACTGCCACAGTACAGGCGGATGTATGAATCCGTCCTTGCGTCTCGGTTTGGGGTACACGTTGCACACGATGACCACCAGACTCAAACTTGAGGCGTGAGTATACTGATTGACCAACAAGACGTAAGACCACCTCTTTGTAGCCACCAAGATCAGATTCAGCAGCATTAACCATTTCTACTTTCCAGCCTTGTCGTTCGGCAAAGCGAGTGTACATTCTGAGTAAGTCACTGGCAAAGAGTGCGCTTTCATCACCACCAGTACCCGCCCGAATCTCGAGAAAAACATTACGCTCATCATTGGCATCTTTGGGTAATAGCAGTTTTTGTAGTGCACCTTCAAGCTCATCCATGGTGGCTTGGGCTAGTTTTTGTTCTTCGTCGGCAAAGTCCTTCATTTGGGGATCTTTGCGCATCTCTTGTGCGGCCTGAGCGTCAGCCTCAGCTTGTTTATATAAGCCAAATTGCTCCACTACCGTTGCAATATCAGAATGCTCTCGTGTGAGTTTGCGATAGTTGTCCATATCCTTTGTGGACTCTTCGGTAGTTAATAAGGAGTTAAGTTCAGCTAAGCGTGTGTCTAGGTAGTCTAGCTTAGCCCGCATACTGGGCTTCATTTAATGATCTTCTGGCTTGGTATGTGAGGCGAATAATTTAGGTAGCAACTTAATGAGGGCATCACGTTCAGCGCCATTGGAGTGTTGTAGGGCATGTAATGAGCCATGCAAGAACTTATTGGTTAAGCCTTGAGCGAGCGCATTGAGTACTTCTTGGGGGTCATCACCACGCATCAGGTGTTTCATGGCGCGATCTAATTCTAATTGTCGAAAATGTTCGCCTTGTACCTGAATATCCAAAATCAGCGGGACAGTCTTACGGCCTTGCATCCAATGCATAAAGTTGCCAACGCGATCTTCAATAATGGCTTCTGCTTGGCTTACAGCTGCTTGGCGTAAAGAAGCCCCCGTCTGAATCATCATGCCAAGATCATCTACTGTGTAGAGGTAGACATCATTTAGGCGGGCAATTTCTGGTTCAAAGTCACGGGGTACCGCTAAATCGATCATCACCATAGGTTTATGGCGGCGCTGTTTTAATGCGCTTTCCACCATGCCTAGGCCAATAATAGGAAGTGAAGAGGCAGTACAGGAAATAATAATGTCAAACTCATGCAATCTTCCAGGGAGCTCAGAGAGCTTGAAGGACTCTGCTTGGACATCTTGCATGGAAACGGAGTCTGCTAGTTCTTGGCCGCGTTCAATCGTACGATTGGCAATCGCTACTGTTTTAGGTTTATGTGCCACAAAATGAGTTGCACACAGAGTAATCATCTCTCCTGCACCAATAAACAGGACACGTTGCTCGGCTATTTTCTCAAAGATTCGCTCGGATAATCGGACGGCAGCAGCAGCCATCGAAATTGAGTGAGCACCAATTTCAGTTGAGCCGCGGACTTCTTTCGCAACAGCAAAGGTTTTCTGAAAGAGTTGATTGAGATAGGTGCCTAGTACGCCAGCATTATTGGCGGTTCGAACAGCATCTTTCATCTGACCTAAAATTTGGGTTTCACCAATCACCATGGAATCTAGTCCACAAGCAACTCTAAAAGCGTGGCGTACCGCATCAGATTGCGGTAGGGAATAAATGTGGGGTTGTAAGCTACTTGGAGCCAACTTTTGAGTTTTAGCCAACCAATCAAAAGTGGCTTCATGCAATAGACTAGCTGCATTAGCATCATTGGCAGCGCAGTACAACTCGGTGCGATTGCAAGTTGACAATATTGTGGCTTCGGGCAGCCCGGCCTGATTCGCACCAACAAGGTGTTGGCGAAGATCGTGCAACGCTTCTTGAAGAAATTCAGGGTCAAAGGCGACTTTTTCCCGAATAGCGACCGGCGCTGTGTGATGATTGATGCCCAGTGTCAACAACTTCATAATGGTGATTATAGAAGTGATGACAGTATTAATGGGGGTAACAATGGGGTTTTTAGCTTTTCTGGTGATTGGCGGATTATCTGGGGCTTTTGCATGGGCTCTTTATCCTGGGGTGAGAACTGCTAAACCTAAGCTAAAAAAACTCCTTATCGCTATTCTGATTGGTTTTTTAGCTGCTTTAGCGAGTTCTTATACAGGGCAATTTATAGGGTTTTTTCAATCTGGTCAGATGCTGGAGTGGCTTAGTGCCATCTTTGCCTCTTGCCTTATAAGTGGTCTTTATGCTGCGGTTGCTAGGAGGTCTTTTTAGGCCAAGCCTAGCCAAAGTGCCAGCGCCCTATTGACCCGTACCATCATGACATCATTTAGTTCGCCAATCACAGATCCAATTTTTTCACTTCGAATGGACATGATCTTATCGATTTGAACTTGAGATGGTCGAGTCAGCCCATTGGCTTTATTGGGCTCAATATCAAGTCGGAATATTGGGGCTTGCACAATTTCACATGAGATCAACGCAACGGTTACCGTTGCATGGATGTCGGTAAATACGTCTGATTGAAGGATCAAAGCTGGTCTAGGTTTTCCAAAGTGACCCTGCATGGCAACCATTACAACGTTGCCACGTTTCATGCATCATCCAGATCAGTAAGGGCGTCATCAATGAAGGACATCAATTCAGTATCAGCTTGATCAGCAGTGGCTACCAAGGCTGATTGGCGACGACATTCTTCAAAAAATCCTGGCGCTTGCGTATCTGGAACCCATATTTGAATAGGCCTTAATCCAGCATCCCTTAAGGCAAGTCTGTGTTTTTGGACTCTAAGTGCGGTATTTGAAGGCATTTTGAAACCCTTTCTTTTTGTTACATGTAACAAGAAGATTAATCCCTTACTTCAAACAAGTCTAATCTTTCATGATTGCCTGCGTCAACCCAGCAAATGGGCGTTTCTCGATGCCTTGCGAGCCACTCATTAGCTTGATGAAAATGCCCACAACTTGTCTTTCCGCCGGGCTGTAGAAAGGGCCGATCCGTTTTGTAGACCCCCAGCCCTGAGGGATGAGAGGATTTCAGAATCAAGTGATCTGGGGCTGTCTCAATGAGGGGTAACTTGGATTGAGCATGTCCACCCCAGAGCATCCAGATGAGATTGGGTTTTTGTTTAGCTAATTCGCTAATTAGTCGATCAATGAGAAATTTCCAGCCTAGATTTGTGTGACTTCCCGCTTCACCCAATTTAACGCTGAGGGCGGTATTAAGGAGTAGTACACCTTGCTCTGCCCAAGCATGGAGATCGCCATTGGGAAGAGCCCCAAATCCCTCTAGCGCCAGCGCCTTACTGATATTGCGTAAGGAGCTGGGAAATTGCCGAGAATTGATCTCAATATTGCTGGGGATAGAAAAAGCCAAGCCCTGGGCTAGCTCAGGGGAGTGATATGGATCTTGCCCCAAGATCACTACTTTGACTTTAGTAAGCGGCGTCAGTGTCAGTGCTTTAAAGAAATTCTGCGGCTCAGGCCGAATCTTCTCAGCATCTTTATTCAGTTCAGTTCTGAGATTGGTCTGGAGGGCTTGCCACTCTGAAGACTCAAAATAATCGCCGAGCAGGGCGCGCCAATGATCGGGAATATCAGCTGCAGAAAATGAGTGCATTACTCAGTTGGGGTCAAGACATATTGATCTGGAATTTGATCATCCTTGAGAACAGCCATGCACTCATGCTCTAAATCATCTCGGTAAAAACACAAGACAAAATCTTTGCTTTGCGTAAGACTACTAAGCACTTTATCCCAGCGACTAGCGCTTATGCGTTGACCGTTGATACTAGCGAGTAAATCACCAGGGGCTAGGCCAGCTGCTTGAGCTGCCCCGCCATCTAAGACATGAGTTACCTTTAACCAACCACTCACCTCAGTTTGGCGCAATCCCAATTGGAGTTTGATTTTCTCAAGCTTGGAATGGGTTTTGTGTTTAACTAGGATCATTTTTGGATCAAGCCATTTTTGAATGGGAATATCTTCTACGCCAAAAATATAATGCGATTTAAAGATAGCCCAAGTTTTGCTAAATCCCTTACCCAGAAGAGCAAGAATAAGCGCATCTAATCCATCTTCAGCAAGGCCTTCAAAGGTAAGGCCATGGCGCTGCCAAAGCAGGCGCATTAAGTCATCTAAAGATAGACGACTTTTAGTGAATTTTCGAATCTGAAGATCAAGACCTAAGGCCAGTAGGGCGCCTTTGCCGTAATAGCTGACAACGGCATTGGGCGTGTTTTCATCAGACTGGTAATACTTAGTCCAGGCATCAAAGGAGCTATCAGCTAAATTTTGCTTATGTCTTCCAGGGCCACGCAATACCCCATTCCAATGATCGGCGAGCTGTAATAGATAGGTTTGAAGGTCAATACGCTTACTGCGGACAAGTTGTAAGTCATCGTAGTAGCTCGTAAAGCCTTCAAATAGCCAGAGCAAACGAGTATGGTTTCTGCGATCAAGTTGGTACGGCTGAAATGCCTTAGGTTGAATGCGCTTCACCAACCATGCATGAAAGTACTCATGGCTACACAGCCCTAAAAACTCCTGATAACTTCTTTCATCAAGTGGGTTATTTAGTTGTGGAATTTGATCTCGCCGACAAAGCAGGGCAGTACTATTACGATGTTCAAGACCACCATATCCAGCCAATACGGCGTTTACTAAAAAAAGGTAGCTTTTAAAAGGAGCCAGTTGTGTTTTAGGTTCAAATAAGTCAATCGTGCACTTGCAAATTGCTTGCAAATCGACTGCTAGTCGTTTGAGATCTACCTCATGAATACAACCTTGAATTGCCATGCTGTGGGGTACGCCATTTGATTGCCAGTGCGCAATCTGAAATTGCCCTATGGCAATGGGGTGATCAAGCAGGTCATCATAGTTTTTAGCCAAATAGAATCCGTAGCCTTGACTATCCACTTTCACAGATCTCAATTCTGTCTGGACTGTCCAATCATTAGCTGAGCTGTCTTTAGGTGGAATTAGGATTAAGGCACAGGGTAACGACTCTTGACCTCTGATTGTTAAACATAAACTACTTGGGTTGATAAACGCACGTTCAGTATCCAGATAGGCAGCTCGCACTGAAGAATCAAAGGCATATACGGTGGTGAGAACTTCAACCGGTCCCTCGGTCATTGGCAGACGCCATTGATCATTATCAATACGCTCGAGGGCTAGTTTGTGATTTGGTTTTCCAACGCTATAGGCGGCAATGGATTCGATTTGTTTACTGAAATCCCGAATCAGATAGCTTCCCGGAATCCATGCCGGCATTTGTAGTGCTTGACCCTTGGGGTCTGGCTTTTCAATATGCAATTTGACATGAAAGCGGTGGCCATGCAAGTCTGCTGGCCAAACGGTGTATTGAATGGCTGGCAAGCCTGAAGAAAGTAGAGCAGGCATAAGGAATTATTTCAGGGTACTAAATTTCTTTTCAATATCTGTAATTTGAACGGCCCCAGGAAAACGACTGCCATCGGTAAAGAATAGGGTAGGCGTTCCAGTAATGCCATATGTCTTTGCAAAAGCCATATTTTTATCAAGTGGAGTAGCGCAATCGCTCTTACCAGTCGGGGTGATATTGTTAATCATCCAATCAACATAGGTTTTTTGAGGGTCAGTTGAGCACCAGATTTGCTTGGATTTTTGGGCTGAGTCTGGAGATAGAATGGGAATGAGATAGGTGTATATGGTGACGTTATCTAATTGTTGGAGAGACTTTTCCAGGCGTTTGCAGTAGCCACAATTCGGATCGGAAAAAATAGCGACCTGCCTACTGCCATTGCCTCTAACTGCCTTAAAGGCATTTGCAGGGGAAAGCTCAGACCATTTGATACGGTTCAGATCGGCTTTTCTTTGTTCAGTGAGATTGCTTCCACTAGCAATTTCAATAATGTCACCCTGAATCAAGTATTTACTATTGGAATCAGTATAAAAAACCTCAGTGCCTACCAGGACTTCATAAACACCTGAGATCGGCGATGGATTAACACTTTTAATCTTGGTGTTTGGCCCAATTCTTTTTTGCAGTTCAGCTCTAATTTGGGCCTCAGATTGAGCGTGGACAACACCAACACCAACGCCGAGACAGAGCAAAATAAGGCTTGCCAATCCAGATGCAAATTTATTCAAAATCGACCTCTCCTAAGGCGCGTTCAATTAAGCGCTGTTTAATAAAGTGATTACGGTTAACTAGACCAAGACCCCAATTACGCAATTGTCGTTCAGCCCCACTAGAAGCCGAGAATAACTTCTTTAACTTATCAGTTACCCATAGTAGAGCACTAGTGTCACCTTGACGCTGACGTTCATAACGGCGCAAGAGCACTTTGTCATTGGGTAATCTGAAAGATTCTCGTTTACCCAGAATATTCAGTAGGCAAGCGACATCACGCAAACCTAAATTCAGGCCCTGTCCTGCTAGAGGATGCATGACATGAGCGGCATCCCCAATCAGGACAACTTTGGGATTATCTTCTGGCCCAATAAAGCGGCTAGCGCGAATTTTTCGTAAAGGAAAGGCTGCCGGCAAGGAATTGATGGTGAGGCTACCGAATTGCTTGGCAATTTGCCCATTGGCAATGGAGAAGAATTGTTGTGCCCACCCCGATTGATCTAACTTTAAAAGATCCGTTGCCTTTTCAGGTGATGTAGACCACACCATCGACACTTGTTTATGGGGAAGTGGCAACATAGCCACAATATCCCCCCCAGGCAAAAACCATTGATAGGCGGTTTCCAAATGGACATTGGTACAAAGCCAGTTAGCCACAACCGCACTTTGCGAGTAACTTTCTTGACTAGTGGAGATACCAAGTTCACTACGAAGTGGTGAATTTGCCCCGTCGGCTGCAACTACGAGTAACGCCCGAATGGAGCCCCCACTTTTAAGATGGAGTGTTGTTCCATCAGCGTCTACAGCTAGCTTTTCTACTACATCAGTTAGACGATCCAATTTATTTTGAAAACGGGATGCTTGATCAAGAGTGTGCTCAATCACATTAGATTCGCCAATCCAGGCTAACTGAGGAGTTCCCGCCTCAAATGCTGAAAGATGAAGTTGATCAGTTTGCTCGTAACGATCACCAAAAATCCGCATGTCTCGAACAGCTTGCATTCGACTGTGATCTAAAGCATCCCAAATTTGCAAATGGGACAGCAATTGCTGGGTTCCTGGTGAAAAAGCATAAATGCGTTGCCCCCATTGATCGCCATGAGGGGCAGGCATGAGTTCGTCTAAGTCTGGTGCAATTTGGATGGTTTGAAGGCCTAATTGAGCAAGACCTAAAGCGCAAGCCTTGCCAGCAATACCCCCGCCCACCACTACGACATCAACGCTACGAATTTGAGCGAAATGGGGGGGTAATTTTTTTGGGCTATTTTGACGGGTAAGGGACATATCTCGATGATATCGAAAGCCGCCCCTTTACAATATCAATATGTCTTTGAAATGTGGCATCGTCGGCCTGCCTAACGTCGGCAAATCTACCCTCTTTAACGCGCTTACCAAAGCCGGAATCGCGGCGGAAAACTATCCTTTCTGCACGATTGAGCCTAATGTAGGCGTGGTTGAGGTTCCTGACCCCCGTCTTGCCGCTTTGGCTGAGATAGTTAAACCCGAGCGTATCTTACCTGCCGCTGTCGAATTTGTTGATATTGCCGGTTTGGTGGCTGGTGCTTCTAAAGGCGAAGGCTTAGGTAATCAATTTTTGGCCACTATTCGTGAAACGGACGCTATTACTCATGTGGTGCGCTGTTTTGAAGACCCCAATGTAATCCACGTTGCTGGAAAAATTGACCCAATTTCTGATATTAGCGTGATTGATACCGAATTAGCCTTATCTGACTTAGCTACTGTTGAAAAAACCCTACAACGCTCAAGTAAAGCGGCCAAGTCGGGTAATGACAAAGAAGCTGCCGCATTAGTTGCTGTATTGACTAAGGTTCAAGCACATTTGGATCAAGCACTACCTGTTCGTAGCATGAATCTTAGTGATGATGAAAACCTGCTTTTAAAGCCCTTATGCTTAATTACGGCTAAACCAGCAATGTATATTGCCAACGTAAAAGAAGATGGCTTTACTAATAACCCCCATTTAGATGCAGTTGTAAAGCACGCCGCTAAAGAAGGCGCCCCAGTTGTGGTGGTATGCGCTGCGATTGAAGCGGAGATTGCCGACCTAGATGACGCTGACAAACTTGAGTTTTTGGCTGACCTAGGCATGCAAGAGTCGGGTTTAGATCGTGTGATTCGTGCGGGATACAAATTACTGGGCTTACAAACCTACTTTACTGCTGGGGTTAAAGAAGTGCGCGCCTGGACCATTCATCAGGGCGATACTGCCCCCCAAGCTGCTGGAGTAATACATACTGACTTTGAGCGCGGCTTTATTCGGGCGCAAACAATCGCTTTTGAAGACTTTATTCAATTTAAAGGTGAGTCTGGTGCTAAAGAGGCCGGCAAGATGCGAGCTGAGGGTAAGGAGTACATCGTCAAAGATGGCGATGTACTTAATTTCTTATTTAATGTTTAAGTCGACGTTTAAATGAAGCGATCTGCCAAACTTCGACATTTCGCTTAATTTTTAGAGCGTCTGAAGATTATTATTTAAGCCAGTGCTGGTATTTCTAGTGGGAAAAGAATTTGGAAAGAGACCTGGCTCTATTGGAAGCAATATGTTGCGCTTGCCATAACCAATGAAATTGCCTGTAACCGTATTGCTGAACGCTGTACCGTTTATAAGAACTCCATCTCCCGTATTACCGCTAATCACATTTGCCATTGCAGTGTATGCACTGGAAGTGGTGTAGGCGATGACAGAGTTAAAGCTACTATTTCCCCCAATTAAAATTCCACCCATACCATTTCCAAAAGCAGACACCTGGGTTGTACCTAACCCAATAACAGAATTAAAAATAAAGTTATTGTTTGCGGTGCCATCAATCTCAATGCCGTAACGGGCATTTCCTGAGAAGGTATTTTGTGGAATGATTGAGTTGTTATACCCGCCAATGAAGTTATTGCTGGCAGTTCCGGTAATGTATATACCACTACGTCCATTGCCTCCGCCAGGTGCATTGGCAAGCAATCCGGTTCCTTCCGTATTTAAACCAACCACATTAGGGTCTACAGTAACCCCTATTGCACCGTCTAGCTTAATGCCATTTAGTATATTTCCAGAAAAGACATTGGTGCGTATTAAGTTATTACCGCCGGTGGAGTCAATCGTAATGCCGTTTCCTTGATTCGGGGCCGCACCTTGGAAGGCATATAAGCCACCAAAGGTATTAAAAGTGGTGAACCCGCTAGCAGTTCCTGAGACTTTAATGCCATCGCCTCCATTGCCTGCAGAAACATTACCCAATGGAATCACGCCGCCAACTTGTACACCAGCAGAAGCACCATCAACCAAAATGCCATGGCCAATATTTGGCACCATCGAGGCATTGTTTGCACCGGCACCAAAGAAGTTTGCCTGAACTAAGATGGCATTTGAGTTACTTACATGTAAGCCATTCGCTCCATTACCACTTAAAACGTTGTAGTAAATGAATGGATTATCTTCAAAGGTACAACCAATCAATGAGTTGTTATTTGCATTGCGAATTAACACCCCGTCTAAGGTATTCGGAATGGCGCTAGTGCCCACATAATTTGTGCCAATAAAATTACCGCTAAGAACGGTTAACTCTGAGCCATCATCGATTAACACACCATTAAGAACATTACCAGAAATAAGATTGCCTAAGGGAGGGGCAATAGATACGATAGGTACTGTCCCTTTATTGCCGGTAGGATTATTTGTTTGACCCGTAGCTGCGTTGTAGTAAGCAGTTCCACCAATGGTGTTATCTACTGCGAAGTACCTTACAAGAATGCCATTACCGCCGTTGGCAATGGCTGCCGTACCCGCTGGGTTTGTTCCAATGGCATTACTTCGAATCTGGTTACCCGCGCTACCAACAATCTCAATACCATGGCCTGTATTGCCAGAAATCACATTAGAGTAAAGCCCAGAAATACTTTTTGGATTACTGCCAATCACATTGTTTATTGAAGTGGCGGCAATATAAATACCGTTTGAGACATTCCCGCCAGCAGCACCACTGAGATTAAGTCCAATGTAATTGCTCAATAGAGTGATGCTACTAGCGTTTAGGGTGATGCCATTAGATTTAGAGCCATAAATAGATAGAGCAGAAATACTAGAGCCTGCCGATCCACTATTAAAAGTAAAGCCTATGCCTGATCCCGCGTTATTAAAATTGACCGCAACTAGTGGAGCGGTAGTCGTATTTCCTGCGCTATATCCAGGAGCTGTTGTGCCATCAATAATGACTTTATTTGTGATAGCAGGTAAGTCGCTGGCTAAGGTAATTGCCCCCACTACCGAAAAAGTGATCCCTGAATATTGACCAGATGGTGCACTATTTACTGAAGTGATTGCTGCTCTGAGTGATCCTGCTCCTAAATCATCTAAGTTAGAAACGTTGTAATAAGCGGCTGGGGTAGCAGCTGCGCTTGATGAGGAATCTCCACCCCCCCCACAGGAGCCCAATGCTAAAGACAAAACGATAGTGCATATCAATAAAACATAAGGTAATGATTGAAGGGGGCGAAAACGGAGCATCAGCGCTTCCTTATTATGGTGTTAATTGTGGACTTCTTAATTTAAAATTCCCTATTTTTTGTTAGGGATTTGAAGGATTAGACCAATCTTGAATACAGCTTAAGTTAAGCGCCTACCGCTTTATCCAAACACTTAGAAAGCTCTTCATAGCGCTTTAGGGTAGCTTTTGTTGGGACCACTTCTTTCTTGCGGCCATCCTCATTGCTAGCTAACTTGATATACCCCATGGCACTGAGATTTTTTAGGCGCCCGTGCAAAGTAGCTTGAGAGCCTAGCGCTGCCAAGGAAATCAAATCCCCTACCAAAATAGACTGTTTCGCATTCGCACATAGAACAATTTTGTCGAGTAGGCTTTCTTCAATGTAGTCAAGCTTTTTACCTGGATTCATACGATCTAGGGTGTCGATTAAGTTGAGGAAGCGGATATAGCTAGATGATTTAGGAGCGGGCATTTTTATAATGATCCTCAATAGGTAAATTGGCTTTAAGATTAGCTATGGAAGCGGATTATTACTGATAATTATAAAAAATACTATGACTGGCGTTAAGAAAATAAATAAAAGTGAATGGTTCGTTGAATTTGCAATTAGCGCTATGGTCTATACGGCCGTCTTTTATATTAATGCTTGGTTAACGGCATATTTTGTTTATGGCTTAGGGGTTAACTGGATATATCTTCCTGCGGGCCTGCGTTTATTTCTTACGTTAATTTTTGGATTGTCTGGGGCGGTGGGGATTGCAGTGGCATCTTTTCTCATTAGTTATTTCGGCGAGTTTCCCTATGGGCTCACTACGTGTATTGGAGTGGGACTCATTTCTGGGTTTGCCCCTTACCTAGCCAGTATTTTGGTGTTAAAAAATATCAAAATTTCTCCAGACCTCAGTGATTTAAGTTTAGGAAAGCTAGCTATTAGCATCTTGATCTATGCTCTCTTAAGTTCAGGATTGCACCAGTGGTGGTTTGCTGTACGAGGTCTAGAAGAGGCTGGAACTGCCAATCATTTCTTAGTGATGTTGATTGGCGATGTGGCCGGGACATTACTTCTGATTGGGCTGATTAAATACGGCTTAGATTTATTAAAGAGGGGGGGGGATTAAAAGCGCTTTAAGTAAATAATGCGCTAAGAGCTTCTCCAGGGTCATTTGCACGCATAAAGGCTTCGCCAACCAAGAAGGCATTGACTTTATGTTCTCGCATTAGCTGGACATC
>Ga0247833_1002041_pt1 | contig 30753 bp, 28 predicted proteins | sample LaCruzMarch2015__7_FD_187117 | JGI IMG/M metagenome (GOLD analysis project Ga0247833, IMG submission 187117) | Freshwater microbial communities from meromictic Lake La Cruz, Castile-La Mancha, Spain - LaCruzMarch2015_8m | ecosystem: Environmental > Aquatic > Freshwater > Lake | place: Spain... | reverse complement strand
AAGAAAGTAACTCATTTAACAGACTTTCCCTCTCAAATTCACTTAGTTCCTTTATGGATGATAGAATTTCGTTGGTTGTTTTCATGGATGCTAATATAATATTTATTTATAGAACACAACCTAATTTCATTAATAAATAGCTTGCAAGTAGATTTTTTCTTTGAAAAAATCTTTTAAAAATAATCTGATTGCTTTGGAAACACTTCAAAAAAACTTTTCCACAAGTTAAAACCTGAAACTATTAATCTAATTGTTTGTAAAATGCCCCTGAGAGCGATTGAGCCAAGCACCTTGTGCAGGCGATAGCGCGGCGCCCCGGGTAAAATATAAAATGTTACTGAAAAGCCAGCTGCGAGGGCGCTCAGCCAAAAAAGGATGCTAATAGATTCGCCAATATTTAAACACATTGAGCGAGTTTTGGCGAGCTCTTTAAATTAAGCAGCTGTCTTTATTAGTAGTCGATTGGAATATATACAAACTTTTTCGTTTGGATTTTACCTGCCTTATTTTCAAACCTAATCAAATAAACTCCTTGTGCCAAATCGGGAAGACTAAAATGTTTAGATTGATTCATAAAGAATGATTCGGTAGTGTTAACCGCCATTTGTCCATAAATATTGAATATGCTCAATCTTGTATCTTCGAAATTCCCGTTGCTTCTCACAAAAAGTTGCCCCTGGTTTGGGTTAGGATAAATTACAAAATCGGGGTCGAAATTGCTCTCTGGAGCTCTTAATGTAATGGATGCTTGAACTACAGGATTTTCACTTTCAGAGTTACCAACGCTATCTCGGGAAAATAGGTAAAAGGAATAAGTATTGCCTTCAGTTCCGGTTATTTGTACTGTGCCAGTTTCTGAAACAGGAAAATCCGCACCTATCCAGTCGCCATTATTTACCTTTGCCTTTAAGTAATATTCGCGGATGCCACTGCCACTATCGGTTCCAGAATAACTCAATTGCATGGTTGTGTCATTCAAAAGCGTGATGTTTGGGTTTAGCGTTGAAACAGGGGAGGATTTATCTATTTTGTTTTCCCAAATATTTGTTACTATCGCTTCGTTTTCATCGAAGTAAATGTTAGCAAATGCACTGATGCTATCATTGTGAATAATGTCTTTCTTTAACTTAACGCTAAATGACACGCTGCCTTCACCTTCAGGTATTGTTACGTTTGGAGGAAGAAAACCGTCCAAAGGATTATTTAAAAACTCCCCTGTTTCAGGTTCTAAAGAAGAAAACTGCCAAAATACATTTCCAGTAATTGTATCTGCTTTTGCATTTAGCCTTACTATGATATTTTTAGCTGGTCTCAAATCAATATCACGGTAGTATTCTTTTCTGTTTTGACGGAAGTAATGCGTTTCTTCGGCAATTGAAATTGAACCTAAACTGAATGAGCTTAGATCAAATTTTGTTGGGTCAAGATTCATTTCTATTCGCACAATCTGAGCAGGAGCAAGAGCAGTATCAACGTTCTCGAAGGTTATCATATAATCGAGTCTTTGGTCTGTTGAAATGTATTTACTTTCTGTAAACCCATTGTTTCCGTAAATTGCATTAGGGTCTTGAGATGTGATGGAAGTAATATCTTCTTTAGATATTACTTTTGGTTTGTTCAATTTGGTATCCTTAGGAAACAAGAGCGATTCGAGTGCTTTCTGCGATAGGTTTATCCCTCTTTTGGTAAGGTAGTTTCGCAAATCATCCATCGCAGCAATTTTATCTGCATCTTTTGCAAACTCTCCTAATTGAGCGATTTTTTCCTTATACTGTTCTATACGTTCGGAAATTCGTTTTTCCATACCAGGCAATATTTTATTAGGAGGTATTACTGAACTTTTTAATATATCTAAGTGTTCAGTTTCGTTCTTAATTCGGTCTCGGTAACGTTTTGCACTTGCTTTTGCTTTGTCTCCATTAACAGGGGCAAGCTGTCCAGCAACTTCGAATGCCAAAGCAGTGCTTTGTTTTGCATAAAACTCCTCATTCGCATTATTCACTCCATAATACCAATCGAAGTATTCAGTAAAGACAATTTGCGAACCGATGTCTATCTTACCTGCATTCCTCCCTACCCATCTTAAGGCAGGATTTGGAGCATATTCGGCAATTGCCGCTGCTTGCACACCTCCTTCGTGCACATATTCAAGCATTTCACCGGATATTGGATTATCACGAATGGTGAAAGGCCAAGCGTAAGAGAGCACCTTCAGATTTCCGTTAGTTGGACTTTTTAATTTAAAGTTAAACGAATAAGTGCCGTTTGCATCTATCATCGGAATGTAGAGAGGATGAAGAGTTCCAGAGAACGGTTCACCATACAAGCTGTCAATATCTATTGCTAAGGTTGAGTCAACAAATGCATATATTGAGTCATAATCTATCACAACTGAATCTGCAAATCGGTCTAAAGAACCTTGGAAATAGGTGTTTTCAAAATCATCCATGTCCAATGAAATTCGGTCCCATTCATCTCCTTTGATTACATATTTTCCAGTTTTAGGAGTATAGAGTTCATTGAAATTGGTTTCGACATTTCTTGGTAAAAGAATCATGGCCATAACACCATTTGCAATGCGTGCTCTATCGTTGTGAACGTTAATTGTGTAAGAAGTCCATCGGTTGGTCCTAACTGTACTTGGTCCAGATATTTCTGTAGTAATATTAAAATCAGCAGCATCTTCAAAAATTTCAAAACCATTTGGAAACTCGTATACTTCTCCCGAAGCTAGTGTGATTTTTAAGTCGTAAAGTCCAGTGTTTGCACCTAGGAAAGAAAAGAGCAAATTTAACTCTGCACCGCTTGGTGAGCCTATTTGAAAAGGGCTTAGCGTTGTGCTGCCTTGTTTTAATTCAACAGAAGTTGTTGCGCTTAATCCTCCACCATAAATTTGAATATTGAAAAAACCTACCATTCCACCTTTTCCAACACGTTTAGGAGCATAGCTTTCTATTCCATTTACCACAATTTGTGCTGTGTCGATATCCTGAATATTGCAAGTTTGATTGAAGGCTTTTAGTTTTACATCATGAACACCAATACCAAATTCTTTTTGAGGAAAGTTTAAGTTACTTACTGTGCCATCATCAAAATCCCAGGCTACTGAATCTGTTCGGAATACATCGGAGATGAATGAAAACGTATTTCCAAAACGAGAATAAGTAATATTGGCATCGGGCTGATTGTCTTGAACATTTAACCTGATTGTATAATTAAAGCACTCACTTGATGAAACACGAAAGGTATAATTCCCAGCAGGAAGGCAATTCATTTCAAGTGTATCACTTGTACTTCCAGTTGGTTGATTGTAATTATACTGGTTCCAAACTAAAGTACCTGCTTGATTGTACAAGTAAAAGTAAATATCGGCACCGTTAGATGCGCTTGTGTTATTGTATTCTGTAATGTTGGTGATACTTGAAAATCCATCGATTGAAAAGCTATAATAATCATCACTATCAACCGCAACGCTACCGTAACCTATTTTTCCTCTTAAAGGTTGATTTAGGTTTATACCAACTGCTTCTTGACTTGTGTTATTCGGCTCAGCATCTCCTAAAAAAGTATTTTGCATTTCGTAGCCAAAGCTATAACTGAAGCAACCGTCTGACGAGGTTCTAAAGTAGAGCGTGTCTGCTTGTCGGCAAGGAACCGAGATTGTGTCAGAACCCAAGCCAAGTGGTAAGTTGTATGAGTACTTATTGCCAATGAGTGTTCCGTTTTTATTGTAGATATAACTAAATAGGTCAGCGCCTAGTGCACCGTTTATATTGTTGTAATTGATGACATACTGCACTGTTCCATCGTTTGGAAGAACCGACATAAAATAGTCGTCGGGATCAGGTGCCGTAGATTCGTATCCAATTCTGCCATTTACACTCTCATCTTGATTGAAGGTTGTTGCTGTTAGCAGCGTATTATTGGGCTCAACATCAGCAGTTCCCGAAGGGATAATCTCGTAATTGAAGGAATAACTGAAACAAGATGCTGAGCTTATTCTGAAGTAGACAGTATCTGCTTGTCGACAATACACCGTAATGGTGTCATAACTCACTCCAAGAGGTTGATTGTATAAATAACTATTTCCTACAAGAGAGCCATTTTCATTGTAGATGTAACTATAAAAGTCAGCACCAGTTTGAGCGGATGTATTGTAAAATGTTAAATAGTATTTCAATGTACCATCATCAGGAAGAACACTGTAGAAATAGTCATTATCGTCTGTTGCAACGGAGATAGAACCAATACGCCCTTCAACGGTAGCGTCAGGTGCAAACTGAACAGCAGTTTCTAAAGTATTATTGGGTTCTAAATCATTTAAAGTGGGCGCGATAACATCGTAATGAAATTTGTAACTGAAGCAACCAGAAGATCCGACATGAAAAAATATCGTATCTAACTCGCGGCAATGAACTGATATCGTGTCCAGTATTGTTGTTCCAAGAGGTTGATTATACAAATAGCTATTGCCTATTAATGTTCCATTTTTATTATAGATGTTACTAAAAAAATCGCCACCAGTTGTTCCGCTAGTATTTACTGCTTCGAGATAATAATGGACCGAACCAAAGGTTGGTAATATTGTATAAAAATAATCATCATCATCAGGACCGACAGAAGTATATCCTATTCTGCCTTTGGCAGTGTCGTTATAGGTTGTGAATAAGGCATTGCCAAAGGTGTTATTGGGTTCGGCATCCGCAACGCCCGAGGGAATTGTGTTGTATGTAAAACTATAATTATAACTTCCACTAGTTGTGAATCTAAAATAGATGGTGTCTTGTTGTCGACAAAATACCGTAATGCTATCATTGACATCTCCAATTCCTGTATTATATAAAAAGTTACTACCTATTTGACTTCCGTTTTTATCATATATATAAGCAAAAAAGTCGTTGGTTGAAACAGTTGATGTAAAGTTGAAATAAAGCTTTACCGTTCCATCGTTATCTGGTACTGAATAAAAATAATCATCCAAATCAGCATTGCCAATTGAAGCATTCATGGTGGCACCTTGACTTGTATTATTAGCTAATGCGAGAGTCCCGTTGTCTTCGGTTTCATTAAGCGCATGTAATTGAGTAGTGCTAAAACAGAGAATTGTTAGGTAAATAAGCCTTGTTAGGAAAGTGTATTGTTTTCTCATAATCAACGGTTTATAGACTGCAAAAAAGTTTACATGTCTTAATTTTATTTAATAATATGCTAAAATAAATAAAATATTATCCATAATCCAAATTGTACAGTAATAGACGATTTACAGCCTTTATAATTCATCAACCAGAATAATCTAAAGGTTAAACCAAATTGGCCTATGATAGAAATGCTGGAAATGCAACTGAGAGCGATTGAGCCAAGCACCTTGTGCAGGCGAAAGCGCGGCGCCCCGGGTAAAATATAAAATGTTGCAGTAAAGCCAAAGCGAGGGCGCTCAGCCAAAAAAGAAAGCTTGTTTTCTTCCTGATTCTAAACACATTGCCTTACGGGCTGTTGTAGATTATATGCGATTTTTTTTAGAAGCATTTTTCTATTCAAAAATTTACTACTTTCGCGGATTCAAAATTTCACCTTACTAAACCTTAAATACATGAGACAACTAAAGATTACCAAACAGGTTACTAACCGCGAAACGGCCTCTTTAGACAAGTATTTGCAAGAAATAGGAAAGGTAGAATTAATTACAGCAGAAGAAGAAGTTGAATTGGCTCGCCGTATCAGACAAGGTGACCAAGCTGCTTTAGAGAAATTAACAAAAGCAAATTTGCGTTTCGTAGTTTCGGTTTCTAAGCAATACCAAAACCAAGGATTGAGCCTTCCGGATTTAATTAATGAAGGAAATTTAGGTTTGATTAAAGCTGCGCAACGTTTTGATGAAACACGTGGTTTCAAGTTCATTTCATACGCTGTTTGGTGGATTCGTCAATCTATTTTACAAGCTTTGGCAGAACAATCTCGTATTGTACGTTTGCCATTGAATAAAATTGGTTCTATTAATAAAATCAACAAGGCTTTCTCGAAATTAGAACAAGAATACGAGCGTGAGCCAAGTGCAGAAGAAATAGCAGAATTATTGGAGCTTACCGAAAATGATGTAAAAGAGAGCATGAAAAACTCTGGTCGTCATATTTCTATGGATGCGCCTTTGGTGCAAGGTGAGGAAAGCAACATGTATGATGTATTGCGTAGTAACGACAGTCCAAGTCCTGAAGCTGGATTGATTAACGATTCTTTGCGCAAGGAAATTGACCGTGCATTGTCTACATTAACTTCTCGTGAAGCGGATGTGATAAAATATTACTTCGGTTTAAATGGCGAACATGCCATGACTTTAGAAGAAATTGGTGAGAAATTCGATTTAACGCGCGAACGTGTGCGTCAGATTAAGGAAAAAGCCATTCGCCGATTGAAACAAACATCAAGAAGTAAAATCTTGAAAACCTATTTGGGTTAATCTTGTTATTGGCTTTCGAATAATTACCAAACGAAAGCAATTTAGTTTATGGCGCGTTACCAGTTTGAATCTGATAGGATTTCTGTAAAAGAGGAAAATCAATCTCTTGAAATTACTATTTCGGGAACTATTCCTCCTACACAAATGACCATACTTACTGCATGGATTGTTCTATGGACTTTTGCAGGTGGTTTTGTAATTTCTCAAATATTTACACCAATGGACGAAGCTACAAGAGGCTTTATGGGCATTTGGTTGGCATTTTGGGCGTATTTTGAATACAAAATTGGGAAAGCATGGCTGTGGAGAAAATATGGCAAAGAAGTTTTTAGGATGAATCCCGAAGCTGCTGAGCTCAATTTTGAAGTAGGAAATGGAGGTACAAAAAAGTCATTGATTACTAAGGATTTGCGCAATTTGAAAAATTTTGAGTCTGAAAAAGGGTTTTTCACAAAGACGTATTTCTTCTCATTTTGGGTAGTTGGTGGAGAAACCATTGGTTTTTATAGCAAAGGAAAACTCTTGCTTTTTGGGAGACAACTTTCGACAAATGATGCCGACAAATTGATTAAAATAATGCAGCCTTACTTCCGTAAGTGGACCAATTAATTGCTCAGTTAACACTAAAATTATTACTATGATTGCCATTGGAGCTAAAGTGCGATTGCTGAATGCTGTTGGAGAAGGAACCGTAAGTGGACACGACAGACAAGGGAATGCCTTGGTGTTGATGGAAGATGGCTTTGAAATTCCGTTCCTTGAAAAAGAATTGGTGGTGATAAGCAGCCCTGCAGTTGAGCAAATGAGCAACATAAGAAATATTGGCCAGGCAAGTAGTTTACAAAGCATTGTTTACATGGCATTTGCTGTAGAACGTGTTGAAAAAGATAGCAGCATTGTCGCATTAAGAATTTTAAACAGACTGTCCGAGAAAATCAACTTTACCATTTACAGCGAAACGAATCAAGTATTTACACTGGAAAAGAATATAGAAGTAGGAAGTGCAGCAGCAGTGATGATTTTATCGGAACCACTAACGAGCCTATTAAAAAAAGACAGATTCTTTGTTCAAATTACTTTGTTACCAAAAGATACACGCATAATTCCTGCAACTTGGTCGGGCTTTGTAAAACACCAGGTACCAGCCTTAGTAGATCCTTCTACATGGCCACAACAAGCAGATTTAGCGCAAAGGGCTTTGTTATTGGAAGTATATCCTCCAAAAAAAGTTGAACCTCAACATTTCTCAGGAAAAGATAAAATGCAAATTGTAAGAAACAGCGAGAAAGAAAACTGGTTGTTGACCGATAATTCAGATGGATTATACGAGGTGGATTTGCATATTGAAGAATTGATAGATGACACCTTGGGAATGAGCAATGGCGAAATAATAACTTACCAATTGCGACATTTCGAAAAATGCATGGATGAAGCAAGGCAGCGTAGAATCAAGAAATTTGTGGTGATTCATGGTATAGGGAAAGGCAAGTTAAAAAGTGAAATACAATTCTTGTTAAAACAAGAGAAAATTGAACATTTCGATGCTTCCTATCAACGTTATGGTTACGGCGCAACAGAAGTGCGTTTGAGATAATTGAAACATAAGTTTCACACCAATTAATTTTATTTATTTTTACCAAAAAACAGCCTGCTTTGTCGCGGTAGAGAATTGCAAGATTTTTTAACGAGGAAAGTCCGGGCAACACAGAGCTTTCTGCTTCCTAACAGGAAGGTGCTTAACGAGAAATTGTTGGGCAACAGCGAGTGCCACAGAAAAAATACCGCCTAGACCTGATGTATCAGGACCGGGTAAGGGTGAAAACGCGGGGTAAGGGCCCACGACTGCATTGGTAACAATGTTGATGGTAAACCTCAGGAGTTGAAAGACCAAATAGGCAAAGGATGCAGCTGCTCGTTGTATGTATCGCAAGATACAACCTTTGCGGGTAGGTCGCTTGAGCTTGCAGGTGACTGCAAGTCTAGATAAATGACAAAGAATGCAACGCAAGTTGCATTACAGGACCCGGCTTATAAGGCTGTTTTTTTTTTATATTTATAATTATTTTACAATGTATAAAATCGTTTTAATTCTACTATTTTTTTTCAGTGTAAATCTGATGAAGGTCCAGGCACAATCCTGTATTCCGGCAGAAACAGTTTTTAAATTAAACTTCGGCTCTCCTTCTAAACCAGAAGGAGATTATATTATGAAGGCTGGCGGTTACAGTAAGGTAAATGATAAATGTCCACAAGATGGAAATTACGCCATTGTCCCGCAAACATATTCTTGCTTTGATGATAGTTGGCATAAAATATACGTGGATCACTCCGGAAAAGGAGGCAATTTTTTATTGGTGAATGCAGCTGATAATCCTAAAAGATTGATAATTTTTCCTGTAAATAATTTAACCGCAGATAAAGATTATGAATTTAGTTTTTGGGTAAACAATGTGCTCAGCTCGCCTAAAGGATGCTCTCCTGAACAACCTGTTATTGAAATAAAAATTGAAAGTACCGACGGAAAAGTACTCACTACATTTAACTCGGGAAGCATTCCGCAAACAAGCAGTTCTGTTTGGGTTCCTTTTAAAGTTTATTTTACACTTCCAGCCTCGAGTACTGGAATATTTATTAGAATGGAAAATAGAGTTCCTGGAGGTTGCGGAAACGATTTCGCTTTGGACGACTTTGTGCTAAAGATTTGTAAAGAAGTGGTGGAAGAAAAAGTGATTCCTAAAAAGGTGGAAACAGTAAATCCTAATTTAGTAAAAAAAGAAGAAGAACTAAAGAAAGCCGTTTTAGAAGAAGAAAAAAAATTAGCTGCCATTAAAGAACAACGACAAGAATTAAAAAAACAGCAAGAAGAAAATGCAAAAATAATTGCAGAACAAAAGGCCGATTTGGAAAAGTTAATTCAAGATCTTAAAGCTGCAAAAGAACTCTTAGAAGAGGCCAAAAAGAAAGAAATAGCTGACCAAACGCTAAAAAAGGAAGAGGCTAAAAAGAAAGAAATTACTGATTTGATTTTCAAGAGAACAAATCCAATTTTAGAAACCATCAAAATCAAAGAAGGCCCCTTTACAATTTCAGTTTACGACGATAAATTGGTTGATGGAGATTCTATTTCGTTGATTGTTAACGGAGAAATTGCATTTATGAAAGTCCCACTTTCTAAAGAAGCGCAAGTAGTTAATTACACGATAGACAAAAATAATCCACGCATCGAATTGATATTTATTGCTGAAAATTTGGGAACTATCCCTCCAAATACAGGAACGTTAGAAATAAAAAGTGGCAATAAAATTCAGCAAGTATTTGTAAAAACAAATGAAGATAAGAATGCTAAAATTATAATTGAGTTGTATTGATTAACTATTGAAAAACAATACCTCCCAAAATTTGCATGTTATCTACAGGGTTTAATGTCATTACTGGAATTTGAGCATCATTCGCGATAACATTTTGCTCATATGGTCCAACAATATAATCTCCAAAATCCTTTTCCTGACTTGTCATGATAATGATTAAGTCGGCTTCGATGCTTGCAGAAAATTGAATGGTAGCTTTGGTGAAGTTATCGTCTTTTGAACGCTTATTTACTGTGAATTTGCAGTTTCTTGTAGCAAGGTAATTTTCTGCATATGCAATATTGTTTCTCACAGCATTTGCAGCATATTCATCACTTTCATAATCTGCAAAAATGTGGAACGTAGAATCGAATATTTTTGATAACTCCGCCGCCCAAACTAATTTTTGTTTTGTTTCTCTGGAGAAATCTATTGGTAAAACAATGTTTTTATATCCAAAAGCCTTGATTGGTTTATTTTGAACCACCACAAAAGCCCTATTTGCGCTATTGATAACTTTTAATGCTCGACTTCCAACAACATGCTGAATACCTTTTACACCATGTGTTCCCATTACTACAAAAGCCGTGTTTAACTCATCGGCAACTTCTCCGATGGTTTCAAAAATATTTCCCCTTCGCGTTACAATATGAGATTCAATACCACTTTCTTTTTTAATTTTTTCAGATAATACGGATAATTTTTGTTTCGCCTCTTCTTCCTTGTGTTCTAATGCTTTCCCTGAAGTTAATAGACCTGATTCAATCACATGAAATAAAGTAATTTCCTTTTTAAGCAATTTAGCTAGCAAAGTTGCATGGTTTATTGCTGTGTCTGCAACCGGAGTAAAATCCACAGGAACTAAAATATTATTAGAAGCAACAGGTTTTATTGATAAATTTTCCATTCTATATTATTGGTGTTGAAAAGTTTCAAAAGTACGAAAGATGTGCTGTTATGCAAATGAAGTATTTTGTATAAATCGAATTCTTTTATTAATGTTTTATAATTATTTAAAAAGTTGGCGAATCGTGCAAAGAAAGCCATTCTTTTAACTCATTTAAATGTTTATTTTTTATTTCCGTTCTTAAGGCAATGTTTGTTTTGGTAAAAAAACTATGACTTTCTAAAAAGCTTATTTGTATTTTATTCCATCCTATTTCGGTAAGATTGGGATTATTGAATTTAATTTCTTCGAACAATTTGCTTCCAATTTCTTTAAAATCATCTCTGCCTAAATAATCTAAATCAGCATCACATAAAATTTCAGAAATTTTATCCATTGGAGATTGCTTAATCTTAGTAGCCATAATTGCAGCGCAAACTTCATCAATATCAGTCTTCGTTAGAATTGTTTTTTTTAATTGCTCTTTGGCAATTTCACAACTCACACTTTCGTGATCATGCGGACTTAAAATAAAACCATTATCGTGGTATAAGGCGGCAATCTTTAGCAATAACAATTCATGAGAATTCAACCCTTCTGCATTTCCAATTCTTATGGCTTCATGCAATACATCTTTTGTATGTTCCAAACTATGGTAATGCAAATGTTTAGGTAACTTTTCGGCCAACTGTTTAAAAACAATTTGAGATTGGGCCTCAAAAAATATGTCGAAATCTGTATTCACTAAAAATTAATTTTAAACAATATTATTAAAAATACGATAAATCACAATGCCTGGATTACTTAATTTCAAAATCAAATAATAACATATTGTTTAAGTAGCCTTTCAATTTATCGCTAATTTTTACTGCTCCTACTCCTGCTGGTGTTCCCGTAAATATTAAATCTCCTGTTTTTAATGTTACAAATTTAGAAACGTAAGCAATAATCGCATCAACAGAGAAAAGCATATCTGTTGTATTCCCAACTTGTTTTGTTTCACCATTAATCTCCAAATGAAAAGGAAGTGTATTTATTTCAGAATGATTAATAGTGATAAAAGTTCCAACGGGTGCGCTGCCATCAAATGCTTTTGCTTTTTCCCATGGTAATCCTTTTTCTTTGCATTGCTGTTGTAAGTCGCGCGCAGTAAAATCAATTCCTACTGTAACTTGCTCATAATAGTTCTTTGCAAATTCTTGTGAAATGTGCTTTCCCGCTTTGCTAATCTTCACCACCACTTCTATTTCATGGTGAATATCGTTTGAAAAATCAGGCAAATAAAATGGCTCATTATCTTTCAGCAAAGCTGTATCTGGTTTCATAAAGAAAACAGGTTCGGCTGGAACGGGATTGTTCAATTCCTTTGCATGTTCAGAATAATTACGCCCAATACAAATTATTTTCATCCTTTAAACTTGTTGAGTAAACCTCTCATTTTAATTTTTTCTAACGCACGTTTGGTCGACAATGCGAAATCTCCATTCATCATCCAATCATAATAACTTGGCTCTTTTGAAAATACATCTTCTACCCTACGCCCTTTGTGTTTCCCAAAATTAAATACTTCTTTACCTTCTTTGTCGTACACCATTCGTCCTGCAAAATCAACCCAATCTTTACTTGTAGTGAATTTAGCGAGTAAATCCATATCATTTACAATTGGCATAGATTGGTTGCCCTGCTTATCTGTAAAAGCTACGTCTTTATATTTCTCAATTTGCGCACAAAGTACTTCATACGTTCCAATTACATCTGCTTCTGCACCATGTGCCCCAATATGCTCGCGACCTAAGTAAAACTTCACTGCTGCCGATAAGGTACGTTGTTCCATTTGGTGAAAAATATTTTGGATGTCAATCAAATTGCGATTTTCCATTGGAAATTCTATTCCAGCTCTGTAAAACTCTTCAATCAACATAGGCACATCAAACTTATTGCTGTTGTATCCTGCAAGATCACCATCTCCAATAAATTCCATTATACCTTTTGCCAAAGCTTTAAAGGTTGGTTCATTCTTCACATCTTCGTCGTATATTCCATGAATCAGCGATACTTCCGCAGGAATTGGAATTGTAGGATTGATGCGACGTGTTTTCATTTCCTGCTTCCCATCAGGTGTAATCTTTAAGAAACAGATTTCACAGATTCTATCTGCAGCTACGTTAGTACCTGTTGATTCTATATCAAAAAATACTATAGGTTTTTTAAGGTTTAATTCCATTTAATAGCTGCGGTTGGGGTCAAATTGTTCTAAATAATCAGCTACTCTTCTTAGGAAACTTCCTCCTAAAGAACCGTCAACCACGCGGTGATCGTATGATAATGAACAAAACATTAAATGTCTGATGGCAATTACGTCGCCCTGTGGAGTTTCTAAAACTGCTGGTTTCTTTTTTATAACACCAACCGCCATAATTGCTACTTGAGGTTGATTTATAATTGGCGTGCCCATTACATTACCAAAAGAACCAACATTGGTCATGGTAAATGTACCACCTGAAATTTCATCAGGAGTTAATTTGTTATTTCTTGCTCTGTTTGCTAAATCATTTACTGTCTTTGTCACACCTACTAGATTCATTGTGTCTGCATTTTTAATGACAGGAACAATTAAATTTCCTGAAGGCAATGCGGTGGCCATTCCAATATTAATATTTTTTCTTTTGATGATTTTTGTTCCATCCACAGAAACATTTATCATTGGGAAATCCTTTATAGCACGCGCTATTGCTTCAATAATGATTGGTGTAAAGGTAATTTTAGTGCCTTCACGTTTTTCGAAATCGCTTTTCACTTTTTCTCTCCATTGCACCATATTGGTTACATCCACTTCAATAAAAGAAGTTACGTGTGGACTTACTGCCTTCGACATTACCATGTGGTCGGCAATGAGCTTACGCATACGGTCCATTTCTATGATTTCGTCGCCACCACCAATAGAAACGGCTGGCGCATGAGGAACAGTTCGTACCGGAGCTTCTGAAGGTTTTTCAGTAGCTGGTGGTGTTGCTTGCTTTTGGTTGCGTTTTGGTAAATAATCGAGTAGATCGTTTTTGGTGAGTCTTCCATCTTTACCTGTTCCATTAATCTGTTCCAATTCAGCAAGGCTGATATTTTCTTCTTTGGCAATGTTTCTAACCAATGGTGAATAAAAACGCTCGCTTGAAGAGAAATCTGTTGGTGCAGGTTGACTCTCATTTGTTTCATGTTCTACAATTGCAGCAGGTAAAGGCACAGCAGCAGCCAAAGTTTCAGTTTTTTCTGCAACTGGAGCAGCAGCACTTCCATTTGAACTATTAATTATTGCAATGGTAGCATTTACTAAAATAGTTTCTCCTTCTTGAAAAAGTATTTTTTCTAAAATTCCAGCCACCGGCGAAGGTATTTCAGAATCAACCTTATCTGTAGCAATTTCTAGAACAGGCTCATCCAAGTCTATGCTATCACCTGGTTTTTTAAGCCATTTAATGATGGTAGCTTCTGCCACGCTCTCGCCCATTTTCGGCATAATTAACTCAAACTGCGCCATAAGAATTCTTAATTTTTAAAGGCGCAAAATTAGTTTTTTTTAGACTGGTTTTGCCATGGAAAATTGGAAAATGTATAAGCGTGGTTGAAAACGTTTTTCACAATTACTATTCTTTTACAAATTTATAGAATCAATAGAATACAAATGTCTTAGAAAAATTCAATAAAAAACCGGTTTAAGTATATACCAAAAATATATACCTTTGTTAATATGAAAATACTATCATTAAAATTAGACGACAAGATTTTTGAAGATACCGAAGAATTGACTGCTAAACTCAAATTGGCTAGAAATCGGTATATCAATGAAGCTGTTAATATCTACAACCAATTTAACAAACGAAAACTCCTGAAAAATCAATTGATGATTGAATCAAGGTTAGGCAGCAAAGATTCAATGGATATTTTGAATGAATTTGAACAATTAATGGATGAAGATTAAACAATTCGATGTTTGGCTTGCTAACCTAAATCCAAGCAAGGGAACTGAACCAGAAAAAACAAGACCTGTAGTTATTGTTCAAACTGACCTTTTAAATAATACCCATTTATCTACATTAATTTGTCCAATTTCTACAAATGTAAAAGCTGAAATAGAACTTTTACGGGTTCACTTAAACAAAGGGCAGTTAGATAAATTAAGTGATGTATTAGTGGATCAATTAAGGGCAATAGATAACAAAAGACTCATAAAGAAGTTAGGGCAACTCACTAAAGAACAAAGAATAAAATTGAAATCTAATTTGAGAATTGTATTAGACATTTAAGGTATATTCTTATTAAAACTCAGACTTTACCCCATAAAAAAAGCCATCGGACGGATGGCTGTATTTTGCTCCTCGGGCTGGGCTCGAACCAGCGACCCTCTGATTAACAGTCAGATGCTCTAACCGGCTGAGCTACCAAGGAATCGTTTTTAGCGGGTGCAATATTACTTGTTTTGAATTTTATCCGCAAGTATAAAATTTTAAAAATCGATATTATTTAAGATTGACCTGATTTTCAGCACTATAAATTACTCAATTATTGCTTAAACACGCTAAAAAGATGAAACTTAAGGAAACAATGCTCCCCTAAGTTTCTAAATTATGCTGCAACAGTAGCAAGTTCTTCACATAAAGCAGCACATTTTATACAAGCTTCTGCACATTCTTTACAAGAAGCATGATGCATCGCGTGTTTTGCACATTCTAAAGAACAAGCTTTACAAATTTGTGCACAAAGCGCATGTAATTCTGTGCCAAATCTAGAACCTCGTGCTTCAAATCGTGCACATAAAGCACATATGTCTGCACAGTCGCGACATAATAAAATACACTCTTTGTTTCCGGCTTCAATACAATCCGTTATGCACCTTTCGCAAGTCGTTACGCAAGATAAACAGGCTTCAATACAATTTTTGGAATCTTCCATGGCTTAATTTTTTAAAATTAGTTATGAAACAAAATTGGTATTGATTCTCAGCAAATTGATTACTCAATTTTCTAAAAGAGTTGCATAATTCACGTTTCCGACTTGAGAGAAACCTATATAAACGCCTGCAAATTGTATAGTTTTCTGTATTGTCCATCACGCACTAGCAGCTCTTTGTGATTTCCGCGTTCCACAATTCGGCCCTCAAACATCACTAAAATTTCGTCCACATGCTGAATTGTAGACAACCTGTGCGCAATAATTAATGAGGTACGCTCTTGCATCAACTTATTCAAGGCATCTTGCACCAAACGCTCACTTTCTGTATCTAAAGCAGATGTTGCCTCATCTAAAATTAAAATTGGTGGGTTCTTTAAAACAGCTCTCGCAATACTAATTCGTTGTCGCTGTCCGCCCGATAATTTATGACCACGGTCGCCAATCATTGTTGCATAGCCATTTTCCATTTGCAAAATGAAATCGTGCGCATTGGCAATTTTTGCTGCTCGCATCACTTCTTCCTCAGTTGCATTAGGCTTTGCCTGAGCAATGTTGTTAAACACTGTGTCGTTAAACAATATGTTCTCCTGACTAACAATTCCAAATTGCGTTCTTAAACTTTTTAAGGTGGCTTGGTTTAAATTCAATCCATCAATTAAAATTTCACCACCTGTTACATCATAAAACCTTGGTAACAAATCTACCAAAGTCGACTTTCCTGAACCAGACTGTCCAACCAATGCAATGCTTTTTCCTTTTTTTAAAGTGAAATTGATATCAATTAACGTTGGACCATTTCCATAAGTAAACTGCACATTGTTAAAAGCAACTTCATTTTTAAATTCTCCAATATCTACAGCATTCTCATTTTCTACAATGGTCACCGGTGCATCTAATATTTCATTTACACGAGCCGATGAAGCTTTTCCTTTTTGAATATTATACCAAGCTTGTGAAATCATCTTTGCAGGCGGTAAAATCTGTGAAAACACCAAAATGTAAGTCATAAAAATCTCTGGAGACAAATCGCCCGTTCCATCTAACACAGCTTTTCCGCCCAACCACATTATGGTAACAATTACAGCGGAACCGAGTACTTCACTAATTGGAGAAGCCAAATCTTTCTTTCTGTAAATGCGATTCATCAAACGTTTCAACTCATTGTTGTTAGCCTCGAATCTATTGGTACTCGTTTTTTCAGCGTTAAATGCCTTAATAATGCGCAAGCCGCCCAAAGTTTCTTCTATAATTGAAAGCAAATCACCAGTTTTCTGCATTCCTTTGGAGGATGTCCGTTTTAAACTTTTTCCAATTCTTCCGATTAAAAGAGCCGATAAAGGAAGCAGAAGCAACGAAATCAGCGTTAATTGCGGACTCATTACAAACAAAGTAATCAGATACACTATGATTGTTGGTGGGTCGCGAAATATCATTTCAATGGCACCCATTACCGACCACTCTATTTCCTGCACATCACTGGTCATGCGCGTCATAATATCACCCTTGCGCTGAGAAGAATAATAGGAAAGTGGCAATACCAAAATCTTACTGTACAGGGCATTTCTAATGTCCATAATAATTCCGTTGCGAACAGGAGCTAAAAAGTACATGGCCAAATACCTGCACAAATTCTTAAAAAAGAACATGGTCAAAATTGTAAAACACATCCACATCAAAGCAGTTTCTCTTCCTGAAACAGCGATAATGGAAGAAATCAAATAATTAAAATATTGTTGAATCCAACCGGCACTCAATGCAAATGGAGCCAATTCAGCAACTGGCTTTTCGGTTCCAAAAAGTAACCCAAGAAAAGGGATAGCTAGGGTTATAGAGAATAATCCAAAAATTATCCCGAATAAATTAAATATTATGTTCAGGCTTACATATTTCCAGTAAGGCTTCACATATTTGAAGGTCGATGGAATGATTTTCATGTTTATGCCGCAAATGTACATCTAAAACAATGGTCTTTACTACCTTTGTGGTTATGGATAGTACACGTCAGAAAAAAGTAGCCCGATTAATTCAAAAAGAGCTTGCCGAAATATTTCTTTTACAAAGCAAATCCTTATTCGAAGGGGCTTTCATAACAGTAACAACCGTAAGAATAAGTCCCGATTTAAGTCATGCCAAAGTATATTTAAGTTTCTTTAAAGCCGAAAAACCTCAAAAATTACTCGAGCATATCACTTCTATTAAACGAGAAATTAGAGGTCGCTTGGGCGATAAAGTTGGAAAACAACTGCGCATTGTTCCCGATTTCGATTTTTACATCGACGATTCGCTCGATTATTATGAGAACATCGACCGTTTGCTCAAAACAACTTAAATAAAGCGTGAATTTTTCTTTTTTCATTGCCCGCAGGTACCTTTTTTCAAAGAAATCGACCAATGTAATCAATGTCATTTCTGGCATTTCGGTTATTGGTGTGTTGGTTGGCACTGCGGCTTTGGTTATTCTACTTTCTGCCTTTAATGGACTCGAAAGTTGGGTGGTAAAACTTTACAATTCTTTTGACCCAGATATTAAAATTGAGCGAGTCGACCACAAAAGATTTACCCAAAAAGAATTCCCATTCGATAAGTTAAAAAGTCTTCAAGATGTTGCGTATGTGCTACCCGTGCTAGAAGAAAATGGCATGCTCACCTACAACGAAGCACAATTTATTTGTACCATCAAAGGTGTTGCCCCTCAATTTGTAAGAATGAGCGGCATAGATTCCATGCTTAGCTCAGGAAATTTTTCATTAAACGAAAACAATCAACCAGCAGCTTTATTGGGACGAGGCATAGCTTATGCGCTCTCTTTCAACCTAAAAAATATGAATACCAAGGTCGATTTGTATGTACCTCAGCCGAATGCAGATTTTTCTACTAATCCAGCTGAAGCATTCAAAACCGGCAGCATCAACATCAACGGTATTTTCGAAATCCAGCCTGAGTTCGACACCAAATACATCATCGTTCCTATCGATTTTGCGCAAGAGCTTTTCAATCTTCCAGGAAACTTCAACAGCGTAGAGTTGCAATTTAAGCCATCCACAAAAAGTAAAGAAAACCTTCAGGAAAAAATTCAAAAAATTTTAGGAACAAATTATGTGGCAAAAAATCGATTCGAGCAGCACGAACTGTTATATAAAATAATCAATTCCGAAAAATGGGCAGTTTACCTCATTTTAAGTTTCATTCTTTTCATAGCCATTTTCAACATTACCGGCTCTTTAACCATGCTCATTGTCGACAAATCGTCAGATATCGCCACACTCAAAGCATTTGGAGCCAATACTAAAACCGTAAAACAAATTTTCTTCCTTGAGGGAATGCTCATTTCCGCGCTGGGTCTTATAATCGGCCTCGTTGCCGGAGTAGCAATTGTTGCAGCACAAGACACTTTTCAATTTGTACTCATCAATAATGTAGACCCTTATCCCGTAGTCTTAAAAACAATGGATTTATTTTATATTTCTACCACAGTTCTAGCTATTGGGGCATTTGCGGCTTGGTTTCCAGCAAACAGATTGTTGAAACATAAGATTTAATTTTGGGGCTTCCCACTGCGGCTCACAAACTTTCTGCAAATCGGTTGCAGAATGGTCGCCGCAGCGGTCAGGCCTTCGCCACTTGTCCCAATGGGATTACAACCCTCCTGAAGTCGGGCGGTAATTTCCCATTGGGACGTTTGCTCAGTCCTTAAGCCGGGCCCCATTATAAAATACAACAATTCGTTCTTAAATTCTTGCTATTTTAGCCAAATAATAAAATTCAATTCATTGTTATACTATGGATTTAGACACTAGATGGAAACAACGCTTTTCTAATTATAAGAAGGCATTGGGGCAACTTACCGAGTTTATTGAAAAAGGGAAATTAAATAAATTTGAAGAACAAGGGCTCATTCAGAGTTTTGAATATACTTACGAACTAGCTTGGAATCTCCTCAAAGATTACTTAGAAGCCCAAGGAAATCAAAATATCACTGGTTCAAGAACAGCAATAACTGAAGCTTTTAAAATCGGATTAATTAATAATGGCGAGGGTTGGATGCAAATGTTTAAGGACCGCAATAAAACAAGCCATACATATAATCAAGAAACTACTAATGAAATAGTGCAACATATTTATGAAGAATCATTTTCATTGTTTAATGAATTAAATTCAAAATTTTCAGAATTACTATGAATTTTGGCCTTAGCGAATCTATAGTTTTGTCAATTATAGAAACAATTAAAAATTTCCCTCAAATTGAAAAAGTAATTATCTATGGATCTAGGGCAAAAGGAAATTACAAAAATGGTTCAGATATAGACCTAACTCTTATTGGTAATGAAGTAAATTTAAAAATTTCCAACAAACTTGAAATTGCATTAGACGATTTATTGCTTCCCTACACCTTCGACATTTCAATATATCATCATATTACTAATAAAGAATTGATTTCGCATATTAACAGAGTTGGAATTGTATTCTTCGAAAAACAAAGTGAAAATAATCTTCTAAAAAATCCAAAAAATTAATTCTGCATTTTTTGAATATTCATTTTTTACTAATTCCCTTCCAAAATCTGGAATAACTCATCTAATTTAGGGGCAAGAATTATTTCCGTTCTTCTGTTTTTCTTGCGTGCTTCTGGAGTGTTTGCCTTATCTATTGGGAAAAACTCACCTCTTCCTGCTGCAGTCAATCGGGTTTCATCTAATTTCGAACTTTGAATAAATATACGAACAATAGATGTGGCGCGTAAAACACTTAAATCCCAATTATCTTTTATTGTTGCACTTTTAATAGGAATGTTATCTGTATGCCCTTCTACAAGGATATTAATATCTTCTAAATTTTCCAACTCTTTAGATAACTTTTTTATTGCCTCTACTCCTTTAACATTTACTGAAATACTTCCCGATTCAAACAGCAAGCGTTCATCAACAGAAATATAAACTTTCCCATTTTTCTTTGTTACATTCAAACCATTGTCTTGATATCCAGATAATGCATTAGAAACTTTGTCTTTCAATGCTTTTACAACTGAATCTTTTTTAGCCAACACCGATTCTAATTCGGCAACCCTAGCTTCTTTTTTAGCTAGATTTTCTTCATTTGCTTTTAATTCTGCGGCCAAAATGTCCATTTCGGTTTTACGTTTTTCTAAATCTTCAAGAGAAACTCTTAGTTTATCTTCTTTTTTCTGCAATTCCTCTTGCGTTAATTGATATTGCCCCATCAATTTTTTATTATCATCGTCTTTACCTTTCAATAAATCAGCATTTTTATTCAAAAGTAAATCATAGGTACTATTTAACTTATCATAATTAGAGGTAAGTCTACGTAAAGCAATACCGATTTGCATTGTGTCGGTTGTTAATGATTTTACTTGCTTATTTAATTCTTCCACTTTAACATTTAACTCTTTTTCTCTAGCAGTAAAAGTTTCATAGCGAGCTTTTAACTCTGTTAGTGAAGAATCGCAGCGCATCCTTGCCGATTTCATATGGTCGAATTGACGAGCTGGAATACATCCTTCAAAATAGATTGAAAGCAGAATTATTGATAAGACTAATCTAGAAAAACGAATCATATTGTAAAATAAGCAACAAACGTAATTCAAATAAACGGTCTGTATTCAAAACAAATCACAAGAAATAAACATTCTATCGTTAAGAATTGCTTTACTATTTTAAGCTGTTTTTAAGAAGCATGTTGCAATAAAAAGCAACTTTCAAGAATTGTTTTCGTTATATTTGATATTATTTGTTTTTACTCGCAGGTTATGAAAAATTTAAGTGCCAACTGGTTAACCGAACACCTTGTAGATTCAGAGTATAAGCAATTTGTATTACTTGCTTACTTAGAAGAGGTACATAAAGAATTCAACAATAACAGGTTGTACCCGGTGCTTTCAGATTTAATAGAGCATTACAGGAATCTAAAAACTTTCAAAAGCAACGCGCAACTACTTTATAATTCTTTTAAAGAAGAAATAAGTGCCTTCGATTTAGAAAATTTTAGATTGCTTTATCAAAAAGTTATTACTAATGACTCCATTATGATGGAGATTGAACAAATTATCGATTTCTCTTTGCCGCAATTTGAAAAACACTTAAAGAATGGAAAAGAAATTTATGAATACACTGAGCACCATTTAAAGATGGAAGAAATTGGACTTACACCTTTAAACAAAAATGCAGGTTACATTTTGATTGAATACTTCAAAACAAGAGAAACACAAGTCTATACTTATGAGTTGAGTATTATAGAAAATGCTCAAACACTTTCAAGAGGTATTTATACCAAATATTTTAAAACATTTACACGAGGGCTATTCACCACACCTGAAACTATTAAAATAGAGCTAATTAAAGAAAATCAAGCATTACCTAATCCAGCAACTTTCTTTTTCACAACAGAAATAGAAGTGCCTTTTGAATCTACTTACTTTCCAATTGCAAAGCGAATGCTGCTTAGGGCAATTTCCAAATGATTTAATAATTTAATCTTATTTTTGTTACATTTGTGTTCCCTAAAAATTAAAAATGAGATTAAAATTTACGATTACTGCAATTATTGCTTTGTTCTTTCTTTCTGCAAACTCTCAAAAAACTATAAAAAGATGTTATAGTTCAGAAATGAACGAAAGAGCCCTTCAAATGCAGCCTGAGTTAAGACAAGTAATTGATCAACTTGATGCTTTTTCAAGAACATATGAAGCCTCAGAAAACGATAGGTCTGTCAACAAAATTATTCCTGTAGTTTTTCACATCATACACAATTATGGACCCGAAAATATTTCTAAAGAACAAGTATTAAGTGCAATGGATGTTTTAAACAAGGACTTCCAACTTCTAAATGAAGATCAAACGATTGTTGATTCAGATTTTCAAAATTTAATTGCCAATGTTGGTTTAGAATTTAGATTGGCAAAGATTGATCCTCAAGGAAACTGCACAGAGGGAATAACAAGAACTGTTTCAGAACTTACTTTTTTTGCAAATGACAATGTTAAACAGCTAATTTCTTGGCCAACAAATAAATACCTAAATGTTTGGATTGTAGAAAATATTTCATTTAGCGCGGGAGGATATGCATACCGTCCTGGAAATGCTCCAGATCCTGAAATTGTAAATGATGGTATTGTTGTAATTAATTCTCAGTTTGGAACCTTAGGAACTGCAAGTTTAGGAAGTCTATCAACTAGAACTTTAACCCATGAAGTTGGTCATTTCTTTAATTTAAGACATACTTGGGGCTCAACAAATACTCCTGGCCTTGCTGCTAATTGTAACGATGATGATGGGGTTACAGATACACCAAATTGTATTGGAATAAACAATAGTTCATGCAATACTTCAGCAAATTCATGTGGAACACCTTTGGGTGATAATGTAGAAAATTATATGGATTATTCTGATTGTCCAAGAATGTTTACTACTGGGCAAAATAATAGAATGCAAGCGTCCTTAAATTCCATTCAAACAACTAGAAGAAATTTATGGTCTTCGGCTAATCTCAATGCTACAGGGGTTTTATTAGCAAATAACGTTTGTTCTCCAATTGTTGATTTCTACACAAAATATTCTCTTTATTGCGTTAATAGTCCGATTCAATTCTTTGATTTAACTTATAATGTAGTTTTAGATAACAGTTGGAGTTGGTCATGGTCATTTGAGGGTGGAACACCTGCTACTTCTTCAGATCAAAATCCTGAAGTTACTTACTCACAACCTGGAATTTACGATGTAACCTTAGTAATATCTAATGGCACTAGCAATTTTACAATCACAAAGGAATCCTATTTTAAAGTAAACACTACTACTCCAATTCTAGCATCACCAATTGTAGAAAGTTTTGAAAACACCAACTTCCCAACAAATGGAATAGACTTAAATGCAAATTGGCAGTATAAAACATTAACTCCTAATATTTTCTCGAGAACTACAGCTGCAAGGGTATCAGGAATTTCATCTTTAAAGTATTCAGAAGGTATTTTAGATTCAGGTGTAGTGAGTTCTATTATTTCTCCTCCTATTTCTTTTGTTAATGCATCATCCCAGGCTAGAATTTATTTTAAAGTCGCTTATGCACAAAGAGATGAATTTAGTAACACTAAACTTTCGGTATTTACCTCAATAGATTGTGGAAAAACTTGGTCCACGAGATTTTCTAGGTCAGGCGATAACCTTTCAACCACAAACTCCTATGTGGAAAATGATTTTGTTCCTAATGACTCGGAATGGGAAATGATTTCAATAAATATAAATCCACTTGTGGGAAAAAGTAGTGGCTTAATTAGATTTAGTATTACAGAAGGTTTGGGAAACAATCTTTATATAGAAGATATTAATATTGGCCCTCCCCTTTCAATAGAAGATACAGATATTGATGAAGAAAAAACAAATATTTACCCAAATCCAGGAAACGGAGATGCAACTTTATCTTATCAACTTTTTCAACCAAAAGATATTTCTATTTCTATACATGATATTACTGGAAGACTATTAGGGTTAAAAAAAATCTCCACTAAAAATATAGAAGGAAAAATACAGTTAAGTGACATTGTAAACTCAATCCTAATGAATGGGACTTATATTGTTTCTTTGCAAACGAATAACTCGAGCTTTAGAAGACTTTGGGTTAATGAGTAATTTGAAGAAATAAAATGAAAATTCAGGAAAGATCAGATTCTTACCTAAAGGAACTAGAATTTAAATGGGAAATTGTTGTAAAAAGAGTTGCATCACAATTTGGGGAAGAGCTTGATTTACAAGCTATATTATTTTTAATTGGTGTACAGGAATTAGGCAAAGGTTACCGTAAGTTTAACAAAGATCAAAAGCTAGAAGTAATGCACATTGCTATTTGCACGCTTTTAGAACCCATTGGCTATTACAAATTTATTGGAAATGATGAGGATGGTTTTCCGCATTGGGAATTGATAGAAGAATTGCCAGCATTAAAACCCGGCCATCAAATGGCTGTAATGAAAGAAGCAATTATAGATTACTTCAACAATAACGGCCTTATTGAGCAATAACAATAGTTTTTTCTACTGTTTCTCCTTCTTCTAGTTTAATTAAATCGGCTCCTGTTCCATAAGCAACATGAGTAACTTCAATATCTAAAATTGCAGGAAGTTTAAATTCAAAAGTAGCAAAACCTGTTGCATCAGTTAATTTAGTATCTGGCAGATAATCCGCCAAAGGATCGCTAGTTGCTAATGCAAAGTTAGAGGTCATTTTTACTTTCGCTCCCGAAACTATAGCTCCATTTTGCCTTACAACCTTAATAACTGCGTTGCAGGTGGTATCTTTTTTCTTGCATGAATAGTTAGTATTTACCAACAATAATGCGCAAAATGTAATGATTGAAAAACGAATTGCTGAATGCATAGTTTTTTAAAATGTTTGAAGCAAAAATAGTACTTTTTATTGTAAAAGTACTTTTCTCTTATAACGTAAAATAATACTTCTTGTTTCAATCGAGATTATTATGGTTATCTTCGCCCGAAATTTTAGTAATTTCAACAAAGAATGAGCCTTAGCTTAGCATTAATTGAGCAAATAAAGTCAGAAATTGAGCAAGTAATTTTAGATAACTCTGAAAAAACAGAACAGTTTAGGTTAGATTTTTTAAGTAAAAAAGGTAAAATATCGCAGTTGTTCGACGATTTTAAACTAGTAGAACCTGCCTTGAGAAAAGAATTAGGTAAACCCTTAAATGAATTGAAGCAGGGTGCAGAACAAAAATGGAAAGAAGCGCAAGAAAATGCTGCTAATAACCCAAAAGAAAAAACTGCAAAACAATTTGATGCTTCTGCTCCAGCTTGGAATTTCCCAGTAGGAAGTCGTCACCCGCTTTCAATCATTGCCAACGAAATACAAGAGATATTTTCTAAAATAGGTTTTACAGTTGCCGAAGGTCCAGAAATTGAAGACGATTGGCATAATTTCTCTGCACTCAATTTCCCCAAAGAACATCCTGCTAGAGATATGCAGGATACATTCTTCATTTCTTCAGAACCAGAAATAGCCTTGCGCACACATACCTCTTCAGTTCAAGTAAGAATGATGGAAAGTAACAAGCCTCCATTAAGAATGCTTATGCCAGGTCGTGTTTATAGAAATGAAGCTATTTCGGCAAGAGCGCATTGCTTCTTTCATCAAGTTGAAGGATTGTATGTAGATAAGAATGTATCATTTGCAGATTTAAAACAAACTTTATTGCATTTTGCTCGTGAAATGTTTGGAGAAGATACAAAAATCCGCTTAAGACCATCTTATTTCCCATTTACTGAACCTTCTGCTGAGGTTGATATTTCTTGTACAGTTTGTAAAGGAAAAGGCTGCAATATTTGCAAATACTCAGGTTGGGTGGAAATTCTTGGGTGTGGAATGGTGCATCCTAATGTATTGACCAATTGTAGCATAGACCCAGAAGTTTATACTGGATTCGCTTTCGGAATGGGAATCGAAAGAATTGCTATTTTAAAATATCAGGTAAAAGATTTGAGATTATTTTCTCAAAATGATTTGAGATTTATTCAGCAGTTTAAATCAGCTTGGTAATTATTGGAAAATCAATAAAACCTGATTTTTTTCAACTGCTTGGCCCTTTTCAACTAGTATTTTTGCTATCTTTCCTTCACCCGGAGATTTTATTACATTCTCCATCTTCATAGCTTCTAATACCAATAAACTATCACCCTTTTTCACAATATCTCCAACTTTAACAATTGATCGCAATACTAAACCTGGCATTGGCGCTTTAATCTCATTAATTTTTTTGCTTTTCACTTGATCCAAGCCCATAGATTCAAGTAACAAATCCATTTTATTCTTTGTATTTACTAAAACACGTTTCCCATTTATTTTTAAGGTCACAGTTTTGGTTTCTAAATCGCGTTTTTCTATAGTAATCAAATAAGAAACATCGTTATGAAGAATATGAAATCTATCTTGTGTAATTGACAACAAATCCCAACTAAAATCAGCACCATTAATAGTTCCGTCTTGACCATCCTTACCAAATGTTATGGTATATTTTTCTTCACCAATTTGAGATTGAAACATTTTTTCGAATTTTAAATTTCGTCTGCTAATATAGGATGAGTTTTATAATTACGAATAGTACTGTAAATTGTATCTCTTTCAACTGGTTCCTTGCCTGCTTGATTTATCATGTCTACTAATTGGCGAGTTGTTAAAACTGGTGTTTGTTCCTCAGAACCTGCCATAGAATAAATTTTAGTTGAATCATCTATTGTTCCATCTATGTCATTCACACCAAAAGATAATGAAAGCTGAGCTGTTGATCGACCTATCATAGGCCAGTAAGCTTTAATGTGTGGGAAATTATCCATGAAAATTCTTGCAACAGCATAGTTTCTTAAATCTTCAATAACTGATACTTCGGGAATATGACTCATTTGGTTGTCCTTATTCCTAAATTTCAACGGGATAAATGTGTTAAATCCTCCAGTTTTATCTTGTAGTGTTCTTAATCTATTCATATGGTCAACTCGATGTGCATAAGTCTCTTTATGACCGTAAAGCATTGTAGCATTGCTCGGCATTCCAAGTTTATGGGCTGTTTCATGAATTTCCAGCCATTCTGAAGCGGTACATTTGTCACCCGCAATTTCTGACCTTAATTCTTCATCAAAAATTTCAGCTCCTCCGCCAGGTAAAGAATCCTGTCCATGTGCTTTTAAAATACTTAAGCCCTCTTCAAAACTCACATGCGCCTTTCTACACATATATTCTAATTCAACTGCAGTAAATGCCTTTACATGAATTTCTGGTCTTATCTCTTTAATTTTCTTTATCAACTCGGCAAAATACATTAAACCCATTTTTGGATGAACGCCTCCAACAATATGCACTTCAGTTACTGGCTTTCCATTGTAAGACCTTACTTTTTCAAGTATCTGTTCTTCTGTGAGTTCCCAGCCTTCATTCTTTTGCTTTAACAAACGCGAATAGGAACAAAATTTACAATCGAATACGCAAATATTAGTAGGTTCGATGTGGAAATTTCTATTAAAATAGGTGATTAAGCCATGTCGCGATTCTCGAATTGCATTGGCCAAGCTTCCTAGAAAACCTAATTCACCTTTTTCATAAAGTGAAACAGTTTCTTCAAAATTAATTCTTTGTTTATCTAATACTTTTCTTGCAATTGCTTGCAAGTCAGCGTGTTTAGTTTGAAAAATTATAGCGTCCAAAAGTGATTCTAATTTGATGCAAGATTACAACAAATCAGCCTTAATTTAGTTGAAAAACTCTTATTTAATCACTTGTATTTTGTGACTTGTAAACTTGCCATCTTGTTGCAATTGGAACAAATAAATTCCTGCATTCCAGTTAGAAAAATCTATCAAATTTTGCTTATTGTTAAATGTACCTTTTCCACAAGCTCTTCCTTCCATATTGTATGCTTCCCAAGTTGCGCTGGTATTTCCATTGTATAAAGTAAAGTTTACAATTCCATTTGTAGGGTTAGGAAATGCCAAAGAAGAAGGGCCTTCCATAATTTCTTCGATTCCTACATGATTGCAAATTATGGCTTTAATTGCCAAAGAAATTTTAATTCCGTAAGCTAAAGTGTCTTCAAATGGTAACCATTGGTTGCTGCTATCTTGAAGCCAGGCTGTATTAGTATTTAATATATCATCTTGATTTGTAAAAACTGCAATAGAATCACCTAGTGCTTCCAATATGGAAAATCCCACGTAAAAATTGCCATTTACATAAGGTGGAGAATCAAAATCTACTTGTGTTAATTGAAAATTAGAAATTTGATTTGCAATTGCTTGCAATGAAACAGACTTTTGCGCAATTACAGTTCCCGGTGAGCCATTAACTCCTGTTGCATCCCATACTCTTACTAAAACAATTCCAGCACTTGTTGTTGAAGCTCTAGAAAAATCTAATAATAAACCATTCACCTGTTTACCCGAATTAGTAGAAAACTTCTCTGCAAATGAAATATCGTCATTAGAATTTGTCCCAGTTAAATATCCGCTAGAAGTTGAATCATATTCACTTAACAAATATGAAGTTAGTCCATCACCGCCAATTACATTATCCAAAGTATCGCAAACCAATGGCACTGGCAGAGGTTCGCATCCAATAGAAGCTAGTAAAGTGCTTCGGGAACTGTTAATGGCGGCAATCATTCTGTTTTTTTGCCCAGTGGTAAACATGTACATACATGCATCATTGGTATAATCCATGTAATTCATACTCATATCACCACTGTTTCCGCAAGTAGCCAAGGGAAAGGTAGGGCAACCATACCTTGGCCCAGCTTGATTTGGTGTATCGTTAACGTTGTCTGTTCCTGCACAATTGTCTCCAGAATTTTCGTCATCACCCCAATTATGAACTAGGTTAAACCAATGTCCAACCTCATGTGTGCAAGTTCGTCCTTTGTTGTAAGTGGCTGATAAATTTCCGACTCTTCCAAAAGCTTTGTAATCTATAACAACACCATCAAAGGGCACCGAAGCAGTTCCCGGTAAAGTAGCGAAACCTAAAATTGGATCTGTGAGGTCGCATACCCAAATATTCAAATAACGTGTTGAATTCCATGCAGCCTTTCCTCCTGTAGCTTCTTGTTTAACAGCGTTGCCTAGACCAAAACTTGCAGCTGATGATTGAGTTCTTGTAATTCCATTAGTTGGTAAATTATCTATAGTTCTTGTTGCCAGACAAAATTCAATTTCACAATCTGCTGCTAAAGATTGATAAATACTTGGAGTCAAATTGGCATCCGTATTCAATTTTCTGTAATCTTCATTCAATACATCAATTTGACTTTGTACTTGAGCATCTGAAATATTCTCATCACTATTATTATAAACAACATGAACTACTACTGGTATTCGATAAACCATTCTTTGTCCACCATTTGAGTTATCTGCTATAAACTGCTGAATACGAGACTCAAGCAACTCCTGATTCTTTGTTATTGTACTATTGTTTTTCTTAAGTTCGTTTAAATAATCAGCGGTTCCACAAAATCTTTGTGCAGTTAATTGAAATTGACTAATTATTAAAAATGTAAAAATAAAAATCTTCATCTATTGAGTTAAATAAGCTAATAATACGAGATATATTTGCTTTTGTTTTAATGATGGACAAATTTATTAAAAATTATAAATGCGGCTCGATTAAAGACATTAATTTTATAAATGGAAAATTCCCGAATTTTAGTTGTAGAAGATGAGCCTAGTTTGCAAGAGTTAATTGTTCTAAATCTTGAAATGGAAGGTTATATAGTTGTTTCTGTTAATAATGGAAAAGATGCTTTGAAAAAGGCACTAAATGAAAGATGGGATTTAATTATCCTAGATGTTATGCTGCCCGAAATAAGTGGTTTCGATATTTGTGAAAAAATAAGATTAGAAAACAGCATTGTTCCTATTTTATTTCTAACTGCTAAAAACACTAGCCAAGATAGGGTTAATGGTTTAAAAATTGGAGGAGATGATTATCTTTCAAAACCTTTTAATTTAGAAGAATTCCTTTTGCGTGCTCAATCTTTGCTTAAAAGAGGAGTTGAAAGGTCTCAAATTAAAATTTCAAATGTTTTAGATGAAAAATTCCGTTTCGGTAAAAACAGCATTAATTTTCTAACCTTCGAAATCGAGACATTTCAAAACGAAAAACTTACGCTATCTAAAAAAGAAATTCTATTATTAAAATTACTAATTGATAAAAAAGGAGAAGTAGTTTCTAGAAAACAAATTTTAGAATTGGTATGGGGCTATGATGTTTATCCATCTACTAGGACAATTGATAATTTTATTTTAATGTTTAGGAAATACTTTGAAGAAAATTCAAAAGCACCAGTTTATTTTCATTCAATAAGAGGTGTCGGGTATAAATTTATGAATAATGAATAATGAATAATGAATAATGAATAATGAATAATGAATAATGAATAATGAATAATGAATAATGAATAATGAATAATGAATAATGAATAACGAATAATGAATAATGAATAATGAATAATGAATAATGAATAAAATTTACTTTAATAATCCAAAGATTATTTTATTATGAAGCAATAATTATTAATTGTTAATTATTAACTATTAATTAGCCCCATGTTATTAAATTATT
>Ga0247833_1002040_pt1 | contig 30767 bp, 18 predicted proteins | sample LaCruzMarch2015__7_FD_187117 | JGI IMG/M metagenome (GOLD analysis project Ga0247833, IMG submission 187117) | Freshwater microbial communities from meromictic Lake La Cruz, Castile-La Mancha, Spain - LaCruzMarch2015_8m | ecosystem: Environmental > Aquatic > Freshwater > Lake | place: Spain... | reverse complement strand
ATCTGCGATCAGGCCAACGCCATCGATGCGGATGCCTTCAAGCCCTGGGACCAACTCGCCTCCGAGGAGTGTCCGTTGCCGACGGTGCCGCCACCCGGGCTACGGTTCGGAAAGCTGGCCCTATCGCTGGAGCAGGTTTCCGGAGGCGTATCGACGCGACCCGAACTGAACACATTCGGGCCGATCGAGTGGACACAGCCCGCACTCGTGCCCTTCCCCGCCGCCGCCTCCCTTCTCATCAAGTCCACAGGCGACCAGCGAGAAACCGCATCCGACATGATGGGGGCGTTGATGCTGCGGATCGCCAGCGGCATCCCCGCCGGACAGAGTCGGTTCACGATCATCGACCCGCTTGGTCTCGGAAAACAGTTCGCGGGTTTCATGCATCTGGCCGACTACGACGAGCTCCTCGTCACCAGCCGGATCTGGACGGAGCCGCCGCAGATCGAGCAGTGCCTGGTCGACATCACCGAGCAGATTGAACTGGTGATCCAGAAATACCTCCGTAACGAATACGAATCGATCGGTGGCTACAACGCCGATGCCGAGGTGCCAGAGCCCTATCGATTCGTCGTGGTGGCGAACTTCCCGGCCAACTTCACCGAAACGAGCGCCCGCCGGCTGGCCAGCATCGCCGCCTCCGGACAGCGGTGCGGCGTTTATACGATCGTGTCGGTGGACACATCCCAGAGCGTGCCCTCGAATTTCAGTCTCAGCGATCTGGAAAAACACGCGACCGTGCTGACGCTCAAAAATGGCGTCTTCTCCTGGAGCGACCCCGAGTGCTCGAAATGGCCGCTCGCGGTCGAGCAGCCACCGTCGGATGAAATGTTCACCCGGATCATCCAGCGGGTCGGCAAGGCGGCGAAGGCCGCGAAGCGTGTGGAGGTGCCGTTCGACCGCGTGGCGCCCAAGGAAGAGGATTGGTGGACGGGCTCTACGGCGACCGAAGTGCTTGCGCCGCTCGGCCCCGCGGGCGCGAAGAAACTGCAGTACATCAAGCTCGGCAAGGGCACCAGCCAGCACGCGTTGATCGCCGGCAAGACCGGCTCCGGCAAGTCGACGCTCATGCACGCATTGATCACGAGCCTCGCCCTCAACTACAGCCCCAATGAAATCCAGTTCTATCTGATCGACTTCAAAAAGGGCGTTGAGTTCAAGCTGTACGACCATTACAGACTGCCGCATGCGCGGGTGATCGCCATCGAGAGCGAACGCGAATTCGGCCTCTCGGTGCTTGAGCAACTCGACCGCGAACTGAAGCGTCGAGGCGACCTGTTCCGCGAACACGCCGTGCAGGACTTGGCCGGCTTCCGGCAGACGGATAACGCCGATCCCATGCCCCGCATCCTGTTGATCATCGACGAGTTTCAGGAAATCTTCGTCGAGGATGACAAGATCGCGCAGGATGCCGCCCTGATCCTCGACCGCCTCGTCCGCCAGGGGCGGGCCTTCGGCATGCACGTGCTGCTCGGCTCCCAGACGCTGGGCGGCTCCTACAGCCTGCCCCGCGCGACGATGGGGCAGATGGCGGTTCGTATCGCCCTGCAGTGCAACGAGGCCGATTCCAGCCTGATTCTCAGCGAAGAAAACACCGCTGCCCGCCTGCTGACCCGCCCCGGCGAGGCGATCTACAACGACGCCAACGGCATGGTCGCCGGCAACAATCCCTTTCAGGTCGTGTTCCTGAACGACGAACGCCGCGAACGGTATCTGGGGGCCCTCCGGCGGATGGCCGACCGGCGGACCGATATTCCAGCGCTGCCCCGGATGGTGTTCGATGGGAATGAGGCTGCCGCCCCCGCCGGAAACGCCCTGCTGACCGAACTGCTCCACTCAGGCACGGTGGCGGGGAAGGCAGGAGCTCCGCCGCTGGCGTGGCTGGGCGACGCGATTGCCATCAAGGATCCGACGGCGGCAATCTTCCGTCGCCAGGGCGGAGCCAATCTGCTGATCGTCGGTCAGCGGGAAGACCTGGGTGTGAGTCTGCTGGCGATGTCGATGGTCAGCCTTGCGGCCGCACACGACCCGCATCCGGGCGGCAGCCTCGGCAGGGCGGCACGCTTTGTTGTTTTTGAGCCGGCGATCGCCGAAGAAAAACCCGACCTCTTGCTCGCGAACCTCGTCCCCGCACTTCCGCACGAGACCGAGATGATCGGCCGGCTCGACGTGGGCGATGCGATCCAGCAACTCGCCGACGAGGTGCGGCGACGGATTGACGAGCAGGTGCTCGACGGCGAGGCCGTCTACGTGATCGTCCGCGATCTCGCCCGCTTTCGCGAGTTGCGCCGCAACGAGAGCGACTTCGGGTATTCGTCCTTTGGCGGTGAGCAGAAGACCACACCCGCCCAAAACCTCGTCACCCTGCTCAAGGACGGACCGCCGGTCGGGGTCCACCTGCTCATCTGGTGCGATTCGCTCACCAACCTCCAGCGTGCGTTCGAGCGGGGCACCCTCAAAGAATTCGAACTTCGCGTGCTCTTCCAGATGAGCGGTTCGGATTCGAGCCAGTTGGTGGACAGCCCCGTGGCGGTGAAACTCGGACCGCAGCGGGCCCTCTTCATCCATGAAGAGACCGGCACGCTCGAGAAGTTCCGACCCTATGCCTTCCCAGGTGGCGAGTGGCTGGCCGGGGTGTCGACCGCGATGCGGGCTCGGCCGCAGGGTACACCGGCCGAAACGCCTCGCGTTCTAACGGCAGAGCTTCCGGCAGCGTCGGCGGCGAAGACAACCGCTTCCCCGGCTGACGATCTTGGCTTTTCTGGCAGACTCAGCGGCGGCTTCGGGGCCGACGAGTTCAACTTCGCCAAATTTCTCGACGAACCGCCCGCCGAAAGCTCACCACCGGCTGAGTGAAAATGTGGCTGGCACCTTTCACGTGTCGTGGGGCCGGCGGCCGACACGCACAGTGATCGTCTGCTGCTCGCCATTCCGGACGATCTCCATCGGCACCTCGGCCCCGATCGGAGCACGGGTCAGCAGCAGAACGAGCGTCGCAGGCTCGTTGATCTCTTCGCCGTCGAAACGAAGCACCAGGTCGCCCGGCTTCACCCCGGCGACAGCCGCCGGTGATTTCGGTTCGACGGCGGCCACCACGGCGCCGGGGCCTTCAGAAAGACCGGCCGGGAGCCCCCGCAACGCCATGCCCAGGTAGCCTCGCTCCACATGCCCCGTCGCACGGATCTCATCGCAGACCCGTCGGGCCGTATTGCTCGGGATCGCAAAGCCTATGCCGCGGAACCCCTTCCCCACGATGGCGGTCGTGATCCCCATGACGTGGCCATGCACGTCGACGAGCGGTCCGCCCGAATTCCCCGGATTGATCGAGGCATCGGTCTGCAGAAATTCCTGGAAAGGATTATCCACGACGCCCCGCCGGCCCACGGCGCTGACGATCCCGTAGGTGATCGTCCGGTCGAGGCCGAACGGATTGCCGATCGCCCAGGCCATTTCCCCCACTTCGGCGGTGTCGCTATCGGCCCAGTCGGCCTTGGGCAGATCCGTGGCATTGACCCGCAACACAGCAAGATCGGTGGCCGCGTCGGCTCCCAGCAGTTCGGCCCGAAACCGCCGGCCATCCGCCAGCGTCACATCGATCTCGTCGCTCTGGGCGACGACATGGTAGTTGGTGACGATCACACCATCTGATTCCACGATCACCCCCGATCCTACCGATTCGTCGGTGGCGCCGGTCGACACCTCGCCCCGCAGCGCGGCGATCTCGTCGGCGAGCGTGTGCACCCGCTTCTTGGAGGTGACGTTCACCACCGCCGGGCCGATGACCCGCGCCAGTGTCGTGAACAGCTTGCCGACCGATTTCAGCTCGGCGCCGGCCGCCGCATCGCGGATCGCCGAGAGTTCAGCACGTGTCTTCGCATACTGGATCCGCCCGGCCATCGATGGCCAGGCAATCAGGCCAACGAGCGTCACGAATCCTCCAAACAAGGCCAGCGTGCGCCAGTTGGCGGCACCGTCGGGATCAGCGGGATGCGTGGGCTGGATCAACGAATTCACGACGAGGCTGTCCGGAACTCAAGTTTTCGCCGCACAAGATCGATGGCGGTCTTCATCGCCCGTGCCTGCGCCAGTGCAGGGCCACCCCCCAGCAGGTGCTCGATCTGCTCGACGGAGCGTCCGTCAGACAGGGCGATCCTCACCATGCTGCGGCCATCGGATCCGGGACTGGCCGCCCCGACCGCAAGGCCCATCGCCGCCCCAAAATCGGTTCGGGCCCGCTCCGCGAGCGCCCTGACGGCTTCGGCAGAGTCGAGCGGACCGCCCGACGCGGCTGCGGCTGGCCACACCGCGCCGCCGCGGTAGGCGGCAGCACCATCGACATGCTCAATCGCACCGTGCCGTCGCCGCGATTCCGCCTGCGCCAGAACTGCGGCCACCCGGCCCTCGGTGGCGATCTCGATCGTGCCCAGCGTTGCTCCAGCGCCGACGAGAGCCCGCAGCGCGGCATCCTCCACTTCGTCGTCTTCTCTGCCGTAGACGATCTGACCGAGGCACTCCAGGATCGTCGCTTCCGTGGGGGCGATCTTCGCCAGACACTCCGCCTCGTCGCGGCCCTGCGCGACGATCCGCAGCGTGATCGTCGCCTCGTGGGCCGTGATGCCGACGAGCGGATCACGGCCGCGTTGGATCAGGTCGGGCAGCATCTCCTCGAGCGCACTCTCGCCGGCCCCGAAACACTTGATCCGACGGTGCACGAACGTGCCCATCTCGGGCTGCATCGCCAGCAGGTCTCGCGACACGGTATCGTTCCACATCACCCGCATCTCGGATGGCACTCCCGGCAGCGCGAAGATGCGGCTCATGCCTCCATCCGGTCGACGGAAGTCGAGGTCGATGCCCGGCGCGGTGCCGTCGGGATTGGGAATGATCCGGCTCCCACGCGGAAACATCGCCTGCCGCCGGTTGCTCTCCGGCATGGTCGCAGCCCGCCGCGCAAACCGCGACTCCACGGCCTCGAGCGCCGACGCCGAGAGTTCGAGCGGCGCATTGGCAACCGCCGCCAGCACGTCCCTTGTCAGGTCGTCGGCCGTAGGCCCCAGCCCGCCGGTGGCCACCACCACGTCACACCGCGCGGCCGCGTTGCGGAAGGCCTCGACCCCGGCCTCGAGCGTGTCGCAGGCGGTCGTGTGAAACCGCACCGGAATGCCGAGCAGGCCCAGTTCGGTGGAGAGCCACTGGCTATTCGTATCGAGCCGCTGCCCGGTGGTGAGTTCGTCGCCGATGGCAATCACTTCCGCATCCATGACCTCTCTATACTCCACGCACACCCCGCTGCACAGGCCTGGGCTGGTCGGATGCAGGCTCCCCGGAAACAATACCTTCATGACTCGCATGAAACTCGGACTTCTTGGCATCGACGCCCGGATCGCAGAGGTGGTTGCCGCTGCCACCGCCCGTGGCGACACGATCACGATCGGCTGTGACCTGCCCGCATCAGGGCCACTGGCCACCGTGGTGCCGGCCGACGTGCCCCGCGAGCGGTCCTGGGAGAGTCTGATCGATTCGCGGATCTGCGATGCCGTGCTGGTGGGAGGCGACGACTGGAGCGACACCCGGGCCGATGGGGTTCGGGCGCTGGTGCAGGCGGGCAGAACGCTGCTGCTTTCGCATCCGCTCGTGCTCTCAATGCTCTGGGCCTACGAGCTCGACATGATCCGCGGCGACTCCGGCAGCCGCCTGATCCCCTTCCTGCCCGATCGGCTGCATCCGTTCATCCGTCGCCTCCAGGAAAGAATCGAAGCCGGGCTTGCAGGCGCCAGCCCCTGGGGGGCCGTTGAGACGATCACCTTCGAGCGGCGCCTGCTCGACCGTTCTCGGGACGCGGTGCTGCGGGCACTTGCCGTCGACGCCGACCTCGTTCGGGTCCTGGCGGGCGATCCCTCCCGTCTCTCCACGCTCACCGCCGCCGATGCCGAGTCCGCCTGGCAGACACTGGCCGTGGGCTTCAGCGGACCATCCCAGGTGCCGGTGCGGTGGCAGGTGGTTCGCGGTGAACGGCCAGGGCTGCGGATCACACTCGTCCACGCCGAGGGCTCGTGCGTTGTCGATATCCCGGAGGATGCCGCTGATGCCACGCAGACACCAGCATGGACCTGGTCGGGGGACCGCGATGAAACGGCGGCCTTCAACCGCGGGGCGGTGATGCTGGACGAACTGCATGGCACACAACCGGCGGGAGAGGTTTTACCGGCTGCATGGTCCGACGCGGCACGCGCCATCGAACTAGCCGAGACCGTGCCCCGCAGCCTCGCCAAGGGCCGGGCGATCGACCTGCACCAGGAGGAGTTTTCCGAACTCGGCACGTTCCGCGGCACGATGGCCTCGCTCGGCTGCGGGCTCGTGCTGGCGGCACTTCTGTTGCTCGTGCTGGCGACCCTCGTCGGCGGCATCGCCCGCGAGGCCCGCTGGGCATGGGGCGAACGTATCGCGGGCATCTGGCCCCAGGTCGTGCTTGCTTTTCTTGGGCTCTTTCTCATCTTGCAGGTGCTCCCGTTTCTGATCGGTGCCAGGCCAGCGGGGAACAGGCCAGCGGGGCCTGGCATACCCCCTGCCGACGACAGCGCGGCCGGCTCCCGGCGGCGGCGTGAGTAATTTTCCAGCAACCGTCACGGTCGGCCTCGCGGCAGCCTTTTCCCCGCCCCCGGCCACCATCTGGGAAACCTGTGCCGCCCCACCACAACGGCGGTGAATCGCGGAGCCGGCCCGGTCGATTCCCACAGGGAGCGGTGGAAACACCGGCCCAGCGGCCGGGCGTTTCGCGCACCGCACAGGCAGCCCCCAGTCGTGGCCAGATCGGCCAGAGGGCAGCCGGGGACAAGATGGGGCGTTTCGGGAGTCTGGTCTTCATGCGCTGTTCGTGGCCTGTCGCCTCAATCGTCGCCCTGCTGTTCGCGTTCGCTGCGGCAGGCTCGGCCGACGCCGAAGAGACACGGCGAACAGCCATCGTCAGGGCGATCGAGTCGCAACGGGACAGCGTGGTCAACATCCACGGCCAGAAGCTCGTGCCGAGTGCCGACGACGAGAGTGCCGGCGAATTGAAACGGGTCAACGGGATGGGGACCGGAGTGGTCGTCGATCCCCGGGGCTACGTCGTCACCAACTACCATGTCGTGGAGGGAGTTCGGCGTATTGAAGTCACGCTCGCCTCGGGCAAGACGACCTCCGCCTCACTCGTCTCGCACGATCCGCGGACCGATCTCGCGGTCATCAAACTCGAGCACGACAGCCCGCTGCCGGTGATCATGATCGGCACATCCTGCGATCTCATGATCGGCGAGACGGTGCTGGCGCTCGGCAATGCCTACGGTTACGAGCACACGGTGACCCGCGGCATCGTCTCGGCCCTCCACCGCGACGTCGAGGTGAGCCGCACGCAGCGGTACGACGATCTCATTCAGACCGATGCCAGCATCAACCCCGGCAACTCTGGTGGTCCGCTGCTTAACATCAATGGCGAGATGATCGGCATCAACGTGGCCGTGCGGGCCGGCGCCCAGGGCATCGGGTTTGCGATCCCGGTTGACCGAGTGCTCGAGGTGGTGGCCGCCCTCCTTTCGGTGGAGCGGGTGGACCGCACGTGGCACGGCATCGTGGCTCGTACTGATGGCCCGCGGGGCGTGATCGTCGAGGCGGTACACCGCCAGAGCCCGGCCGAAAGCGTGGGCGTGAAGGCGGGCGACGTGATCACCCAGATCGGCGGGATGCCCGTGGCACGGCCGCTCGACATCGAGCGGGGTCTGCTCGGCCACCGTGCCGGAGACAGCGTCTGTGTAACGGTGATGCGGGCTGACGGGGAGGAAAAGCTAGATCTCGCCCTGGCGGCGGTGCGGCGGGATACGCTGTCGGTCGAGGACCGCTGCTGGCGCGACATCGGCCTGCGATTGGAGGCGATACCAGCGGCGAAGGTGCAGCGACTGCAGTCCCGCTACCGTGGCGGCCTGCTGGTGAGTGAGGTTCGCGAGGGCGGCCCCGCTCAGGAGCAGGGGATCCGGACCGGTGATGTGCTGGTCGGCCTGCACGTCTGGGAGACCATCGTGCCCGACAACATCTCCTACATCCTCGACAAGGCCGAGGACGAGCACCTGAACCCGATCAAGTTCTACGTCCTCCGCGGTCGGGAGACGCTCTTTGGCCATCTCGTGTCGGAGACGATCCGCCGCTAGTCAGCCCGTCCGCACCTGCGGATCGTTGCACGGCGATCGCCGACCCGTTCCCCCGGCCGATGCCATGGCCTGCTCTTCCGAGCTTGGGCTGGCGAGCCTCAGTCCTCGCTCACCGGGGTGTGGGCTTTCTGGGCGGTCCGTTTCCGCTCGATCGCGGAGAAGCAGACGAACACCCCGAGCACCGCCAGCCCGTACAGCATTGCGGTCAGGGAAAGCAGAAGGTCGTAGGGCTTGGGGGTCGAGAGAGACACCCGCAGCAGAACGGTGGAGATCACGAACCCGGCGTTGCGAAACACATACTCATACCGGTCGTAATAGGCCAGCGACACGATCAGTAGAAAGACATCGGTGAAAATCATGAACTCGAAGAATCGTGGGAAGAAGAAGAGGTCGACATCGGCCGGTGCGGTTAGGGCCCCCGAGAGCCGATCGAACAGTCCCAGCCAACTGCCGAAATTGATCGCCGCCAGCACGACGAGCAAGACCAAGAGCAAGACGGCGACCGCCTTCTTGAGCTGAATGAATCCCTGCAGGTCGCGACGGATCGGTACCGCGGGCGTCATATGCCGCAGGAGTGTGAACGCGGTGACGATCAGGAACATCAGGACCGCGCCCCCCATGTCGTTGAGCACCGCCCGCACCGCCTCAGGCTCGGCAAGCCAATTTTCCACCTCGCTGAAACTCCCGATGTCCTTGAAGACCCGCCGGACGACGATCAGCGAGATGATCTCATACTGCTTGGCGATCTCCCCGGTGTGCGAGGCGGCCAGGGAGAAGACCAGCATGATCACTTCGTAGAACAGAATCACACTGAAGGGGGTGTAGACGGCGTGCAGTGGGCTCTCATCGAGCCCCTTGAAGAGCGTCTGCGGCAGGTTGGGGAAGAGCTTGACGAAGCCGATGACCGCGAGGTGAACGACAAATCCTACGGCGGCGGCAGCGACCACGGTCGTTTCGAGCCAGGCCCGAACCGGCGGGCTGTCGATGAGATCGAAAATCTCAGCCAAGCGGCGGCGGGCAGAATTCAACATGAAATGTTCCCGGAGGTGATCGCTCGGCAGGCTCCACACGACGCGGCCAACCTCGCCAACTTCGCTACGCCGGCCACGTCTGGCAGGTTCGCGGCTTCCGACGCTCGACGGCATGCGTAGTGTACGCCAGCCGATCTACGAAGACACCTCCAAGCCGGATGGCCTCTTTGCCCAGGCTTGTATGCGGCCTCCCATACAAGCCCCCGGCGTAAGCCGGGGGATCGGAAGCCACTCATGGCGTTGCATCAAGCGTCGTGCCGACACAAGCGCTCACGCTCCGGGCTTCTATGAACATTTCCACGCGATGCTCATCGTCCACGGCGACGGATTACCGCGGCGTCGCTTCGAGAAACGGAAAGGCCTCGGCAGGACGGAACGCACCAGAGGCATCGCCACTGTACGTCTCGCCCCCCTTCATCGGCAGCCGCTGCACCGGCTGGCCGGCCGTAAAGTCAATCTTGGTCAGCGGCACCCAGAACACCGTCGGGCTTGTCGCCGAGTCGTAATACAGGACGCGATCCTTCTGATCGTATGCCGTTCGCCAGATCGTACTTGCCACGTTCGGTTCGCCCGGCGTCGTGATTCCCAGCGGCGCGGAGGCGTTGCGGACCACGCTGAAGACCGAGGCAATGGCCCTCGGTCCCGAGAGGGTCTTCGGAATTGCATTGATGTAGAAGCTCGCTCGCACAAACCGGTCGCTGGCCCGGATCGTGCCCGGCAGCATCACGTCGCCACCGATCTCCCTCCAGTAGGCGTCGAGGGCAAGTTGCTGATCGAAGGGCGGCGAGTTGGTCATCACCGTGTAGTCACGGCCGTGGTGGATCATGAGGCGGCCGCCGACGTATTCGAAGATCGCCGAATCCCCCGAAGGGTCGGAGATCGCGAGATGGCCGACCCCGGGCTCACCATTGGGAAGCACCGGGGCATGAATCGTGAACAACTCCTGCCTGAGTTCCGCCACCGCCTCGGCGACCGTTGCATGGGAGTCGAGCACATACTGCGCCCAGCCGCCGATCGACAGGTTGGGCCGGCCGTCTACCGACTTTCCGTAGTCGCTCTCGGCAAGGTAGAGCAGGTTGGCCACAAGCCCCTTTTCGTTCATGCCGCAGGCGGTCGCCACACCGTAAAAGCTGACCGACACCGAGCCGTGCCGGCTCGTCCATGTGAAGCTTGCCGGCCCTGCGTTGCCCTGCCGTCTGAGGCCTCGCGGAAAGACCCAGACCTCCGACCCCGGATCCTCTACCCAGTCCATCGACCGTCCCACCACCACGGCACCGTCACCAAAAACCCGCATGCAACGGGTGCAGGCGGAGGCCGGTAGCGGCGCGAGCGTCGATGCGGTCAACGCGAGAACCATCAGGCGACACATCGGGCTCGGTCGGGACATCGTTGGGATCCTTTCGGGAGTTATGAAACGCGTGTCGGTGATCGAAAATGGCACCGGTCTGTGTGGAGCGAATCCTGCTACCGGAACCAGCCAAAGCCTGTTGCCAGAGTATACTGTTGGCAGTCGCGGACTGGGGCCCACGTGAGGGCTTCAGTGGCAGGCCCGGTCAAGACCGCGGCGGCCACACTCCCGCGGGCATTCCCGAGTGGCAACTGGAGCGACCGACATGATGGCCGCCGTTCGTTTGCATGTGGGTAGGTTCGTGGCAGTGGTTCTGGTCTGCATGGGCTTGGTGGGCACCGCCGCCGCCGACTCGCCGCGGCTGTCACTCGAACCGCACGACCGAGTGATTCTGGTGGGCAACACGCTCGCCGAACGGATGCAATATTTCGGCCACTTCGAGACCTTGTTGCAGAGTCGCTTTCCGACTCAGGAACTGTTCGTCCGGAATCTCGGCTGGTCGGCCGACGAACTCACCATCCGCCTGCGGTCGCAGGGGTTCCACGACCACGGGAGCAACCTGGCGGATCACGCGCCCACCGTTGTCATCGCCATGTTCGGGTTCAACGAGTCGTTTGCCGGGCCGGCGGGCGTCGAAAAGTTCGAGAAGGACCTGACGGCATTCGTGAAGGATCCCTTCTCGATTGACCGCTACACGTCGCCCGGTGGCAGCTGGGATCCCAAGGGAGCCGAAACAGCGGCAGGCCGGGCCGCGAAGCCAGTCCGCCGGCTCGTGCTCGTTTCGCCCATCGCCCACGAAAACCTCAAACGTTCGAGCCTGCCCGACGGCACGGAAAACAACGCCCGCATCGCGGTCTATACCGAGGCCATGCGAAAGGTGGCCGCCCGCGAGGCCGTGGTCTTCGTTGACCTCTTCACGCCCAGCCGCGATCAGATGGCACACTCCAAGGAGCCGTGGACGATCAACGGCATCCACCTCAACAAGCATGGCGACCGGGAGGTGGGCCGGATCCTCGACGAAGCGCTGTTCGGCCCGAGGCCGGTGACCGCCACGGTTGATCTGGCGAAACTGCTCGCCGCCGTCAACGAGAAGAACCTGCAGTTTTTCTACGACCACCGCGGCGTCAATGGCTGCTACATCTACGGCGGCCGTAAGAATCCCTATGGCACGGTGCATTTCCCGGCGGAGTTCAAGAAACTCAGGGCGATGACGGCCGTCCGCGACCGACGCGTCTGGGATGTGGCCCAGGGTAAACCGGTGTCCGACACGATCGACGACACGGGCACCGGAAATCTATTGCCGATCGAGACCAATGCGAAGACACTCGCCCCCGCGACCACCCCGGACGAGTCCCTCGCGAAGATGGAGCTCGAGGAGGGCTACGAGGTCAATCTCTTCGCCTCGGAGGTCGAGTTTCCCGAACTCGCAAACCCCGTTCAGATGACATTCGACGCAAGGGGCCGGCTCTGGATCGCCACGATGCCCGGCTACCCGCAATACTTCCCCGGCGTACCGGTCAACGACAAGATCCTGATCTTCGAAGACACCGACGGCGATGGAAAAGCCGACAAGCAGACCGTTTTTGCCGAGGGCCTCCACCTGCCGACCGGCCTGGAGATCGCCGACGGCGGACTCTACGTCGCCCAGGAGCCGAATCTCGTCTTCCTGAAAGACACTGATGGCGACGACAAGGCCGATCTCCGTGAGATTGTGCTCGACGGGTTCGATTCAGCCGATTCGCACCACGCGATCGGTGCCTTCGCGAGCGATCCTGCGGGGGGTCTGCTCATGGAGGAGGGCACATTCCACCAGACGGCGGTGGAGACGATCCGCGGTCCAAAGCGTTGCTCCAATGCCGGCATCTATCGCTACGACCGCAGGCGTGAGCAGTTTGACGTCTTCGTGTCGTACGGCTTCGCGAATCCCTGGGGGCAGACCTTCGACCGCTGGGGGCAGTATTTCGTGGCGGACGCCTCGGGCGGCGCCAACTACTTCGGCACCGCCTTCTCGGGCGACCTCGACTATCCGCACAAGCATGGCGGACTCAAGCAGTTTCTCCAGAAGCAATGGCGGCCAACCTCCGGCTGTGAGTTTGTCAGCAGTCGGCAGTTCCCCGACGAGGCCCAGGGCAACTACCTACTCAACAACTGCATCGGGTTTCAGGGCGTCCTCCAGTATAAGATGCGGGACGATGGCGCCGGGTTCGCGGCGGATCCGGTCGATCCACTGCTGAAGTCGAACGACCCGAACTTCCGGCCCGTCGATCTGGAGTTTGGAGCCGACGGCTGCCTCTATGTGGTCGACTGGTACAACCCACTCGTCGGCCATATGCAGCACTCGCTCCGCGACCCGAATCGCGACCACTTCCATGGCCGCATCTGGCGGGTCAAGGCAAAGGGCCGTCCGCTCGTCGTCCCGACGAAGATCGCCGGTGAGCCGGCGGCAGCGGTGGTCGGAGCGCTTGAGGCCTACGAAGACCGCATGCGGTATCGGGCCCGGGCCGAACTTCGCTCACGGCCGGCTTCCGAGGTGATTCCCGCACTCGAACACTGGTTGGCCGGGCTCGACCCGAAGGGCCCCGACTTCCAGCACCATCTCGTCGAAGGGCTCTGGGCCTACCAGGCGCAGGACGTGGTGAACGAACCGCTGCTCGATCAGATCCTCGCCTCACCCGAGCCGAAGGCCCGGGCGGCCGCCACCCGCGTGCTGTCGTTCTGGCAGGCCCGCGTGGGCGATGTCTCGGGCAGGCTGCGAAAACTCGTGGCCGACGAGCATCCGCTGGTCAGGCTCGAGGCGGTGCGGGCCCTGAGCTTCTTCCGCGATCAGGAGGCGATCAACATCGCCATCGAGTCGCTCGTCCTGCCGCAGGACGACTATCTCTCCTATGTCTTTCGCGAGACGATGCAGACGCTCTCTAGAAGGGTGCCCGCAGTGACGGCTGGCGGCGCGTCGGGATCGGCACAGCCGCTCGTGACGCTCATCGAAAGCGGTCGGCTGCCTGAGAACCGCGTTGCCGATGCCGTGGGCATGCTTCTCCAACGGGGTGGACCGGACGAACTGGCCTGGCTTTTCACCGAGTTTCTCGAGCCCGATCTCGATCGCAAGAAGATCGCCGGCAATCAGCGGGGCACGATCGCCGCCGGCCTCGTGCAGGCGGCGGTCGAACGGGGAATCAAACCCGCCGGCAGTCTCAACGCCCTGCTGCCGATCCTGGAGGGGCCGGACCGCGGCCTTCAGATTCCGGCAATCAGGCTTGCGGCGGCCTGGCGGGAGCGTTCGATGACCCCGGCCTTGCAGTCGCTCGCCGCGGGCGAGCGGGCCGGTGGCGAGCAGCAGCGACAGGCGATTCTCGCCCTCGCGACGCTCGGAACGCCCGAGGCACAGGCCACGATCGAATCGCTCTCAACTGCTGACCGGCCGGAGCCGTTGCGCTTGTTTGCAATCGCGGCGCTCGCCCGGCTCGATACGGCCGCAGCTGCGGCCCGTGCGGCCGACGTGCTCGCGGTAGCTTCCTCGCAAGCGTCCGATGCAGCAGGCAAGCCGACGACGGAGATGCTCGACGCTCTGCTCGACCGGCGTGACGGCCCGGTGAAACTCGCCGCGGCGATCACGGCCCGCCCGCCATCGGCCGATGTTGCAAAGATGATTTTACGACACATGTACGCCACCGGCCGCACGGAGCCGGCCGTCGCCGATGCGCTCACCAAGGCCGCGGGCATCGCGGCAAACCCACCGGTACCGACTCAGGATGAGATCGTGAAGATCGCAGCCGAGGTCGTGGCGAAGGGAGATCCGGCCCGCGGCGAGGCAATTTTTCGGCGGTCGGAGATCGCCTGCATGAAATGCCATGCCATCGCCAAGGCCGGGGGCAACATCGGTCCGGAGCTTTCGGCCGTGGGCTCGATCTCGCCGCCGGAATATGTCGTGGCGTCGATTTTGAACCCGGACGCTTCGATCAAGGAGGCCTACGTCACCCGTAACATCATCACCGACGCGGGGGAGGTGCACACCGGCATCCTCGTCGACCGCGACGAACTGCGGGTGCGGCTCCGCGATGCGACGGGCAAGGTGCTCACGATCCCGACCACCGAAATCGAAGAGGAGATCGAGGGCAAATCGCTGATGCCCAAGGGGCTGACGACATTCCTCACGCAGCAGGAATTTCTTGATCTCGCCCGCTTCGTATCGGAACTCGGCAAGCCGGGCCCCTACGCGATCCGCTCGACGCCGACGGTCCAGCGCTGGAAGGTCCTCGAGAATCCGCCGGCTGACCTCGCCAAGGCCGCGGCCGACGCAATTCCCACGGACGAACTGTTCACAAAGTTTGTCCTGAAGGGGTCGGGCCTCCGCTGGAAATCCGCCTACGGCAAGACTGCCGGAGGCCTGCCGCTCGACGAACTCGTTGTGCCCGGCAATTCGGGCCAGCAGCCGCTCTGGCTCCAGGGAGAGATCAGCCTCAACGCAGACGGCCCGGTAGACCTGCGGATCACGGCGCCTGCGGGCACGGCCGCCTGGATCGGTGGTACCCGGATCGGCGGCACCCGGCTCGACCTGACGGCGACGGCCGCAGTGCCGCTCGCGAGCGGGGGCAACAGGCTCACGCTCCGCGTGCCCACCACGGCGAGCGAGGGGCAGGAGGTGAAGGTCGAGGTCCGCAAGACGAAGGGCTCGCCGAGCCGCGTCGAAGTAGCCGGCGGCCAGTGACGCGGACGGGTGCGGTGACACGCCGGTGGACGGGCGAGCGTGCGGCCCGTGGGGCGACGCTTTTTCAACTCACGGACAAGTTACAAACTTGCCGCCACGATGCGCGGATGCGGTTGGCGGATGTGGGTCACGGACACGTTCCAAACTTGCCGCCACTTTTTCATGGCGGCCCAGCGGCACCGCGGGCTGGCGGCCGCCTCATGGTCTGGGCTCGGGCTGCGGTTTGGACTTCGGCTTGGGCTGCGGTGAAAGATAGGCGTCAAACATGTCGCCGTGGCCCAGCACCCGCGGATCCTCCTGCCGCGTGAGCTCTGCGAACAGTTCCGTCCGCAGACGGCGGACGTCGTCCCCCCGGGCGGCATCACCAGCGACGTTCGTCACGCAGTCGGGGTCAGACGCAAGATCGTAGAGTTCATCGGCCGGCCGCTTGCCAAAGCAGAGCTGCCAGAAGCGGTCGCCCGGCCCGGCAGCCTCGATCAAGGCCTTGGTCGGCCCTGCGTCGGTGTCGGCGAGGTCGAGGTCGGGGTCGCCACAGGGCCAGCGGTCGGGGGCAAAGTTGTGAACATAGAACAGGTCACCACGACGGATTGCCCGGGCCGGATACCCGAGACCCGACTCGGTTCCGAGCCGGCATCGCACGTCGTTCCGCTCGCGGCCAAGGATCACGCTCTCCCGCGGCCCTGTCGGCGCGTCTCGCAAGAGGTCGGCAAGACTCGCTCCCGTGATCGGCTGCATGCCACGGGCCGGGCCATCGATGCCGCAGACGTCGAGCACGGTCGGGGCGAAGTCGATGAGGCTGGTGAAGGCTTCCACGCGGCGGCCCGGGTGGACGATGCCCTGGGGCCAGCGGACCACCAGCGGCACGCGGTGCGCGAGGTCAAACGTGTGCCCCTTCACCCGCGGAAACGGCATGCCATGGTCGCTCGTCACGACCACCAGCGTGTTGTCCGCCTCTCCTGCCGCGGCGAGCGCCTCCAGCAGCGACCCGACCTCCGCATCAAAGGCCTCGATTTCGGTCGCGTAGTCAAGCATGTCCCGCCGCACGACGTCGGAATCGGGCCAGCAGGCCGGCACCCGATCGATATCAGACGGCTGCTTTCCAGCCGCGAGGCCGGCGTCAGGCTGGTAGGTACGGTGCGGATTCGTGCTTCCATACCAGTAGAAAAATGGCTGACCAGGCTTCCGTCCCGACAGAAACTCCTGAAACACCGCTCCTGGAGTCGCGTCCTTGGACTGTTTTGCCGCCGGCGTCAGCCCCCAGGTTCGGCGCCTGCCATCCGCCGTCAAGGCGTCGCCCGGTCCCCAGACTTTCCCCGCCGATCCACAGAGAATGCCGGCGGTCGCGAGCACTTCGGTAAATGCCATGAAGCGGGGCGGAAAGGTCGGCCAGTGGTTGGCGGCCGCCTCGAGCTGCCAGGGGTTTCGGCCGGTGAGGATCGCCGCGCGACAAGGAGCGCACTTCGACGTCGGCACGTAGGCGTTGTCGAAGGCAATTCCGTCGTGCGCCAGCCGGTCAATGGCCGGTGTGCGGGCCCACCGGCATCCGTAGGTCTCACCGAAATGGCACGAGGCATCGTCGGCGATGACAAACAATACATTGGGCGTGGGGGCAGCCGCCGCCGCGGTCCCGCACAGCATCGCCACGCCTCCGCACACCAGCAGATGCACAATCTTCATGCTGGTCGTGATGCTGGTCCTGACACTGGTCGTGATCATGAGCGACGGGTCCCGGGAGAAATTGATTCTGTCTGGGCCCCGGCAAGGTCGCGACGGTGGCCCAGTGCAAAAGAACGCCGCTCCTGCCATGGCTGCCCCATTGGTCTGTTGTAGTATGGTCGACGTGGAAACCGACTTCGTCAACTGGCTGCTCGACCGCATCCCGCCCGACCCGCGGCTGGAGGTGCCCCCCGGCGATGATGCCGCCGTGCTGCGGCCGCCGGCCATGCGGCGGACGGTCGTCACCGTCGACATGCTGACCGAGGGCGTGGACTTCGTGCTCGGTCCCGACTGCCCGCCGCGGGCGGTCGGCCATAAGGCCGTGGCCGTGAGCCTGAGCGACCTGGCGGCGATGGGATCGCGGCCCGAGGCGGTGTTTGTGGCCGTCTGCCTGCCACGGTCCGGTGGCGACGCGATCGCCCGTGGGCTTCTGGAAGGAATTCAGGCGATCACTGCCGACTATGGCTGCACGTTGGCCGGCGGCGACACCAACTCCTGGGACGGCCCGCTGGTCGTGAGCGTCACGGCCATCGGCAGCGTGCTGCCGGGGTGCGCCTGGCGGCGTGACGGCGGCCGCCCCGGTGACCTGCTCGTGGTGACGGGCGCCTGCGGCGGCAGCCTGCTGGGCCGGCATCTGGCCGTGCAACCCCGGGTCCGTGAGGCCTTGGCGATCGCCGGGCGGGTCGACGTGCATGCCGCCATCGATGTCAGCGACGGCCTGTCGCTCGACCTCTCGCGGCTCATGAAGGCCAGCGGCCTGGGCGCCATCGTGCGGTTGGCCGACGTGCCGATCCACGCCGACGCCCGGCGGATGAGCCAGCTGCCCGGAGACACCAGATCGCCCCTCGACCACGCGCTCTCCGACGGCGAGGATTTTGAACTCATCCTCGCCATGCCTGCAGAGGCGGCGCATGCACTCGTCGCCGCGGCGGGCCAGGCCCCACTCGACCTGCCGATCACGATTATCGGCGAGTTGACCGCAGAACCGGGCCTCGTGGCCGAGGATGCTCACGGCGAACGCACCACACTCACACCCCGGGGTTACGTTCATGCCTTCGAGGGCTGACGGCGATCCGCCGCTACCAGACGCTGTGGTGGTTGCGGACGAAACCGCCCTCGCGCCGTTGGCCCGGTGGCTGGCGGCGTCGCTGCCGCCGCGTGCCTTCGTGGCACTCGAGGGCGATCTCGGTGCGGGCAAGACGACGTTTGTGAAGGCCGTCGCCGCGGCCGTCGGCATCGACCCGTCCGAGGTGGTCAGCCCGACCTTCGGGCTGGTCCATCTCCATGACGTGCCCGCAGCCCGCGATCGGCCGCCCGGCGAAACACCCGTGCGTCTCGTGCATGCCGATCTCTACCGTCTCGCCGGCGCCGGCGACCTGGCGGAGATTGGCTGGGAGGACGCGACCGCGGGGCAGTGCTGGGTGTTCGTCGAGTGGCCGCAGCGGATTGCCCGTGCCCTCCCTGCCGACCGGCTCGACGTCTCGATCAGCATCGATTCTGAGACCTGCCGCACGTTCCGGTTTGTGCCACGTGGAGCCTTCACGTTGATCCAATCGTGAGGGCGTTATCGGCCACGCCGACGCGACGCAGGTATTCGGGAAGGCCGCCCCGTGTGACCCTGGCAAGAGTCTGGCCGACCGACAGGTGCTATGCTCGCAGGCACCGAAACCCCGAGAATCTTATGCGACTTCATGCCCCCACTTCCCTGCTCTGCGTCGTCGATATCCAGGAACGCCTGCTGCCTGCCGTGCCAGATGGCGCGCGGGTGACGGCCATGGCGGCTCGGCTCGCCGATGCAGCCACGCTGCTGGGCGTCCGCAGCATCCTCACGGAGCAGTACCCACATGGACTTGGCCCCACGCCCGCAGAACTCGCCGCCAGACTGCCGCCAGCGGTCTCCAAGATGTCCTTCAGTTGCTGCGGCAGCGAGGCCTTTACCCGGTCTCTTGCGGCCGACATCGAGTCGGTCCTGCTCTGCGGGCTGGAAACCCATATCTGCATCCAGCAGACCGCCCTCGATCTGCTCGCCCGCGGACTGACCCTGTTCATCGCAGTCGATGCCGTCGGCTCCCGCCAGAAAATTGATCACGAGATCGCCCTGCGTCGTCTGGAATCCTCCGGCGCGATCCTCACAACCACCGAAGCCGCGATCTTTGAATGGTGCCGCTCAGCCGAGCACCCGCAGTTTCAGGCTGTCAGGAAACTCGTGCTTTGAATACCACGGGCGGGCTCGGCCCTGCTCCGGCACACTCACAGAGCGTTGAGGGCGGCATTCAGGGAGATGGAATAGAAGGCAGCGCGGATTGATTGGCGTCGCTGGTCGCCTCGGGCTCGATGGTGAGATCCAGCAGGGCGTCCTCGGTTGGCGAGCCGGTCTCTGCGGCCAGTTTTTTGAGTCTCACAATCTTTGCGGCTGCCGAGGGCTCACCCGGAGCCTCGCGGCCCGGCGCTGAACCAAAGAGAATCGTCCGCGGCGGCGGTCCGACGAGTTCCCATCGCCGCAGCCCATGCCTGCCCACAGGCCGGCATTCGGTCAGCCCCAGCGGCTTCCATTCGGGACCGACCGCGACAGCCAGAGCCGCGGCCTCCTCAACAACCGGATCTCCCCACGCCGAACCCTCCGGCCCCCGCGGACTCGACTCGACACCCGAAATCCGCGGATAGAGGGCGGCCGATTCAGCCGTGAAGTCGGCGCTCGGCAGCACGACGCCATCGGCATCAATGGCCAGCAATCCCCCCTGCACGCCCACCATCGCCACCGGTTCACGGCACTGGATTTCGACGGTCGCAGCGGCGGGATGCCGCGGACTCACGTCAACGACCAGCCGCACCCAGGGATGCATTTCGAAGGCCCGCGCCAGCCGGCGAGAGAGTTCTGGATCATCGAGGGGCAGCCCACCGTCGAGGCTCGCATTCCGGAGGGCCTCCGCCTTGAGATCGCACCGCACCCATGGTGCTACCCCCCGCAATTCCACCGCGTCCGGGGTCAGCACGAGGTCTGGATGAATCCGCACCGAATCGGAGACCTGCGACCAGATCGCCCAGCCGGCGAGGGCCGCCGCCGCCGCCACGGCCACGGCACCGAGTCCGGCCCGATGCTCTGCGAGGAAAGCACCGAGGCCGCCAGACTCAGGCTCTTCGATGGGGAGCGGACGGCCGCGACGCGGAGGGGCACCCATGTCAACGCCCCCCTCACCAGACTTCGATCTGCGGCGTCAATTCCACACCCAACCGCTCGCGAACTCTCGCCCGCACCGATTCGATCAACGCCCGCACGTCGTCGCTTGGACAATCCGCCGATGCCACCACGTAGTTGGCATGGGCCGCGTAGACCGCTGCCCCACCAACCCGAAGTTCGCGGCCACCCGACTGCACCACGAGCGACTCGGCAGAACTTCCATTGGGATCCTTGAACATCATGGCCACAGTCCGCGTTCCGGAGGGCTGTTCCGAACGGGATACGATCCACTGCTTCTGCATTCGTTTGGTGAGCCGTTCGGGATCGTCCTGGTCGAGCTCAAACCGGCAGCCAATGACGATGCAGTCGTCGAGATTGCTCCACCGCGACTCGAAGGCCAGACCGGCGCCCGTGCGGGTTTCGGTCGTGCCATCGGGCAGCATCACACTCACCTCGCGAACACGTTCGCCGATGTCGCCACCATGGCCGCCGGCGTTGCCCACGAGGGCTCCGCCGACCGTGCCCGGGATCCCCACGAGCGTTTCGAGGCCGGAGAGACCCGCCTGCACCGCCGCGGAGACGACGTGGACAAGCTTGGCACCTGCCCCCACGCGGAGCATCGGACGCTCTGCGTTGATGCCACAGAAGGCCGGTGCTGAGAGCCGGACAACCATGCCAGAAAAGCCCGCGGCGGGCACGAGAATATTTGAACCGCCTCCGATGACCCTCAGCGGCACGCTGTGGGCATGGCACCGTTCAACCAGCCGGGAGAGAGCCTCGATATCAACCGGTTCGCAGAAATAACCTGCCGCGCCGCCAACCCCCAGCCACGTGTGGTGGGCGAGTGGTTCGTGGCTGGACACCGCCAGCCCCAGGTCGTCGAACGGCGTGCCGCCGCCGTGCGGATCGGAAGGCAGTGTTTCGGATGCCATGCCGCTGTGACGAGACTTCATGAAAACACCTGGTGCCAGTCGTGCAGGGCCTCGCTCCCCGGAGCGGGACCGTGGGGCGTATTGTGCCCGAAGCACCGCGGCGGCGTCTATCCGGCAACGGATCGGGCCTTCATGCCGCATGCCGTCCCGACGCAAACGGCTGCGGAGCATTGGCCAGCTGCAGCCAGCCATCGACGACGGCCGCGAGCGAAAGCGGGTCGTCGTCCGGATCAAACGACCCCTGACCCGTGCTGCGAACGTCGCCCAACACGAGGAGGCAGTCGTGCTCTCCGAGCGACGACAGCAGCCGGTCGATTCTTGCGTATGCCATGACGTCGGCGGCTCTGCCGGTCTCGTCCATGAGTGTTCCCGGGACTATCAGACAGGCGTCGGCCCACCGCCCGGTGCGACGATTGAACGTGGCGGCCAGGCGTCGATCGACGGCCTGTCCATCGACATCCCGGAGCAACGCCGCTGCGCCGCGGCAGTCGGCCACCAGCCGCTCGGCGCAGGCCGTTTCCGCAAGCACGACCAGTCGGCCCCGGGTCAGGCGTCGGAGCCCGGCCAGCGTGGTGGCCAACGCGTGGCCACTGGTCGGGTGGTCGACAAAGGCGGCATGTTCCTGCCCCCGGTCGATCCTCTCGAGACGCCCGGATACGCTGCCGCAGGCCTCGATGCCCCGCGCAATCCGCTCCAGCGCAACGCGGTAGCGAAGCCCTACGGCGACCGCCAGCAGGCTGTCGCGAACGAACGATGCGACGGGATTCGACACCGACACCGGCATTGAGTGGCCGCCCGTCTGTACGAGGAACGTCTGGCCGAAGAGCGTCCGCTCGACGGGAGTGGCGGTGACGTCGGCTGGGGAGGTGATGCCCGCGGTGATCAGAGCGGCCCGGCCGCCGGCCGTCGCGCGACGGTCGATGAGGCGCCGCACCCGCTCGTCGTCGGCGGTGGCGATGAGGCAGCCTTCCGGGCCTAGGCAGTCAAGAATCCGGGATTTGACCGCATGATAGGCGGCCGACGTGCCATGCATGTCGAGATGCGTCGAGCCGAGGTTCGTGACCACGACCGTATCGCAGATGACGCCTGCCAGGCAGTGCGCGGCGAGCATGACGCTCGACACCTCGACGATCGCATGCGTGCAGCCGTCTTCGTGGAGCCGGCGGAGCCACTCGGCCAGCACTCCCGGGCGGCTCAGATCGGCCTTGGTCGGCTCGGTGTCGTCGGCCGTCAGGCACCCCAGATCCGAGAGCACCCCAACGCGGAGCCCCGCCTCGGTGAGCACCGACGCCGCCAGCCAGGCCGTGGTCGTCTTGCCGCTGGTGCCCGTGATGGCGATCACCCGCAGCGTCCGGGCCGGGTCGCCGGTGAAGGCATGCGTGAGGCGGGCGAACGCCCAACTGCTTTCTTCGACGAGGCACAAGGGCGTGCCGAAGGTCGGGATGATGCGTTCCGCGACCACCCCGGCAACACCACGTTCGAGGGCCCGCTCGACCGCTTCATGGCCATCCCCTTCGGCAGTCAGCCGCGCGACAAACACATCTCCGGGCCCGCACCGGTCGGGGTCGTCGGAGCAGCCTGTTGCGACAATGTCATCGCAGGCGAAGAACGTGGCGTCGGGCAAAACCTGTGACAGTGTGATGCCAGGGCCCGCGTCGCTGCCGCCAGCGTATCGACGTGAACGTTGGCGGTCGCCCCCACTGTCGCGATTCGGATCGTTACGCATGCCGGCCTCCTGCCTGGTGCCGCGGCGACCAGACTCTGGGAGTATGGTCACTCAGGCTTCCTCGAAACGCTGTCACGTCCATCCTTGAACGCGACGGGCCAGATTGTCCGTCGGTCGCCAGACCGGTCAAGGTCGCCTTTCAGCGAACCAAAAACAGCCGTCGCAGCCAGCCCAGCTTGCCGCAATCGCCGCCGCCGTGGGACGATGGGCAGGATGACCAAGTCTTTCCATGCTCCCACGATCGACGCTGTTGCGAGTGCCGATGCCCGCCGGCGGATCATCTGGATCGGGTCAGCCACCGGACTGGAACTCGGCATGGCTCACGCGGGACTGGCGACGGATGCCGATCTGACCGATGCCGCGAGCCCGCAACAGGCTGCGGCAACGTACGCCGCTCATGCTGGAACCACTGCTATCGGCCCTGCTGGCGCGATCGGTCCCGCCGGCGCGATCGGTCCTGGGGTCGCAGCGGAAACCACGCCGGTGCTCGGGGTGCTGGCCGCCGACAGACCGGGCCGCTTCACAACGGCCGACGCCCTGCTGCTCTCACGGGCCTGGCCGCTCATGCCGATCGTTTCGGTCGCGTCGAGCCTCGTCGACGGCCGGCGGCGGAGCGGGCCGCAGATCCCTGGAATCGAGGAAGTGCCCTGGCATGACCTGCCCGGCCGCTGCCGCTGGTGGCTGGCGGCCCTCGCGGCGGGCCTGCCGACCAGCCTTGGCCTGCCCGCCACGGCCCGTCGCGAGGAAAGGCTGCTCGAATCGATCAACGGCATCCGCAGCCGGGGGCAGGCGTTGCCCCCGGGAGCGACGGGGCCTGTCGAGGTTTCGGTGGCTGCGGAGCGGGCCGACGACCTCGAGGCCCTTTGCGATCTGCTCGCCCGCACAGGCCATCGGATCATCGGCCGCCATCTGGGTCGGCCGCACCTCGACGAATCCGCCGCCGCGGTCATCTGGGACGCGGGCGACCTCTCTGCCGGAGACACCGAATGGCTGCGACTGCTGGCCGCCAACAGGCCTGGCCTGTGCATCGTGGTCCTCGAGAGTTTTCCCCGGGGTGATACCGTCATGGCGGCCTTGCGGGCGGGGGCGGCTGCCGTACTGGGCCGACCGCTCTCGCTCGAGGCGCTGCTGGGCACACTGCTCGGCTGGCGGCCCGAAAAACCGGGTCATGCCGGCCTTGGCCGGCCCCGCGTCCGCGGCTAACATCCCCGCCTTGAACCGCCTTTCCTCTTTTTCGATGCCGCGTCTGCCACCGTCACCGGCGGCGATGCTGACGGTCTGCCTGGTGGTGGCATGTCTGGTGGTGGTTTCGGTGGCGGCCGGCTGTGCTCATCTCGCCGCTTCGCCGGGCTGGAAGACCACAGCCTTCGAGCGGGCGGCGAACCTTCCCTGGTCATCCGCCGAGGGACTGCCCTCCCGCCAGGAGATCGTCGCCGGACAACTCGTGATCCACACCGACTTCTCGTTGGCCGAACAGCACCGCATTGTCCGGGAGCTCGAAAGCCTCCGGGTTGACGTGAGCCAGCAACTCGGCCTGCCGATCTCCGACGAACCGGTGCACCTCTATCTGTTCGAGAACAAGGCCCGCTACGACGCCTTTGCGGCCCGGCAATTCCCCGGCTTTCCGATGCGCCGGGCCTTTTTCGTCGAGACCGACACGACCCTGTCGGTGTTTGCGGCCTGGCAGGATCGGATCGCCGAAGACCTCCGACACGAGACGACGCACGGCTACGTGCATGCCGTCGTGCCAACCATCCCCCTCTGGCTCGACGAGGGCGTCGCGGAGTTCTTCGAGCTCCCCCGCAGCGAGCAGGGCGTCCACGCGGCGCATGTCGCCTATCTGTCAGGCCGGCTGCTCGAGGGCACGTGGCGGCCGGATATCGACCGGATGGAAGCCCTGGCATCGGCTGGAGAACTGTCACAAGACCACTATGCGGAGGCCTGGTGCTGGACGCACTGGATGCTCCACACCACGCCGCAGCGCCGCCAACTCCTGCAGGATTACCTTGCTGATCTCCGCCGCGACAGCCAGACGGCCCCGCTCTCTGCGCGGCTGCGGCATGCGGAGGGCCTGGGCACCGACCTCTCCGCCACGCTCAGGTCGCACGTGGAAACGCTCATGCCACCGCCCAGGCTATAGTGGCGGCATGCCATCCTCCCCGCCCCCCGCCCTCCAGCCCCGCATCCTTGTGGTCGAAGACGACACGGCCTCGCGAACCGCGCTGGCCCAGTGTCTGCGGGAGGAACAGTGCACCGTCTACGAGGCGGCCGACGGCGTTGCCGGGCTCGAACTCGCGGGCCGGGAGGCTCCCCAACTCGTCATTCTCGACTTGATGCTCCCGAAACTCGACGGCATCCACGTGCTCGAGAAACTCCGGCAAAGCAGCGCCGTGCCGGTGATCGTCGTCTCCGCGAGGCGAGGAGAAAACGACCGTGTCGAGGCGCTGAATCTTGGTGCCGACGACTATCTCACCAAGCCGTTCACGGTTCGGGAACTGCTGGCACGGATCAGGGCGATTCTTCGCCGGAGCGAAAACGAGGTCACGACGCTCATCACGATCGGCGACGTCGCGATCGACACCGCCTCGAAGACAGCCTCCCGAAATGGCGAGCGAATCCCGCTGACCCCAATGGAGTTTGACGTGCTCCTCTATCTCGCCCGCCGTCGCGGCAAACTGGTGCCCCGTGACCTGCTTCACAAGGTGATTCATCCGGAGAACGCGCAGGATCTCAGGAATACCAGCAATACCAGCAACGTCATCGACGTGTTCGTGTTACGTCTGCGAAAGAAGCTGGGCCGGGGGCTGATCACCACCAGACGCGGGCAGGGATTCATCATCGATGCCTAGCCTGCCCTTTCGCTCTCTTCGCTGGCGGTTTGCCTTCTGGTTTGGGCTCTTCATCCTCACGCTCGCCATCGGAGCACGGTATGTTCAGTTTCGGCTGGCCGTTGACCTGCTGGCCCGCGACATCGACAGCCAGTTGTGGGCCAGACTGGGGGCTCTCAAAGCCCAGCAGCGGTTCGCCCCCGAGACGTTACTCGATCCTACGATCCGCCTCGGCGGACTCTTCCTGCCCGACATCCGCCTGGCGACCGACTGGAAGCCGTCGGGCATGCTTCGCGTCATCATGCCGACGGAAAGTCGGACCGATCTCGCGCAGCCGACCTTCCCCTGGTTTGCCGGCATCTGGCGGCCCGACGGCACGACCGTCGGCACGCTCGACCTCCCCCCCGGATGTGCCTGGGAGCCGGGCTGGCGTGACCGCACCGACCGGCTCTGGACGCATCCCAACGGACACCTGCGGCTGGCGGCCACCGCAGGCCACAACGACACCCTCCTGCTCGTTGGCACGTCGCTCGACAACCTCCATACTGCCGAACGCCAGGCGATTTTCTTCTACGTCTGGACGCTTGCAATGGCGATCCCCCCCAGCCTGGCCATCGGGTGGCTGCTGCTCGCGCGGATGATGCAACCGCTCGATGGCATCAGGCGGACGGCCGACCGCATCCGGCAGGGACACTTCGGCGAGCGGATCAATGTCGCCGCGGCCGACTCCGAACTCGTCGGCATGGGCGAAACCCTCAACAGCATGCTCGACCGGCTCGAAGCTGTCCGCGTTACCCAGTCCCAGTTCAACGCCGACGTCGCCCACCAGGTGCTCAATCCGGTCCATGGCATCCTGCTTCAGACAGACGTCGCCATGCAGCGGCCGCGTTCGTCCGAGTCACTGTCGCAGACCATCGCCAGCGTCCGCGAACTCGCCACCGGTATCCAATCGCTCTGCGAATCGCTGCTGGTCTTTTCGCGGAGCCAGGCCGTCACGCTTGAGAGCCTGCAGCCGGTCGATCTCGACCAGATGGCCAACGCTGCCATTCAACAGGTGACCCCGTTCGCGGCGGAACGCGGCGTTCGGATCACCAATGGATCGGTCTCGGCGGTCGTCAGGGGCCAGCCTGAACTCTTACAACAGGTGTTCGTGAATCTTCTCACCAATGCGATCGCCCATAGTCCGGCGGCCGGCACGGTGTCGATCGAGACCGACCTCCATGACGGCCAGGTCAGCGTGGCCGTCATCGATCACGGCAGCGGCATCGATCCCGCCGACGTCCCGCATCTGTTCGAGCGTTTTTCTCCCGTTGAGGGCCGCAGCCGCGGTGGCCACGGTGTGGGACTGGCCATCTGCCAGAGCATCATGCACGGCCACGGCGGCTGCGTTGTCCATCGACCCACCCCGGGCGGTGGAGCGACCTTCGAGGCCCGGTGGCCCCGTGCCGTCGAGCGTTCGCCGGCCCCGAAACGACTTCGTGAGACGCCGTTTCTAGACCTTCCATGAACGCCTGATGAACGCCGGATGAACGGCCTGCCCGACGCCGTCGCCTCACACCCCCTGTTTTTCGCGTGTTTTCTGCGGTTCGAGCGACAGTGTGTGGTGTTTTCCGCGGGAGCCGGTTTTTTTGTTCGGCCGTTTTTTGGCTCCGGTCGTATCCAGAACGTGAGCAGATGTGTGCGGTGGTGGCGTCATGAGCGTCATGAGCGACATCGCACGGCTCATCCAGGTCGACCCATCACCAGCATTACGCAGAGGTGTCCGATGCGCCTGCAAGATCTTTTTTTCCCCGCTCCCTCCTGGTTTCCCACGCGGCAGCTCCGGCGGAGTTTCGAGCGGCGGATCGCCGCAAAACGCTCCCGGAAGGCCACTCCACTCGTTCACGAGCCGCTCGAGCAGCGGTCGATGTTTGCAGTCGCCGTCCCTGCGATTTCGGTGCAGGATGCGAGCGTTGTCGAAAAAGACGCCGGCAAACAGCTGGCCGTCTTCACACTCACGCTGTCGGCGGCGACGCGATCCACGGTGAGCGTGCGGTATGCGACGGCCAACGGCACTGCCACAGCCGGGTCGGACTATATCGCCAAGAGCGGCGTGGTGTCGTTCGCACCAGGCACCCTCACGAAGCGGGTGACGGTCGAGATCAAGGGGGATCGGGCCTTCGAGCCCAACGAGACGTTCTCGTTCAAGCTGAACACGCCAAAGCGGGCCACCATCGCCCGGGCGACGGCAACCGGTACGATCGTCAACAACGATCCCGCCCCCTCTGTGGCCCCGCGGCCCGTCGTGGCACCCGTGGCACCCGTGGCACCGACCAGCCCGACCAGCCCGGCCGTCGTGGCACCGACGACGCCGTCCACAATCAGTGCGGTCGCAGCACCGCCGCCGGCACAGGTCACCAGCCTCAACGGCCGTGTCTTCACAGTCAATCCCGCGGCGGACGACATCATGAACTTCGATCCTGCGAAGGACAGGCTCGACTTCGGCGAGATCTCGGTGCACAACCTCATCCTCGGCAAGACGGCAGGCGGCGAGGTGGCGCTCGTGAACCCTTGGGCGTCGAGTCCAGAAATACAGGTGCTGCGGGGCATCCGCTACAGCGACCTGTCGATTGCCAACTTCGGCACCGTCCAGAACGAGCATCTCCGTCAGGACATCGGCGGCGTGCTCTCGTGGGAGCGGGGTGTTGGACCGCGGGCCGCCGATACGGTGTATGTCCGGTCGCACGAATATGGCGTGCAGGAGCGGATCGTCGGATTCGATCCAGCCGTCAGGAAACTCAGCCTCCTCTACTTCGGCACGAGGGAGCGGCTGAGTGTGGCCGACACTGCCGAGGGGCTCCTGATCTCGGTGGAGCCGACAAAACAGAGCCTGCTGCTGGTGGGTGTCTCGAAGGCACAACTGATGCCGGCGGCGATCGAATTTCACCATGACCAGATCGTGGAGGATCAGCTCGAGGTGCCCTTCGGCTTCGCAGCGCAGCAGCTGACGCTGGTCAGTCGCGGCCTGTTGCTGACACCACAGGGACCTGTCGGCCAGGCCACTGACGGACTCCAAACCCGCATCGGCACGGGCACCCAGCCGGCGACCGGCGGCACTGTGACGCAGCCAGACAGCGGCAGCCAGGCATGCTGCCCCGCGTGCGGCCAGATGGGCTGCACTGAGAATCATGCAGGCCACGATCATGCAGGCCATGATCACGCCGGCCACGATCATACCGGCTCCACATCCGTCACGACGGGTGAAAAGATGCCGGCCAGTGGCATGCTTGCCATCACCTGGACGTGGAATGAGAGCCGCACCTTCTCGGACTTTGATCCGGCCAGTGATGTGTTGGCGCTCGACTGGTTCCGCGGTGCCGATCTCCAACTGACCGAAGTCCAGGGCAGCGCCGTGCTGCGAATCCCGTCCATGCAGCAGTCTTACACACTGTCGGGGGTGCCGCTCTCCCGGCTCGTCATGGCGAATTTCACATTCAAAGACGCGACTGCCGGTGTGTATCTGGCTGGGGCTTTGAACGCCACAACGCCAACGCCAACGCCAACGCCAACGCCAACGCCAACGCCAACGCTGCCGAGCTTGACGATCAGCGATTTCTCCGTCACCGAGGGCAACCCGCAGGCGGGCTTGGCCAACGGCTACCTGCACACCTCGGGCAGCCAGATTCTCGACGCCAACAACAACGCTGTCCGGATCGCGGGCGTGAACTGGTTCGGATTCGAGACGACAAACTTCGCGCCGCACGGCCTCTGGTCACGTGGCTACCGGGAGATGATGGACCAGATGAAGTCGCTCGGCTTCAACACGATCCGCCTGCCCTACAGCGACCAGCTCTTCGACGCCGGAAGCACACCCAACGGCATCGACTTCTCGAAGAACGCCGACCTGCAGGGGCAGAGCGGCCTGCAGATCATGGAAAGAATTGTGGCCTATGCCGGGCAGATCGGGCTCAAGATCTTCCTGGATCACCACCGCTCCGATGCGGGCAACAGTGCCAACGCCTCCGGCCTCTGGTACACGTCGGCGTATCCCGAGAGCAAGTGGATCGGCAACCTCACGATGCTGGCATCGAGATATGCGGGCAACTCGACGGTCATCGGCATCGATCTCCACAACGAGCCGCACGGCCCCGCCACCTGGGGCGACGGCGGCGTCAACGACTGGCGGCTGGCCGCCGAGCGGGCGGGCAACGCCGTACTTGCCGCCAACCCCAGCCTGTTGGTGATCGTGGAGGGCATCGAGAGGGCCTCTTCGGGAAATTACTGGTGGGGTGGCAACCTCTCTAGCGCTGGCGCGGCGCCGGTGCGGCTGAACACGCCCGGCAGGCTCGTCTACTCCGCCCACGACTATCCGGCGAGCGTCTTCGCGCAGCCCTATTTCAGCGACCCGAGCTATCCCAACAACCTGCCGGCCGTGTGGGACAAAAACTGGGGCTATCTCTCTCGCACGGGCACCGCGCCCGTTCTGCTCGGGGAATTCGGGAGCACTCTGGCGACGGCGAGCGATCGGGCCTGGTATGCCAAGATGGTCGACTATCTGAAGGGGGATCTGGACGGCAATGGCTCGAACGACCTGAAGTCGGGCGAGCAGGGGATCAGCTGGACCTATTGGTCGTGGAATCCGAACTCGGGCGACACCGGCGGCATCCTGGCCGATGATTGGAAGACGGTGAATACGGCCAAGGTCGATCCGCTCAAGGCGGTGCAGTTTCAGTTCCCGGTCGTGTCGGGTACCGGCAGCCCGACCACGACCACGCCGGCCACCTTCACCGTCGCGCTCTCGGCCGCCAGTAGCAAGCCGGTGACGGTGCAATACGCCACGGCCAACGGCACCGCGATCGCTGGCGGCGACTATGCCGCCGCCTCCGGAACGCTCACATTCGCCCCCGGCGAGACACAGAAACTGGTGACAGTGCTCGTCAACCGCGACACCACGGCAGAAGCGAACGAGACGTTTTCCATGACGTTGAGCAGTCCGGCGAACGCCACCCTGACGAAGTCCGTGGCAACCGGCACGATCCTCGATGACGACACCGTGACACCAGCCCCCACGCCTACGCCTACGCCTACGCCTACGCCTACGCCGTCTGGGTCAGTGCGATTCTCCGTAACGTCTGACTGGGGCA
>Ga0247833_1002018_pt1 | contig 30987 bp, 23 predicted proteins | sample LaCruzMarch2015__7_FD_187117 | JGI IMG/M metagenome (GOLD analysis project Ga0247833, IMG submission 187117) | Freshwater microbial communities from meromictic Lake La Cruz, Castile-La Mancha, Spain - LaCruzMarch2015_8m | ecosystem: Environmental > Aquatic > Freshwater > Lake | place: Spain... | reverse complement strand
GATTCGTCCAAATAGTGATAAAAAATACTTAACGGTAGTGATGTTTATATTTCTTTTACTATTTTTTGCTTATCGATGAGAAGCGCGACTCATTTCTCCCTTCCGGTTCGTGGATCGTCCTCTTTTGGCTTCCCGCTGAGACGTTGAGTTTAAAACGACTCCTAGGTTGAAATTATAATACTCAGATCCCAGCATACAATCGGAAAGATGCCTTAAATATTTTACTGGACTTCAACTTCATCACACGGCACACCAGTTTTGACTAGGCCCGCTTTTGCGTAGCAGAAAGCTGAGCACTGACCGGCGTATGCGACCTTGCAACAGTCAGCATTAGAGGCGAACCAATAAGAGTCGCACGTGGTCACCAGAGCGCAGTAGCCATTTTCCCACCCAGCAGAATAGACGGGGTGCCAGTATGCTTTATCTTTGCAGTCCTTGTTCCATGGTAGTTGGAGTAACCGATGGTCGTTATGATTGACAGTAGCAACGACGGCGTCAACTACACACTCAGCGCTATCTTTGATAAATCCGCGCAACTGTCCAGGAGTCGTTTTGGACACAACGTCCGAAGGCCCACACAGTTTGATAGTCCCAATAGTGACACGATTTGTCCAAATGGAAACTTGATTGGTCCGAATAAAGACAAAATATACTTAACGTTAGTGACGTTTATATTTCTTTTACTTTTTAATGAGAAGCGCGACTCATCTTTCCCTTCCGGTTTGTGGATTGCCCTCTTTTGGCTTCCCGCCGAGACGTTGAGTTTAAAACGACTCCCAGTGATGAAGGAAACAGGATTTTGTCAGGTCATATTTCGAACGTCAAGAAGGAAAGCTCCGACGTCTCCACACTTCCATCCTAGATGGAGAAGGAGCCTGGGCCTCACGCGATGCACGTAGGGGACAGTGACATTACACCACCCAACGAAATGCAGATACATTGTGGCGGACGGCAAAACAGTTACAATCTACACTTACCTCGGAGGAGAAGGCATCAGGAGCAGTGCCGAACAGGATGCTGGCAGTGGCTGAGACGATGATTGAAAGCTTCATGTTGATTTTGGAATTATGGCAAGGGAGTTGAACTTGGTTGAGCAGCGATCGATGTCGTCTGGAAGAGCATCTTCTGGAACTAGAGGAGTCATTGTTCTACCTAGTTGGACAACGTTTATGATTTCTCTCTGGTCCTTTCTCTCTTCAGAATCACATATATTTATGTAGATGCTATCGTAAACGAAACAACTCATCATAAGCGATAGCAAGGCTTACCAATTACCATGACATCAACAGCGGCGTCAACCTCATCGCTTCAGTTCTCATCATTGCTTGGTTCAACAATAGAATCGATCGTACATGAGCTCCTTTACTCGCGATCGATTTACCCCACCGAATCATTTGTTTTGCATCGTCATCTTGGCGTTCGGTGTCATGCCAATCGCGTGCCACAAGTTTGTGATTATGTTTCCAATTTCCTTCGTACGGCTATTCCGAGTGTCATGGCCGGCATTGCGGATGGTCTTGACTTGGTAATATTAGAAGAATTAACCAATGGGTCTGGGCGGAGGGGGGTGGGAGAACGTAATGGATCAATTAAGGTAGTGGAACGATTCGTATTTCGTTTTCAGATTGATACCGTCGTTGGCAGTGCCATGGATGAGGAAGCACGACTGTCTCGGAGTGTTTTGAAATCATCAACGACTGATATTGAGGACTTGCGACAATGCGCACTGGGTCGTGACACTGAACTTGCCATTGAGGCACGTTCGTCGATGGAGCGCAGTATGAGAGAATGCCTACTTCGAGTGCTGGCATTGCGTAGGAGAAGGAGGGGGGGCGGTGAAAAGGCAGAGAACATGTCATTCAAGTTGTGTCTTCACGTGGCGTCATCGGCGCAGCAAGACACATGTCCTGAACTTATGAGAGCATTGCACAGAGGGGAGTGGCTTATGCCTGAGGAATCTTCGTGTCTATTCTCAGATCTACGAAAGGGACTGCTCCGACCGATAAAGGATGTTCATTTGCCAAAATGTGGTTTACAAATGCAATTGGGGATGGAGGTGGATCCTAATCATTGACAGTATGATATCTTGCTCGTCCATGGAAGTCAACAATAGAATCATGGTATTCAAACAATATTTTTATATGAAAACAATAGTATGCTCAGTAACACTAAAACAGATGGGTGTGTCCCTCCTACAATCAGGGCTTCAAACCCTCGTCGTCTCGCCACTCACCGAATTCTGCTCAACTATTGCACCCTGACTCTGCTCTACTAATGCACGAGACTTTCTCATTTCAACTCTAATTAAACCGTCGAGAGTTATAATTTGGTCGGCGAAGCTGTTCACGTATCCCTCGAGAACAGCTCTATCTTCTTCCCCAACCTTCGATTCCATGAGCAATGTCTCGGCTAATAAACCAGCCGAACGGAAGCACGATCGTGCTTCGTCGTAATGACCAAGTATCTGTTTGACTGCTCCCTCCCGGCCGCATTTTAGTGAATGATTGTAAATTAATTCTTCCACCGCAATTGAATACTCGATGCTCCCCTCTATACCACTTAGAGCTGGATGAATTTTCTGCAACTTTGAGATTTGCTCATTCGCTGCATCAGCTCGCTCTAGGATGGCAGAGAACTGGCCCTTTAGCCATTCTAAACTAGAAGAGCAGCGCTGTTTCAACGGTGTGTATGGATTTTTGTCACTAACAGAAAAGTTTGAGGCCCGTAATACATCTTCAAACTCCAATGTGACCTTCTGTGCCGCACTGATGGATCCTTTAAGCATAGTCAAGGCCTTAAAGTAGCACTTCAGTGCCTCACGCAAGTGCATTTGAATCAATGACGATCGAATCTCATCTGAACTTTTGCCACTACTCTTGTTTATGTTGGACCCCGTCATATGCTCATTAGAGCCAGAAGATGTCGTCATGGCAAACGGCATATCTTCTCCATCATATTCATCCTCGTCACCTGATTTCTCCGGTGGAAGCCTCTTGGAGATGTCAGCTCGTGTGTCAGATGTCTTCTCCTCTTCAACACCCTCACCTGTAGCTGTGGACATGGATGATACCTGACTTTCTTCTTTTTGAGTCTCTTCGGTTTGAGTAACCATAAGCCCCATTCCCAAGAAGGCACGTACATCCCCTAAATGTGCAACAGTGATAGCCCTACGTCCGATATCCTCTGAAGCTGAAAGCATGCGAACAAGGACGTCAATGTGTGCCAAACAACCACCACTGTGTAAAGCTGCTCTTGGCGACAGGTCAAACCTTCCTCCAAATTGAGCCTCACTGCCAGAGGGAGGTGTCAGTGAAGGAGAGCCCGACATCAATTTACCAAAAAGTGCCCTTCCTGTTCCTGGACTGGTCCCGAGCATACCCATGTTATTCCTTCCATCGAGGATAGTGACCCGTCCAAAAGAGTTGTGTGGCGAACCCGAGCGCGAGTGTCCATAAGAAGGAGAGTTTCGACCAAAACTTCCTCTGCGTTCGACCTCGACCATAACGAAGCCAGAATCAGACGATTGATCTTCATGCATTAACACCTTCGGACTTGAGTCTCGTCTATTAACAGCTTGATTAGCAACATTCTGTTCGTGTATTGTTGCGATTGTCTCTCTCCTCTGATACTGATCATGATACTGCCCAGCTCTCAAAGATTGAACCAAGTCTTGTGCACGATTGTCAGGAGGTATTTCTCCTCCAAGCATGAATAAAGGAGGTGCAGGAACAGTGACTGGAATAGCAGTGGGGTACATATTCGGGCTCCCACTGAGAGGTGTAAAAATTGATGGCCTAATGCCGTATTGTCTGCCGGCTCCAAGTAGTCCATGTGATAACGCTGGAGGTGGTTGAGCTGCAAGAAGTGGGTTGAATGGCGGCGTGACAACCCCTGGTTTGTTCATATAATCAGGTCTGACATATACCATCGCCGCATTACTGGCATTCAACTGAGTTGCTGCTATATTTGGCATGTTGTTTGTTGCACCCAAGTTTGGCTGACGAACTTGTTTTTGATGTTGAGTAAATGTTCCAAGCGTGGAAGCAGTTGCTGAACTTGCAGCGCCCTGATGATATGATTCTCCCGTACCTTCATCCTCTGAAATCGCACATAGATTCATCTGAGCACTAATATCCTTATCAACGATTTTTTGTCCACCAGGGACTGGCGATTGAAGTGACGGCATCCTGTCAACACTTGAACTCTTACCGCTAGAGGTGCCGATAGCCGGAGCACCATTACACCCAAGTGCTACCAGTGCCTCGCATGCATCAAAGAAGGCATTGAACCCTGCCCGATTGTGAGGCTTTCGATCCAGGAGTAACTTTAACAAATGGACGAATTCTCTGGAGATGCGAACGTTGGCAGGTAAACGCACTGCTTTTGTTTTTATATTTCGCAACAAGTCCATATGATTCTCTCCATGAAATGGCGTTGCTCCAGCAATCATCTCAAATAGAACCGCTCCAACAGACCACAGGTCTGCTTTAGCGTCATACTTTTCGCCGGACTGTGTATGCAAAATGGGAAAAGACGATGAGAAAATTAACGAATGCAAAACGAAAATGACAGCAACACAATAACATAAATATGAGTCATAGACTCACTAATATTTCAGGAGCCATGTACAATGGACTACCACACATTGTTTCGGCCAAATCAACACCAGACAAGTGCCGGGCAAAGCCAAAGTCAGCAATCTTGAGCATAAATATCTCCCCCGACAATCCCCGTAATGCACGTTCTGCATCCTCCCTAGCCGGATTGTCCATTAATTCTTCCACGGGTAACGGTCCCGTTAGTAACAAATTCTGTGGTTTGATATCACGATGAACCAACTCCTTCCCCCATAGAAAACCCAAACCGGCAGCCAAATCACGTACAAGACGTCGACATAATCGTTCCGACAATCGACCGGACTGACGTGTGCGTATCAAGCGTTGTAAGTCGCCACCACCACAATATTCAAGGACTAAATAAAAATGTCTATCCGTCTTTTGGACCTGATGAAGACACACAATGTTGGGATGACGGTACGTCCGCAGTATGGCAATTTCCATATCAAGATTCTCGAGTACCTTCTTTGTAAGCTTTTTGGATGATCGCGATATGGCCTTGATGGCAACTACCGAATTGGCATCCGCTTGCTGTTGTTGATGATGTTGTGACGACGATGATTGCTGCGATCCCAACGATCCCCGATGGAGCGCCTGCTGGTATTCTGCCAATATTATGCCTTTGTATACTGTTGCGAATGAGCCTGATCCCAATCGTTCTGTTAACACGTAGCCCGCGGCAACTTTGACATTGCTGCTTGGTGTAGCTGCCGATGATGCACCCATCGTGGAGGCAGATTGGTCCATCACGACGCGTGATACTAATGTTGCTCGTCAAAATTCTGCAGCAAAAATTCAATCAATCTGTTTATGTGAATGTTCAGAATCTATGTAGAACGAATCAGTTTGGAGAGCGTCGCTTTGCTTCACAGCTTTGGCGAATGCAAATGTTCTTCCTTCTACTTCTTATAAAATAATTCAGCTTTCGTGTGAATCAAATGGTTCGTTGGTATGTATATCGATGAGTCGAAATGTTCTGTCGTGGATAGCTGATGGATGTCATCCACTCTCCGCACATGTCAAGTTCTCTAGGTCTCATTCAATATTACTCCTCGCCTTCAATTTCGTCATCTACTGCTAAACAGTGAGGCTATGCACCACTACAGCAATTGTCCACCGTTGCGGTCAAGTCAGTATATGCCTAATTAGAATAATGCGCTGACGCCGAACGGCGAGGAGTGGAACTTTTTGTCCAAAGAACAAAGTCAAAAGTCGTCAGCTTTATTGGGCCCAACACGTTTGTTGCTCTCCGCCAAAGACTTGTTCCTCTCACTCCCGCTCGGGTCTGCGATAGCGCTCGCGGTGATAGAATAGTTCGAGTGTGATACATAGTGTAGTAGTAGTAGTTGACATCGTTACGCGATGAAAGCAGCCGTCATTGTCAGCTACGCACGTACGCCAATCGGAAAGTTTAGGGGAAGTCTCGCACATCTCACTGCTCCACAACTAGGTGCGGCCGCAATTCGTGGAGCATTGTCCAATCTTACCAACAACAACGAAGACAACATCGTGTCAAATTCGATTGCAGAAGCATACTTTGGTAATGTCCTCTCGGCAGGGATTGGCCAGGCCCCATGTCGACAAGCTGTATTGGGAGCTGATCTACATGACTCTATTATTTGCAATACAATAAATAAAGTCTGTGCCAGTGGGATGAAATCTATCATGCTCGCATCCCAAACCATCGAATGTAATGTCCATGGCAGTAAACCATTTGCCATGCTGGCGGGGGGTACGGAAAGCATGTCAAATACACCACATTACTTACCATCGTCGAGATCTGGCACAGCACTTGGGAATACAGCATTAATTGATGGGATTATTCATGATGGTCTTTGGGATCCGTACGATAATGTACACATGGGAAGCTGTGCCGAAAAATGCGCAGCTGAATATCATATATCACGTGAAGATCAAGACAGGTATGCCATTGAATCATATACTCGTGCACGTGAGGCACAAAAGGCAGGTATTTTTGAGGATGAGATTGTATCCATCGATGGACCAAAGAAGCGTGGTGACAAACCAATCGAATTGATTAGCATCGACGAAGAACCAAACTCTGTCAGTCTTGACAAACTCCCTACCTTACGTACTGCATTTGAGAAGGATGGGACGGTAACTGCTGGCAATGCATCATCGATTAATGATGGTGCCGCGGCACTTATTATGATGAGCGAAGATAATGCAATTGCCATGGGTCTTACACCACTCGCACGTATCCGTGGTTATGGCGATGCCGAAGGACCTCCTGTCCGTTTTACGACGGCACCGTCCAATGCCGTACCGATTGCCGTCAAACGATCAGGAATGTCGTTAAATGATATTGAGTATCATGAAATAAATGAAGCATTTAGCGTCGTGGCATTGGCAAATATGATGATATTGAACTTGGATGCATCTAGGGTGAATGTTTTTGGTGGAGCCGTGGCTTTAGGTCATCCAATTGGTATGAGTGGTGCACGGATTGTCGGGAGTTTGTATCATGTCTTGAAGAAGAATGATGCAACAATTGGATGTGCAAGTATCTGTAATGGTGGTGGTGGAGCATCGGCAATCGTAATAGAGAGACTTAGCTAAGGGACTATAGTACTCTTCATATTAACTCATGTGTCACTTAGTGAAGAGATTAATGGTAAACAGAATCTAATGTATCTGCCCCTTCTTCAACTGTATAATCAAGTGGTGGTGCGATTATAAAATCGGTAACACCACCTTCTATCTCGCCCATTGTGTATATGCCTCGATGGATTCCAGTAGGTGAATACGCTCGAAAGATATCGCCTGCCTTGGCAATTATCACCACATAATCACCATGATGCAACGTCCATGATAGTTCCCCTGGTACATGCATTTCGCCCGGCTCTTCCCATCTAGTAGACTTGGAAATATAGACCCAATCCTCCATTACCATATGAAAAACTCCCGCCACGTCACTCTCGCCTTCCATACCAAGTCCGTGATCTTCAGACAAATCAACCCCTGAAAGTAATGCCCTAATCGCTGCACCAATTTCGGCCACTCGGCGTGCCGATAGAAATTTAGCTAACCCAGCAATCGATTCGGGTGCATCATCGGCCAGATGTTCAGCCTTGTATGCATGAGGAAGGACACACACTTTGTGATGGACAAGGTATGCAAGGACCAATTTTGGTACTGTATAATATAATCCCTCGCCCTTATGACCTGAAGTGACAGCGGTGCTGCCTTGTGTACTACTTACTTGATGAGCCTTGTACAAGACTGATCCCAAGTTTTGGAGTAGTGCATAGGCATTAGGGGCTGCTTCTTTTCCATCAAGAATGGTCCCCGCTGCATTTGCAACAAGGAATGTCACATTGTTTTTTTTTAGTATACTGGCAATATGCTTCTCTTCCTGAATGTGATCATGTCCGTGTCGGCGACTGTAAATATCCAATGCTTGTTCGACATTGCCTCTATATAGCAAAGGTTTTATTTGGGATTTATTCAACAGGTATTGTATATCATTGGCTTCCACCCCGTCTAGACCAAATCCGTGTATAATGTTCCCATCATATAATCTTTTAAGGAGTGTGTACGAGCCTAAAAATAACTCAAGCAATTGTCTATTGGACTCTTCGTCCAATGAGCAGGGTACTACATTGTACAAGTGGTCGTGACATTGATTCAACCGTAAAAGTACATGCAAGCGAACATCCAACCGATGATCCACTGACATGGGAGAAGTCGACACAGTCCATTCGGACAGATCAGCGCTAAATGATGGGAATGGTGGAATGATACCTTCCATCTCGACAACAAAATCACGTAGCGCTGTAATCGTATTCACAATCCCAAGCTGAGCACCAGATAAGCCAACGAGTACATGTATTTCCAATCGATTTTCGTAATCATACGTAGCGCTGTTTATATCATTTGAATCTGAGGATAGAGTCATACCCGAAAGAAATCCATGTGTTGATTTGATATGCTCCTTGCCGAAAAATGTAATTGAACGACCCACTAGTTGAATAACAGTTTTCGACATATTCGCTTCCTCGGTAGACAAAGCATTTTGTCTTTCATTAGAAATTGCAACCGAAAATCTTGTAGGGGACGGTGCACTCCTAATAGCATTAAGAACATCGTCGAAACTATGATCAGCCACATTTATATCCATAATTGTTATTATTCTCGATTTCATCAATGAGTCTTTTGATGGATGACGATTTGCCGAACCTTCCTCAAAGCCAGATATGATTGCACCAATTCCCGTGGCAATGTCGGCTATTTCTAATAAAAGACCAATAGGCTTATCAAGTACAAAGTTGACGACGACAGTGTCCGCCAATTTATTCTCGTCGTGAATAATAGCATCAATCATTGATATGCCACCACCACCAATGGTTTCGGTCGACGAATACTGCAGTAATGTTGATACAATCGTGGGTATTTGTTTATGTTCCACATGTCGAGAGGCTACTCCGAAGCCGACGTAGGGTAAGACTCTGCCATTTGACAATGTGGTCACGGGAAAGATGGAAAATAAATCACTGTCATGTTGTTGGTGCTGGTGTTGGTCTAGACCACCACTTTCCTGCTGCTCCAACTGTCTATAACCTCTCTCTTTCCGAGATGAGAATCCCAGTGGACTCTCACCAATTCCCATCATTAGATGTACATCGTGACGACTACTGTGATGATCATGATGGTGTTTATTATTTGCTGTATGATGCCGTCGTTGACCATGCTCCATCGATTCGAATTGCTGTATTGTCCATAATACTAGTATAATTACAATCATAGCAGTAATTGCTAGGAATATTTTCATTGCACGTTCATTATTTCTTTGTGCATTGCGTTTATTTACATACCACGAGCTTGGCTGATACGGATGTGCTAACATTATTTTTTGTGAGGATGAGTTGGAGGTGGTGGTCGGGTATTGTTGTGTTGAGTAGGCGTTGCTGTAACTATCTCTACTCATTGAATTCTTTGATTTGGCAGCGGCAATGATGTGATTGTTGTTGTATCCTGCAAGTGGTGCAGATTGATTACTATCAAAAGCTGTAGGTACTGAATCTGATTGTTGATTAGAATTGTTTCGTCGTAGCGGTCTTTGGTATACTGATGTTGTAGACGGAGGCGGAGGGATTGGAATAGCTGGCAGAGCCGCCATTGCCTGACGGTCATGATCATTTTTTGACTTTGCATCAGAAGCGGAAGGACCAACGCTAACTTTAGATGAAGAAGATTCGTGACTTCGAAATGCAGGCGATGTGAATACCTTCGGGGGTGGAGGTAGCTTGAATGATGTTACTGGCGGTCGTTTAAATTTAGACTGAGGCTTATCCTTTCCATTTGCATCAGAATCGTCTGGATTATTTTCTACCACCACAGCACCATCATTGACGGAGGCTGCTGGATGATTAGAAGGAGCATTGGGACGGGCCCTCATGGTTGTTGGTCGGGCTGGAAACGGACGCCCCTCAATCCATCAGCCATGCTGTCCCCGTCTCAAAATAATATGGGTTCGAGTAGTAACCCGCCAAAATGAAATTCTACTCGCGTCTTGTCGAGTTGTCGTGCTACGAAGTACTGCATTCTTTCCTTCTACTTCTAGCATGTCGACGGCTTGTGCATTCTCCAGGGTCGCAGCGTATCGGATACCCACGCAGTATCATCCATTTCAACTGATTGTCTCTCGTGGATCAGTTGTGGATTTTGCATATCCCTCTAACTCAAAGGCGTCTGCTATCGTAAACGCCGCAAACGAAGGTTGTTTAGGTGGGGGTGGCGTCGATGGTGCAATAAGCGCGACGGGTGGACCGAATTTATTAGCAGACAGACAAGCATTGCCACTCGTCGACGGTCCAGGAGGCAGACGGTGCAAGACTGGTAGTGCAATTGTTACTGGTCCGAATACGTACGACAAATTGCATACACCTTATGTGATACATGCAGTGGGACCAAACTATAATCTAATTGAAGACTTGAACGAAGGGGATAAGTTGCTATCTTCGGCGTATGTTGCAAGTCTGACTTGCGCAGAAAGTTTGAAGTTAGAGGCAATTGCATTCAGCTTGCTGTCAGCGGGGGTATACCGTGGCCAGAGAAGTGTGAAGGAAGTATTAAAAATCGGTGTTGATGCAATCTACAATTTCAAAGGGTATGCTGAGTTGCAGGAAGTTCATTTATTTGCATTCAGTGACATAGAGGTTGATGCGTTGACAGATATTGCAAATGAGATGAGTTTAACAAGCGGGAGTCCTTCCGGCACATGCGATTTACTTTGACTACTGCATGGTGCATATCAAACTTAAGTTGCAATGCAATGACAAACAAATCTGGTACATAAATATAGACACCCTTAACCAAAATGTTTTTTGACACAAACGTACGAATCCAAATTTTGCTTCATTCACATGATGACACACGCACACTTCGTCGATGCCTTCTGCTGCACGACAGTATCAATATTATTTCCTTCCTGACGAAGGCCATGCCGTTCATATGTTTGACGCAGTGGAAGTTCTTCAACAACAATATTTGATGAATTTGGTCCCGTCTCTGCTTCTATGTCATCAGGTTCAATAACTGTGAACATTCTTTGGGGTTCAGATTCGATGCGAGTAATGACCGCATCATCCGATTCAAATGAGTTGAAGGACTTCTGTGGTGATTCCTTCCAAATACACCGCGCCTTTTGGTCTGCATCTGTTAGACTATCGTTACTTGTATCACAATCAGCAATATTTGTTATATTCCCAACATCAATCGAGGTATTCTTATCGTAGTCTCTACCCACAGCAGAAAAGCTCCAAACGCTTACATCCAACTCCTTTCCATTATGTGTCGATGAGTTATAAATGGAACTGTTATCTTGTTCAGACAAATGCAAAACTTCAATAACGCTCAAATAAGCAGATTCTACTACATCGTCATCTTCTTCGATAGACGGATAGTTGTACGATTCTTCAACGATAGCAGGAGATACCCGGCGTGCATCAGGTGATTGTTTGCGATAGTTTTCAACATCAGGAAGTTCCCTTTTGATTGGTGAAACTTTCTCCTGAAATGGAATAGCAACATTATCATCATCAAATGTGTTGTTTGCTGAATTCATTTTCTTGTTCATTACAGCCTGACCGCTGGAAATAGTGAGCGATGACAAGATTGTCCTTTTTGGTGTCATCTTTTTCGTGTTCAAGAATTCCTGCTTCTCTACTAATGCATCTTCAATTTGCTTTGCCAAGGTTCTGCATTCGTCCATCTTATCATCACTACCGAGTATCTTGGATTCCATGACAGAGTGAATCCTTGTCAATGCAGCTGTCAAACTGGTCACTTCATCATCCACAGTCATTCTTAACTTCTCAGATGACTTTTGTCTTTCTCCTTTTGCTGCCTTTGCTTCCACGACCTTCTTGTCAACACTAATTACACTTGTGTGATCAAACGTGGGAGCAGTGTCTACAATTATTGCATTCTTCCGGTCAGACAGACTAGGTATTGACGATGACATTTCAGTTACTGTGTCGTGAAGTGACTGCTGCAAATAATTTTCCATGCCTGTAATAGACGTTGGAGAGACAAGATCTTCGTGCTTTACATCATCGTCCACCACCACTTCTGCAGCAGAATCTTTACACTCCTCCACTCTGTCAATCATGACCATATTTTCTTTCCCTACATTACTGTCACTTCCATGACGATCACCTAATGCATCTCCTGCGATACTTCTTGGCGAGGAGGAGGTTCGACGTAGCAACAACGGATCCACCTGCGTCGCTAATAGACTAACACGACCAATACCTCGCTCGTTCATGCTTTGGACGATTTCAGAAACGTGCCTTTGCTTGTTCCCGAACAGACACTTCAGTTCCTCATTCTTCTTTCGTGAGTATGCCGACGCTGAGAGGTCTACGCTGGAAAAGTTGCTCCGTCCTTCATCATCAACATTGATGTTCGTCGTTGGATGCATCATGAAGTTGCTCCTTCTTACCTCGCCTTTCATTTCGTACGTAATCGATCCGATCGACTTCACCATCGTCAAACCGTTGCTTACATAGTCACAAATTTCAGAAGAAACGAAACGAAAAGGATATCTATTGCCCTTACCTACGTAGGAGTACGTAGTCCAACAACTGCCTCAGGGATGGCGCGGCCACGAGAGTAATCTTCATAATCATCATAATCATCATACCCAATACCCATGACGGCCTCGACACCCAACCTCCCCGACCTACCACTTATCAACCTCGGAAATGCAGACATAACAGCCACGAGTGCAGCATTCGCTGGACGAAATGCAATCATTGGTGAGTATGTGGTTAGTTGCACGCTAAATGCATGTTATCGTGATCGTTGAATTACTGTTACACGAATTTTGCGTCGTTAAATGTCACTCATTGCTATATTTGATTGGAACAAACTACCTAGACTTTTGGACGACCAAGTGTACCAACTGTCCCGCGGCACTTGACGAACTTAACATCCTCGCCAATGATGAACGGTACCAACAAATCAAATTTGCATCTATATGTTGTGATTCCTGTGATGGAGCACGGAATATTATTGACCAAAACGACACTCCACGATGGGATAAGATGTCACATTACTTTATGGAACATGAATATAAGGAGTTGGCCAAGAGTATGTTAGGGTTTAAACAGGTACCATTCTACGTAGTGGTGAATGTCAAGGGTGAAATAGTACAGATGGGTTCGAAGAAGCAAATAGATTTTGATAATTTACCGGGTATGGTCCCGGATGTGTTGGAGGTGATTGTTGATGAGAAGAAGGAGGGGGGGTTAGGAATGGCATCACCCACTTCCGTCACTGACGAAGTGTTTCAGACTTTTCAAATTGACGACCTAGATTTCTAGAATGATTGAAGGATGGGTGGAGTTGTTACCCTTGCCTATAAAATTGTCATGCTCGTGGATACTAATTTGTGTTATGGAGACAAAAAGCTGAGGTAAACTCATTAAGCTACAGATACAATGAACTACAGAAAACGATATCTCTCTTGAGCAAATCAGAACCCTTCTCAAACTTTGCCATTAACTCCAGATTACCAATCGCCTTGGAGGCACTCGCGAGTTGCCGGACTAACTCCTCCAATCTCCTCAATGATCGTATCGTCGACCCCTCGAATTGTCCAGTAAGTTTTTGCACCTCCACAAACTTTGCACCCTTAACCCAAGCATACACGGCCTCCATCAATCCAGGATTGAATTTATCTACAAACTCATCTTCATTCAATTCAATCTTACATGATATGACCACCTTGGCAACCGACCTCGCGAGCTCAATGAGTTTATAATACGGACCAGACAGATACGACTTTAATCCCTGAGCTGGATCATCTTCATCCTTACTCCTTTCATCATATATAAGACAGGAAAGTAGGGCTACGCTCTGTTCCACTGTCAAGTCATTGAACAGACCAGCAAAGAGCAACTCAACTACCACGAGCTCATTCGCTGTATTAATCTCACATGCAGCTCTACCCTTTGTTTGTATAACACCAGAAGCATCGACGTGACCAAGTTCCTTCAACACACGTTTCATCTTCCGTAGTTCGTCTTTCATTACCATCGTCTGACAGGCACGTGCCTCCCTTCGCAATAACCGCGCCCCCTCCATCTTCTCACTCTTCTCTTCGTAGGCTCGTACTCGCTTGATACGTTCATCCTCGTTAATTTCTGTCGTTAGTTGATGCTCATTCAATCGCTTCTTCAACTCAGACGCCTTTTCCAAGAGTTTATTGAATTCACCAACGTTGATCTTTAAATCTTTAACCGGATCTAATAGTGGCAGTCCCTCAGGAAAGCGTCGTTGTACTTCAATTAGAGACTTCATAATGTTTTTCCTTGCCTCCTGTGGCTTGGCATCCTGTGGTACGAACAGCCGAACAGCCGAAATCCTATCAATATTCTCAAGACCGATGGTGAATTCTCTCAAGCTTGCAATATCTGCTCTGTCCTTCGATAACATCGGACGACAATGCCGAGCCGTGCCTCTCCAAAGCAGACCAAGGTTTGCCATATCTTCATCCCGTCTAGCCTCGGCCGTGGGAGACGTATCATCAAAGTGCCGATCAACGCACCCCAGGAGGACGTCAATGTTATGCAATGGCCCCTCGGCATTTAGTGCCGCCTGTCCCGCCGAACCAGCTGTGCTCGTCCCAGCCTTTCGTTTGTATCTCACGATAATACCCCATCCATAATTTTCTCCGTCAATCGTAACGTCGATTAGTCTGCCACTGGATTGAACAAATGGCAGTATGTGCTCTGGTCTACGTTGTATCTTCATCATCTTCCGCTGAATGAGTAATAGCTGTCGGTCAAGACCAAAGTATTCGGCTACGGCGGACACATCTTCTGGTGTTCCACCAGGCACAACATCAATCGCATTCGACTCTGCCTCGACCTCGTCGGCCTTCGCCTCCAACGCTGGGGCCTCACTCTCCTGTTGATACTGATGGAATGATGCACGAAGGAGGTACTCAGGATCTACATCCTCGACACGGACCATATTGATTAGCATGTTGTACGAAATCCTGTACGAGGAATTGAGTGGATCGGGATCGCCATACAGTATCCCCTTACAAACCGCCGGTTCCATCTTCTCATCGACCATCTGTATGACAACACCACGATCATCCTTCCCACGGCGACCAGCACGGCCACTCATTTGGATGTATTCGCCACACGTGACATATCGAAGTTCCTGACCATCCCACTTCCTGGTGTTTGTAAATACGACCGTCTTAGCAGGCATATTGATCCCAATGGAAAAGGTTTCCGTTGCAAAAAGGATCTTAATAAGACCTTCCGAGAAGAGAATCTCGACAATCTCTTTCAATATGGGCAGTAATCCACCATGATGGATGCCAATCCCGCGTTTGAGCAAAGGCAAAAGAGCCTCCACTTGAGGTAATTTACGATCATCCTCTGATAGACTCTCAATGGCATTAGTGTATACCTGAGAAATTAAATCTTTTTCAACCTCATCAGTGTAATCCTCACGCTTTAGTTCAAGTGCATACTTCTCACAATCCTTCTTTGAAAATGAGAATACAATGACTGGATCGAGACCACGTGTCATAATAAGTTTGACAATCCTATGCAGATCATTATTTGGACCATTCTTACCCCCACCTGCACCAAATTTACGTTTCTGTCCTCCTCCACCACGTCCACCGCCCTTGCCATTGCCCGAGTCACCCATGGCATCGGCAATTGCCTCATTCATTGACCCACCCTGCAAGGCCGCCATTGCCTTTTGGAAATTCGATTCACGGAACTTGCCCTTCTCATCTACCACGAGATGTAATCCATCTCCGCCCTGTGGGAAGATGTAATGCTGTAATGGCGTAGGGCGATAATTCGTATACACCACGTGACATGGCTGATGATGTATCTTGGCAATCCAACTAACAAATTGTTTGGCATTTGGTATCGTGGCACTTAGGAATACGAATCGTACCTTGTGTGGGAGTAGAATAATACTTTCTTCCCATACTACACCGCGTTCCTTATCTCGCATGTAATGTACCTCATCATATATTACCCATGCCACCTCCCGCATAACCTCACTTCCACGGTATAGCATGGATCGTAAAATTTCAGTTGTCATTACAAGACATGTGGCCGATGGATTAATGGTAATGTCACCCGTCATTAACCCCACATCATCGAATTCTTCTTGCAAGTCGCGATACTTTTGATTGGATAATGCCTTAATTGGTGATGTGTACACAACACGCTGTCCATCCCGTAGTGACTTGGCAATGGCATACTCGGCAACGACTGTCTTTCCAGCTGACGTATGTGCCGCGACTAGTACTGATTCATTCCGTTCCACACAGTCGATAGCAGTGGATTGGAATGGATCTAATGTGAATGGATATGTCTTGGCCGGTGATCGAGCACCAGTTGTGTGTCCATTGGACTCGTCGGCAGTGGGTGGGCGTGGACCATCTGGTACGGCGGAATCGAAACGAATTGATTTGTCATGAGACGTACCGGTGGATACCTCCTTTTCAACTCCTTCGTCTGCTGTTGCTGCTGCTGTGGCATTCGGTCCTCCTTCCACGGTGGTGGTTGCATGATCCCCGCCAGTAGCACTGACAACGCCCTTCTCTCCTTTCTCCCGCACATCTCCCACAGCATGTCGCATCGATGAGAAGACATCGGCATACATAGCCGACACAGCCTCTGCCTTAACAGTAGCACTTCCTGTCGTTGGCTCAGACGCATCATCGTTGTCTTCGTCAACATCCTCGTTGCCATCATCGTCGAACGTCGTCTTTTTCCTTCTCTTGGACGAATTGACGACGACGGGCGTTTCGTCGTCCTTCTCCCCGTCACCATCGAAGGCACCGAATAGGTCGTCGAGGTCTGCCATGATGCCTAACAAATTCTACTGGGAGGGTGGGAGCGAACCCGCCAAAATGAAAACCCATCAGTAGATTGACCTTGACGAGGATGTTGTGATTCTAAGGTATGTGTTGGAACGGACGCCAAGCTGAAATTGCTACTCCTACTAATCATAAGCAATTGAGCAACAACAATAGATCGCATTGCTCTCAATGCCGATGTCAAGAATTCCTGTCCGATGATACCGTCATCTCAGCGGTCGAATCTGATGAGCGAACGGAGGCGTTGATCTCTTGGTTATCCGGAGGCGCATCATCGATCGTCACAACAAAGTCAGGAGATAGCGAGGGTATCTCGTCGGATACCACGCACCGATGCCCCAGTCGTCTCCGTGCATCCATTGCAATCTTAAATGCGATACGAGATGCATGTCGGCTTCACCTTGAAACGTCATCATCAGCGGCAACATCATCATCGCCAACAGTCCGCTCGTCTTCACGTGGCACTATGGCCGCTGATGGCAAACAGCATGTCGAGAAGCCAACTTATTTTAATGATAGGGCCACCTACGAGGATTCATTCCCGTCTCTTTCGTCACTCTCTGCCACTGCTCCCTTAACAGTACTCGTGGGACGTAAGAAAAACAAAGTTTTGCCGAAGAAGGGTAATAATGATTCGACGAACAAAGTATCATCATCAAATTCAAATGCTACTATCTCGAAGACTGCTGAAAACAACAAATCATTGCGGATAGATATTGCTCATACTCCTCCAAAAGTGAAGGCTAAGAAAAGAATAAAACCGGTCACGATATCACTTTCCAATGAATCCTATCCTAAGTCGGGGAATTTTACGACAACATCAAATAATGGCTCTGAAACTGTAATGAAGGTCAAGGGGAACGTGTCATCATTGCCATCTCAGGACACTAATGATTTGTTGGTAGCAAAATCTATCCAGAACCTGAATTATAATACGGACGAAGAGATCACAATTGTCGAATCATGCAATGTACAATCATCAAAAAGACTAGTTTTGATTTATTCGACAATTTTGAGATCGCAATTAGTACCCTCCCTTCTTATGGAATTTCATCTACTTGTGAGACTTCTGTCGTTACCGGATAGACGGTGCAATTTCAACAACAACAACATGAATGTTGGCGGAAATGATGAAGTAAAGCAATCATTTCCGTACGGTGCAATTTTTCAATCCTACCAATCATGCCGAGTCTTTGCCGCCGAAACATTAATTGCAATGGAATCTATCCTTGTTAATTTGGGACACAGTACAATGAAAATGTTTGTGGAACTCCCGTCGTTGCATCGTCATTGTCCTGAATTGTGCATGACCCTGCAATACGTTATTAATGCGGGGAATACATCACTATTGTTCGAGTCAGATCAGAAGGCACTCGGCTGCAACACAAACATTCCTCATCTTACGTTGCCATTTGATCAAGCACATGATTCGCGACATAATTTTCGTTCGATCGACCTAAGTCGGATGTTTAAAGAACGAGAGGGGTTACGAGATACGTTCCTATATCAGCTTCGTACCTTTCAAGATGTTCGTGGTAGACTGCTGGAAGACGATGAGGCAGAGAAGAATATTAGCTCGTTGAAATATGCATCGAGAGAGATGCTATTAAACATCTCTCCAGATAATACAATTTGGTTTGTGAATTTCTTCTGTGACTTACTCCTTCAGATTGGTTTAAGCCCAATCAGTGAAACTGACTCTGAGGTACTGAAGCAGATTGGAGATAAAAAGCGACTGCAGGTACGTTGTATAGTATTCGGAAGAGTAAAGTTTAACTCACGTCAATAATTCACCTAATTCACTCACCTGAACATGAACGCATTAGAAACTTCATATGAGGTTCACTTCGAAAGCCGGCAGAGCAGACAAAAGTAGTCGAAAGCTTCGCATTGATGACAAAGGATCATCGTCATCTGCTACGAAATCCTCTCCAGAGCACAATTTTCCGGGGCATCAAGAATTTTTCGCGATATTCCTTCAGGCCGGCGACTCACATAAATTCAACTCTCATCTTAAGCACCGATTAGGACAAATTTTGAGTGATATGATGCTTGTGAATGAAACTAAGGGACTATGTATTCACATTGCAAAGACTCAGATGGTAGCGAAATTTCTTGGTATCATTGTATTTAGTCCTAATTACGGAATCCCTGGTGACTCAATTTCTAGCATAAGAGAAGAAATACCTGTCATTGATATATTGGATTGCATTGGTGCAGCATGGAATCAACGTCGGGTTGTGATCGTCATTCCATGGGTGGTTCAATTTCTAGGAATGATGAAATGGTATGCAGAACTCTTTTATTCGATCTGTTCTTTGTAGCAAGCATTCTAACTGCCTCTCATATCCACATTCAACAGGGATCAAATTTCAAGGAGATTTCGATACTACGTCGATTCCTTTGCGCTGCTTTGGTCCATCCGATATTATTGCTTGCCCTTTCAAATGAGCCACCACAGCTACCATCAAACAAACATGATGACGATATTTTTTCAATTGGAATATCTATTTCATGATGTATTCGGGCTCGCTGCATCACAAAAATTGCCACTACGAAATCTACCAATACAACAAACCGGTGGTTCTGTAGAGCCTTCAGCTTTTGTCCCATTCGATGATCTTCCTCTTTGGTTTAGTAATACATCCTTATTTCCGTCAATACCGCATCTGAAAGATCTTTGTGAGCTTCTCAGGGAACTGGCTCAAAGTGATGGCAAGATTGTCATGACTGCAGCAAAGAAAGTTCGACCTGATACCGTTAGCAATTTTACAGGAAATGATTCCAGATTTGTCTCCCGGATTTCGTATAGTATCGACAGCAGTGTAAGTCCATGGTCGATTAAGCGTCCTGGATCACCGATCAATAAAGGTGGCATTAAAGAGAGACTCATTGATGCATTCTTTCATCAGCAGAAAGAATTGCAACAGATTTGTGAGATTGTTGTCGATCGTGTGATGAAAAATTTCGTCCAAACTGTCTCGCACGCATGTATATTGCCATTATTCAGGAATGGTGCTACTTCGTTCGAAGAATACCTTGATAAAGTACCCAGCATGACCCTGGACGATTATTCGACATTACTTGAGAATTTGGATTCGATGGCAAAGATCGAGGCCAACGCAATTATGAACAGCGACATGAATCGTATAATCAATGACACTGTGATCCTGCTTGCTCCATCAGATACCAAGTCCAAAGTTATTCAAGTAGCGATCGCCCTGACGATTGCGCATGCTACCGAAAAAGGGACGAGTACCATTCATTCTATAGTCCGTGAAGAGAAAAAGAAACTCATTGATGAATTTGTTAAGAAAGAAAAGAAATTCAAGGCGGGGGTACCTCTCATCGCATCCAAGAAGCCCACACAAGAATGTGCCCATTTGCTTTCAAAAGACTCATACCTCAATTGCCTTATCGATTTAACCGAATCACTGAGAATACTTCACAAGTCGAACGTATCTTTATCTTTCGAAAATGGAATTGAAAGATTGAGAGAACAAAAGGAACATGCTCTTGACTATCTCAAACATTTTGTTCTTGGGAATGGTGATTTTTGGGCTGTGATGGACTTTGAGAACTGTGTGCTGTCGCTATTGCGTGATTTCTTCGCCAGTCCATCTCATTCTTCTCACATACTTGCATCAATAATTGAGGTATCAGATGCCCTGTCGCTCCTTAGTAAGATGGGATATTCTGAGTCATCAATGGAGGTGGAATCCCTAGTTTGCGATTCCAACAATATGCTGACAATGATTAATGCAGTAGATGATGGTATTATTAGCAGTGAGTCGATAGGAAATTTTATGTTTGTGATGCTTGATGGATCGCTTGTCAGTAGCCAGGCTTTGGAAACGGCACTATTGCATGCGCTGACCGTAAAGGAGGACGCAAGATACGTTTGCATTGCCCTATTATGCAGACTATCTCCAGGAAAAGCTCAAATTAGAAGTACAGGAGTAGACCTGCCAGATGGGCTCGTTGTAATGGTGAGGCTGCAGCGATTTCTTCAGGGAATCAGTCCATATCATTTGCTGGAATAGTACATGATACTCCTTATGTTCCGACTAAACTAGATCTTCTACAACGAGATGGAATCATTTTTAGTCTGGTAGTTTTCATTTAGGGGAAAACGTGAAAATACCCTTATTCCTTGGCCACTACATACAAGTTACACGCTACACGTCCTTCCCGCCAGCGACGGTGAGCCAAATCGTCTCCTCGAACGTATCGATCTCGACATGACTAAATCAATTATCAATGCGTAGACTCCACGATTCGATGGATTTGAAATTGTTCCCGTATGACTAACTATGAATTGTGTTGAAAAGTGGAGAAAGATACCCTAATTTTGGGAAACAAACAGGCAAATATTCGACACAACGACTTATCCCACATCAAAACATGGAGTTAGATCAGTTTGGACGACGAGTACATCGTCCTGACAGTGATAAACCCACGGACCGGTGGGGACCGCGTCATGAATCCACCGTGGTGAATGAATCTTGCAGAGTCTTCATCGGCAACCTTTCACGGGGGACCACTACGCAAGACCTCCATGACCATTTGCGAGCAGCTGGGTTCAATGCAAAGTTTGTCAACATCTTCCAGGACCACGGTCAGTCGAAGGGTTGTGGGCTCGTCCATTTCCAGTCCATCCAGGAGGCCAAGAATGCTATTCAGGCGTTTAATTCTACAATGTTTATGGGTCGGCTAATAATTATGAGATTTGACGGAGAGGCTGGTGGCATTAAGGTGGGCAACAACGCGGACAACAACGCGGAGAAGACTATGACCAAGCCGCCGACACAACAGCCCATAATCAATAATCAATCGCAGATCGATGTACTAACTTCAGAACTCGACAAACTAAATGTCAATAATTGCTCGCCTGACGTGGTGATTGCTGGCGTTTATAAGGAAATTACTTTGATTGAGGGATTGACCAGGAAATCGGCCAAGTCTATTCGCATGGCCTGCTACACTGCACAATCAACAAGCTGGACGGAGCTCAACGATGGAACTGAGGTGAAGCGATGCATTGTCGAGGAAACAGATCCCGATGACGGGTCTATGACAATCACCACCACAACTACCACCTACAAGGAAACAGATGCCCTCCCTCGTGGATCGCAGGTCGCAGAAGATACGACCACCGAGACAAGGATTGTTCCTGCGCCATCTGTCTCATCATCAAGTCTACAGAGTAGCAGTAACTCCTGCACACGCCCATGGCTACAAATACTTGAGAAGGCTGGCCTCCACTATCGACTAGTGGCAGATAACTTCAATAGCAGCTCCATCCGCCACTGTAAGGTGAAGGTCAGGAAGCAAGGCGACAACAAGTATGCCATTGTTTTTGAATACTCTGCAGAAGGACAACAATTTCCCTCGTACCAAATGAGTAAGCTGAAAGCAGTTTTTCAAAAGCACACTTGTGCTGGGTTCCTAAATTGGTTGAGTGGTGCCACGGGATGGAAGTATGACATCACCGATGGCACTAAGTGGAAGACATGTGTCGTAGCCAAGCTTAACAGTTTGCAGGGTGTGCACAGTATATTTGCGAAAGATCGTACACAGAAGTATTTCTTTGGGAAAAGCGGCCGCATGACCTGGCGACGACAGAGCGAGCTGACTGACGTTGTGAGTGATATCAGGCAATGGATTGAGTTCTTATCACAAGTTAGAGAAACACAATTGACTCGGCAATTGCTTAGGAATAGCTCCTCTGGGCCCGACAACCTCGTTCATTGGGCGTACCATCATCCTCAGTAGGTCTTGTGTGTGTAATTTTATTGTGTTGTCGTCGTCAATTTTCCTCATGATTTGTGCTGTCATCAGCAATCGTTATCCTTTGACTGTTGTAACAGAAGTATCAATGAACGAACTGATAGAGGTAAGATGATAGTATGTTGCCTCTTCTGTACGAGCAATGCATTCCTGATCTTCTCTATGGCTGCTATAACCTTTCAGGGCATCATACAATTATTTCGGAGTGTGTTCCGCTCTTCAAGCGATCCACGTCCACTCGGTACGAGATGGAGTGAGTGCAAAAAGAAGGTCAATGCGTCAGATTTCAATTTGCAACACTGCCCCGAGTGGACAGAAGCTTACTTGGAGCAACGTCTGAATGGTGTCACGCACCTGGAGGCGTTAAATGCGAATTTCAAGTCCATAGTCGCCAATTGAAATGATTTATGGGACAGCCCAGGAATTGATACTCCTTGTGGCAAAGTGGCTAGCCAGTAGAGGAACATCAATGGGGTGGTGCAGTAGTTGCTATGTATTCTGTAACAAGGCAAAACTTAGATTGATAACTAGATTAGATTGATAACCAGGAAATAGAAAATAGAGAATGTGATGTCATTGTCATCCCTAACTGAACTTAGTGACCATCTCTCTTGAAACAAACTTTGGAAAGTTGACGGCCAGACTGGCGCCCCAACATGTCATTTAAACCTCTCACCATCATAATATCATATCGTAGTCAACAACAATTACACCAGTATGCCAAACAACAAGAAGAAGGGAAACAGAAGGTTGGCGTCCAGCTCCTCCTCAATAAATGCAGCAACCAATGCCGTGGTAACAGCAATGCCATCCTTTCCGGAAGCTGAGACCCCTGAGCAGGCAATTGAGCGCATTCTCGGTTACAAGTTTGTATCATTGAATGCGCAAGATTGTTCTTCAATCTCTGCGTCGCCAGTTTCTTTCTCTCGTCGTGTGGAGGATGATACCATCGTCGTTCAAGAATATTCGAAGGATATGGTGCCCCAATTTCTCGAGCTGCAAAAGTACAATACGTTTGACCAGGATAAAAAGTTCATGTACCCCGATTATAATAGAAATATTGTCGACTATCCCGTAGCCAAGCGTATAATGGCTCGAACTGCCTTGAAGGTCGATCTTACTCGCCGGGTCAAGAAATGTATCAAGGATGTCCCACCTGACTCGTTGGAGGTCTTCCTAAAATTCATGGAGCTTGGGGAGAATATCAATGTCGGAGTTATTGCTCACAATGACGATGTTACACGTGAAACATCCACAACGACACACCCAGATTTACTCCAAATGTTCCAATCAAGCGATATACTTATCTTGAGGTATATGGTCAAACTTGTAGAAGTTGGGTCATTGGACGACGAGGGAAAGGGCGAGGAGAATTATTTCATGTTGGAATCCAGGTGAGAACGCATATTTATTTATTAAGCTTTTGTCGAACATATTTCACTCAACTTTTATGTAACGGGGTTTGTCTAGAAATGGGGTTAATAGCATGCAATTCTTTGGGAAGCTCAATGATAACAAAGTTCTTGAGAAATACAAAAAGGAACTCTTGATACTCCTATGTCACGAGATTATGGTCCGGGTTTCTAATGGTAACGCTCTATACGCTATAAGTAATCAGCTTGGTGATATATCAAAATACAAACTCATAAATGGAGTAGCACGATTTCTCGAAACGAATTATACAAACAGTAGGAGTTGGGACCACCTTGTGAGCCTTCATTTCTTTCGACTAGATGAAGCCATCAAGCACAAAAGCTCTTTGCACGAGACATTGGAAATTGCATCCGGACTTGGAGAGACCCTCGAGGGTTGCGGTTTCTTTTCCAAGGCTGCTCAAATTTACGAAGAAGCTGCACAGTATGCATTCAAGTCAAAGCATCCTTTCGCGAGTAAATTGCTCAGCTTTGCTGGTTTGGCATGGAAACGCTATGGCGATCGTGAGCAGGCAGAGATCTTTTATGCCGCTGCTCTTCACAGCATGCATTTGGTGTACAATCATTTCGAATATCGCGCTGGTCTATTCAATGTTCTCACCAACCTTTGGTTGCTGTGGTATGATCCAGATAGGGATGATTCTCCCCTGGCACACACGTCGACGTTGCGTGCTCTGATCATTGGCGCTGGGGAGCGAAGCGAGAGCCTCGGACCCGACGAATATTTTCCTAAACCAACTAACGGGAGCACCTTTTTGTGTCCAGCGTACCACAATGCACCTAAGGAGCGTATTTATGGTGCCATTCAGTACATTGCTGTCAACTCTGTTTCCGTTGAAGCGTTGAGGGATGCAGTTATTAAATTTGCGAATCGTCATAACTCACAAATATCAACAATTGGGGGTTCTGCTGCTGCCAACCGTCAACGTGATTCTAAGATGGCAGCTCGGGAATTCCTACTCGGTGATCGTGTTGGCCCCAATTCTGCTGATTTCCTTGCTTCGTGTGATGCATGTGGCCAAATGAAGGAAGAGAAGAAACTCAAAGCGTGCCCGTGGTAAGAATTAGCAACTTTTTTGACTCTAGACTCTATCCCACCATGGATCTAACCATTTGCTGTGTTAACATTAATGTATCAGCAAAAATGCGTACTACTGTGACACCAGCTGTCAAAAGATTCATTGGCGAGAGGAACACAAAGACAAATGCACCGCCACTCTCAAAGTGGCAAAGAAACAGAGTAAGAAAAAAGAGGAAGGAGTAGGCATGTGAATTTGGAGAACAAGGTTTGCCACATGGGAAGGGTGATTGCATTTGTAAAGACCAGTATTATTTCATTTTTAATCGGCAAAGAGGGAAGGAATTGAGAATTTCCGTGTCTGTTTGTGTTAGCACATGGCATCGGTAGATTAATCATTGCATATTTTAGGTCCAAGAATTTATATTACTAAAAGCAAAAAGAAGAATGAAGGACACACCAGAGGTGCTAGGAGAATGAGAAGCAAACTATGTTTTACCAGAGTCTGCCACTAAATTTCTCCTCCACGGTAAGCCACCTGGTGTCGCTCTGGCTAGCCTTTCAGGGGCAACATATGGCATTACAGCGTCCATTGATGACATACCATCGCGAACGATGGGTGGTCCGAAAAGACTCTGATCAAACGCTAATGTCATAAACACCTCGTAAGCATCCAATAATCTCTGTCGTACTGGCTCGGCTCGTTTCATTAGACGTAATTGCTCATCCCTATACATTCTTCTACCGTCTAAGGTTTCGACAGGGATAGGTTCCAGACCAAAAGATGATGCATCGTATGGACTCGCAGCAACGTCTAATTTACGTGAGTCGAGTGCAACCTCCAACACATCTACCAGTAGCTGCGAATCGATAAAGCCTCCGAGTTTTAACCCAATTTTGAGTAAATCCATATGAGCATGGACACACCCCTTCTGTTCTAATAGTAATTGATCAGTCCGTGCTAACTCAGCGCCGTGCTTATTCAGTGGTCCCGCCGCGGGTGCAAAGAAACGTAATGCATCCACATGTGTGCATCGTATCCCCCGTCGTTCGACGGCATTGTTTATGACCGAACGTGATACACGCAATGGCAATGACTTTTGATATGTAGCAGAGGGTGGAGGTGGGGCACCATCGGGATGATAGAGCATGGCCCATTCATGTAGGCCATGACAATGCAATACTGGATCAGAGTCGAGTGTTGTTCGTAGGATTGATGCATACCATTGGAATGGTGCAATTGCTTTAAGGAGCTCTTTCTGTCGTTCGTCATCTGCTACATCGTCAGTATCTACCATTGTGCTGGAGCTGCTCCGTGATTCGTAGTGAAATGCAGGATTGTAAAGTATACCGTATAATTCGTCAGAATTGGCGATGGGAATTGGAACACTCCCTTTCATGTGAAGCGTCCCTCCTAAATCATCCACTCGTGCATTCTGGAGGAGTATACCACCACGTCCATTCGATGCCACCATCGCTGCGTCGAATGCTGCATCGCTTGTACGTATAATTCCTGTTTCATCGTCTATTATGTGATCATCAACCCGAGGTGGAGATAAAAGGAGATTAGGATCAGGAGACCAACGTGCCAATCGTCTTGGTCCCTTTGACCCATTTAAGCCATAGTATTCTACTAGGAAATTGTAAACAGGATGGACTGGATCAAGAGCTGTCCAATTATCATCCGACGATGGGGGACGTTGTCGTCGTCGTCGTCTCATCGTTGATAATGAAGGAGGAGGGGGGAGCAATCCCGCACGTAATAGCTGTTCGATGCGTTTTGAATGTTTGGATGCGGCATCCCTCCAAGCGCATTCGGATATGGTGACTACTCTCGGAGATGACGACGTGCACCATCGTGATGATTCGGTTGCTTTTGTTGTTGATGATGATGATATTGTTGAGAGGGAAGACGCTAATCGCAACGTTGTCAGGATGAGGAGCGGACGTCGTCCACTGCGAAGAGGAGTCGGCACCATGGCAAATGCAACGACGGACAGACGAGCGGGATGATTCCCACCTGCAAATCGATGCCACCTCATCTCTCTGAATTCTCCATGACGGACTCACATAATTTGAGTATCGTCGCCGTGACAATGACTAACAGAAGAGTTACTAGTGCAACGTTGCTGGTGGTGGCGATGGCAGCGTCGTCGATGAATGGTGCAGTCGAATCGTTTCCAATGCACGCAGTTTATCGCTCCATTCGGTACAATCAATCTCAATCCTACGTGTCCGAGAGATCCAACAATGAAGAGGAGGATCTTCCTAAGAAGAAGGGCTTTTTTGCTAACTTCTTTCAAGAGCTCGATGCATTCGTTGATGATGCAACATCTCGTCGTTTAGGCAACGGAGCACAGTATTATGGAAAACGTAAGAGTAGCTTCTACGGAGCGGAAGATTCCAATAAGAAAAGAGATAGTGTTGTCTTTGACCCAACCGAGGATTATTGGGCAGCGAATGGTGCTGGATACTTTAAGTGGATGCCTGATGAGGAGACGGGTGAATTGAAGCCAGTCACTCGAATGAAGGAGAAGGTTATTGAGAAGCCTAAGGTGCGATGATTATAGAGACGTAAATATATGTCGTGAACAGTGGTAACGCTCGTTTTTGATCCATTATCATTGTTGGAATAGCGGACGAGAATAAAAAGATTTGGATAGCGATGTTCAACATGATAGACTTTGTCTGAAGCCAACCATTTGTAATTATATGTTAACCGTTAAGTAATTATATGTTAACCGTTAAGTAATTAAATGTTAACCGTTAATACCAAACGCAACAGGGTAGACACTTGAGTATTCTGTTGCATAGTTGATTTCTAAATCAAGCTTCAAATACTCAGGCAATTCTTCAAAGTCTCGCCGGCAATCCTCCGGTAGGATAATTGTCTTGATGCCTGCTCTTCTTGCAGCCATAACTTTTTCTTTGATACCTCCAACTGCCAGCACTTTGCCGGTTAGGCTCACTTCACCTGTCATGGCTAGATCACTCTTGATTGATCGATCAAGAGCAAGTGATAGCATGGCAGTAACCATGGTTATTCCTGCAGACGGTCCATCTTTGGGCGTGGCACCTTCCGGGACGTGTAGGTGAATGTCTGTTACATCAAAGAATCTATTATCTGGCTCAATCTCGGCCAGACGAGAACGTGCAACTGTGTAAGCGATTTGGCTACTCTCTTTCATAACATCTCCCAATTGACCAGTCACCTTCAGTGTACCACCTCCACGAGGCTTGCCTTCAGGATCAAGTCCACGTTTAATACCTTGTGACTCAATGTATAGTGCTGAGCCGCCCATGCTCGTCCAAGCAAGGCCCATAACTACACCATGTGGCAGAGGATCTTTTTCATACAGCCTATCGGATGTAAAAATAGGCTTCCCAACATACTCGTGCAAATTCTTTGCCGTCACTTCCCAGGTATCAGACTTCCTTGAACTTTTCTCCGTTAGTTGCGTTCCTTCACCTTCGGCAACTACTTGCAAACTAAGAAGTCGAGTGATTTTGTCAATCTTTTTCGAGAGATTACGCACACCTGCCTCTCGACAATACCACCGAACAAGACTTTCAAGTGCGCTTCTATCGATTGTCAATGACTCTGGGACCAATTCTGAGCGTCGTAACACAGGTTCAGCAGCTACTGTCTTTTCCTCTTTCTCAGGCTTTGCTTGCTTGGCATCAAAATCCTCAGTAAATGGGTAAGGTTCCTCTGGAGTTTCCTTCACCATCAAGCCACTACTCACCATGCTCTTGGGAACAAGATACTTCTCTGCAATTTCCAACTTTTCTGGTACATCATAGCCAGACAAACGAATCACCTCCATCCTATCTAGCAATGGACCGGGAATTCTGTCGAGTTCATTTGCAGTGCACATGAATAGAATCTTGCTAATGTCAACAGGTGCATCAATAAAGTGATCTCGAAAAGTATTGTTCTGACCTGGGTCCAAGACCTCGAGTAATGCACTCGCGGGATCTCCACGGTGATCTCGTCCGAGCTTATCAATCTCATCAATCAGTACTAGTGGGTTAGTCGAGCCGGTACTTTTCAAACAATTAATGATCTTTCCAGGCATGGCTCCGACGTACGTTCGTCGGTGTCCTTTTATTTCACTAACATCGGATAGCCCACCGACGCTGAAACGGAAAAACTTTCGCCCGAGTGCAGCAGCGACACTCTCTGCAATGCTCGTCTTACCCGTCCCGGGAGGGCCGGCTAAGCACAAGATCTTGCCCTGGACGGAACCCTTGAGTTTACCAACTGCAATAAATTGCAAGATAGTCTCCTTCACTTCGTCTAAACCGTAATGGTCCCGGTCTAATACTCGTCGTGCATCAGAGATGTCAAAGTTCTCCTCCGTCGTGATACCCCATGGGATGCTGGTCAGCCAATCAAGATAGCTCCTAGTCACATTGAATTCAGACGAGTTCTTCTCTAAACTGGAAAGCTTGTCCAGCTCTGACTCGATAATCTCATCAATTTCCTGTGGAATGGATGGATACTCTGCTAACTTCTTGCGATATTTCTCAATCAAGCTATCCTTATCGTCTTTTTCCATACCCAACTCTTTCTTTATTGACTTCAACTGCTCTGTCAAGAAATACTTTCTCTGTGCTGCACTCATCTTCTCTTCGACCTTGGCACTAATCTCTTTTTGCAGCTTACTAACCTCCCTTTCTTTGGACAGTAGGACAAGTGCCTTGTGCAGTCTCAACTCGGCATCTTTCTCTTCCAACACCCCCTGCAAATCTGCCACATCGCCCCCACTACTTAACGATGCAGCAAAATCTGCCAAACGATATGGATCATTCATGTCAAACATGTGTGAGGAGGGAACCATATTGACCACCTGTTCTCTAAATAGTGCATTCATCTGAGCAACCTCACGTATCGCACTCAACACCTCTTGACATAGAGCGCGTATGGTATCATCGCGAGATGAGTCCTCTCCACGAATGTATTGCAATCTATCCCAATGTGAAACTGTTACATCAATGGGAGGCCCGACGTCGTCGACTGAAAGCAAATCGATACGACGATGGGGCATGATGAGAAGATTGGCATGATTCGTGTGCGATGTATCCGTCTCTTCGTCACTTTTTGGCTCGTTACTTCTGGTCAGCATGGCCATATTCATTGTCCCGTCATCATCTGCATTCTCATCTACCGACTTTGTCATTCTCTGAATCTGAGCAAATGTCCCTACCGAATACAAGTCCGAAGCACTCGTAATAATCTCTGGCTTATCTAAACCCTTCGAAAAGTCGGGTATATCTTTACGAAGGAACACACCAAGGTAACCACCAGAACCACGTGCCATAATCTTTTCAACTGCAGCGATTGTTTTATTGTCTGTAATTCGAATGGGCGTCAGCACGCCAGGAAAGACCGGTCCACGAATCACAGGCAAAGCCAACAAGTGTGGGTATCGTGGCGCTTGATCACCAAACCCAAGTCTCGCTGCTGGAACCAACACATTACTGGGTACAGTGCTTGCTGCTGGAGCTGGAGTGCGTGTCGATCTTCTGTATTTCGAGGAGTTGTTCAATGTTGGCGACGGTTCTGTGGGTTCATCATCTGCCTCTTTGTCGTCGTGATCTTTTTTATCATCCTCTTTTGCATCTTTCTCACCCTTCTTCCCCTTTTTGTCATCATCGTCGTCACCTCTGCCGAAGAAAAACGAACGATTTTGTGTGTATTGGATCGCGTTGTAAAAGCGGTCGTTGTGGATCAAG
>Ga0247833_1002017_pt1 | contig 30988 bp, 28 predicted proteins | sample LaCruzMarch2015__7_FD_187117 | JGI IMG/M metagenome (GOLD analysis project Ga0247833, IMG submission 187117) | Freshwater microbial communities from meromictic Lake La Cruz, Castile-La Mancha, Spain - LaCruzMarch2015_8m | ecosystem: Environmental > Aquatic > Freshwater > Lake | place: Spain... | reverse complement strand
GAATTGTGCCGACGTAAGGGGTCCCCACGGTCGCAGTTGCAGGCAGGCCGGTAAGGTCCGGCGTCATGTCCGACCCGGTTGTCGTGATGCCAGCCGTCGTGGAGTTGTTGCCACCCGCGGACGTACCGCCGTTGATGTCGTTGGTCGCACCCGTCGTAGCCGTGAGCGTCGTAGCCGTGAGCGTCGTAGCACCCAGCGCTGTCGGCGTTCCCGAAACCGGGCAGGAGATGCTTGCACCAGCCGCGACCGTCGCCGGCGGCGTCGGCGTGCAGGCACCGATGGTCACGCCAGGCGGCAGTCCGCTCACCGCGCAGGTCGCAGCCGTCGCGCTCGCCGTCGCAGTCGCAGAGTTCGTGCACCGAAGCGTCCCGGTATAAGGCACGCCAATGCTGGCCGACGTGGGCAGCCCCGACACGTCCGGCACCATATCTGATCCAGTCGTCGTGATCGGCGATGTTGCCCGATTGTCGCCACCCGTGGTCGTACCGCAGTTCGTGTCGTTGGTCGCGCCTGTCGTGACCACCACCGTGGACGACCCGACAGCCGTCGGCGTACCCGAAACCGGGCAGGAAATGCTGGCACCGGCCGCAACCGTCGCCGGCGGCACCGGCGTACAGGCACCAACCGTCACGCCCGCTGGTAGTCCACTCACCGAACAGGTCGCCGCCGTCGCACTGGCTGTCGCAGTCGCGGAGTTCGTGCATCGGATCGTGCCCGTGTAAGGAACGCCGATCGACGCGGTTGTCGGCAACCCGGTCAGGTCCGGCGTCATGTTGGAACCGGTAACGACGATCGCTCGTGTCGCTGTATTGTTGCCAGCGTTGTTATCGTTCGTTGCCCCCGTCGTGCCGGTGGCTGTCGAGCTGCCAATCGCAGTCGGCGTTCCGGAAACCGGACACACGATCGTGCCGCCTGCGGCAACGGTTGCCGGAGGAACAGGCGTACAGGTCCCGACGGTGAGACCGGCAGGCAGGCCCGCAAGCGAGCAGGTCGCACCGGACGCTTGGAACAACGGCGAAGCCCCTGCCGTACAGGTGAAGGAGCCCGAATAAGGCACACCGATGCTGGCGGTCGTCGGCAAACCGGCGAGCGAAATGCTCATGTCGGCCTGCGCGGTGTTCGTGAATGTACACGTGATCGTCTGGTTGTTCCTATAAGCAGCCGACGCAATCGTCAGCGTCCCACCCGAAAGCGACGACGCGACCGCAGCACTCGTCTGATCGACGCACGACGCAGCGGTCAGCGGGAAATTCGTAACCGCTGTTTCCGTGATCGTGATCGGCTGGGTTTGGCTGGTAACGATCGAAGCCGCCGACGTCTGCGGATTGGCTGTCCCAGTGTTGAGGCTTGCGGCCGCAACGCCGTTGGTACCCGTAAACGCGAACGTCCCAGTCCCGTTGACCTACTGCTTGCGCAGAATGACTGTCGTGTCGGGAATCGAAACGATAAATTCGAGCTGGTCGCCGATGTTATTGTTCTGGTCCGCCCACGTCACGGTGAACGTCAGCGACGTGATACCCGTGCCCACGTATTGTATCGAGCCGCAGGTCGAGCCGGAGTTGGACGTCGTGCATTCCGCACCCGTCACGTTCGTGCTTGTCGACCGCCGAAAAGCATTCCCACTGACGATGAACTCGTTATCGCCGCCGAGCCGCGAAACAGCAACCGATCCCCCCGTCGCCGCAAAACTCGACAACGTCCAAACCGAAGTCGAGCTATTGGTACCGATCGTTCCGCCCAGACGGTCAACGTGCAGGACAGGGTTGTCGACGGGCTTGCTAAAGGTGAACGTAACTGTCTGCGTCACGCCAAAGACGTTTGGTAAAACCGAGATCGAGGGCTGACCGGCGGGAGACGCGCCATAGGGATTAACCCAGAAATTCGTCGTATTGAACGTGTCAGCGACCGGAACCGGTGCAACACCTGCAATTCCCGAGATGGTGACTGTGACGCCTGCAGCCGTGGCCGACCCGCCGTTTGCAGTTGGCGTCCAGGCTCCGGTTGACGCGGAAATGGCCGGCAATGCCGTGACCAATTGAGAAAGAGCAAGAACACCGATTCCTGCGAAATACATCACCGGCGAGATCGGAGGCCTTTTCAGCGCCAATCCCAATCCTGCATTGGCCACGCGAATCTTCGCAAAAGCGCAAATCTTTTTCACCAAAAACCGCATCGTCATTCCCTCGGCCACTGCCGCTTGCTGTCGTGATCCGTCCCCGGAGTCACCCGAAAACACGCAAAGCCACAGACACCAACAGACTGATGCGACAACACAAAAAGCTGGGATAAACTTTGCGCCTCAAGGCCGAAAAAGGACCAAAAGCATCCAAGGACACATCAACCATTCAAACGCAGGACGACCCACGACAGTAGGACGGCACCAAAGCAATTCGACGCCAAAACTGGATCGTTTAAATGCCAAACATCGCAGAGGCCTAGACAGACGATCCGTCGGCAGTCTGGAAAAAATTACTCGGGCAATGGCTGAAAAGCAAATGCATCAAAGCAACACAACCATAAATTTTAGCAATCGAAAAAAAGAGAGTTAAAATATGTTTTCAGGAGATATTAATAATTCAAACCCAATAAAACAGGCGCTTGAGAAATGAGAGATTAATGATTGAAGGATTTTATTGCCCGCAGCTGCAAATAATGAGAGCAGCAGTTAGTCTGAAAGATTGATAGTAAGCGGGCTGTCGAGGCCGCGACTTAGCCCATCGGCATGCAACTGAAGGGTGTTTGGGCGGGTGATTCGAAATCTCAGCGCAATTTCCAAGCCGATTTGATAGGTCTCGCAGACTCAAACGCTGACTTGATCAATTGACTTCGGCAAAATTGCAGCCCTACCCTCCTGCGGTTACAACGGTGCTGGGACTTGCATAAGTTCGCCGTCCGCCGACAACACGTTGTTTGTTTACGCAGGCCAAACCGATGACCATTGAACTCTTTACGTGTTTAACCGCCCCCAATCCCGGCCCGTTCACCGGCACCGGGACGAACACTTACCTGGTCGGTCAGCGCACGCTTGCAGTCATCGACCCCGGCCCAGCCGATGCAGCCCATACCCAGGCGATCCTGACGGCTGCGGGCACGCGCCCGATCACCCATATCCTGCTGACCCATGCCCATCGCGATCACGTCGATGGCCTCACGGCACTACAGGCGGCGACTGGCGCACGAACGGCCAGCTTCAGTCGCCATGCCGCGACGCGCGCGCGGACAGGAACGCTCAGTGACAGCCCCTCCGGCGGTGACTTTGTCGACTGGTCGTTCATCCCGGACCGTCATCTGGAGCATGGCAGTATCGTTGAGATAGACGGACTGACCCTGGAAGCCATTCACACCCCCGGCCACGCCCCCGATCACCTATGCTTTGCCCTCGACGGCCCGCAGCCGGTTCTGTTTTCGGGCGATCACGTCATGGGCTGGAGCACCTCCGTCATCGCGCCACCCGAGGGAAATATGGGCGCTTATCTGCAATCGCTTGAAACCCTCCTGACGCGCGCAGAACGCATCTATCTGCCAGGCCACGGGCCAGCCATCGCCGACGGCCCCCGGACGGCCCGCGCCTACCTGCTGCATCGGCAAATGCGCGAGCAAGCGATCCTGCACGCAATTCATACCGGTCTAGCAACGGTGGCCTCGATTACGGGCAAGGTGTATGACGGTCTCGCCGCTGACCTCGTAAACGCCGCACGCCTGTCGGTACAAGCACACTTGGAACTGTTGGCCTCCAAGCGGCTGATATCGTTCGACGGTCCGCTCAGTCATGCTGAACGTATCGTTTTAGTCAAAGCCGATTAGCCCAAAGGCCCATTGAACTTGCAGGAGCATTCTATAGGTCAATAGCGAGTGCTTGCGCCGCAGAGTGCTTGCCACGTCGCAGCAGGCCTGAACGATACATTTTGGCGCCCGCGTTTGGAACGACGTCGATGAGTTTTCCAAAGCACGCGCGACCCACAACCGCTGGATATCAATGACCGCAATCCGCAATCCGCATCTGTCCAAAGACCAGATCAAAATTCTGTTGCTCGAAGGCATTTCCGATACCGCAGCCAACGCGTTTACGGCCGCTGGCTTCACGTCTGTCACGCGGCTGAAAAAAGCACTCGACACGGACGAATTAGCCGACGCCCTCAAGGACGTGCGCATGCTCGGCATCCGCTCTCGCACCCAGATCACAGCGGACGTCCTGAAAGCCACCGAGCGTACGGCGGCCATCGGGTGTTTTTCGGTCGGCACCAATCAGGTCGATTTGGACGCCGCCTGCCGCCGTGGCGTGCCGGTCTTCAATGCGCCATTTTCGAACACGCGTAGCGTCGCCGAATTGACGATTGCTGAAATCGTGATGCTCTATCGCAGTATATTTCCGAAATCCCTTTCGGCCCATCAGGGCGGCTGGGACAAATCGGCCATTGGCAGCCACGAAGTCCGCGGAAAAACACTCGGCATCGTCGGATATGGCAACATTGGCAGCCAGCTTGCCGTGCTAGCCGAGGCTTTCGGCATGCGCGTGGTCTACTACGATCACATCGACAAGCTGCACTACGGCAACGTTCAGCCCACCGCAACGCTCGACGAATTGCTGGCCATCAGCGATGTCGTGACCTTGCACGTCCCCGAAACGCCAGCCACCCACGGCATGATCACCGCGCGCGAAATCGCCCTTATGAAGCCCGGCAGCTTTTTCATCAACAACGCGCGCGGCACGGTCGTCGACCTCGATGCATTGGCAGAAGCGCTGAAAGATAAGCGCCTGGCCGGTGCTGCCATCGATGTGTTTCCCGTCGAACCGTCCTCGAACAACGAGCGTTTCGTGTCCCCGCTGCAAGGCCTCGACAACGTTATACTCACCCCCCACGTCGGCGGGTCCACCGAAGAAGCGCAAGAACGCATCGGGCTTGAGGTCGCCAAAAAGCTGATCGAGTATTCCGACGTCGGCTCTACCGTCGGCGCAGTGAACTTCCCCCAGGTGCAATTGCCGCCGCGCCCGGCCGGCACGCGCTTCCTCCAGATCCACAAAAACGCACCGGGCGAAATGCGCCGTCTGAACGAAGTCTTCGCCCGCCACAAGGTCAACATTGCAGCACAATACCTGCAGACCAATTCCGAAATCGGCTACGTGGTGCTTGATGCCGACGGCGCCGTGCCCGACGCTCCCGAGATCGTCAAGGAACTGCGCGACATGGATGGCACCATCCGCGCGCGCGTCCTGTGGCAGCGGGGGTAAGCGGCGCCTGACCGTCTTTAGTTGCTAAAGCGCACGCAGGGCAGACTGACGATTGGAGGCAGCGACTCCAATCTCATCCCGCCAGTTCGGCCTGGGTCAGTAGATACGGAAGCACCGCCATCAGATTGGCATCCGCCACAAACACGTCCGCACCTGCTTTGACGAGCGGGCGCGCGACCACACCGCCAAAACCGATCACGGCAGCACCGCCTTCGCGGGCCTCCAGGTCCGTCACGCCATCACCGACGAGGGCTATTCGGCCATTCTGCTGGGCGATCGCGCGGCAAATGGTGGCCTTCCCGCCTTTGCGGGCCAAAGGGGCTTCGACGTCAAAGCCGCGATAGGTGCCGTCGGCGGCGAGGTCGACTTTTACGGCATGGACGTTGGTCGCGGGCACACCCAGCATCAGCGCAAGTGCGAGCACCGGCTGATACAGCCCGCCGCTGATGACATGCACCGTTTTTCCCAGCGCCTGCAACCGGGCGATGGTCTCGCGTGCGCCCGGCACGATTTCGGCAATGTAGCGGTCGCCCACCCACGCCAGCGCGGCCGCATCCGGCCGGATCAATTCCAACCGTTTGGCATAAACCTGATCAATCGTCAGCGTGCCGTCCATGGCAGCCGTCGTCAGCGGCACGATCTGGCTGGCAATTCCAGCGCGGACTGCAAGCTCGTCGATCCCTTCAAGTGTCGTAAGAGTGCTGTCGCAGTCAAAACAGATGACATCGAATGGGGGTAAGGTGGGTCTCAACGCAGGGTCCTTCCGGTCGTGGGGGCGCCGACAGCGCACGCCTCAAAGATGCGATGCTATTCCTGGCTGCGGGAGCGTTTAGGTTTGAGGGCGGACTTATCGTCTTTGAGAACCTCTGGCTTACCCTTTTTCTGGACAGCGTCGAGCGCGTGCTTCACCACGGTGCGGGGGCCGCGTCTGCGCCATCTCACATAGCTTTCACCGGTGGCTGAAGGAATGGTCGCTTCGAGCCGGGCAACGATCTCGCGCATGAGACGGCGCATGCGTTCCGCATTGCGGCCAAGATCGTGTCGGCCAAACCTGGAGGCTGAACGCAAGTCGATGCGAGAGCGTGAAGCATCGCCGTCGACCCGCACCGCGATGTCGTCATACAACCCGAACACGACCGTGCGGTCGACAGCTTCAATAACGCCCGGCTTGGCCCGGCCCTCGGGTGCCTGTTCGCGCACGATTGTCATCTTCTGCCGGAATACGGCTTCACGGGCAATTTCGAACGTTTCTTCGACCGGCCGGTCGATATACATCGGCTTCAGGTCGGGATAGGCGGCAGCTTGCAGCTTGGCATACGTGACCGGATAGGTCGACGTATTGGTCCCGGGGCCGCGCAGCTTAACAAGTTCGACAAAACTGGGTGGCGACACGGCGTCGGTCGTCACGTCGTTGATCGAGGGAAGATCGCGATAGGCCGACAGAAACGCAAGCGGCCACGACAACAAAGCAAGGGCGAGCATTAAACCGATGGCGACCCGGATGCCGCCCGCGCACCCCTGGCGCCAGATATAAACCGCCGACGACAGGCCGAGCAGAAGCGCAGTGAGCGCGCCGACAAAGGCGATGATCACCAGATTGAATGCCGTCAACGTCGGCATCGGCCCAAACCGGTGCGCCGCCAGCGCGACAATCGCAAGACAAACGGAAAACAGCGCAAGGCGCGTCGTCCATCGGGCGATGCCGGGCGTCTCATTAAACTGCATCAGATAGCAAGTCCTCAAGCCAGCTCGTTAGCGCAACGTTCTAACCCAGAATCAGGCAGCTTTCATAGCGACGTAGAAACCACTCCATCGTCGCAGTAGCCGGGGCATGGCCAGGAGGTTGCCGGTCATGGGTACAGGCGCGTTTTTTCCCATGCAGCCTCTAGGCCCGTGCGCCGAAAAACAATGCGATCGTGCAGCCGGAACGGACGGTCATGCCAGAACTCGATTTCAAGTGGCGTCAGCCGAAAGCCGTGCCAGTGGGGAGGGCGGGGGATATTCTGATCGGCATAATGCTTTTCGAGCGCGGCGACGAAGTCTTCCAACTCTTGCCGGCTCGATAATGGCTTGGACTGATCGGAGGCCCAAGCGCCGATGCGGCTGCCACGCGGACGCGATTCATAATAGTCGTCGGCTTCTTGAGCGGACACCAACGCAATCGTTCCGCGAACGCGAACCTGCCGAAGCAAGCTCTTCCAATGGAACAATAGGGCAGCCTTTGGATTTGCCAGTAACTCAAAACCCTTCGCACTGCTCGTATTGGTATAGAAAACGAACCCGCGATCATGAACCTCGGGTCCGTCGAGTCCCTTCATCAGCACCGCGCGGACATTGGGCATATCGTGGCCATCGACCGTCGCCAGTGACATCGCATTGGGGTCGTTGATCTCGGACTGAGCCGCGTCCCCAAACCACCGTTCAAACAACGCAAACGGTTCCGGGGCTGCCGTAAAATCCTCAATCGGATCGGGCGCTTGCGTTGTCGTTACAATGTCGGCCACAGGGTCGTCCTTTTTGTGTGAAATAGCCTGCATCAGTGCGGCGCGTAACGCCAGTTTAACCTTAAATCGGCATGCTCTTGAGGTGAAGTGTCTCTAAGCGGGCGCTCATCGGTGCCTTGGACTGTTCTGCCTGCTTAGGAACTCCGCTAACGCACACCCGGTACGCCCTCGCGGACGTGTTGGATGGTCCGTTCCGGAGTTTGCGTTAGTCCCCGTTGCTTGTGAGTATTTTGCATGCGTCAGCACATAGCTTTGTTCCCCGTCGCGTCTGCGGCGGCGGTCGCCTTCGTCACCGCAGCCTTCGTCTTTATTGCACCCGATTTTGCCCGGGCAACCGAACCTAAATCAAGTCGATCACCTGAAACGGGCGAAAGCTCGTGCGGTTGCCCCGCACCGAAAGAAAAACTTTGGGCCCGACCGAAGTTTGCCGAGCAGCCGAGCGTTGCGCGACCCGTCATGCTCGATGAAACTGACGAGATCGCAGCCCTCGAAAGCGTCCAGTTCGCTTTGAGCGAAGTGGGTGATGGAGCCAGCTACATCTGGCACCGAAACAATGGCCGTCTCTCAGGCCTAGTTCAGCCGCTGACCTCATTTAAGGACCAGCAAGGCCAAGTTTGCCGACATGTTGTCGTCATCCTAACAGCCGGCTCGAACTCAAAGAAGGCCGAAGGTGTCGCCTGCCGCGCAAACAGCGGCCAATGGAAACTTGAAGGCTGAGCGGTTGTGTAGCGTTCGCGTCTCTTGGGCAGGCCGAACAACAATGTCTGACGTGCGCGATCCGTAGATCGCGCCATGATGACCATTATCTAAACATGACAAACCTGACCCCGAAATCATAGCAATCAGCGCCGGTCAGATAAACAGCAGTCCGGCAACTGTTAACACTGACAACAACCAAAGCCCGATTGTTTCTTTGCGTGCCTCGCTCATGATCGCCTCCATCGCCACATTTGATCGGAAAGACGTGCCTCGCAGGCAAACTGTTACTACGAGATTAATCAATTGTCTCGTGCCGCTACCGGTCCAGCCAACAGGATTTCGATAGACCGCCTGCGCATCAGCGCACACAAGTCCGGCGTCTGCCTGACCGCACGTTGCCAAAAATTAACGCGCGAGAGCAACGGAAAACGGCGGACGGTCATGTTCTTACTGCTGAGGACGCGGCGGCAGGCCAATGGGGCCCAGCTTGGTTCACGCGCACGGCGCACAGATGTTGGCGCTCCTCTCAGGAGTACGAAAACATGACACGAAACAAAAAGATTGTGATCGGCGGCCTTGTGCTGGCCGCGCTGACGGCGGGCGGCATCGCAGTATCCGCTGAGCGCGGCGGTTGGGGCCACGGCGGCGGACATGGCATGCGCGGCGGTATGATGGGCGGCATGATGGGTGCGATTTGCAAAGGTGATGCCTCCGAGAAAGCCGACCTCATGCTGGTCCGCCTTGAATACAAGTTGAAGCCGGTAGATGCGCAAAAGCAGGCCTTCGAAGAATTGAAGACTGCAGCAAAGTCGGCGGCCATCAAGGCTAAAGCTGGCTGCCCCCCGCCCCGTGTCCGCCCCGCTGACGGCACACGCCCCGCGCCCAAATCGCCGACCGAACGGCTCGCCATGATGGAAACAGCCCTGACCGCCCAGCTCGATGCCGTGCGCACCGTGCGTCCGGCGGCTGAAAAATTCTACGCAACCTTGTCCGACGAGCAGAAGAACGCCGTCACGCAACGTCGCGGCCGCGGCATGGGCGGCTGGGGACGCGAAGATGACGGCGAGCGCGGCGGACGCGGCCATCACGGTCGAGGCATGCATCGCGGTGACATGAACGCCGACGACGGCGACACAGCGGCACCAAGCCCCGCCCCTGAAAAGCGATAACCTGATTAGGTCGCGCGCAAAACACGCACGCGAAGGAGCATCATCAAACGTTCGCGGGCGGGCGCATCATTGTGCCTGCCCGATTTTGTTCCCCTTGTGCCCGTTTGCAGTCGTCTGTTAAATGACTGCCAGCCGCGACGTCACGGTATGCGACTGCGGGTCGAGTAACGAGTAAAATCAGAAAGCACCGGACCGTTATGAAGTACGTGATCTACTTCGCGCACGGGACTGAAAGATACACCAACGAAGCCTTGTATTCGATTTTATCGTTTTGGCGGCACCACAGCGCCAGCGATTACACCATCGCTATTGTCACCGACAACACAGCGCCTTTTGAACAGCGGCTGGGCTGCACCCAACTGGTGAAGTACATTCCAGTCACCCGTGACCAAATCCGCGAATGGACGGGTCCGCAACATTATATTCACCGCGCCAAGCCACTGGCAATCCAGCATGCCGCCGACTTGCTGCGGACGCAATATCCCGACAATGACGACGCCTTCCTGTTTGTCGACACCGACACAGCTTTCACCTCCTCGATCGAAGATGTTTTCCCGCAGATTAAACAAGGAGCGTTTTTCTTTCACGTGGCTGAAAAGACGATCGAAAACGGCGGCGCATCGCCCGGCAGGAGGCACGGTGAATTCCGTGAACTCTGCCTGTCGGCATCTTATGATCTGAAAAACAAGCGCATTCGGCTACCCGCCAGCCTCATGATCAGCAACTGCGGCGTCATTGGATTTAACGCCGAGCACTTGGCTATTTTTACAGACACCTGCGAATTGATCGATCAGCTTTACGCCAAATTTCCCCAGCCCACGACAGAGCAGACCGCAATCTCTTGGGCACTACAGATGTCAAACAACCAACCGCGCTATATCGGAGACGCGGTATTCCATTATTGGTATTTCAAAGAATTCAGTGCCGACATTGCAGAATTTTTTAAACACTATCAGAACGACAGCTTGGACGTTCTCATCGCCAGATGCCACGAGATTGATCCACAAATCCGTTACATACCCAAGCGGCAATTCTCACGTCACCACAGGATGTACCGATCACTTTGCAAATATTTTGGCCGCACCTGGACGCCCTCGCAATTTCCGTGGGAGTCCACTGCGCCCGAGAAACAGGGACTCAAGACCGAATTCGGGCCAACCCTACCCATTGAATTAGAGCACCCCACCCCGACCTACAGAGCGCACGCAAAGTCGCAGCCAACTCATTAACTGGCGACACGATGCACGATCCGCAGACTTAAATCTGCGACCGTCTGGCTACATTGGCAAGTGGGCGAGCTTATTTGAGAAATAATTCTCAACCGCCGTCACGATCGACCCGGACACTTCCTGACGCCATTCGTCTGATTTCAAATTTGCAGCGTCCTGCTTGTTGGTCACATACGCCAATTCGATCAGAACCGACGGAAACTGAGCCGTCATCAAAACGCGGAACGCAGCCTGCTGGTCGGGAGACGCACGCATATCCGTCTTGTCCGACATGTTTTCGATGACGGCACCTGCAAACAGCTTACTACGATCCTTGTTGGCCTCAACTTCCTGCTTGGCCAGATCTTCCAGAATACCCATCACCGCCTGCTTGTCACTTTCAGCCGGTTTGGCCTGATTGAGCAGCGGATTGGTCATCACGCGCTTGACGAGTTCACCCTTGGCTGACCGTTTCAGATTGTCGGCAACGCCGTCGCGCAGCGAGAAGATCGTGGCACCCCGGGCTTTGGATTGCGCATAGTCGGCGTGCACGGCGATGAACAGCGCAGCATTCGAGCGTTCGCCGATTGCAACGCGCTCGTCGAGGTCGACAAACGTGTCGTCGTCGCGCGTCATGATCACTTTGTAGCGACCGGTGGCCACCAGTTTGTCGCGAAGTATTTTCGAGAACGCGAGAACCACCTCTTTTTCGACAGCCCCATGCTTGATCGCGCCCGAATCGTGACCGCCATGGCCTGGGTCAATAACGATTGTCGGCTTAAATGCGCGTTCGGCTTTCTTCTTTGGGCTCAACGCAAGTTGCGGCGTCGGCGGCTGCATGCCCACTGCGCCAAGCGCAAACGGCGGTGTCTGCTTCTTGCCACCCGCCTGCTTGGCTTTCTCCAACGAGGCAACGGTCACGATTTCAATCGCCAGCCGCGCGGCCTTGCCGTTCGCACCTTTTTCGACCTCGGATTTGGCAACAATCACCGGCTCAGTCACGTCGATAACGACGCGCATTTTATCAGCCGCCGCCTGGCCGCCGCGAAACGATTTGACGAGGCCGACGGGTTTGTCTCCAGCCAACGTGGGGAGCGAAACTTTCACGTCCGGCAATTCAATCACGACACGATTGGGATTGGAGAGTGAAAACACCTGGAATTGGACGGCCTTTTCAAGACCGATGACAAATCGGGTACGGGTAGGGTCGCTTTTGACCGCCGCATCCAGCGTCACGGCAGGCGTCTCGACCTGAGCGGCGGCGGTAGCTGCAGGCAGCAGCCCGAACACAGCCGCAAAGGCGCAAGCGCGACCAGTCGGCGCGAGCCAATATGACATCATGATAAAAGTTCCCCGTGACGCAAAACGGCTCGCAAAAAATCGCGGGCACACCTGGGTATGCTCAAGGATGATGGCGGTTTTTCGCTCATCTTTGGACACGGTTAAGACGATGAAGGGGGTTAGTTGATTTTTCGTTAAAAGTCCTGCCCCCTGGCGCAGCGACCGCTTAACGCAAAAAAGCCGCCGGCGTTTGCCAGCGGCTTAATGATCAAATTCAAGCTTCGAATATTACAGCTTATGGGCCATACGAGCGCGTTTGGTCTCGATGTAGCGCTTATTGAACTTATTGATCGGCGTCACGACTTCGATTCGCTCGACCACTTTGATACCAAGCGCACGTAGCGCTTCCATCTTCGCTGGATTGTTCGTCATCAGGCGAACTTCGTTAAATCCAAGATCGAACAGGATATGCGCCGCCAAGTCATATTCACGGGCATCAATCGGTGCGCCGACCTGGATATTGGCATCAACCGTGTCAACGCCTTTGTCCTGGAGAGCATAGGCGCGGATCTTGTCGACCAGACCGATGCCGCGACCTTCATGATACGGCAAATAAATCAGCACGCCGTTCGGCGTCTTGACGACTTGCTCAAGTGCTGCTTGCAATTGAGGATAGCAGTCGCATTTCAAGGAATGGAAAATATCACCGGTGACGCAACCGGAATGCACACGCACGAGGGCGGTCGCATTTCTGTCGGCACCCACGCCCCGATTGATCAACACCATCGCCTGATGGGCGATTTCTTCGCCTTGATAGGCGCGTGCTTCAAGCTCGTATTCCTGCCCGCGGAACTCGATGGGCAATACGGTCTCTGCCGCCCAATTGACGTCCACGTCGAAAGATTTGACCGTACTAAACTTCATTAACGTCTCCAGTTCGCAACGCGGTGGGTACGGCGTGCGTACACAGCGCCGTCATAAAAATACCAGCCGGTAGCTCAAGCCCCCGCACGTCCGCCAGAAATCAAAACTCGGCTGAACGAATGCTGAATGAGGTTGTCTTACGATTGGGTCATCATCGTGACAGAAGACTTCCTCTCGCATGGCCGGTAAAAGAGCGCACTAGTCATTCTACTGTCGCAATCAAGCAAAGGGCTGCGCGTGCACAAAATTTCGCCTTTCTATCTGGAATTTGATCGGAAAAACCAGTCTGTGCGACATACCAACGCAAGAACGCTGCCAGCGCCATTTTGGTTCCTCATTACAGCCCTGTTCACCATTTTGTTCGCAGTCCCGGGAGCGACTGCCGACACCGATGACCTATCGACCCGTCAACGCGTGACGGCCTTGCTGGGTCAGATGACGCTTGCGGAAAAAATCGGCCAGCTCAATCTCGTGTCGCAAGGCGAACCCGTCGCCGGGCAGTTGGACGCCGTGCGCGCTGGCCGCATCGGCGCAATGATGAATGTGGTCGATCCAGCCCTCATCACGCAATACCGCAAGGCCGCAAGCGAGAGCCGCAACAAAATACCGCTGTTGTTTGGCCTTGATGCCATCGACGTATTTCGTATCGCCATGCCCCCACCGATTGCCTGGGCGGCAACTTGGCGTCCTCAACTGGCCCAATCAGCCGCCCGCGCTGTGGCAAGCGAAACCGCAGCCGTCGGCGTCAACTGGACATTCGCGCCCATGGTCGACATCTCACGCGACCCACGTTGGGGCCGAGTCGTCGAAGGGGCTGGCGAAGATGCCCATTTAGGCTCGGTCATGGCTGCCGCCCGCACCCGCGGCTACCTCGAAGGTGGCCTGATCACCACCGCGAAGCACTACGTCGGCTATGGGGCCGGCGAAGGCGGTCGCGACTACAACAGCGCCCTCATACCGACCTCCGACCTCTACGACCGGCATTTGCCGCCCTTTACTGCCGCCATTGCCGCGGGCGCCCAAACCGTGATGGCGGCCCTTAACGCCGTGAACGGCGTGCCAGCAACCGCCAACCGCTTCCTGCTCGACACCGTCCTGCGCCGCGACCTTGGATTCAAAGGCTTCATCACCGCCGACTACAACGCCATCGGCGAATTGCAAAACCACGGCCTAGCCGGCGACCTCGCAGCAGCCAGCCGCCTCGCCCTCAAAGCCGGCATCGACCTCGACATGGAGGGGGCAGCCTACGTCGAGCATCTCTCCGGCGAAGTCGCAGCCAACCGTGTCACGCTCGCCGAAATCGACACGGCCGTGGCCCGCATCCTCACAGTTAAATTCAAGTCCGGACTGTTCGAATCCAAGCCTGTACCCCAAGCGCCACCCGAAGCCGAAGTCCGCGCCGTCGCCCGCCAGACCGCCCGCGAAGGAATTGTCCTGCTTAAAAACGAGAATTCAGTTCTGCCGCTGTCTTCAAGCCACAAGACCATCGCCCTGATCGGCGCCGCAGCTAAATCCGAAGTCGACGATAGCTGGTATGGCCCCGCGATGCAGACCAAGCCCGCCACCAAGACTTTTCACGACGCGTTGGCCGAACGCCTGCGCCCCCACCAGACGCTGCTGTACGCCCCAGCCTTCACCGACCCGTGCGGCAAAACCCCAGCCGATAGCGCTCGCGCTGTCGATACAGCGATGGCCGCCGATCTCGTGATCATGATCGCCAGCGAAGACTGCGAGTTCGCAGGCGAAGGCGCATCCCGCACCAACCTCGACTTGCAGCCCGCCCAATCCGACATGTTCGATAAGCTCGCCGCCACCGGTAAGCCTTTGATCCTCGTCATCACAGCTGGCCGCCCGCTGACGCTGGCGCGTCAGGCCGCCCGTGCCGATGCGATCCTGTTTGCCTGGCTTCCCCGAACGGAAGGCCGCATTGCAGTTGCCGAAATCGTCACCGGCGAAGTGAACCCATCGGGCAAACTGCCGATGACGTTCCCACGCTCGGTCGGCCAAATCCCGATCAGTTACAATGTCTTGCCGACCTCCCGCCCGCCCAACGAAAACCGCTTCACCTCGCGCTATCTCGACGAGCCGGTGACGCCGCTCTACCCCTTCGGCTACGGCCTCAGCTACACCACGTTTGGCTACACGAACCTGACCCCGGCAGCGACCACGCTTGCCAGCAAAAGAAGTATGGCCATCACCGTCGATGTCACGAATACCGGCTCGCGCGCGGGCGACGAGGTGGCCCAGCTCTACATCCGCCGCCCGATCGCCAGCCGCTCGCGCCCCATTCGCGAGTTGAAGGATTTCCGAAAAATCCACCTCAAACCCGGCGAAACCCAAACCGTCCGTTTCGAGCTATCGGCACAAAGCCTCGCCTTCCACGACGATCAGGGCCAACTCATCTTCGAACCCGGCCCCGTCGAAATCTTCGCTGGCACCGACTCCACCGCGACCCTGACCAAAACCATCGCCCTAGAATAACCAAGTAAAAAAAGACGGGAGTTTGAGGGGTCACCCCTCAAGCGGGTCTAAGGGCGGCAGCCCTTATCGCGAAGCGCTTCTCCCGCCAGCCTCACGCCTTCTTCCGTTGCGGCGGCAAATCGGTGCAGACCCCTTCGGCAACCTCAGCGGCCATCCCGACGGACTCGCCCAACGTCGGATGCGGATGGATCGTGCGGCCGATGTCGACGGCATCCGCACCCATCTCGACCGCGAGGCAAACCTCCCCGATCAAATCACCCGCGTGCGTGCCCACGATTCCGCCGCCGATGATGCGGTGGGTGTCCTTGTCAAACAGCAGCTTGGTGAAGCCCTCATCCCGCCCATTGGCAATCGCCCGCCCCGACGCCGCCCAGGGGAACATCCCCTTCGTGAAAGCAATGCCCTTCGCCTTGCACTCGTCTTCGGTCAGCCCAGCCCAGGCAATCTCGGGATCGGTGTAGGCGACCGACGGAATCTGCCGCGGTTCAAAGAAGCTCTTCTTGCTAGCCGCGACTTCTGCCGCGACATGCCCCTCATGTACCGCCTTGTGCGCCAGCATCGGCTGTCCGACGATATCGCCGATAGCCAGAATATGCGGAACGTTTGTACGCATCTGTCGGTCGACCGCGATAAACCCGCGCGCGTCAACCGCAATGCCAGCCTTATCGGCATCCAGTTTGGGCCCGTTCGGCGTCCGCCCGACAGCCACCAGCACCAAGTCGTAACGCTTGGCCTCTTTAGGTGCAGCCTCACCTTCGAACGTCACATGAATGCCGTCCGCTTTCGCCGTCGCACCCGTGCATTTCGTCTTGAGCATGATCTGATCGAAGCGCGGCGCGTTCTTCTTTTCCCAGACGCGCACGAGATCCCGGTCCGCTCCGGCCATCAACCCGTCGAGCAGCTCCACCACATCGACCCGGGCGCCCAGCGTCGAGTAAACCGTCGCCATCTCCATCCCGATAATCCCGCCGCCGATCACCAGCATCGACTTAGGGATAAAGGGCAAAGCGAGGGCACCCGTCGACGTCACAATCCGCTCGTCGTCCGGCATGAACGGCAACCGCACCGCCTCCGAACCAGCCGCAATGATCGCGTTGGCAAACCCGACGACCTGCTTTTCGCCGCCCTCCACCTCGACTTCAAGATGATTGGCATCGGCAAACTTTGCCACCCCGCGAATGACCTGAACCTTTCGCGCCCGCGCCATCCCGGCCAGCCCGCCAGTCAACTTCGCGACAACCTGCTCTTTGTGCGTCCGCAGTTTTGCAAGATCGATCACGGGCGCCGAAAACGAAATGCCATGCGCTGCCATCGTCGCCACTTCGTCCATCACCGCCGCTGTATGCAGCAGCGCCTTAGACGGGATACACCCGACGTTCAGGCACACCCCGCCCAGCGTCGCAAACCGCTCGATCAGCACGACGCTCTTGCCAAGGTCCGCCGCCCGGAACGCTGCCGAATATCCACCCGGCCCCGCGCCGATCACGACCACATCGCACGTCACATCGACAGCGCCGTGATACGCAGGCCCCGCCACCGGCGCAGGCAAGGTCGCAGCAGGTAACCCTGCTGGCGTCGCCACATCCTGCTTGGCAGTTCCTGCTCCCGCTGCATCGATTGTCGCGATTAGATCGCCCTTCGAGACCTTATCGCCCACTTTGACTTTCATCTCGACGATCGCGCCTGCGAGCGGCGACGGCACCTCAAGGCTCGCCTTGTCCGACTCAAGCGTGATGAGCGGATCTTCCGGCTTGACGTTCGACCCCGGTGCAACATGCACCTCAATGATCTGCACGTTCTTGAAGTCACCGATATCTGGAACGCGAATTTCAGTGTTGGCCATGTCGATGTCCTATTTGCAGCAAGGGTGCAGGGGCGAGCCCCTGCCGGGGGGCGTGGGGGCGCGCAGCCCCGATTTTCAAATCACAGCACCAGCTGCCGTACATCTTCGAGCATGTCCGCCAAATGCCGCGTGAACCGTGCCGCCAGCGCCCCATCGACCACCCGGTGATCATAAGACACGCACAGCGGCAACATCATCCGCGGCTTGAATTCAGTGCCGTTCCAAACCGGCTTCATCGTCGAACGAACGACGCCCAAAATCGCCACTTCCGGCGCGCTGACGATTGGCGTGAAGTTTGTCCCGCCGATGCCGCCAAGGCTCGAAATCGAGAACGTCCCGCCGGAAATATCCGCTGGCGCAATTTTGCCCTCGCGCATCCGCTTCGACACGGCGGCCAATTCCTGGCTCAGTTCGATGACGCCCTTGCGCTCGACATCCTTGATGACAGGCACAACCAGTCCATCGGGCGTATCGACCGCGACGCCGATATTGTAATATTTCTTGAAGATCAAGCTGCCCTTATCCGGCGACAGCGAGCTGTTGAACTCAGGGTATGCCCGCAAAGCAGACACGCTGGCTTTCAGCAGAAACGACAACAGCGTGACCCGATAGCCCTTCTCCTTCGCCGCTGAATCAAGCGTCTTGCGATAGGCTTCAACGTCCGTAATATCCGCCTCATCCGTATGCGTGACGTGGGGCACATTCAGCCACGAGCGATGCAGATGCGGCCCCGACAGCTTTTTCAGCCGCGACATCGCCTTGACTTCGATCGGTCCGAACTTGGCAAAGTCCTGCGCCGGAATTTCAGGGATGCCCATGCCGCCCGAAACGCCGGGAGCAGCCCCCGAACCCTTGAGCGATGCCTTCACATCAGCGACGGTCACCCGACCCTTATCGCCTGTACCCTTGATCACGGTCAGGTCCACATCGAGTTCACGCGCAAGCCGCCGCACGCTAGGGCTTGCATGCACGTTTCCAAAGTCAAGCACCATCGGCGGCGGCAACGTCCGGCGCGGCGCATCTCCGGAAACTCCCCCGACAACCGGCGCGGCAGGAGCAGCCGCCACCACTGGTCCAGGCGCCGGCTTAGCGGCTGTCACAGCCGCAGCAACCGAGCCGTTCGCCGCCCCCGCAGAAGCTTCGAACCGCAACACCGGCGAGCCTTGCGAAACCTTGTCCCCGACCTTGATCAAAACCTCAGCGACCGTCCCCGCCGCAGGCGACGGCACTTCAAGCGTCGCCTTGTCCGACTCGAGCGTCAGGATCGGGTCCTCTGCCTTGAGCACGTCCCCGGCTTTCACAAACACGTCGATCACCGGCACGTTTTTGAAATCGCCGATGTCAGGGATTTTCACGTCGAGGATGGCCATGGGGGTCTCGTCAGCAATGAGGGAAAACGTAAAACGATGAGCACTTACTTCCCCCTCTCCCCCCGGGGAGAGGGGCAGGATGAGGGGGCTTACACGTCGCTAAATTCGGGCCGGACTTGGCCGTTCGGTATCGAGGCCATACTTGGCAATCGCCTCGCTCACCGTCTTGGAGGGGATCTTGTTTTCATCCGCCAGCGCCTTCAAAGCCGCGACCGCCACGTAATGCCGGTCGACCTCGAAGAATGTGCGCAGCTTCGCCCGATAGTCCGACCGCCCAAACCCATCGGTGCCCAACACCCGATAGGTACCCGGCACAAACGCGCGGATCTGATCGGCAAACAACTTCATATAATCGGTCGAGGCAATGACGGGATGATCGCCACGCGCGGCAAGGCTCGTGGTGACATACGGCAACCGTGTCTGCTCTTCGGGATGCAACATATTCCACCGCTCGACGTCGAGAGCATCGCGGCGCAACTCCGTAAAGCTCGTCACGCTCCAGATGTCGGCCGAGACCCCAAAGTCCTTCTCCAGCAGATCGGCCCCGGCAATCACCTCGCGCAAGATGGCACCCGACCCCATCAGCTGAACCTTGCGCCCGGCTTTTGCGTTGCTCTCGCGCAGCAGGTACATCCCCTTGATGATCCCGGCTTCCGCCCCCTCAGGCATTGGCGGATGCGGATAATTTTCATTCAGCGTGGTGATGTAATAGAACACGTCCTCCTGCTCGCCATACATCCGGCGCAAGCCATCCTGCACAATGACGGCGAGTTCGTAACCGTAGGTGGGATCGTAGGAAACGCAGTTCGGGATCGTCGACGACAGGATGTGGCTATGGCCGTCTTCGTGCTGCAAGCCCTCCCCGTTGAGTGTCGTCCGCCCCGACGTACCGCCCACGATAAACCCGCGCGCGCGCATGTCTCCCGCCGCCCACGCAAGGTCGCCCGTCCGCTGGAAGCCAAACATCGAATAGTAGATGTAGAACGGAATCATAGGCTGGTTCGACGCCGAGTAAGACGTGGCCGCAGCAATCCAAGACGACATGGCACCGGCTTCGTTGATGCCCTCTTCAAGCACCTGCCCGTTCTTGCTCTCCTTATAAAACATCAGCTGATCGGCATCTTGAGGATTGTAGAGCTGCCCGACCTGGCTGAAAATTCCGAACTGCCGGAACATGCCCTCCATACCGAACGTACGGCTTTCGTCCGGCACGATGGGAACGACTCGCTGCCCCAAACTCTTGTCGCGCATCAGCTTGGTCAGCATCTGCACGAACGCCATCGTCGTCGAAACCTCGCGCCCCTCAGACCCCTTGAGCTGAGCATCGAAAGCCGATAACGGTGGAATCTCAAGCGTGACGGTCGACTTCTGCAAACGCTTCGGCAGCGGTCCATGCAGCGTCTTACGGCGCTCGCGGATGTAGGTGAGTTCGACCGATCCTTCGGGGAAAGTGATGAACGGCAGCTTGGTGAGGTCCTCGTCCTTGATCGGCACTTGGAACCGGTCGCGGAACTGCCGGAGCGGCCCCTCGCCCATTTTCTTGGCTTGGTGGGCAATCATCATGCCCTCCCCGGCCTCGCCCATGCCATATCCCTTGACGGTCTTCGCCAGGATCACCGTCGGCTGGCCGGTGTGTTCCACCGCTGCCTTATAGGCGGCAAAAACCTTACGCGGATCGTGCCCCCCGCGTGTCAACTTCCAGATCTTCTCATCAGACCAGTCCGCGACCATCGCCGCCGTCTCGGGATACCGTCCAAAGAAATTCTCGCGGATGAACGTGCCATCGCGCGATTTGAACGTTTGATATTCGCCGTCGACGCACTCTTCCATCAGCTGGCGCAACTTACCCGAAACGTCCGCCGCCAGTAGTTCGTCCCAGCCTGTGCCCCACACAACCTTGATGACATTCCAGCCCGAACCGCGGAAATCGCCTTCCAACTCTTGAATGATCTTGCCGTTGCCGCGCACCGGCCCATCGAGACGCTGCAGGTTGCAGTTGATGACGAACACAAGGTTGTCGAGCTTTTCACGCCCCGCCATCCCGATGGCCCCAAGGCTTTCAGGTTCGTCCATTTCCCCGTCGCCCATGAACGCCCACACATGGCGGCGCGAGGTATTGGTAATGCCGCGCCCTTCCAGATACCGTAGGAACCGGGCCTGATAGATCGCCATCAGCGGCCCGAGCCCCATCGACACTGTCGGGAATTGCCAGAAGTCCGGCATCAGCCAGGGGTGGGGATAGGACGGCAGCCCCTTTCCGCCGACCTCTTGCCGAAACGCCAGCAGTTGCTCTTCGCTTAGGCGGCCTTCGATAAACGCGCGCGCATAGATGCCGGGCGACGAGTGCCCCTGCACATAGATGAGATCGCCGCCATGATCGCCGTCTGCGCCATGCCAGAAGTGCATGAACCCGGTGTCGTACAACGTCGCCGCCGACTGGAAGCTCGCGATGTGGCCGCCAAGCTCCGAACTTTCCTTGTTGGCCCGCAGCACGATCGCCATCGCATTCCAGCGGATCGCAACCCGGATGCGCGATTCGATTTCGCGGTCGCCGGGATGCACCGGCTCTTCGTCGGGCGGGATAGTGTTGATGTAGGCCGAATTCGCCGAAAACGGCAGCTTCGATCCGCTCCGGCGCGCAATGTCGACAACGTTGGCCAGCAGCGTGTCCGCCCGCTTTGGTCCGTCAACCGCGATCACCGATGAGATCGCCTCAGCCCATTCCTTTTCTTCGATCGCGTAGTGGTCGTCGGCTTCATCTGTCATCGCGCGACATCCTGCTGGTTCGTTGATGCAAGCCTAGGTAGCGGATTTAACCACCAGCTTTCGTCATGCATTTAATATCGTGCGACAATTGCCACACAAGCAAACGTTGGTCTAGCCGGAACGGGTGGTTAAGCCGCTGGCGATCAAAAGAAAATATAAAACCAAAACAACGGCATAGGTCAGATGACTGAACGCACGCGATCGGCCCGCGACACTCGCCCCACGAGCAGCCGTCCCATCCGCATTTGCGATCGCACCCAGCCAGCCTTTCGCCTGAGCGGAGAAACAGCAAATCCAACGCTCACATCCATTTTCCCAATTCCGGGCACTGACCAGTGCTATAAAGTAGACGATGGGTCCGCCGCGCACGCACTGGGCCGCAGGTCCATCCCCTCGATCCTCACGCTGCGGACCGGGCGGTGAAAGCACTTTGGTGCATGCCCCCCAACCCATCCGCGCGCGTCCGCGACGCGCTCTGATGCCGATCCAATGCGCGCGCGGCTTTTTCGGGAACGCAAGCGTGACCACTCAAAGGAGACCATTATGAATATCGTATCCACGATGATGCAGTTCATCACCCCCATGATCGCCAGCCGGATTGCCTCAGCCCTCGGCATCCCTAATACCATGGTCACCGCTGCCCTCACCGCAGCCCTTCCAGCGATCCTGGCAGGCCTCGCCGGAAAGGCCGCAACGCCGTCCGGCGCATCGGCCTTGTCCAACGCCCTTCAAAGCCAGGATCCCAACATCCTTGGCAGCTTCGCCACGATGCTTGGCGGCTCGCAGCAGGCAGCCCTCGTCAACAACGGAACCTCCGCCCTCACCGGCCTTCTCGGCAGCGCTTCGACCAACGCCTTGACCGGCGCGCTCGCCAAGTTCACCGGTGCCAGCGCCCAACAGAGCGGAAGCCTCATCGGCATGCTCGCCCCCGTCGTCCTCGGACAGCTCGCCCAGACCCAAAAGTCGAGCGGCCTTGATGCCGGCGGCCTCGCCAAACTGCTCGACGGTCAGAAGTCCAACATCGCGGCCGCGATGCCGTCAGGCTTCTCCGACCTTCTCGGTGGTTCGGGCTTGCTGGATAGCGTCGCTGGAAACCTCAAGGCTGCGGCCCCCAAGGTCGAAGCCCCCCGCAAGCCGGCTGCCGCTGGTTTTAACTGGATGCCTTGGGCCATCGGCGCAGTCGCGTTGCTGGGCGCAGTCTACCTGTTTGGCAGCAAACCAGCCCCGACCCCGGTCGTTGCGCAAAAGACCGCGATCCCCGCCCCTGCAATCGCAGGCGCAAACCTTGCCATGGACGAAGCCAAGAAAATCTTTGGCGGTCTGACCTCCTCGCTCGGCACAATCAAAGACGCCAGCTCCGCCCAGGCAGCCCTTCCACAGTTGACGGCCAGTTCGCTGGCACTCGACGGTCTGACCAAAATGGCAGGCAGCCTTGCCCCGGACGCTAAAACCCAACTTCGCCTGTTGGTGGCAGCAACCATGCCTCAGCTATCGCCGCTCGTTGAAACCGCCCTCAAAATTCCCGGTGCCGAAGCGATCCTCAAACCGGTGATGGACGCCATTTTGGCCAAAATGACCGGCCTCTCCAAAATCTGACGCAATAGAAAGCGGGATGACCGCCTTATCAAGGTTGTCATCCCGGGCGCCCCGCAGCGTCCTCACTGTGCGGGGCAGACCCGGGACCCAGAAGCCAAACACTCAGCTCTCAATCAAAATCCACCTTGCTCTGCCGCATCTTCTTGACGCCGCCGCGCTTGACTTTGGTCTCGACCCGTTTCAACCGTGCCGAGTACGAGGGCTTCGTCGCGATCCGCTTGATCGGCGCAATGGCCGCCTCTCGGATCATCTCAAACAACCGTTCGCGCGCATCCGCCCGGTTGCGCTCCTGCGTCCGGAACCGGTTCGCTTGGATGACGATGACGCCCTCATCCGTGAGCCGTCGCCCCGCCAGTTTGGCCAGCCGCTCCTTGACCGCCGATGCGAGCGAGGGCGAATTCCACAGCTGAAACCGCAGTTCCACCGCTGTCGAAACCTTGTTGACATTCTGCCCGCCCGGCCCCGACGCCCGCACGAACCGCTCTTCCAATTCACCGTCGTCGAGTGAAATCCGATCGGATACGACGATCATGCTCAGCCCTTTCCGATTTGGCCCAGCCCGCCAATCCCGAGCGCCACATCCCAATAATCGCCGCGAAAATAAAGCAAAGGATTGGTTTTTGCACAAAACCGCCCATCCTCGACCTTACCGATAAAGATGGAATGCGTTGTGAACGTGTGCTGTTCGGCAAGCGTACAGTCCAGGCTCGCCAGTGCATCGTCCAGAATGGGGCTCCCGGTTGCAAGCTGCCGCCAGATGAGTCCGGAAAAACGGTCCTCCCCCTTGAGCCCGCCTTTGCCAGAAAACGTCTCCGCCACGCCCTGTTGCTCAGCCGACAACAGATTGACGCTGAAGGCCCCGGCCTTGACGATCACATCGTGCGCTCCCGCTGCCCGGTTCACGCAAACCAACAGCATCGGCGGCGCGTCCGACAGCGATGCCACGGCGGTCGCCGTCAGCCCCGCCCGCGCGCCCACCGGTCCACACGCGATCACAGCGACCGCGCCAGCTTGATGGCGCATAATCGCCCGATAGTGCGTCGCGTCCATCCTGAAACCGTCCTGCAAATGATTAAATGCTCTCAAAGAATACGATGCGATTCCCAAATGGGTCTCCCACGCGCATCTCCCGATCCCCCCATGGCATGCGCTCGACCCCTGGCCGACAGTAACGGTATCCTTTCGCGATCAGTTCAGCGTGGTAGGCGTCAATCCCATCGACCGCAACCCGCACCGCGCACCCCGGCGACGCATCGCCATGATGCTCGCTCAGGTGCAGGTGGCATCCATCGCGGGTAATGCCCAGATACAGCGGCGCATCTGGCTCAAAGCGATGGTGGAATTCAATCTCAAAGCCGAGAAACCCAAAATAGAATTCCTCGGCCTTCGCCACGTCGAATATCCGTATGATCGGGGTACATTGCCCCAAGCTCATGCCACTGTTCCTTTTCGCCAGCCCCTCAACCCACGCAGATCCTTGATAATCTCGCGCGCGGCGTTGTGCCCCGGCACGCCTGTGACCCCGCCACCGGGATGGGCCCCCGACCCGCACAGATAGAGCCCCGGCAACGGCATCCGGTAGTCACCATAACCCAGCACCGGCCGCGCCGAAAACAATTGATCGAGCCCGAGTTGCCCATGAAAGATGTCCCCGTCGATCAACCCGAACCGCCGCTCAAGGTCCATCGGCGACAACACCTGCATCCCCAGAATTGACCGTTTGAAGTTCGGTGCATGACGCGTAACGGTATTGATCACGAGCTGCGCAAACTCAGCCTTCGCATCGTCCCAGGCCCGCCCGTCCGGTAGTTGCGGCGCGACATGTTGCACGAACAAGCTCGCGACATGCAGCCCTGCCGGTGCCAACCCAGGATCAATCGTCGACGGGATCAACATCTCAACGACTGGCTCGCGCGCCCACCCCTCGCGACGCGCGTCCATGAACGCCCGGTCCATATAATCGAGCGTCGGCCCGATCACGATCCCAGCACCCAGATGCTCGCCCCGCCCAGGCCTGCACGTAAACTCCGGCAGTTCCGAAAGCGCCACATTCATCCGGAATGTCCCCGAACCGGTTTTGATCCGCTTGAATCGGGACGCAACAGCCTCATCGACCGAGCCTTCGGGCATCATCGCCGAAAACAACAACTTGGGTCCCACATTCGCCGCAACCACGCGGGACCGCACGATGTCCCCATTGGCAAGAACGACCCCACACGCCCGCCCGTCCTCGACCATCACCTGCGCGACCGCGCATCCCGTCGCAATCACGACGCCCCGCGCTTTGGCACAATCGGCCATCGCCTGAGTAATGGCCCCCATCCCGCCCAGCGCATGACCCCACACGCCAGATTTGCCGTTCACCTCGCCAAAGCAGTGATGCAACAGCACATAGGCAGTTCCCGGCGTGTATGGACTGGCATATGCGCCAACGATCCCATCGAACGCGAACGCCCCGCGCACCACATCGTCCTCAAACCAATGAGACAGGAAATCGGCAGCACTTTTCGTAAACAGATCAAGCAGCAACCGCTGGTCTTCAATATCAAGCCCGAAAACCCGCCGCGCCGCAGCCCCGCCTTTGATCAATTCAAGCCACCCCCCGCCCGCGTTCGGCGGCGTTTTCAAGACCAGATCGCGCAGCACGCACGCGGCCCGTTCCAACGCATCGTCAAAGGCTGGCAAACGCGCGGCATCTCCGGAGTTAAATGCGGCAATCGCTGCCTGCCGTTCGGACTGTCCATATGGCATCAGCAGGCCGCGCGCCGCATCGACCGGCCAGAAGTTCGCGGCCGGCCGTTCGACGATGCGCAAGCCATGCTGCGCCAGATCGAGATCGCGAATAACCTTTGGATTGAGCAAACTCACCGTGTAGGCAGCAACCGAATTGCGAAACCCGGGATGAAACTCCTCCGTCATCGCTGCACCACCGGCAACGGCGTTCTTTTCGAGGACCGTCACCTTTAATCCAGCCGCTGCGAGATAAGCCGCGCACGTCAAACCGTTGTGCCCACCCCCAATTATTGTGACATCCGCGTGACTATTTTGCCGACCGTTGTTTTTCATATGCGTGACCAATTTCGCCTCAAATCAAACCACTACGCAAACAATTGCACACGCAGTCTTCAATTCGCAGATGCGAAGCGCCTGTCTGTTCCAAAACAGAACGGCTGTTACTGTATTTAAGTCGACGTCCGGAAGGATTGTCGCGCGGGGGTAACGGTTTTTTAGGACGCTGACCAATACCTTGCACCAGCGGAGATGCAGCAATTGGCAGCCGACGACAATGACGGGAAGCACTCGATGAACATTTTTCCGCTACAGTTCGCCAACGTCCGCTCGAACGCTGGATCGGCGTCGTTGGCATCAGGACGTTCGCCGATTCTATCCAGCGCCGCCGTCGTTGGCATCGCAATCGTGTCCTTACTTCCCGCACTTTTCTGGACGGCGCTCATTTGGGCGGGCAGCCAGTTCTTCGGCTGGAACATCAGCGCGGCCACGCTCGCAACGCTGGCGTCTGCCATCGCAGTTTTCCTCGGCCTCGTCTGCAGTGCCATCATCGCCGCAGACTGACCAGACGCTCCCCGGACAACACACGTCATAATCGCGATAATCGCGCGGCTTTGCCGTTGAGGGCCGTTTGCACCTCAGGGAGCAGGCATCGGCTGCCGCCCAGTCGTCGTCGTGCAAAGGCAACGGCAATCCAGATGAGCGCGAACGCGCATGTCCTGCGCCGGCCCAACGATCCAACTATAATGGGCGCAAAGCGTGGAATGCCCAGTGCTCCCCCTTGCCAGCGCCGCCGATCCGTCCCAAAACGAAGTGAGGTTGCAGAGACCCAGCGCTACCGGAAAAGACGGTCGGGTCGTTTGCGGGGAAAGCGAATGGCTTCCAACAGAATGAGATCAGTCCACAAAAACAAGTGCCTGGAATGCGCAATTCATATTTCATGTGACAGTGCGGCGCAATCGGGGACTCTGGACTGGAAAGGTAAACCATGACCAATGCCCGGATGGCCGCAGAAACTCTGCATGATAATGCACCCCACGTTCTACTCGTCGACGACGATCAGAAAATTCGCGATCTTCTGTCGCGCTATTTGACCGAAAACGGCTTTCGCGTCACTCCGGCCCCAGACGCTGCCAGCGCGCGAGCGGCCCTGCGCGGCCTATCCTTCGATATTATTCTGCTCGACGTGATGATGCCCGGCGAAAACGGATTGGACCTCGCCCGCGACCTTAAAAAAACCCGCCCCATCCCGATTTGCATGTTAACCGCGCGCTGCGAATCCGATCACCGCATTGCAGGCCTGGAAGCCGGCGTCGACGACTACATGCAAAAGCCGTTTGAGCCGCGCGAACTGCTATTGCGGCTTCGCAATATCCTGCGCCGCGCCGACCCGTCCTCGACCGGCAGCCGCGAAGAAATCCGCATGGGCACATTCACATTCCATGTCGGACGCGGCGAACTCAAACGCGACGATGTTTCGGTGAAGCTGACCGAGCGCGAACGCGAAATGTTGCGCCAGTTTGCCCAGCGCCGCGGCCTGCCAATCCAGCGCCATGAACTCGCCAGCGAAGGCGAAACGGGCAGCGAACGTGCCGTCGACGTCCAGATCAACCGCCTGCGCCGCAAGATTGAAAGCGACCCCGCCAATCCAGTGTATTTGCAGACCGTGCGAGGAAAAGGCTACATCCTCTACACCGACTGACTTAAAATCTGCGGATAAGGCCCTGTGGACGCAAACAGCCCGAGGCAGCAAAATGTGCCCAACAGCGCCACAACTCTGCGCCGCCACAAGCCACAATAAGACTTAGCAGTGGGACTTTGCAGTAGGAACACTGTCGGATGGTTGCAGCCCCTGAAATAGTGACCGCAGTAGTACGCACGCCGCTGTTTAATCGCGCGCGTCTCGCGGAACGCGGCCGCGTCGTGCTGGAAGCAGCCCTTTATGCGGCCGCCGAAATCATGCCGAAGGGCCTTTATGCCCGCGCACTGATCATCATTATCGCCCCCATCGTGATGCTCGAAGGCGTCATCGCGTTCGTCTTCATGGAGCGCCACTGGCAGGCCGTAAATCAACGCCTCGCTGAATCGACGGCGCGTGACATTGCGGCCCTCATCGAAGTCTACGACCACGAGAAGCAGCAAAGCGACCACACCCGCCTGATCCAGTTGGCCCGCCAGCGCCTCAATCTCTCAATGCAGATCCTCCCCAAGGGCGACCTGCCGTTACCGATGCCGAAGCCATTCTTTGGTCTGCTCGACAAAACATTGTCCAACCAAATCAGAATCCAGGTCGACCGCCCGTTCTGGATCGACACCATCGGCCAATCGGCCCACGTTGAAATCCGCGTTCAACTTCCCGAAGCCATTCTCCGCTTCGTCGCCACCCGCAACCAGACCTACGCCTCCAACACCCACATCTTCCTGCTGTGGATGGTCGGCTCCTCGGTCATCTTGCTGACGGTGGCGATCCTGTTCCTGCGTAACCAGATCCGCCCTATTCTTCGCCTCGCAGAAGCTGCCGACGAATTCGGCAAAGGCCGCCCCATCCCCGAAGACTTCCGCCCCCGTGGTGCGCGCGAAGTCCGACAAGCGGCCCAAGCCTTCCTGGAAATGGGCGACCGCATCAAAACCCACGTCGAGCAGCGCACCACCATGCTCGCGGGCGTCAGCCACGATCTGCGCACCGTACTCACCCGCTTCAAGCTGGAACTCGCTTTCATGGGCGATACCCCGGAAGCCCGCTCGCTCTCGGCTGGCGTCAACGAAATGCAGCATATGCTTGAAGACTACCTGGCCTTTGCACGCGGCGACGGCGGCGAGGAATCCAAACCCACCAACGTTCGTGAACTGCTGGAAGAAATCCACGAAGAAACTCAATATCTGGGAACCCCCGTCGAACTCAAACTGCGCAAGCGCCGCACTGATCTGATACTCCCTTTGAAGCGAAATGCCTTCAAGCGCGCCGTGACAAACCTCGTCTCGAACGCTGCCCGTTTTGGCGATCAGGTCGTCATCAGAGGCGCCACCGAAGGCCAGTGGCTCCGCATCGAAGTCGACGACAACGGTCCGGGTATTTCCGCCGAAGAGCGCGATAACGTGTTCCGCCCCTTCTACCGCATCGACCATTCCCGCAACCAGGACAGCGGCCACTCCGGCCTCGGCCTCGCCATCGCCCGCGACATCGCCAAAAGCCACGGCGGCGACATCACGCTCGGCAAATCCTCCATCGGCGGCCTCCGTGCCATCATCCGCGTGCCGCTATAGCCCACCCGTTGTCATCCTCGGGCTCGTCCCGAGGACCCATTCATCCCCAACAGCTAACCATTATCATTTAATCACCACTCTCCGGGAACTCTATGACGTCTGACACCCCTCCCACCCGCCGCGAACGCGGCGAAGCAGCCCTCACCCGCATCCATGGCGAGGTCGGCCTCGGCTACGTGGCAACCTTGCGCGAAACCTTCCCAGACTTCGCGGACATGCTGACCGACTTCCCCTACGGCGACATCTACGCCCGCGATGGTCTCGACCCAAAATCCCGCCAGATCGCCACCATTGCCGCCCTGACCATCTTGGGCGACAGCCGCCATGAACTCGAAATCCACATCGGCAGCGCGCTTCGCATCGGCCTCACCCGCCAGGAGATCATCGAAGTCATCATGCAAATGGCCGTCTACGGCGGCTTCCCCCGCGCCCTCACCGCCCTCTCTGCCGCCAAATCCGCCTTCGCGACCGCAGACAACCAAACTGTCATCCCGGCCAAGTGAGGCGCAGCCGAACGCCGAGCCGGGACTTAAGCCGCATGAGCGCCGCAGGCCCCTTTCCCCACTACCTACTCACACGACTAACCCCACCACCGTCTCCAGCGTATCCGCCTCCTCCGCCGGCTTGTCCCAGCGAATGCGGTGCACGCGCGGAAACCGCATCGCCACCCCCGACTTATGCCGCGCCGACCGGTGCACCGCATCGAACGCGATCTCCAAAACGACGCCCGCCGACACTCTCAACACCGGCCCGAACCGCTCAACCACATGCCCGCGAATCCATTTGTCGAGCTCCTTCAACTCCGCATCGGTAAACCCCGAATACGCCTTGCCCACCGGCACCAACTCCCGCACGCCATCCTCGCGCGTCCGCCAGACCCCAAACGTGTAGTCTGAATAAAACGACGACCGCTTCCCCGACCCGCGCTGCGCATACATCAGCACGCAATCAATCGTCAGCGCCGCCCGTTTCCATTTGTACCATTGCCCTTTGACCCGACCCGCCAGATAGGCGCTGTCCCGCCGCTTGAGCATCAACCCTTCGATGGCCTCCAAGCGGGCGCCCGACCACAGCGCCGTCAAGTCGTCAATGCCCGCAAACGGGATCAGCGCGCTCACATCACTCAGTCCCGGCTGATGCAGCCCGTGCCATGCCTCTAGCCGCGCGCGCCGCTCATCGAACGGCAGCGCCCGAACGTCTTCGGACCCGTCAAACAGCACGTCGTAAAGCCTTACGAACGCTGGATAATCCTGCAGCATTTTCGCCGTGACGCTTTTGCGATTGAGCCGCTGTTGCAGATCGTTGAACGGCGCGATTGCCCCCTCGCGCACCACCAGCAACTCCCCGTCCAGCACGCCCGGATGGCCCATGAACGCCGAACACACCTCGGGAAACGCCGCCGAAATATCGTCACCGGCGCGCGAGAACAGCCGCGCGTCGTCAATCCCCGCCGACACCTGAACCCGAATGCCATCCCATTTCCATTCCGCCACCAGATCGCCAGGAACTAACCCCGCCCACTCCGTCTCTTCGATCGGATGGGCCAACATGACCGGACGGAACATCGCATTCTTCCCCGGATCGGGCCGATCCGCCCGCCCTTCGAGCCACGCGAACAGGTTCGTGAACGGAGCCTCGACGCCG
>Ga0247833_1002015_pt1 | contig 30992 bp, 30 predicted proteins | sample LaCruzMarch2015__7_FD_187117 | JGI IMG/M metagenome (GOLD analysis project Ga0247833, IMG submission 187117) | Freshwater microbial communities from meromictic Lake La Cruz, Castile-La Mancha, Spain - LaCruzMarch2015_8m | ecosystem: Environmental > Aquatic > Freshwater > Lake | place: Spain... | reverse complement strand
GGCGTGACCTTACCCGTATGTGAATGAGGCTTATTGAAATTCGATGCCGCATCGACGCCGCAGATGATTGCAGCAGCAATGACTGTAACGATGATGCTGAAACGAGTGGTGTACCGACGGCTTACCATGATTGATTTGATTCAATGACAAATACGAGGTTGTTGCGTTCCTCCTGCGGATATAGTACTGCGCAGCAACCAATCAATGCTGCGCAACCTATTATCTTGAGGGGATGTGTATGACGTGTGCGAAGCTTTTCCTTCCCCATCTCGCGCGACATCAACCGCTTCAACAACGGAAGCGCTTGAGTCTCATTCATCCAATCTATGAAACTATTCATCCCTGTGACCTCCATGGCAATGGTGGTTGTCTGTACTGCCTCTACGACTCGTGGATTCAGTGTGGCTAGATGTGGCGTCCGCCTTCGACGGCGATGGTCGTCGTCGTCGTCGCGTCCAACAAGAGCTCTCAATCACTATTCACACTCACGACGCTGGACCAGCGTCTCGACGACATCATCCACATTTATACGCCAAATGATGGCATCTTCATCGACCTCATCCTCCGCATGCTTCGTAGCACCAGATGGGGCCACCGCGGATATTGTATCATCCACGGCGAAATTGTCAACATCTTCGACACATCATACTATGGAGAACAATAACAACAATGATGATGATGATAATGACGAATCAGCGAAAATACAACAAATAGCATATGAATCATTATCCATCACTGGTTCACTCCCATCACCATCCAACTTTGCAGGCATAACCTACCTTGACACCTCCATCCTCGATAACAACATCAACAGAACCACAACAAAGTCTCATCGTGTCGTATTCGTACTTGGCGGACCAGGTGCTGGTAAAGGAACACAAAGTGAACGCATAGTTGAAAGATACAAATGTGTGCATTTATCAGTGGGCGAATTATTACGTCAGGGTGCTCAAGATGATACCTATGAATATGCCAATTTGATACGTGAAACATTAATTGCGGGGAATATTGTACCCGTGGAATTATCATTAGGATTGCTCCGTATTGCCATGGACAAGGCCGTTGCATCAACATCATGTACTACTACCAATGATAAAGAAGAAGAATATGATGTCGGCACGAAGTATTATGGATCAAGGATATTCCTAATTGATGGATTTCCACGAAATTATGACAATGTTAATGGTTGGGTATCATGTATGACGAAACAAGCATCTGTTCTTGGTGCACTCGTATACGATTGTCCCATGGAGGAATTAGAACGTCGGATACTCTCAAGAGCTGAAACAAGTGGTCGGAGTGATGACAATTTAATTAGTGCTAGAAAGAGATTTGATACATTCCGGAGAGAGACCAAGCCAGTGGTACTAGCATTAGAACATGTGCAGAAGTTGCAGGCCGATGAAAATGGCAATGGCAGCAGTCAGCTAAATGTAGTAAATATAGATGCATCAGGCAGTGTCGATGATGTGTGGGAGGCCACACGCACCGCCATGGATGACTACGTTAAGAATGATATTTTGACGGCAAATTCTAATCTGCTACGTGCAATCGATGAGGGTGATGTTGCAATGATTAAGCAATTATCTAACGAAGATGAATTGTTAGAGAGTGTAGATCCGTTATTCAAAGAAACGACGAACAAGACAGCCACATCGATATCCAATGGACGGATAGATATAGTTGATGGGATCAAATCAATAGTTTCATATGATAGGATTTTGGGCGGGGGGATGAAGGTACGTGAAACAAGGATTTGGGAACATGGATCAAGTGGATGGAAGTGCATTGGAGTTACACGAGTGTAGTTGTAAATGTAATCATGATGACAAATTGTATATATGTCCAAGTCTATCCTCTAAAGGGTTACAACTCTTCCTCAGAAATCAACTTCATTGGGTCCTCTCCAAGCTTAACAGTCGCTCCCCTTCCTTCATCACTCCACCATCCACGACCACTAGCTAACATCCCAGTCATTGGAAAACTTGCAATTTCAGTTGTGTAATTCTGTAATGCTTCAATCTGTAAAAGCTCTAATGGATTTGACAACAACGCAGCCCACGATCTCTCTACAAAATGTCCCTCTTCAATATTATCACCTCTTGTCAATGATATCTCTAACTTCATCCACATATTCATATCTTGTTTATATATATTTTCAACTGAAGCCGCAAATCTTCCTCCATAGCACACAGGTACAAACTTTTGAGAAAGAGTTACATTGATTGCTAGCCAGTATGCACCAAGATTGGTATGAGATGATTTAAAAGGAACATTATCGTTCGGAGAGTAGCCTGAATCGTAGTTACCAATTTCAAATTGCGAGAGCATGGTTATATTATGGTAAGCTGATGCGTGCTTTGGAGGAGAACCAAAGCATCCATATCCGTTGGATGAAGATGCAAGTCTCACCATAGATTCTAAACTACGTAGTTCCTCTAGTTGTTGACCATTATTGTTCCATATGTTATCCTTGAGGAAAACAACAATTGATTCTTGCAGTTTTGCAACAGAGGAGTCTACTCCTACCTCTTGTGGTAAAATTTCTGTAATAAAGTACGCATAGGTATGACCTTCTCGACCAACATTTGATATAGTCTGCACTACAGCACCCTCTGGGGCTCCTAGTGGTTGTTTTCCACACTTGCTAATGATGTAAATCCTAGTTATGACAAAAAATGTTCCATTAACTATGTAATCTTGCATCCAGTGCAGTGGCCTATTGCAATGTGAAACTACAACGATAATCTTTTTCCTGACATCTGAATTCATGCCTGTGAATTGACTGGCTTTCCACAACCCAGGTAATTGAGAGATATTGTATGGTACGTGCTTGAGACGTGGTTGACGGAAGCGTTTTTGGATTTTATTATCTCCCACGACGACGACGGCATTGTTCGTGGATAGAACCGGGGCTACGAGCACAGCCGGTAGCAGTAGAAAGCGTTTCATGATTATGATTTTCTGAGCGCTACCTACATTCTCAAGTACGTAAAATCCGCATAGGATAGCGCAACAGAATCGAAGATGAAACGCTTACTGCTCCGAGCGGCTGTGCTCGTAGCCGCGGTACTATCTACCTATAATGTCGTCGTCGTCATGGGTGATAAGCCGCCTAAAATGACACGCAAGGAGAAGAAAGTCCAGGCCCGTGAACAGCAGGTAAAGTTCGCGAACATGAAGGCCGCTGGACAGGATCAAGTATCTAATACGAAGGAGGCCGCCGAGCTTCGGTCATATGAGCTCCGCAAAAAGAAGAAGAAGGGTCTACTCAAGCGTCGCGAGGCATCTATCGCACAAATTTTATTCCCGGGAGCATCCCCCGAGGAGTATGGTGATCATGAACCAGTCCCCGCATTCGTGGAGCTTGTTGAGTCGAAGAAGACTCAATTACCCTTTGAATATTACGACCTGCCCACCTGTCCGGAACCAGCCGAAAAAATCCAAAAACGTTTCCGTCAACGACGTAACCTTGGGAGTAGACTAATGGGGCATAAACTTCAGATGGCCCCATACAACTTCCCCGCGAAGGTGGATAAGGAGTGCACTCCCCTTTGTGTCGTCGAGGTGGGGGGGAAGAAACTCCGATGGCTACGTAAGCTCGTGGATCGTCAATATCGTGTCCATTTAAGTCTTGATCAGCTTCCAATCCTTATGCGATCGAAGGAGTTGAACTATGCTGTACGTGGCTATCCCGTGGGGTTTAAGGCTCCACCCTCATACACTGGACTGAAGGAGGATGAATTCTATCTGTACAATCATTTAAAGTTCACGATTACGTACCACGAGGACCCTAATGAATTTGAGGGGGTACGCATTACCGGATTCGATGTTCATCCTGTCTCGATTAGTCATACCGTCGATGAGGACAAGGATCAGGTCGAGCTTGAAACGAATCTTGAGGCAGCAAATAAGATTGACAGTTGGTCAACATGTGGGGAGGGAGAGAGTCCGATGAATGAACCAGAGACATATCTTCCCCTTCGTTCTGGCATGACTGGTGAATCGATGAGGATCTTATACTCGTACGAGGTAACTTGGAAGGAATTTGAGCTCCCCTGGTCCGACCGTTGGGATATTTACCTCGTTGGTAGTCCGGATGATGAAATACATTACTTTGCCATTGTCAATTCACTCATGATCGTCATTTTTCTGACCGGTGCGGTAGCGACGATTATGATCCGTACGCTGAAGAAGGATATTGCCGGATATAATGAGATGCAAACACTTGAGGAGGCACAGGAAGAAACGGGTTGGAAGCTTGTGCATGGCGACGTATTCCGCCCTCCACAGTCCTACCCCATGCTCCTGAGTGTAATGGTTGGGACTGGGGCACAGATTGGGAGTGCATTTTTCATTACTCTTTGTGCAAGTATGCTGAGAATGCTTAACCCTATCAAGAAGGGACAGGCTTTGACGGCCGTCATCGTCCTTTACGTGTTATGTGGTGGTGTAGGCGGATACGTTTCGAGTCGTCTTTACAAGTTCTGTGATGCCAAGAGTTGGAAGATTGCGACGATTGCGACAGCTATTGGCTTTCCTGGCCTTATCGTGGGCATGTTCCTGGTCTTGAACATCTTCCTCACCCTTGCTGGTGCCGCGACGGCGGTGTCCTTCCTAACCATCTTCTTCGTCTTCCTATTATGGGCTTGCGTGTCAACTCCCCTTGTCTTCGTTGGGAGTTACTTTGGCTACCGTGCCGAGAAGATATCTGTTCCTACCAAGACCAATCAAATTGCGAGGTTCATCCCCGATACGCCGTACTATGCCACTCCTCCAATGAGTATGTTTCTTGCTGGTTTACTGCCCTTTGGTACCGTGTGTATCGAGCTCTTCTTCATCATGAGCGCTTTGTGGCTCCATCAGCTTTATTATATCATGGGATTCTTGATGGCAGTACTCTTGATCCTCTCGGCTACGTGTTGCCAGGTTTCCATGGTCATGTGCTACCTTCAGCTTTGCGTTGAGGACCATCGCTGGTGGTGGAAGTCTTTCGGTAACTGCTCCTCAGCCGGTTTGTACCTCTTTGGTTACTCGCTTTGGTTTCTGTCTTCCAAGATGGAATTGGTCGGCGTACTACCCGTGGTGGTATATTTGACGTACATGTCGATGATCTGTATCGCATTCTCTTTGATGTGCGGGACAGTGGGTTACTTGAGCTCGTTTTGGTTTGTCAAGAAGATATATGGTGCTGTTAAGGTCGATTAATAGTGGTGGTGTCTTATTCACAATAAATTTCGAGGTGGGGGAGAGAAGTGTAGATGATCGGGAGTTGAGCTCCGATTCCATTAGTGACTGCAAATACCCTCTCCACCGGCGAGATGCACTTGTTAGAATGGTTGCACAGAATATTCTATAAGAATAAGTAGTAAAATTTTAAGTGTACACAAATTTCTTTATTGTTGTGCACTCAACATATAACATATCATTCTATTGATTTACATTTCCATCGGTTGGAAATGCTATGTGATGATACCTTGTGGCTCCATCTCGTCGTCTCTTGATCTACTCCTGTTAATCAATAAATATTCTTGCTCCTTCCAACCTTCTCTTCTACCAACACTATTACGTGCTCCATATAGGAAATATAGCAAGATGAAGAGCAAAATATATGCAAGAAGCAGAAATATACCAAGGAATTCAAGCTGAGATATCAGAAAATAATTCACAAATATTCCAAGACATGGAATGTATGGCATGAACGGGGTCGAGAAGTACTGCTTGTCACCGAATAATTGGTATGTGTTGCTTGTTGCATTTCCAAATGACGTCATCGCTGGACACTTGATGGAAATTCGTATCGATATTAATAACGACAATAGGCCTAGGATGCTTCCTAAACCCCAACGTATAGATTTTACCGTAATGTGCGAGAAGCACATGCATGATGAAAATGCAAATATATTATACCAAGATAAGTTCTTCTCTAATAGATGTGGCTCCGACTCGGGTGACCTTCTCCTCATTATTATAAGTGAGCAGTTTGTGATCGTGAACGCCAGTAAGATGCCGGCGCTTACAAAGTCATCTAGGTACGAAAATGGCACAAACGTAGCAAAGATTGTCATGAGAACTCCAGCAATTAGTGCACCCTTTACTGTGTTTCCAGTGGCGTCCGTTTCGCCAAAAATTGCCGGCAGTAGACCATCCATAGCTAATGCGTATTGCAATCGTGGTTGTATGATGATACATATTAGCACAACGACTGGTAATGTCAGAACTTCACCAAACGCCGTTAGTTGAGATGCCCATTCAATGCCATTGCTTTTAAACGCTACTGGGAATCCACTTTCTGGTGATATTTCTTGATAGTCTTGCATCCCAACTAATGATATTGCAGCCAAGACATAGAGTGTTGTTACAATGGCCAATGTAATCATAATGCTCAATGGTAAATTCCTCTCAGCATTTATTGCCTCACCGGCAACACAACACATGGCATCAAAGCCCAAGTAGCCAAAGAAGGAGCTGACAGCTCCACGCAGTATACCCGATGCACCAAATTCAGGAGGGATGAATGGCTCAAAATTCGATCTATCGAACAGAAAGAAGCCACCAATCACCATGAAAACGACTAGCATAACTTTGACCCATGTAAAAATGTCTGTTATGAGCTTGGATTCTTTTATTCCCTTCATAACAAGTATCGTCGTCACAATTGATATCAAGCATGCTATTGGATTGATACCATATCCTGGTTCTAGATATTGCAATACTGTTTCACTTACATTCAAATTAACACGTAACCACATAACGACTTTGTCACCCCAAGATCTAGCCACGGCACTACCACTTAGTAAGAATTCTAATGATACCATCCCAGCCGTAATGAATGCTGGTAATTCACCTAATGCAACATAGGCATAGGAATAGCTTGACCCAGCTACCGGAATACGTCCGCCAAGTTCAGCGTAGCAACATCCACTCAGCATTGCGGCAGAGCCGGATAATAGCCAGGAAAGAAAGGTGGCCGGTCCAGCATAATTGTGTGCAATGAGTCCATTCAGAACGAATATGCCAGACCCTATGGTGCCTCCGACACCAATTGAAACTAAATCAACGAGTGATAAATGACGAGGAGGGGGTGGATTGTTTGTTTGCTTTTGTCGCGTACTATTCTCATCTCCTTCCCTATCATCGTTGTTGTTGTTGTTGTTGTTGTTGTTGTTGTTGTTGTTGTTGTTGTTGTTGTTGTTGTTGTTGTTGTTGTTGTTGTTGTTGTTGTTGAGGACGACCCAAAGAGGTTTCTTGATGAATGGGTTGAATTTCCGTCGTTGCCTTGGCAGATTTGGATCATGAATGTCCTCCAGCGCCATGAAGGAGTATTGGCGACGAGTATTCGCTATGGTATTAGCACAATCAACCGTAGCATTCATCTAAAGATAATATTTGGATATTCTTTCTTTTAATGAGACAAATCCAAAGATACACCGTCATGGCTCATGGCTCATGGCTCGCGAGTGAATTTCTTGACTCTAAATTTTGGCGCGAGTCGCTCTGATCTAATGTTGTGTAATGTACCTAGGTTTGGTGGTCAAGGGATAACACATGCTGCGCATAAAAAGCTGCCAATGCTGCGGATTGTGTTGTTCAACATCATTATTACCCTTTGGTGCCTTGGTATCTGTTGCCGCGCTTGGATGATTGCTGCACCATCACCTTCTTCTTCTTCTTCAAGGCATACTAATATTCACATCATGAAGATGAAGAAGCAACAGTCTGATGAGGATGAATTATCTTCTCTACCGACAATTCCTCCTCGTCCACCAATGCCATTTCGTGATGAATCGTCATTCATCCTGGCTGGAGATGTCCCGAGTAGTGAATCATCACCAATGATACGACAATCTCCATCTTCCACAAATCCGTTACTTTCACCTCCACGCAAGGTATCCAATCCATACGGTTGGATGCGTGACGAATCACGTACGAATGAAACTATACTCAATCATTTACATTCCGAGAATGAATATTGTGACAGAATGATGTCACATTTAGAAGAGTTGAGAGAGGAATTGTATCTTGATGTGAGTAAGTGATATATTAAACAGTAACTTCTATATCTATTCTCAGCATTCCAATGACGATGTCTGATCATTATAAACTAACCTGGGATGAAATCATCAAAATGAAACAAGCTCCTATCGAGCATACAAGAGACTGATTACACGACACCAGCACTAAAGACTTCACCTATCGCAGGAGGTATCGGATACTGGTATTACACCAGATTTGAGAAAGGACAAAGCTATTCACGATATTGTCGTGCTCCACAATCATCATGTGACGAAATATATCCTCCATCAATTAACAAGGAGTGGAATGAAAGTAGCATTGATGTCAGCACGAATGTAACTGTATGGGGACATTTGCTACCCAATGAGATTGTCTACTTTGACATGCCAATATTGGCACATAACAAAACGTATTTAGCCACGGCAACGATTGCCATATCTCCAGATCAACAATATGTTGCATACACGTTAGACGAAAGTGGAGGTGAGGTATATCAACTATACGTAAAGCATATAGAATCGAACAAGGTATATACAATATATAATACTGAAACAATAGACGAAGCATTGGATTGTGATGGAAGCGTCGTTTGGAATGATACAAATGATGTCTTATTTTATGTTACGCAGGATAATACAAAACGTTCACATAAGTTGTATAGTCGTCGTATCTTTAATTCTACTGGACATTGGATTGATACGAAGGATCAAGTAGATGTATTACTGCTCGAAGAGAAGGATGGATCATTCAACTTACGCATTGCCAAGACCTTCGATGGAAGATATTTACTTGTTCGATTGAGTTCCAAGGAGTCGAGCGAGGTTCATTATCTCGATTTGCGATCAGATGATGTGAGAGAAGAACAAGAAATGTGCAGAACAGCAAATCATAATCTTGTCTGCATTGCCAAAAGGGCTCACAAGGTGCTGTATCGAGTGACACACTGTCAAGGATATTGGCTAATACAGACGAACATTGGAGGTTTGCCTAATCTTAGTCTAAAGTCATGTCGCGTTGGCAAAGACGGAATGGAGAATTGGAAGGATGTTGTCATTAACAACAATGATGTGCCGATTCCTGTCTTTCGTGGAGGACATGAACGCTCTTTAGATGGGGTAACGGTATTCCATCCATCATTTGAGGATGCAATAGATCCTAAACATTCACCATTAGCGTATGCCATCATTACAGGACGAGAAGATGGAATGCCGCGTGTATGGATTCTTGAATTAAGTGACGAAGATGGAACGAATAATATATCAAACGATGATGTCAGCACATTGACAGTATATAGCATGACACGTCTGGAATTCGACGAAGATGCATACGATGTTGGTATTGGCGGCGTCCGCGATCCATGTTTACCATATGTCGTTATATCATATGATTCTCTAATCACCCCTCCCTCACATATTGCTGTGCCTCTCAGCCGTCCTTCGGAGTTAAGTGTGAGGAAGGTATTAAAAGTAAAAGATGTTCCTGGTTACAGCAAAGATTCGTATGCATGTGAGAGGACTACAGTGAAGAGTCGGGATGGAAAGAAGGGCATACCAGTTTCGTTAGTTTACCATCGTGACGTATTGACGGATCGGAGCGGTCCTATTCATCCTGTACATCTTTATGGTTATGGATCGTACGGTGCCTCCATAGAAGCATCATTTCGTTCAACTCGTCTGCCGTTGCTGAAACGGGGATTCGTATACGTGTTGGCTCATGTTCGTGGAGGCGGTGAGTTGGGACGTCCGTGGTACGATGATGCAAAGTTTCTAACAAAGAAGAATTCTTTCAATGATTTTATCGATGTGGCTCTTTGGCTTGTTGATGACACCAATGATACGGATGAGTCAACTATTGGAAGAGGAATCACAAGCCCAAGCAAACTATCTTGTGAAGGTCAAAGCGCTGGTGGACTCCTCGTGGGCGCTAGTCTTAATCAGCGTCCTGACCTTTTTCGTGCCGCTATACTGGGTGTACCTTTCGTGGATGTGACATGCACCATGATTGACGCAACTATTCCATTGACAGTTGCCGAATGGAGTGAGTGGGGAAATCCCAATGAAGAGAAGTATTTTGACTACATCACAAGCTACTCGCCAATTAACAACGTCAAAGATGGATCTGTATATCCAACTTGCTTAATTACAGGAGGTCTAAACGATCCCCGTGTGCAGTACTGGGAGCCGGCAAAGTATTGCGCGGAGCTGCGTCACAGGATATCTGACGACTCAGGTCCTATCTTATTAAAGATGAATATGGATTCCGGTCACTCGTCAGGATCAGACCGCTACAAGTATTTCAGAGATTTTGCCTTCGATTACGCATTTTTGTTGTATGCTATGGGATGTACCTTACATCACTAAGCTCTAATCCGAAATTATGATTGACAAATCAAGTAATTAATAGCTCTTACACTTGCAAACTGTTTATCCTTTCCTCTCGCATCCTTAGTATTCTTAATCTCGTCTCCAGTTTCCTTTCTTCGATAGAAATTGATGGTGATGCCGACTGTGTGTTCGGATGGCGATGTCTTCGATACCAGCTACTTTCACTATCCCAACTTCTCATCGACCTCAGCTCCGTTTCGCTAAGTAATTCATATCTTGATCCAAGGTCAGACACGAGGTCTCTAGCTTGTTTGATTGTATTCATGCTGTGATCTCCCAACGTCGTCCGGAGATCTGGGTTTTCCTCCAAATATCGGTGAAGGAACTTGAACAAATGCGAACGAATCACATTAAAGCTTCCACCTTTGATTCCAAGCGATCCAGATAGAGGTGGAAATAGCGTGGCGTAATCAAGGTACATTTCCGCATACCGAAGCTGACGTTCCAGTAGACCTCGTGCTGTAGCTGTCGCTCGCCCCTCAGAACAAAATAGTCCAGGATTTTCAAGCAAGCTTTCAGACGACATGACACCACTAGCTGTGGTCACATCGAAGCACCTCTGTATATCCCCCCATGATTCTATACCCCCATTGGAAATTATAGGATATTGGTCGTCGACACTATAAGCACGTGCTAATGCAGCACATTGTTGAACAGAATCCCAATCAGCAGAACTGACAGAAATCTTGTTTTCAAACCTTGTTCTTCCATGAACTGTAATCAAGTCGACACCACAATCAATCAAGCGACGCATTCTATTCTCTATTGTTTGAGGCATACTATCCATTCCAGCTACATTGCCCAATCTACCAGCCATGGCATCGGCTTGTGTAGGTGGGAGTCTTATCTTTGCAGTGACACCGATTTCTGGTGGCAGTTTCGAGCGTAGCATGGTGAGTACATTGTATGCCAATTCTGGTGATTCATCATGAAGGAATGAGCCATATCGTCCTTTTCTGGCAATACTTTGTGGACATCCGAGATTTAGATCAATTGCTGCTACAGGGCAGATCTCCCCATTCTGAATTGCATTCATGCTTCCACTCATTTCTAAGATCAAATACGCTGCTTTTAGGGCAACATCTGAATCGTGAGCTGCAATTTGCACTACCGTTGGTTGTACACTAATTGATGAGTCGGATGCATTTGCATGCTCTCTTTTTTCTGAAATAGCATGTAATATACTTTTCCTCGATCGTTCGATGTCGTTCTGGCTCAGGCCCTCTCTTGCATTCCCTTGCGATGTTGACACTAACAATGCATCCCCATCACCATTGCCTAAAAGTACATCTTTAACGATCGAGGGAGGGTATACATCTAAATGATTGGTACGAAATGTTTCTCCATGAGGTGCAGCAAAATTTACCGCGTGTATCATCTGTGTGTATGATAAATCCACGGAGTACAGTTGCTCGCACATCAAACGAAATGGTAAATCAGATTGTGCCACCATTGGTGCCAGTAAGTTTTTGGGAGAGTTTATTCGTTGATAAAAGTTTGATTCGTCATCATTATTTGCATCTCTAGTAGCGATGGACAATCCTCTTTTACTCGTATTACGGAAAACGTTCGTTCGACGAGTTGATATTCGTGAACAGAAGCATTGAGAGGAGCTCCTCGCAGATGATCGAATCATCATCCCGTCCGTATTATCTCCGCTAGTGGAGAATGACCCCTGCGTAAGGGTAGCGATGACAAGGACAATACGTTGCGCTGAACAATCAACCATTGGTGAGGATGAGAATGTCCCACGGACGCTCCCATCTTCACTCTTCTTAGTTAGTTTCTACATAAATATATAATTGGGTGAGAAGCTTTTAAATTTTGGAACGCAAGAGGTGCTCGATGTTGTTAATCATCAGTGAGAGTGCTTCCGCAGTAGTGATACGATAGTTAATTGACTCCGAAGGGTTACGCATAGTGTCTAAACACGCGACCATCAGAATGGTAGTGCGGAGTAAAACTCGTCGGTCGAATGCTATTGTTGCAACATATTATGCGGTCGGGGCTATCGTTTCTTCACTGACTTCATTAGTGTCAGCTGCTGAGATCACGCCAAATATCGTCAACGGTGGTGACATATTTCAGACGTCATCGCAGAACGATGTAATTGTTTCACCACTGGTACAGAGAGGACTTAAAGTGAATGGAAATCATAAATCGGAAACAGGTGAAGGCAGGCTGCCTCTGCTAAAAAACAAACAAGATAGAGACAAAGCTAATGAATTGTCAGCGTCTGCAAAAGACGTATTGAAGAACAAGTCTGCTGGAAAGGATAGAGAAAATAGAGGTGCCGAGGATCAGGAAGACAACACTGACAAAGGAGATGGCAAGAAGAACGGTGAAGTCGAAGTCAAGGCAAATGAATCGTCGGTATCTGCAAAAGACGTAGTGAAGAAGAAGTCTGCTGGAAAGAAGAAAGCAAGCAGCAGCATCAAGGATCCAGAAAAGATCAATGTCAACGACGGAGACAGCAAAAAGAAGAATGTGACTCTCACTTCTTCCAGCGGAACCATCGATGTGAGCGACAAACTGGATCTTGGCGAAAAAATGAGTAACATCATCACGTTGAGCTCTGGTGGAAAGATGAAGAAGAAGAAGCAAAAGAAAAAGAAGAGAACGACCGGGTATGCTCAATACGAACCGCAAGGGTGGTCCGCATATGGCGACAAATCTGGAAAGAGTGAATCTGGATGTCCTTGTGTCTACATTGATGACCCTTCCGCTTGGGGTGGCTCATATTCTGGTGCCAAAGCTGACAAGGCCAGGAAATTATCTTGGAACGGGGGAGACAGCAAAGCTGACAAGAACGATGGTAGCGGCAAAGCTGACAAGAACGACATGAGTCCTTCTTGGGGGAAGATTGAGGTATGCACATGCATTCCCACCTACCATCCCACAGCCTTTCCTACTTTCCTACCAACATCAGAACCGACCTTTGTGCCCACTGGCATACCAACTCCAGGGATAAATCCCTTGATTGCCGACGATGAAGCTGATTCGAAATGCATCTGTGGAAAAACATGCTCAATTGATGTCCTCAAGAATGATACGCCAGACCTAAAGTTGGTAAAGGTGACTGGTGGCGCCAATGGAGATTGTGCGATTGGAAAGCTCGATTCGAAGAAGATATTGTACATTGCCAATCCAGGCTTCGTGGGCGAGGATAGTTGTGAATACATAGCCTGTGATGATGATCAGAAGCCACCACGTTGTGGTTCAGCAACTATCTTAATTACTGAAATCCAATGTCCCACTGTCGAGCCAACACTCGAGCCGACTGCGTTTCCCACTCTCGTACCAACAGCTGAACCCTCAGGTCTGCCCACGCTCATACCAACACTTCTGCCTACTTTGGTTCCTTCAAAACTTCCCACACTTCTGCCTACTTTGGTTCCTTCAAAAGTTCCCACACTATCTCCAACATTCGCACCGACGGTGCAGCCGTGAGTGAATTGATTGTTATTGCATTTATGTCTCGTGTCGGTATTGTGATTCTGATACGTTTTTATCCTGTTTCAATACCTCACACAGGACGGAGTTCGGTGTGCCTATTGTGGACGATGTGGCTTACACTATAAATGGTAGGGATGGAACAGTCTGTATTCCTGTCCTCGAAGATGCCACGCCAGCAGAAGGATCGTCTCTTTCATTGACATCGGTCACTGGAGGCGAAAGTGGTGAATGTACGATTGGGCAAGATCAAACGGAGATATGCTACGAGGTAAAGGATGAATGTTTCACAGGCGTAGATGAATGTCAATTCCAGGCTTGTGATGACCAAGAATCGCCGCAATGCGCTTATTCTACTGTAACAATTAATGTTATAAATGACGATGCCATCACTATTACCAGTGATGTTGGCACCTCCTGCGTATCTGTCCTGGAAGATTTGCCAGGACTTACAGTGACCACGGTTACTGGGGGGGCAAATGGCAACTGCTCTCCCAGCCCCGATGGCGAGGCGGTGTGTTATTCACCAAATGATGGCTCAAAAGGCATGGATGTATGTGATTACGAAGCTTGTGATGATGAAGACAATTGTGCGTTAGCAACTGTGACGTTCAAAGTAGTACTTGTGGATCTAGTCACTATGAACGCACAGGATGGAACCTTATGTGCTACTGTACTCATAGAAGGAGAAGATCTAACTTTGACTACGGTTACGGGGGGAGAAAATGGGGTGTGTTCGATAGGAGAGAATGAGGTAGACGTGTGTTACACGCCAAATGATAATTTTGCCGGCATCGATGTATGCAGTTTCGTGGCTTGTGATACTGGCGGTTCTTGTCCTAGTGAGGAACCCTGTGCTTCAGCGGAGTTGACGATTACTGTTAATGCAGCTCCGACATCAACTCCAACCTCCATCCCAACCTCAAGTCCAACGTCAAGTCCAACGGCCTATGCTTGTATCTTGCAGCTTGGGTCCGAAGTTCAATACTGGTTTAATATTCCTGGTCTGAAAGTTGCAGACTTGATTGCTGGAACAAATAACTTCCAGAAGCCTCCAGACATGATAACTAACAATACACAACGACTTGAGATTCCACCCAATAGGATTGATCCAGCGACTGGCCAAGCAGTCGATAACTATGGCGTGCGAATGCTGGGTTATATGGATGCTCCTGTTACTGGAGAATATATCTTTTGGATAGCGTCGGATGATCAAGGACAGTTTATGCTAAGTAAAGATGGAAGTCGTACAAATATGGAAAAAATATGTGAGGTTACATCCTGGGTTACAAGCACGACAGAGTATGACAAGTATCCTGAGCAGAAGTCGAAGCCTATATCCCTGGTGGCCGGTGAAGTGTATTATTTTGAGGTGCGTTGCTTTTGAAGATGACTCTTTATTATTTCAATTGAAGTGTAGCTTGAGACGATTCTAATGCACCGTGCCTTTTTATCTCCGTGAAATTTCCTCTTTAGGCTTTGATGAAAGAGGGACCACTTGAAGATTATCTGTCCATAGCATGGCAAGTTCCTGGAAAGGACAGAGAAATGGTACCTGGAGAGTTTATGCACTATTGCACCGACCCTGATTTTGATTATGGTACCTTTGATTACGGGCTTGTTTCAAAGCCACTGGGGTAATTGATTCTCCGAAAGAGGGACGAGTACGAATGTTCAAATTTCTGCAATGATAGTTTATAAAATTAACATTTTACTAGATGCTTTGTCATCACCCCCTCAGTAGTGTTGCTTTGCTTTGCAATTGTCCCCGATTCATCTCCTCATACATTGCATTTAATATTTGTAAGATGTGATCAAATAATTCAATCGATGGGAGAGAGTCCGTAGTAATTGCTAACAATGTTTGCAACTTATTCTGTTCCTCAACAAGCTCCTCAAGCGTGGATGAATGATGTCCATCCTGGCCCAATTTATCATGATGTAAGATAGAGAGGGAATGTATGAGTTGTGCTGACTTAGATACGACGACTCTTGCAACTTCCCAGATAGAAAACATCATCCTAACGTGTTCGCTATCATTTGTACGACCTGTGGCATTGGTACCTGATTGAGCATTCACCACAAGGTATTGAAGAATTGCGTCGTTCATCTTACGGAATTCAGCCACCGCTATCTTAAATCGAACTACATCCATAGATAAAGTTTTCGATTCGGTATAATAATGCAATCCAAGAGAAGAAACTGCAATATCATCCAGACGTCGACAACATGCCATCGTCTCCTCCTCTGCGATTAGATTGGCAAGGTTCATGTTTTCATCACTATTATTTTGTGCAATTGATTCTGATATCATGCTGACCCAAAGACGAAACGATTGTTGGGTGAACGCTCTGAATGTATGGCACTTGCCTTGATACGTAATTACACGAAATGTGTTTGGAAGACGCTGACCCAATGGTGTCAAGTAATAACCGCTATATCTCGACGACGAATGTTGTCTAATTATTAGATCATCCACTCCTTTCTCTATTAGGTGAGATCCATGTAATGTAAAGAACCTATGTCTACCCGTTCTGATGCAAGGTGAGATGACATTCGAGCTAGAATCAATGCATTTGTTTGTCAATAGTTTCATTCTTCCTACTGTCCACATTCGATCTTCCGACAGAACACAATACACTCTTCTCCATACATTCGGATCTCGCCAGCTCTGCTTTAGTAAATAACCCGTCACGATGAAGGGCAGGTCCGACGACAAGTCTTTGAGGAAGGCGCTTCGACGTCGTTCTTCAATCAGTTTGTGTCGCATCCGGGAGGCTTGACAACTAGCCGACGCATTTAAATCATCATTGATCATGTCTTCCTTGTCTACATTTTCATCGGGTTCATTTTCACTCTCATCTTCGGTACAGTATCCTTCGACATCAATGTAAGCAGGTGTGCACTGGATCTTAGAGTCTGTCACTGCATTACTACCACCTAATGGTGAGCAAGGTTGAAAGTACCATCGAAAAGTAGGATGTGAATGTGGATATTGAGTTTTTAATTCTCCATCTCCCCCTTCCATTGTCAAAAAATGACACCCTATTTCATTCTCTGCCCTTTGTCGTAATTCTGTTAACAATGTCATCACTTCATCCCGGATGATTAGAGGATGTTCCTCTGGAAGAAGGGTTCGGACTATGTGAATAGGTTCCAGATCGAACTCAGTTGTATTCTCTTCCGATTCACCAAAACGCATTCTATCAGCATATGAATTCATGTTGGAAGTCAGGTTGGTGTCTACACTTGACCCTGAAGAAGTGTGTGGATCAATTTTATGAGCATCTGCTGCTCGTTGAGATTGATATTGAAGAAATCTTTTTCTACGCTGCTTTTCCTCGTGAAATGAATCATGTTCAAATCTAAGATATCCTTTAGGTGGTCGCTCGATCGTTCCAACTAACACTAATGCATCAACTTCACCATCGTCATCTTTGTCTAAATCTTCGCTGTCACTCCCATGGCTGAAACTGGCATTGGAACCAAGTTTGCTGCTCCCATATGTAATATGATCACGTTTCTGATGGAATATCGGGGGAAGACCAAATTTCCCCCTAAGCAAAGCAGTCACATCTTTTACTTTGGCTTTATCAGTCAATCTCACGGCCGCGGATGTAGTTACCGTGGGCGGATAGCTTACAAAACTATTCTTTACATCATCTTGCGACGAAGGGTGACGATTGGTATGGGCAGTACCTTGATTGACATTATGACGAGAAGAACCTTCAAATAATGGAGCAGAAAGTGAAAATGATTCGGATGGTTGTTGGGCATGGTTATTTCCTTTCCGATGATTCAATGTGGCCCCATCTGATGCTTTAGGAGGGGTTGCTGCAAAGAGCTGGAGATAAATTCGATGTGATTCTTGCCGATTCATGAAATGATCCCTCAGTAGCGAGACACGAGCTTATATCTCCAACTCGACCGATTTGGCGGGCTTTATCCCGCCTCGATGATCACTTTTACATTATGCCGCGCCGCGCTCGTCTCCGTTTCTATTCCACCACTATCCATCATCAATCAGCCCAGCATACCTCAAGCAAACCATGACAGCAGTAAGTTTTTCCCGTTCTTCAATCATGGCGAAAAATGTTCATATCTACATTGTATTTCACTGTTTTCACGTTTCCTCAAGGTTGATACAACGTTAATTGATCCACTGATAGTCGAGCTGCAAAGCCGCCTCGCAGATCTCGAATTAGCTAAAGAACACACTGACGTGAGCGCTGCCGTGCAGAGAGAGCGTGCTGAAATTCTCATTAGCTTACGAAAAATAATGGAGGCAATGAAATCGGAAACAGGAGTTGGTGGAGCTAGTATTAACAGCAAGGAAATTGAACAATTGAAGGCAGAAAATAAGGAGTTAATGAGAGTTAATGCAAAGCAGCGATATCGAATCGATCATTTGGTGAATAATTTACGTGAGACAATGAAGTAAGTGGTTGTGAAAGATCAAAGTTTAAGTTACTTTTGTTTAGGTGTATAGCAATTCGTTGTATCTAGACTGAAGATAGTGCATCTGCTAGTATATCCGAGTTTGGACACCATTGTTTGTCATACTTTTGTCCACGTGTTTCTTTTTCTCCATAACCACTCGACACATTCATTCCAGATGAATGTACCTCCAAAATGCGAGTCTTATCCCAATCCAATGTCATGAGCGATTGTACTACCAATGCCGCGATGTCTTCCCGGCTTATAGCGGTCTTATCCTCAGTGTTTGGCGTAGCAATACTTGTTAATAGCTTTGATCTCATTGAAATTCCTAATTTGCTGCTAATGCCCTTTTCAAAAGTAAATGTGATATCCTTCTTCAATGGCGAGTCAGTGCGTATGTAAGTGTATGCTACCCCCTCATTATCTAATACATTTAAGTAGTCCATGCGATTCACAGTCTTTGGTGTTTCTATTACAACGATGTGACTAATACCTGCTTCTTTGCATGCCCTAATTGAATTTGTGAATATCGATTTATGGATTCCAGAATCATCACTCGGTATATCAGTTTCTAATGCCCCATAGCGTTGATCCAAGTAAAATTCATATGTTTTATCATTCGGTGTCTTTTCATATGTATTTAAAGTCACTGCTCGTCGTTCTAATTGATACGTTGTTCCTATAATTGCGGCATCGTAACCTTTCAGCCGCTCTTTGATGTACCACATGTCAGTTGTGTCTACCAAACGAATCAAATCTTCGGATGCATACGCAAGCTTGAATGCTGGTCCTAGGACCTTATTCAATGCGTCTGAACCTGAGCCTGTTGCGCAGATTGCTCTTGGACTAGTTAACCCTGTTCCATATCTATTTCAAGCGGTGATACAAAGAGTTCCAGCATTAGAATATTCACACAAGTGTCAGTCTGTACTGAATAATGAGTATATCTTAAGACGTGACTCACAGAGATGATGCACGTTGCAAAAAACCGAATATGACAGCGCCAAGGTATCCACCTGCTCCAAAGATGGCTACCTTCTTCTTCTCGAAGGGCCTCGCAGCGCAGCCTTTGGGCGTTAGGTGCAAGACGGGAAAAGCATTACGTTGGGTGACGCCTTGAGATGGCAGTAACAAAAGTGCAGACACGTCGCCATGCAATGCCGCTGGCACTAACAAGGTAGCAGCACATGCGATGAGAGTGCGAGTAGGAACCATGATGAGATCGCAACCAACAGCCACAGACAGAGCACAAAAAATACGTAGAGGAAGGACGATACGTACCTAACTTCAACTGTACGTAACTCGTAATTCGAATGACGATGAAGATCCTACTTTGCTCCGTCTTGACGGCGGCATCACTCATTACAACGACCGAAGCCGGTGCCGTAGAAGCGACGATGGATAACTACGAGTCTCTCGTTTCGGGAAAGAATGCCTTCGTAAAGTTCTTGGCGCCGTGGTGAGGCCATTGCAAAAGCATGAAGCCAGCATGGGACCAGCTTGGGGGTGATTACGCAGGATCATCATCAGTTGTGGTTGCCGATGCCGACTGTACGGAGTCTGGGAAAGAGTTATGTGAAAAATTTGAAGTGTCGGGGTATCCAACGATAAAGTACTTCAAGGATGGAAGTATTTGGGATGGAGAAGTGTACAGTGGTGGACGAGATTATGATAGTCTCAAACAATTTGTACAAGATGAACTCGAGATCAAATGTGATGCGAATAATGTTGCCGAATCCGCATGCAGTGATAAGGAGAAGGGATTTATTGATAAGATGAAGGAAAAGAGTGTAGATGAACGCAAGATACAGCTGGTTCGGTTGGAAAAGATGAAGGATGGGAAAATGAAGCCAGAGCTGAAGCAGTGGTTATTTCAGCGCATCCGAATTTTGACCACGCTCGGGGTTGGAACGGATGGGGATGAATTGTAAATCTGACAAGTGTAAGCTTGATGATAAAAAATTGGAATTGAAATTAGGGATCTCTGAAATGTCAGAACCAAAATGTCTTATCTCTCGAATCCAGTAGCGATGTGAATGACTAGAGCAAGTACTGCGATTTGCTGGAAAATGAATGACGACAATCCGTAATTTTTCTCACAGCCAATTTGAAGTGAGCGAATGGAATGTCTGACAATATTATTTCCTAGTTTACAATGCTCAGAGATGGCAGATAGGTTAGGTTGGGAATAGTCAGGACAAGAATTCTAATTTTAATGAAATGGTCATTATTTACATGTAGTGTTATGTGTGGATATGCTTCATTTTGTTCATATTTTTATATTTGCTTGTTGGAAAAGATTGCTTGTTTAGACACTGAGTTGAGGTGGATGAGTTTCAATGAAATAAAGGGGGAGCTGGAATTATCCTTTTTATTTATATTTACCAAATTGCAACAATTGTATGAACATTTTTATTACTAAGATTCTTTTAGACATAACAGACCTGGACCCACTTCAATCTTATACATATTATATATATTTTAACGCATGAGAGGGAAGTCACGTGTAATTGTCTTTATTTCTATAGTGAGTATAAGACCAACCCCCACCCTGATAACTACCCTCTGAGAGTGTTGTCTCCTAGTACTAGGAGAAGGAATGTGTTTGTGTTAAATTTTTCACTTGTATTTGTATTATGTACTTAGTTGTGTAGGTGATTAGGGAACCCAATCCACTTCATACCCATATGTCATGCATATACAATGTGTTTCAGAACCTTCCACTACGGACAGTGGTCATAAGGATGCCATGCCACACTGAATCTGCCCTCTGGTAAAGAGGTAGTTCAGCCTGGCAATAGCAATCGGAGATTGTGTAGGGTGTTTACTTGGGTTTCCGTTACTGTGGCAAGTGGTCATAATGATGTCACCTCAACCTGATATATGCTTGGTTTCCCAGCCACATGGCAGAAGTAGGAGATTATCTTGGTTTGTCACTTGTATCATGCTGTAAGTTATGATTCAGACATCCAACCCACTTCATACTCAATGTCTACTTCATACCTACAAAAAGTTTTCCGCACCTTCTACTGTGGCCAGTGGATGCGAGGATACATTCCCAACCTGATACCTGATATTGCTTGGTCTCACATCAAAGAGGAGTAGGAGATTCTCTGGGTTTGACACTTGCAGTAAGTGTTCGGATGTGATTGAGGCACCCCACCCACTTCATACTCATAGCAGGTCAACATTATACATATAATGTGTTTCACTTCTGCTGTGGCCAGTGGTCATAAGGATGTCACCTCAACCTGCTTGGTCTCACGGTGGCAGTATGTGGTTGAGGTTCTTCACTTGTATCATGTTGTTAGGCTGAAGTAGGTGACACTTTCCACTTCATACTCATGGCAGTCTGATTCGTAGATATATAATGTGTTGTTGCACCTTCTACTGTGGCCAGTGGGCAAAAGATCATGCAAACCCAACCTGTATATGTATATGCTTGGTCTCACAGTCAATGTTGTTAGGTTTGATTCAGTGACACCACCCACTTCATACTCGTATTATGTCTACTTCATACATACATGAAGGTTTCCATCCTTCTACTGGGGGTGGTGTTGGTGATAGGGATAGGAAAGAGGAACACAGGACCCTAAATCCAATAAAAAGCTATTTATGTAGATTTGTAAATAGTATCGGCTCGAATCAACAGAATCCAAACAACATCATGATGGATGGTGGGAATACACGCAACCCTGACCTGGAGATCTATTTTATGAGGCAAGCACTACATGTGGCTGAGGCTGCTCTTGCACGAGGAGAGGTCCCAGTTGGTTGTGTCATCGTTTTGCGCGACGCGACAGACATCCTCAAGATGGAAGCGTCGTCATCTCATCCTCAGAGTAATAGATCGGTCTCAACTATTTCTTGTCCGTACGATACGTCCCCATCAGTAATTATATCTCATGGAGCCAATCAAGTAAATGCCACTCGAGATGCGACACGTCATGGTGAGCTCGTGGCTATTGACCGTATGCTAACGCGTGGACGTTCGTCGGATCAAATGAAACTTCCTCCTCACATCATTTGCAAACCATCTCATGGAAAGACCAATCCAGCCCCCGCCTATTCATCGTCAGATACGGTGAATGTTGACAATGATTATTGGATAAACGTGCCACAATGTAAAGATCACTGGAAGAATTCCTTCGGTTGGGGCAGTAGTAGGATATTTGATAAAGAAATACTGAAAGAATGCGATTTATATGTCACCTGTGAGCCATGTATCATGGTAAGAAATTCGATTTACCATGTAGCTTCTTCCTGTGAAGGTTGTTAAATTAATGCTTTGCTCACAGTAATTGTTATTACCGTAGTGTGCAGCTGCTCTGTCAATGGTGGGGATTAAACGAGTATTTTTTGGTTGCAAAAACGATAGATTTGGCGGTTGTGGATCCCTGCTGCATCTTCATAGGTCGGATGCTCTACCATCGCCGAAGCATCATGGATTCGAAATTATTGGAGGCATATTAGAATCAGAAGCAGTCACGTTGCTTCGTTGCTTTTATGATAGAGAAAATTCTCATGCTCCAGATGATCTCCGTCGTAAGAAAAAGTCAAGCAATGACGACGCATCAACTGTTATAGAAAATAATGCAGTCTAGTTTAAGATTTTGCCGCAAATCGACATTCAAATCTTCAGCATCCCCATTAGAAAATTTATGGCCAATTGTAAGCAGAAACGAAAAAGGTGAGAGAAAAGATACGTCAATTAATGCACAGAAAAAATATATTAATGTCGCTCCAGTAACCTCCCAGAGTGGATTGCATGGATTTTAAAGCAAATCCCCTCTCCCTTTAGAGATAGAGCCCGGTCATTCATCACTATAAGACTAGCGCATTGTCTGCGCCATTCTCAAGATCTCTCTTACTAATGAAAATGATGATATGCTGTAGCATTCGATAGGAAAACTTTACACCCATTGCGACCCCCCTGTTTACGGGAGGTGGGCGAAGGCCTAGTAATGATGCGTGTACAAACATGTGCGTGTACAAACATGGGCATACAACAATACACAACAATACAGGGTGGATTGTTCTTACCCGTGTGATGTGGTCATCTGCGAGCACGAGCACCAGGACGAGCTGGCTTATAACTCGATCTCTTCTTCTTCGTCTTTGAAAACTTGGCATCTCTAATCCGTTCCTTCCTCTCTTCTTTCTTTATTGCCACCAATTTATTATCCTCCTTGTTACGTTCCTCACTTGTCACCTTTAACTTCTTGGCATCATCGACTAATGAATTTTGTAAATGCAATCGTATAGCTGCAAAGGGATCCTCATTGAACTTTGGATGACTTAATACGAGACCCATATGCGAAATTTCAGAGTTGGCAAGTGTCCTCTTTGATTTATTGGTATTGCACGTCATTAACTTTTTGGGTTCTTGTTTTTGTTGTTGTGTGACGCTGACGCTTAATGATGATGTGGATGTGGTGAGAGCCTCACGGATGGCATCAAGGCCATCCAATTTTCCCTTTTGATCATCCAACCGTCGAAGACGCAATGAACTCATTACCATATTCTCACGTTTGAGGTACTGCTCTCGTTTGGCAAGTCGCTTCCGTTGTCCTCGGCTGAGTGGGGCATCGTCCATTTCATTCGGAAACTCGTCGTCATTTGCATTGTCCGTATTCTTCGGATGAACGACGACTAGCTTCTTTTTCTCAGAGGACAGATTAGATTGGGATGTAAGCGGAGAAGCCCTGACATCGCGGGACGATGCCTTTGAGGCAGAGCGGAACTTCCCTACCTTCGTTACCTTCGGCATGGTGGTAAAGGAATGAAGTGTTTCGTGGCTTCCAAAACCCGCCAAATGGGATTACCCACCATATCCTCAGGAGCCTCCCCGTCCCCACCACCATGGAAAACGTCGAAAGACCTCACATCTCTCTGGTAGTAATCGGTCACGTCGATTCTGGCAAGTCCACAGTCGCTGGGCATCTTCTCTTCAACTGTGGATGCGTGGATGATCGAACACTTACAAAGTACGAACGTGAAGCCTCCGAGCTAGGCAAACACCCATCGACCAAATATGCCTGGATCCTTGATGCCATGAAGGCAGAACGTGAGCGAGATATGACTATTGATATATCATTGTGGAAGTTCCATTCGTTGAAGTTTGATTTTACAGTAATTGATGTTCCAGGTCATCGTGATTATGTGAAGAATATGATTACGGGCACATCACAGGCAGATGTAGCGATATTGGTCATTGATGCAACAAAAGGGGGGTACGAATTGGGCATGTCAAAAGAAGGTCAATCACGTGAGCATACACTATTAGCACACACGCTGGGAGTTAAGCAATTAATTGTGGCTATAAATAAGATGGATGATGATACAGTACGTTATGCCGAGAAGCGATATACAGACATCACGGATGAGGTTTCAAAACACTTGAAGAAGGTAGGATACAAATTATCAAAGGTAGCATTCATACCCATCTCTGGCTGGAAGGGTGACAATCTATCCGAAAAGTCAGAGAATAATATGGAATGGTACAACGGACAAACACTATTAGAAGCACTGGACAACCTATCACCACCAAAACGATCTACTGGTTTACCACTTCGTATACCCATCCAGGATGTATACAAGATCGGTGGAATCGGGACTGTTCCCGTTGGACGTGTCGAAAGTGGTAGAATACGACCAGGCATGATAATCCAATTTGCACCATCGGGTATACAGGCAAAAGTCCAATCATGTGAGGTCCATCATGAGGAACAAAGTGATGTTGGGCCGGGGAACAATGTAGGGTTCAGTCTCAGAGGAGTGGCTGTCAAAGATGTTCGGCGAGGTGACGTGGCATCCGAGGCAAATGATAATGCTGCAACAGCCGTATCAAGCTTTGAGGCACAGATTGTAGTAATTAATCATCCAGGAAGAATAACAAAGGGGTATTGTCCAGTGGTCGATTGTCATACGGCTCATATTTCTTGTCAATTTGTAAATATTCGACAAAAGCTGGACCGTCGAACAGGCAAGGTTGTGGAAGAAAATCCTGAATATTTACAGAATGGTGATGCGGCTATTGTTACCATGGTACCGACACGGCCCATGTGTGTTGAGAGCTTTTCCGAGTATCAAGCTTTGGGAAGGATAACAATTCGTGATATGAAGCGGACAGTTGCCGTTGGCATAATAAAGTCGATAATCAAGGTAGAGGTTGATGCAGAGCAGAGCAATGTGCCGAGATGAGGGAGCTTGAGTCTAACTAATGCTACCTCGAGTTTTGGATTCAGCTTGAAACACTGAGAAATCATAAATCATCAAGAAGTCTGACTAATTCTAGAATTAGTCATCATCTTCGTCTCATCTATTTTGTTTATATGATTACTACCTAGTGCAAACATGCTATCTAGGTACTTATTATTCAGCAACAGCGACACATATAGTCTATGAACGTATATATTCTGATATCCTTCATAAGAGGATACACAATGAAGCATCATAACTACACTGGTCGAGCAGTAGTAGGCGGTGGTGTTGGCTTGCGTGACGGTGAGAATGTTGGAGAGAGCGTAGGTGAGATCGTAGGTGATAATGAAGGAGACATAGTTGGTGATATTGTTGGGATCTCAGTGGGCATTATCGTTGGGATCTCTGTGGGCAACATAGTAGGCATGACGGTTGGCATCAATGTCGGTGACCCGACAGGGAGCGTCGGAGAAAGCGTCGGAGACAGCGTTGGCTCAATTTGGTCGACTTCCATTACTGGAGAATTCGTGGGGAAAAATGTAGGCTGTTCAGTCTCGACCTCGACTGTTGTAGGTTCAAGCGTGGGAAGTACCGTCGGTAACATAGTGCTGTTATTTGTGTTGTGCCACATACGAGTAGTGAAAACATATTGGTGAGTCATTCTCCTCTCCTTAAAATCAATGATGCAAGAAAATAACTACTCACGGTTCCTCTGTTTCCGTGGCAGGTGCAAGAGTAGGCTCGACTGTTGGTGTCTCAGACTCGACAGGTGCAAGCGTCGGTACTTCAGTCGGTTCAATTGTACTGCGGAGTGCAAAGTTCAAGAAATGAAAAATGGTCAATAACTTGTCATCTTTCAAAAGTTAATGTGATACATGAAAATACTCACGGAAACGCTGAAGTTGGCATGTAAGTCGTCGGCATGTACGTTGGTATTGGTTCGTTTGATGGAGCAACAGTCATTGGACTGCCTCTGAAAGAAAGGTGCCAGAATAAATTGGTTCAGAAGTCAGATATGCATCGATTAAAAAATGTTAGACTGTAAGAAAAAAGCTTTGTAACTCACGTTGGCTCCTCGGTTGTCGGCATTTGTGTTGGGAGGAATGTCGGGAAGTAGGTAGGTGGACATGTACAAACCTTGATCCTCTCAGGCTTATAATGTGCCTCGCTCCATTGGAGCTTTCTCTTTCTCTTACTAGACTTGGTATCCGATGCTGTATACGATGTCGACTCAGTTTTACCAGACTTGGTACCATATGATGTCTCCGATATCGACCCAGACCACGACGAGATACCACCCCAAGACGGCGATCCTCCGCTGCCTCCGCCTGCACCCCAAGACGGAGATCCTCCGCTGCCTCCGCCTGGTGCATCAACATACACGCATGGACATATATCTGTGTATTCATTAATTAATTCAGGATCGACTTCGATCGGGTGACTTTCACTGCCACCTTCACTACCACCTGATGCTTTTCCAGATTTGCCGCCTCCATAATGCTCATCCATTCCACCAGAGGAACTCCAGGATGATTCGCTGTCTGCATATACTCCTGGTACATCAAATCCAGCGGATACATTGTCACTGTGCTCGGTTCCTGACTGCTTGTTTCTATCTTTCCTTTTCTTCTTCTTCTTCTTCGTTGTCTTCTCTTCCTCGAACTTTCCATAAAACTTAGTAAGGAAGTGATCGGTAGCAGTCTCGCTGTCAGTTTCTGGCATAGCTTGTGGATCCGTCCTAGTCTTCATGTTACTGCTTCCAGCAAAGCCATTCGTCTGCTTCTTTCTATTTCCTCCCCTTCTCTTTCTACCTGTACTGTTTTGCGTGGGACCATCGATGGCCCTGCCTTTCTTCATTCCCTTGCCAGCACCATCCCTATTAGCACCTCGTTTCTTTTTGTTGCCAGACGAAGTTCTACCGCCTGCTCTCTTTTTGTTGGCGCCAGGTGAATTGCCGGCTCTCTTCCTCTTCTGCAACTCGCGTGATCTGTCATTGTCCATTCTTAACCTATCTTTTCCTTTTAGTGGGATGCGTCCTTCTCTTGTCAGCAAATGTGATACATGATCTCGCGGCAAGGACGCAACGACGTTTTGTTTCGCATTGCTTTCTTCAGCAAACGCAAATACGCGCTGGTCACTTCTATAGTCGACGATTGCCATCGCACAGATAACAAGTAATACAATATGAGATAAACCTGCACTCCTCTTCGACTGCATCAGCTTACGTCGCGTCGAAGTAAGACTTCTCCACTTTGATTGCAATGCGATATCGCTTATTAAATTTAAAGTGAAGTGTCAGTATTTTCTTCCTTCCGACAGTAGCAGCAGAATAGAGGTTGAAATGATACACTAATTCGATGCGTCCAGGCTCGAATCAATTTATCATTGCGGATTACTCGATAGCTTAGTAAAGAGAAGAGTTGCTGGAGGTGCGCCTTCCAAATTTTGCGCCTGAGTTGAGTCTCGTCGGTCTGGCCGTCAATCAGATTCTTTTCTCTCCCAAAGAGAAAAGTTCGGTATCCTCAGCACCGCACATTTAGAAATGTTGCTAGGACCATATGATCAGGAACGACCATACCACAGTGACAGCACCGCTTCCCGTATGCTCAGCGAAGTTAAGCACTGTCGGGCCCAGTTAGTACTACGGTGGGGGACCACGTTGGAATCCTGGGTGTTGTTCTTTTGCAACATTTAAAGAAATTTTTTGTTCCATTCCTACCTACTCAATCAACAACATATTACTTTTAAACCTATATTCATGGCACGGGTTTTGATTTGAATCTTTTTATATAAATTATGTACTCATTCATACCAGATTGAATCAAGTAGAAAACCTGGCTTACTCTCTGATTCTGAATCTTCTTATTCGGGACAATCGTACACAAAACGTCTCACACGGTTGGCAAGAAGGTTGGCGTGTAGGATGGCATACCTGTCGGTAGCTCAGTTGCAGGAGGCTCAGAATTGGGAGACAAAGTCTCAGGAGAAGTTGTTGGTGAAGCAGACGAAGCAAATACTACTGGAGGTGGTGTAACAATCACAGGTGGTGGAGTCAATACCAACAACACTGTCGGTGGCTCAAGCTCAAACGACCTGCCCGTTGCTGCCCTACCTTAACAAGAGAATACAGATTCGCATTAGTCATGCAACAAATCAAATTTACACCGACTGATTTTGATGAATTCACTTACGGTGACTTTGGATCCTTGGTGATGGGTGATTTTGTCGGCGCATATGACGGCTCTCCAGTAGGTGAGAGCGTAGGCGAGAGCGTAGGAGACAGTGTAGGCGATAATGAAGGAGATACAGTTGGCAATGCTGTCGGTTCCAGTGATGTTGGTAGCAAAGTTGGCGATATTGTTGGGATCTCTGTGGGCATCATGGTTGGAGTATTTGTTGGCATTACTGTCGGCGAGGACTCAAATGGTGAAATTGTTGGATTGGACGGTGGTTTATCTTCTGGTGAACTCGTAGGAAAGAACGTGGGCTGTCCAGTTTCGACAGTAGGTTCAAGCGTCGTTTGAGACTGAAGAGTGGGAGTCTCTGTTGGAAAAACTGTAGGCTCGTCAGCCGTGATTGTTGGAAGCTCAGAGGGTTGCGTTGATGGTTGCATAGTGATGACAGGTGCAAGAGTTGGAATCTCTGTTGGCTCGATGGTGGGGAGTTCAGTACTGGGTGCCAGCGTTGGTGCTACAGTCGGGACAGTTGTGGGCAATTCTGTTGGAATGTTTGTCGTTGGGAAATAAGTTGTCGGGAAATAAGTTGGAATGTATGTTGTCGGCATTCCAGTTGGCGGCTCTGATGTTGGAGTGTCTGTTGGCTCCTCGCTTGTGGGCATACTCGTCGGGAGGAAAGTTGGAAAGTACGTCGGAACGCACGTGCAAACCTTGATCTTCTCTGCCTGATACTGTACTCCACCCTCATACTGTATTCCACCCCACTGAAGTTTTCTCTTCTTCTTACCAGTCTTGGTTTTTGATAACAATCTAGTTCCCGCACCCGATGTCGACCCAGTATATGCTGAACTGCCACCCCATCCTCCTGAAGCTGAAGACGATCCATAGCTTGGTACATCCACGTACGCAGGCACATCTACATAGGTGCATGGGCACGTATCCTTATATTCGCTGAGCAATTCATCGGGAACTTTATTCCCTCCATATGCATCATATATTCCTGGATTATCATATCCAGCGTCTTCGTTGGTGCGTCTCGATTCGTTGCCATTATTTTTCTTCGTCAATCGCCCTTGGGCGACGCTCAATCCAGACTTCAATGTTTTCTTACCAGCTCCAATGTGTTTGTCATTCGCGATCGAATCAATCGCAAATGCTTGATGATTAGTGTTGAATCCGTAATTAACGATTGCTGCGACACCGATTGCGCTGGCAGCACGCAACGAGCGAGAGAGACGAGACGTCCTCTTTGACTTTAACAGCTTACACCTCATTGCTTTTCGATCGAAAACAATGAACTTGATGTTAAAATATCATATGCAATTTGTTGTCCAATGAAACAATGTCGCCAATAACTTGTGAGTAGAGTTAGCCTTGTTTGAAACCATTTTGCAAGTGCAAATAGTGAGAGGCCTCTCGCCAAAGAATGGGGAGATCGCTAAGGGGACTTGAAGAAGCGCCAAAAAAACGTAAACGCCTATGATGTTCCGAAAGGCTGATACTACTGACACTCGACTCCGTATCCAATCGTTGACCACGCTCAGACTGACACTCGTCCAACCATAGCAGCAGCCATCTCAGGAAGGTTATCGTTTCGGATAGACATACGGTTATATCGCTGCTGAAGGGCTTACCATTCCCATCCATATTGAAGCAAAGCGACCTTCTCCGTCGCGTCGGTCCACTCACTTCCGAATCTTCGTTTCCTGACCACACAAACGGCTTATAAGCCTCACGCTCTCGACGACATAAAGCGGCTCGACATAGCGTGCCGTCGGACATGATGTTCAGCGACGATCATTGCAGTCACGAACAAAACAACGGACGACGTCGACGGTCCGATTCCCTTGTCGTGTCCGATGACTCGATGACGGGGGCACTTGATGCACTCGCTACCCTCGCATGCTCCGGAGGGGAAATACAAGCACTGGACGATGAGATAAAGGCGAACTCGTCCTCCTCGACGCATATAACTCCACAGTCGAGTGATGAATGTTGTGGCGAGGAGGACAATGATGAAGATGATGATTCAGAAACGATGATGCCTCCTCCGCCGCCGCGGGTCGCTGGTGTAGCTGCTCGATCATCATCCTCATTCGCGACCAATGATTATTTGGTGGAGTCGGGCAACATCCTGCCTACTCCACCATCGCCGTCGAAGTCGTCGTACACATTCTCATTTCTACACGACAGTTACTATCCCGCGAGCAATGTAATGAGTTCATCATCGGGGGAAGGAACACGAATACGATCTGCGTCAAACCCCGAGGGTATGGAGAAGTGGGACCTGTATAGCCATCGCAATGATCGTCAGCACTTT
>Ga0247833_1002011_pt1 | contig 31032 bp, 34 predicted proteins | sample LaCruzMarch2015__7_FD_187117 | JGI IMG/M metagenome (GOLD analysis project Ga0247833, IMG submission 187117) | Freshwater microbial communities from meromictic Lake La Cruz, Castile-La Mancha, Spain - LaCruzMarch2015_8m | ecosystem: Environmental > Aquatic > Freshwater > Lake | place: Spain... | reverse complement strand
ACCCGCAAGGCCCTCCTGACCGCAAAGGCGTATCGCCCCGGGAAGGCAGGCGGGGGCCTTCTTGGCGGTTACACCGACCCCAAGACCAAGAACCTCGAGGATTGGCAGTGGAAGCCGCTTGCGGACGCGCATCATGCGGTGTGGGATAAGGCCGGGGACGAGGAAACCACGCATCAGGACGTGATGCAGGCCATGCAGCACGCTGCAACCGGCGGCAAAATCGAGCCAAACCACGTTTCCACCCATCCCGTGGCGCAGATCATGAGCGCCATGGGCTTTCCGGGGCTCGAAACTGAGGCTCATAAGGCTGATGGGGGCAGCATTGGCTATGCCGACGGTGGCGCAACCGGAAAATTGCCTGAGCGGGTCGTCAATTTCAAGAATTTCTACTCTCGTGGCGCCGAAGCTGCGCGGCAGTTGAGCCAGAAGAAGGGCTCCCCGCAGCAGATGCGCGCCATGCTGGCAAAGGCGGGCGTCAAGCCCGAGGAGTTCACCCAGTCAGGCTTCGACGAGGCGTTCTCGGGCAAGCCCAGCGTGACCTCGGAGGAACTCTTCCAGCACTTCTACAGAAAGATGCCCAACATCGGTGTGGATAAGCTGCTGAGCGAAGACCACTCCAGCTACGACGCATCCGATCCCGACGCTGAGCAGCCCGCTCAGTTCGAGGATTACACCCTGCCCGGGAGCGTCAATTACCGGGAGCACCTGCTGAAGATACCCGAGACCAGCTACAGTTTCAGGGAGCAAAAGCACTGGCCCGGCCACAAGAATGTGGTGGCGCACATCCGCATGGGCGACCGCATCGAGCCACCCGACCTAGAGGCGCATGATCGAACAGTCGAGAAGATGCTGTCCGACCCCGGTCTCACCCAGTCCCTCGGATCTGAGCCCGCCAACTGGGGCAGTGGCGCCGCTGATTTGGCGCTGAGCAAAGGAACCATCACCAAGGAAGAGGCGCAGAACCTGTCCCGCGCTAAGGGTTGGCGCAACAATGTGATGAAGGGCTACAAGGCCCCGCGAGCCCTGCACGTCGAGGAGATCCAGTCTGACTGGGCGCAGGCAGGGCGCAAGCACGGATTTCAGGATACAAGCGCTAATGGTCCGTCTGGCCCCGACAAGCCGCCGCAGGGCCCCTTTGTCAATTCAACGCAGGGATGGACTAGCCTCGCGCTCAAGCATGCGCTCACCGAGGCGGTAAACGGCGGCTACAACAAGCTGGTGCTCTCCCCCGGGCAGGCGAATGCCGATATGTACGGCCTCGACGGGGAGCAGGGGAGCGGCATGAAGTCGTTCTACGATCAGATCCTGCCGACCCAGATGAACAAGCTGGCCAAGAGCCTAGACCCTGATCATCCCGGGGTGCAAATGTTCTCGCACGCGCTGCCGTCTGCGTCGGGTGGCGACGATACTGAGGGCTACAAGGGGCACGCCCTCGAAATCACCGACGGCATGCGGGACGCCGTCAAGAAGGGCCTTCCGATGTACAAGCGCGGCGGTATGGCTCTAAACGACAATCCTATGGTACACAAAGCCATGGCGCTGGCCCGCAACCTCACGAGGCGGTAATGGACGACGACAATAAAATTTCTCAGGCGCTTTCTGCGGCCAAGTCGTTCAAGCCGTCGAAGCTGGCTGAGACATTTTCAAGGGAAAACGTCCCGGCAGCGCAGGTTTCGCCCAAGCCCGGCGTTAATTACGGCCAGATCTCAGGCAAAACTATCAATCAGGAAAACATTGACGCGGTGTCGCGCTCAGCGTTGCAGATCCTTGATGGCAAAAGCGTGCGAGACTTCGTGGCCAAGCATTTTGGCGTCCGTGACTACACGATCACGCCTGTGACGGGGACGTGGCTGGGGGAACCAGAGCCTTCGTTTACCATTGACGCCCCCAACATGACCCCCCAAAAGGCAAAGCGGCTGGCTTCGGCCCTTGGGTTTGGGATGTTGCAGGATGCGGCAGTGCATTCAATCCACCACCCGGAAGTTGATCTTCAGTCCGGCACGCCGACCCTGCTTCTCGGCAACGGCAAGACGCTGTCGCCTGCTGAGCGCATGAGCATCATGAAGGAAGCGTCCGCTCGTGGCCGCGACCTTACGTTCACTCGGGATGGTAAGGCAGCAAAGTTCTCCCATTTTGGGCCCGATGAAGAGCACGATAAATTTGTCGATGACATTGCGGCCATCGGTCAGGCTGCTAATATGCCTGAACGTTTTATGGCCCGCACGAATGGGGATCTCACAGATGCAAAAGACTACCTCAAAAAAGTCGTGGGTGGACAGAGCGCTCGCGCACGGCTTCAAGGAAGCTCCGGCGAGCCATCCGATCTATTCCGAGGGCTTGTCGATAACATTGCTGCACCATTTACGCGGGCGGCGCAGGAGCAAGGCTACCGGTTCAACCTCGAAAAATTAGCCGACTTCCACAAGCTAAGCGATGTTGAGCGGTCTTATATTTATAACCGCATGACCCCGTCTGGGCGCAAGCCGCCTAGCGGCGGTGGTGGCTTTGGCCGCACTACGGTTAAAGATCCTATTGGATACGAATATCCCGGCATTTACGGCAACCCAAGGCAGATGGCGGCTGAAGCCGCCTCTCGCGTTGCCCCTGAAAGCCCAAACCTGAAGAAGCTTTTCAACGTTACCCGCGCTGATCTTTACGACATGGCTGAAAACCGCGTGGGAAATATGGAGCCCAGCCTCGCCATGGCCCCCAACCCGAAGGGGTCTGCGGCCACCGAAAAGATTATAAATAAAAAGAACGAGCAGCGCCTGATCGATATTCTTGACGAGGCCGGAAAGCATCAGGTCCTGCGCCATGGCATGGATGCGTGGTACGTTATGAACCCTCTTTACCGGGCCATGGAGCTTGAACTTGGCCCCGAAGAGGCTAAGAGGCGGTTTATCATGCAAAACACGCTGACGGGCATGGCGAGCCCCGGGTCTGAGGTGCCAACCGAGATTAATCGCGGCATGGCGGCATATTACCTCGCTGGCAAGGGTCGTTTTGGTGATTTTGAAAAGTATGCCGGGCTTCCGGTAAGCAGGCGTGGGGCTGATTTCCCCGAAGATATTCGCGATGTCGTTGGCCACATGTACCATCCTACCGCGCATTCCGGACCGATGAAGAGTTTTCTTCAGAGCGGCAAGGTAGACATGGGCACTCCAAAAGTGCCGACCTACATTCCGGCGTCTGGCGTGCCTCAGACAGGATTTCAAACTACATTGCCGGTGCCCGACGCGCACTTTACCCGCATCCTTGGCATGGGCGACACGCGGACAAGCTCCGACCCGGGCGTTTCGATGAAAATGCCCGAGTACCAGCAGGTCGCGCCATGGTTCAAAAATCGAATTGCTGCTCAGGTTGGTCTGCAATCTGTGCCTGCGCAGGGGCGTTTGTGGGGCGCTGGCTCTGGTTCTACCGGTGTTACCTCTCCAATCGGTGCTCCCAAGATCGAAATGCTTGCTGATCACATAGCTTCACGCGCTGCCGTGCATGGAATTGCGCCTGAAGACGCTTTGAAGCGGATTATAACAGGCGAAATCTATGCTAAAGGTGGAAAAGTGGCTGGGGACACGAAATTCGGCACTGATGCTGTCCAGAATGCCGTGAAAATCGCAAGGCAGCTTAAACGGGGACGCCCGTAACCTAGCTAGGAGCATGCTCGAATGAGCGAAATGGCAAAAACGGCCCGCAAGGCTATGAAGGAGAAGGCGCAGGGTCGTGCTGCTCCCACCAAGGGGAGCGTTGACGCGTCCGGCTGGACCGAGCCCACGATGAACACCAACGCGAAGGTGGGCATGCGCCCGATATCGCGTCGTGCGTTCAAGCAGGGCGGCAAGGTCGAGGGTGCGAATGGCGCCCAGCATGCCGGTAAGAAGCCGCGCAAGGGCAAGAACTACGGCGGCGAGATGGGCACGCCTGAGTTTGGTCCCGAAGAGGCTGCTCGGATGGCCCGCGAGGCCAAAATTCGCCGCATCATCGAAGCAGATGAAGCCGAAAATGCTCCGGTTCCGAGGCCGCGCCTTAACCGTGGCACTGCGAAGCCGCCAATGCCGATGCCGCGCCGCGAGCGCATGCTCGATCAGCTGCCGACTGATCGCCCGTTCGCGCCTGAGAAGCGCGGTGGCCGCACCAACCGCAAGGATGGTGGCAAGGCCCTGACCGCCGACAGCCTGATGAACCGCGACCTGAAGGAAGCCAACGAAGAGCGTGGCTACCCCCATACCGGCGGCTACAAAAAGGGCGGCAAGATCCATGAGGATGCCGCCATGGACAAGAAGCTCATCAAGGCCGAGATGGCCAAGCACGACAAGGGCTGCACCTGCAAGGCGTGTGGCGGGCGTGCGGGCAAAAAGGACGGCGGCCCCATGGACTACATGAGCCCGGTCGCCATGGCCGTGAAAGACCCCAAGATGCTCTCGCCGATGGCTATGGCGATGGGGAAGAAGAAGGGTGGCAAGGCCGAAGCCAATTACGACGGCGGCACGCGCCCGACTGGTGGCCGGATGGCTCGCAAGAGCGGCGGTCGCACCAAGGGCAAGACCAACATCCACATCAACATCATTGCCGGTGAAAAGCATCCGGAGGGCATGCCTCCTCCGATGGGGCTCCCCGGCCCGATGCCGCGTCCGCCTATGCCTGTCGCCCCTCCGATGGCTGGCGGCGCTGGTATGCCTCCCATGGGGTTGCCTCCCGGCCTCATGGGAGGCACCCTTCCTCCGGGTCTCGGCGTCCCTCCCCCGGCTATGGGCCCGCTTGCGCGCAAGTCTGGCGGGCGTGCCGGGCATGGCGTCTATCGTTCGTACAAGGACATGGACGCGGGCGCCGGTAGCGGCCTCGGTCGGCTTGAGAAGACCGAGATCCAGAAAAGCAGGAATTAACGCGTCAGTGGTCATGCTCTGACGTGTTACGGGGGCGGGGTTTTCTCTCCAGAGCCTCGCCCCCAACCAAATATGGAGAGACGGAGAGAGTATGGAGAGGCTTGTTTCGGAGCTTCAGAAGCTCATCGAGCAGAATATCGAGGCGCTTCGTGACAGCGTCTGCGCTGGCCTGCTGGCTGACATGCAGGACTACAAAAAACTCACAGGGCAGATCGAGGGGTTGCGCATGGCGCTGACCTTGCTCGAGGCAGCACGTGAGAATGTCTTAAAACGTTGATGGAGAGAAACGTGCCTATCACTTCGATGTATCACGACGAGGATCCCGCAAAGGACATCGTCGACAGGGTTGGAAACATTTCCGGCTTCGACCTGTTTGGCCCGAAGGTGCTGGTCGCAATTTATGTGCGCCCCGAAAAGACCAAGGGCGGCATCTACCTGACTGATAAAGTTCGCGACGAAGACCTATATCAGGGGAAGGTTGGCTACGTGCTGAAGGTTGGCCCCGGTGCATTTACCGACAGCGAGTGGTTTGGCGGCGTTCAGGTCAAGGCGGGCGACTGGGTTGGTTTCCGCGCCTCGGATGGCGCAACACTGGTCGTTAATGGCGTGAATTGCCGGTTGCTGGAAGATGTCCGCATCTACGGCAAGGCATCGCACCCCGATTTGATTTTCTGAGGAGAGGCTCGTGTCCGATAAAAACGAAGGCGACATTGAAATTGTGCTGAAGGACGACGCTGCACCTGAAAAGGAGCAGGATATCGTTCTGGCCGACGATAAGGCGTCAGAAGGCAAGCCCGAGCTTTCCCCCGGGGATGGCATCAAGGAACTGAAGGTCAGCCTCGAGCGTGAGCGTCAGGCTCGCGTGGAAGCAGAGCGCAGGGCTCAGCAGCAGGCAGCGCAGGCCCATCTGATGACCCGTGAGGTCGAGGATAACCAGCGCCAGATGCTCTCGAGCGCTCTGGAGATGGTGAACAGCGAACGCGTCATGCTTCGGTCTCAGTATGCCGAGGCTATGTCTCAGGGCAATTACGCCATGGTGGCAGAGATCAACGACCGCATGAACGATCTGGCTGTGAAGGCCAACGTGATCGAGCAGGGTCGTGACGCCATGGAGGGCCAGCAGAAGCAGCAGAAGCGGCCGGTTCAGCAGCAGCCCTATGCCGGTGATCCCGTCGAGGTTTTTGCGGCCCAGCTAACGCCTCGGTCGGCTTCGTGGGTGCGCGAGCATCCTGAGTTCGTCCGTGACCAGAAGCTCAATCGCAAAATGCTAGCCGCTCACGAACTTGCGGTGGCGGATGGCATTGCCCCGGACAGCGATGACTATTTCGATCACGTCGAGGGCACCCTTGGCGTGCCCCGGTCGGCTGATCAGGGGGGAGCTTCGAAGCATCAGCGCCGTGCGGCTCCAGCCATTGCCCCTGTGACCCGTGCCAGCATGAATGGCGATGGAAGCCGCCCCAATGTTGTCCGCTTGAGCGCAGAGCAGCGCGAGATGGCCTCAATGATGGGCATGACCCCAGAAGAGTATGCGCGGAATATGCGCGACTTGAAGCGCGAAGGGCGCATGAACTGATGGAGAGAGATATGGAAGAAGCAAAGATTGTGAAGCCGATGTCGGACACGAAAAAGACCCGTCTGTCGTCTCTTCAGTCCGCAAAAAAGCGCGCCGATGAGATCCGCCAGCACGGCGGCGATCTCGAGGATGGCACCGATGACTTTTGGGTCGACGCCAACAGCATTCCCGACGGTTGGACCTACGAGTGGAAGCGGTTCACCGTCTTCGGGCAGGAGGATCCGTCGTATCAGGTGGCGCTCCGCCGCTCTGGCTGGGAGCCCGTGCCCGCATCTCGTCACCCCGAGATGATGCCGATTGGTTATGCCGGTGACGACATCATCCTGCGCAAGGGCATGATGCTGATGGAGCGTCCGAAGGAGATCACCGACGAGATCCGCCTGAAGGAAAAGAAGGCTGCTCGAGATCAGGTCCGCGTGAAGGAGCAGCAGCTTAACGACGCCCCGGCTGGTCAGTTTGAGCGCAGCAACAAAGACGCTCCGCTGATCAAGGTGAAAAAGGCCTTTGAGCCGATCCCGATCCCCGAGGACTGACCCTTCCACCATCCTCGCTCTAATGGGCCCGCTTCGGCGGGCCTTTTTTCTGCGTGTGTTGACAACATAACCCATTCAGGGTTAATTCGGTTAATCCTTCCCCTCGGCGTGGGAAGTTTGATAACCCGGTTTCAGATCGCCCCGGTGTGCGATGATCGAAGCCACCCCCTGAAAAGGTAAATCCCATGGCGAATACCTTCGCTCCGTTTGGGTTCGATCAGTACAAGGGCACCGGTGCTGCGCCGACGTTCGAGCAGGTATCCGCCGCTATTGCTACTGCGAATACGACCCCGATTTTCTCTGGCGACCCCGTCATGCAGGTAGCTGGTGCTACCGGCGTTGGCACCGGGTACATCACGCAGGCGACCGGCCCCGTGACGCTGACCGTTTCGGCAACTGGTATCGCCACCGTGGCGACGGGCGCTATGACGATCACGTTCACTGCGATCTCGAGCGCCACTGCAAATATTCCGACCTTTGCCTCGACTAATTGGGCTCCCCCGATTGGCTCGACCATCGTCGTGTCGAACGCTACTGGCGTTCCGAATGGTGCCTTCACGGTCATCTCGTCGACCTCGACGACCGCCGTTGTCCAGAGCACCACGACCACTGCCGCCACGTCTTCGGCTTCCACCCCGGTGGTTACCGTGTTCGTGCCGGTCGCTGGCATCTTCGTTGGCTGCAAGTACCTGTCGACCTCGCAGAAGCGCACCGTTTGGTCGCCCTACTGGCCCGGCTCCGATGCGAACGGCGACGTGCTGGCTTATGTCATCAGCGACCCGAATGCTCAGTTCATCATCCAGACCGGCAACTCGAACACCACGGCCACCGCTGTGGGGCTCACTGCGGTCGGCCAGAACATCAGCTTCAACTGGAACGACAGCACTGCTACCGGCGAAACCAATGGCAACACTGCCAGCGGTCAGTCCACCATGTTTGCTGATCAGTACTCGCTGATTGCAAACGCGTCGGCTGGCACCGCCAGCAATGCTTACCTGCCGTTCCGTGTCGTGTCCCTCGCCAACTACACCCCGGGCCAGACCAGCCCGCTGGTGAGCGTCAACGGCAACGATCCCACCACGGGTTACAACAGCATCGTTGTTGGCTTCAACAACGCCATGCCGCGTAACTTCAACGGCATTTAAGGAGTAGGTTAAAATGGCTGTTAATCTTTCAGCAATCAAAGACCTTCTCCTCCCCGGTCTGCGGGGCGTTGAGGGCAAGTACGAGATGATCCCATCTCAGTACGACAAGATCTTCACCAAGCACGACAGCAAGATGGCTCTCGAGCGTACCGCCGAAATGCGGTACCTCGGCCTCGCGCAGCTGAAGACCGAGGGCGGCCAGACCGCTTTCGACAACGGCGCTGGCGAACGCTACGTGTACAATCAGGAACACGTGGAAATCGGTCTGGGCTATGCCATCACTCGCAAGGCGATTGATGACAACCTCTACAAGACCCAGTTCCACCCGTCGAACCTCGGTCTGATCGAGAGCTTCCAGCAGACCAAGGAAATCTACGGCGCGTCGATCCTGAACACGGCCACCACGTACAACAACAGCGTTGGCGGTGATGGCGTGTCTCTGATCAGCACCGCCCACCCGATTGACGGCGGCACTGTTGCCAACCGTCCGTCGGTTGACGTGGACCTGAACGAAGCCACCCTGCTGAACGGCATGATCTCGGTTCGTACGAGCTTCAAGGATCAGGCTGGTCTGAAGGTCTTCGCGCGTGCCCGCAAGCTCGTCGTTCCCCCGCAGCTTGAGCCGGTTGCCATCCGCCTCACCCAGACGGAACTGCGCCCGGGCACTGCGGACAACGACGTGAACGCGATCAAGGGCACCAGCGGCGGTCTGCCGGAAGGGTTCCTCACTAACGACTTCCTGACCTCGTCGCGCAACTGGTTCCTGCTGACCAACATCGACGGCCTGTCGTACATGGAACGCATCAAGTTCGAGACGGACATGCAGGTGGACTTCGTGACCGACAACCTTCTGGTGAAGGGTTACGAGCGCTACTCGTTTGGCTACTACAATTGGCGCGCTATCTGGGGCTCGCTCCCGTCTTAATCTGGGCCAAGGCCCCTCTTTCGAGGGGGGGCCACAATGAAAGGAAAAGCCAATGGGTGCTTCTCATTTTACCGGCCCTCTTATTTCGGGTCCGATCCTGAATACCTCGGGCACTACGCTCGGGCAGGACGTGGCCGACACCGGCTACGTTGTGATGGCTCAGGCCCAGTCGGTCACTCAGGCGGGGTCGACAACCGCCCTCGCTACGGGTGTCGTCGTCCCGGCTTACAGCCTTATCGTTGGCATTGACGTGCTGGCGAGCACTGGCTGGGCAAGCTCGGCCACTGTTAGCGTTGGCACCTCTGCCACTGCGACTGAGCTTGTCAGTGCGGCTACTGGCCCGCAGGCGATTGGTCTGTCCAATCTCTCTCCGGGTACCGATGCAACACGGACCGGCAAGTGGATCAACGTAGGTTCGAGCGACGTTCGCATCTTCGTTCTCTCGAGCGGCGGTACCGGCGGTGTCGGCACGCTTGTCGTTCGTTATGTCCAAGCCATCAATGCCCCGTAATCCGTAGGAGGATCATATGAAGGGTCGCAAGGGTCGTGCTACGGGTGGCGAAGCCACTGTTGGCACTAAGGAATATGAGCAGGATCTCGCTCACAAGAACCAGCGTTACACCTACCAGAGCAAGGTGAACGACGCTGCCGAAGAGCGTAAGCACGGTGGCAAGACTGTCGGCAAGGCTGACGGCATGGCCGCCAAGAAGCACGGTGGGCGCACGGCTCGCAAGTCGGGTGGCCGCACGGGCTCCAACATGAACCCGCTGTCTTCGGCTGCTTCGGGTACCGCCCCCGCCGGGCGCAAGATCCAGATGAACTAAGTGGTGGGGCTTCGGCCCCACTCTTTTCTTTCCCGAGGGCATCATGGCTAAGACACCAGCTTGGACCCGCTCAGCAGGGAAAGACCCCAGCGGCGGCCTGAACGACAAGGGGCGCGCTTCGCTGAAGGCAGCGGGGCACGACATCAAGAGGCCGGTTACCTCAAAACAGGCTCAAAAATCTGATGCTGACGCCGAAAGGCGAGAAAATTTCAAAAAACGTATGTGCGGCATGAAAAATAAGCTCACTTCTGATAAAGTGGCTAATGATCCAAACAGCAGGATCAATAAGTCGCTTAGAAGGTGGGATGTCGAATGCTAACATGTGCCCGCTGCAAGCAGCAAAAACCGGAAACACTGGAATTTTTTCCACCGCATAAGCGGAAAACCAATGGGTTGGATAGCTGGTGCCGCACGTGTCGGTCTGAATACAGAAAACAGACTAGGCTCCCTAATGGCATCAAGCCTGAAGAGCATAATAGGGCGTACGCCGCCAGAGAAACCGGCGTATGTGTAATATGCGGACAAACTGTTTTTGTCGTTATTGATCACGATCACGCCACGGGCATGGTGCGTGGGGCTTTATGCACAAACTGCAATCTGGGTTTAGGGCACTTTAAAGATGACCCCGAGCTTCTGGAATTTGCGGCTTTATATCTAAAAGGTCAGTGCGCCTGCGGTAATTGCAAACCAGTTTGGGGCGGCTTGCCTCTGTTCTCTCACAAGGAACATTAAAATGCCCATGAAAAAGGACATTCCTGTCTGGGAGAAGGGTCTCCCTAAAGACCACAAATCGAAGCCCATGACGACTAAGCAGGTGGCTCAGGCGAAGGCCATGGCCCGCTCTGCTGGACGGCCCTACCCGAATGCGGTAGACAATATCAGGGCCTCAAAAGCCTCGAAAAGAGCTAATTCACAAGGAGCGCGCTGATGCGCCCGATTACTGTCACTGTGGGCCCGCTGGTTGCAGCTTCTGCAAATGCGATTTGCCTCTCGCAGACCCCGTCGGCAGGCGCTCTGACGCTGAATGGCGCTCGTGCGTCTGGAGGCGTGGCAACGCTGGACACGGCTCGGCGGGTGTTGATCACCTGCACGGGCAATGAAAGCGCCAAGACGTTTACGATCAGTGGCACGTCGTGGTCTGGCAGCACCCAGTCCGAGATCTTGGCGGGTACGAACGCCAGCACGTCCCAGTCGGTTCTGGATTACAAGACCGTAACCTCGATCACGATCAGCGCGACTGCAGCTAATGCGCTCACCGTGGGCACGAATGCCGTGGCGTCTTCGCCTTGGGTGGCGCTTGATAGCTGGGCGATGCCGATGACGGCCATCCAGTGTACGGTAAGCGGATCGGTCAGTTACACCGTTCAGCAGACGCTGGACGACCCCAACAGCCTGATCTCGCCTGTGGCTCCCGCCTTGGTGACGTGGGTCAATCATCCCGACGCCAATCTGGTTGGTGCGTCGACGACTGTGCAGGGCAATTACGGGTACGCGCCTGTGTTTGTGAAAGTGACGCTGAACAGCGGCACGGGTGTGGTGACGGCGACAATCTCTCAGGCGAGTGTTGTGCCCTCGTAAGGAGGCTCGTAAATGGCGGGTCTTTCGACTAATGCTCCCGGCCTTTGGGGTGGCTTTGCAGGGCTCCTGTACGGCTCCACCTCGCTGTCTACGCCTCCGGGCTTTTTGGCTGACGCGACACCTGCGTGGGTCTTGCCCGGCGCAGCGCTGGATCTCGACTTCGCTGACAGCCTTGGGTACAACTCCCGCAACCTAGCGACGACCACCCCCGACAGCATCCTCACGTACACGTCCCCCTCGCCGAAGCTGGTCTATGGGTCGGATGGGGTGCTGAGGTATGCGCCGCATAATTTTTTCGTGCGAAGTGAAGATTTTTCTAACGCGTCTTGGGTAAACGGGCCTATATATAGCGGTACAAGGGTTAATGGAAGTGTCAGTGTTAGTGCGAATGACGGGTATGTTTACGTCCGGCAGAATTTTTCAGCACTCAACAAGGCGTGCGTTGCTTCTTACGAAGTAACTTGTGATACAACGGTAGCAAATGTCCCCATCGTTTTTTCTGACGGCTCCGTAAACTATCCCGTAGTCACAAGTTTTGTAGCAGGTGTCCCACAAAGAATAACAAGTCCCGCGTTTACACCCGGCTCTTTCGCCAGCGTGGGCATTGACCTTAGAGACTTTGTTGCTCCCGGTGGCTCAAATACAACGGGATATACGATTACGTTCAACAAGGCGCAGCTACAGCTCACTCCCAACCACTCCAACACCTACATCCCCACAACCTCCGCCGCAGTGTACTCCCTTCCCATCGACCATGACCCCATCACGTTCGATCCATTGGGTGTGCTGATTGAGGAACAGAGAACTAACCTGCTGTTGCGTTCGCAGGAGTTTGATAGAGCGGCGTGGATTAAGAGCTTTGGTGGTACTGGTTCAACGGTAGTTGTAACTGCAAACTACGGAACTGCCCCTGATGGGACAATGACAGCCGATAGAGTACAGCTGGATAAGGGAGCAGGCGCCACACTTTCAGATCAATCTTTAATACAACAAACAATTCCATCAGGCGTGCCTGTAGCCAATTCATATTGGATTAAGACCGCCGATGGAAGTACAAAGACCGTAGCACTAAGAGTTAACAACACCTACACGTTGTGTGTTATTACAGGTGACTGGCAAAGGTTTTTTACAACAGAGCCAACCTGCTCATTTGCCCAGATTATTTTGCGTGGCACAACTGGAACAAGTGATAGCGCTGACCTGCTTGTATGGGGCGCTCAACTCGAAGCAGGTTCCTTCCCAACTTCTTACATTCCGACAGTTGCCTCACAGGTTACTAGGGCTGCGGATCAGATCAGCATCCTGACGAGTGCGTTTGGGTATAATGCGGTGGCTGGTAGTTTGTTTGCGGAAGTACGAGCGGCTAACCTTAGTGTTTCTCGCCGCATAGCGGTGCTCTACAATGATGCGTCCAATCGAATTGCGCTCAATCTGGACAACGGAAGCCAGCTATTTGTCCGCACATTGGGGAGCACTGTGGCGTCCGTTGATGGTGGCACATTTACTGTTGGTCAAAGCGATAAAGTCGCCGTGGCGTTCACAACTGACGATTATGTTGCGACCGTTAATGGGGCAGCTGTTGGAGTGGACCCGGACGGAGGAGCAATGCCTTCTGGCATTACAGTCCTACAAGTTGGGAACCAAGCTGGCATCGAACAAACCAACGGCCACATCAAACGCCTCACCTACTTCCCAACGCGCCGGACGGACGCCGATTTGCAGGTGCTTACAACAGGCGATGATCTTGTGTGGGGCATAGGCGACTATCTGGTCTGGGGATCTGGCAACAACCTAACGTGGTGAACATAAATGACCGACATTAACCTGCAGACCATAACGCCCGACACCACGCTGCCCACGACAGGCTTCCTGTTTGGTGCGGACAGTCAGGCCTCTGGATCGCCTAGCGTGTACACCGTGCAGTCTGTCGCAACGACGCTGCTGGGCTCGACCACGCTGTCCGGCGCGACGATCACCGCCGATGCGCCCGTGCTAAACTTGGCGCAGACGTGGAACAACGCTGCCATCACGTTCACGGGGCTGAAGCTGAACGCGACGGACACGGCGTCGGCGGCTGCGAGCCTGTTGATGGACTTGCAGGTTGGTGGGACGAGTAGGTTTAACGTCCGCAAGGACGGGCAGATTGTCACTCAAGGTGGCATGAGTGCCCAAGGCGCACTGTTAACCACCAGCTACCTACAGGCCGATGCGGCTGCTGGTGTGTGGTTGCGAAATGCTGCTGGCGAGCTTGCATTCGGAAATCCATCCGACCTGAAGCTGACCCGCCGTGACCCAGCCAACCTCCGTTTCGGCGCTGCTGACGCTGCCGCACCCGTAGCCCAGAAGCTCTCCGTCCAGTCCGTTGTTGCGGGCACCACCAACACCGCAGGCGCGAACCTCACGATCACCGGCTCGCAGGGCACGGGCACTGGCGCGGGCGGGAGCATCATCTTCCAAGTCGCCTTGGCTGGATCGTCCGGAACGGCGCAGAATGCGCTGGTTACGGCGCTGACGATTGCTAGTACCACCGATGCGACGTTTGCAAATGCAGTTAGCGCTGGTGCAACGTCATATATTGCGTTTTCTAGCCGCTCACGACTGTACTCTCCAGCCGACAGCATAATTCTCCTGTCAAACAACGGAGTAAGCAACTTCGACCGCCTCCAGTTTGGCGGTACTACCTCCTCATTCCCCGCCATCAAGCGGTCCAGCGCATCGCTCATCGTGCGGCTTGCGGATGACACCGCCAACGCCGCACTGGAAAGCGCCAGCCTCAAGACCGACGCACCCACTGGCGGAACGGCCGCAACATGGAAACTCGGCACCGTTGCCACCGTCTCCCCGACATTGCAGAACCGCACCATCGAGGTCGATATCGGCGGCACGATTTATTACATCTCCGCCAAGACAACCAACGACTAAGGGACAACCATGATCACCCTCACCCTGACCCAAGACGAAGTGCAGGCCCTCGGCGCGCTGCTGGACGCCGCCGTCAAGGCGACAGGCATTCAAGGTGCCAAGGCTGCCGTGCCGCTCTTTGCCAAGCTGGAGGCCGCCGTGGCTGAAGTTAACGCGCCCAAAAAGGAAACTGAGGAATGACAATTTCTTACGCTTGGGCCGTCAATCAGATGACCGCTTACCCGGAATTTGCGGGCCAGCAGGATGTCGTCTTCCAGATTGCGTGGGTCTGCTCTGCGACGGACGGCACCTACAACGCGGCGGCTTACGGCACGGTCGATGTTACCTATGTCGCAGGCGCTCCCTACACGCCGTATGATCAGATCACGCTGGATCAGGTGAATGGCTGGGTGGCTAACGCGCTGGGCGAAGATGGCATCGCTAAGGCCTACGAAGATTGCGATGCGGCCATTGCGGCCCAGACCGTGCAGGATAAGCCTGTGACGTTGCCGCTGCCGTGGAATGTCCCGACGCCTGCGCCTGAGCCAGAGCCCGTGCCTGAAGAATAAGCGAGTGCAGGTGCTTACAACATGATTAAGAACGCAAAGATCACGGAAATCGAAGGTGAGTTCGTCGTGTCGGAGGACGGCACATGGATTGAGGGCATTTACGCCACCAAGAACGCCGCCCTGTGCGCTCTGACGCTCGCGCCCAGTGTGCTGGCTCGGCTGTGGGACAAGCACAAGCCCGTGCCGCTCACGGAAGAACAAGTGGCGGCTGCAACATGATCATCGACCTCATGGTATGGGCATCCACCCGCGAACAGTTCATCACCGGCATGGTCGAGAACGGCCTTGCCACGTATGAGGACGACATCCTCACCCCGACCGAATGTGTTGCCATTGACGAGCTAGGGCCGATCACCAAGACCCCGGCGACCTACGACGAGGACGGTAACGAGCTAACCCCGGCTGTCATCGTCGGCGGGCACCACGTCAATCTCCGCGCTTACGGTGAGTTTGCCGAGCAGGTGACCTACGGCCTACCGCAAGAGGGCGATGTTTTCCAGCGCACGCACCTGCTTCAGATCATCCAAGACCTCGACTTCAAGCCAATCACCGAGGAAGGCGTACCGGCTGGGTATGAGGGGCCGAACGGCGTGCGGCTGTTTGATCCCAGCGTAATCAACCGCCGTGCTCGTGTTTGGGCCTGACCGTGATTGACGGGTGCACAGGCTTCCAGTGGGCTGAGTGGATATACCCAGCCATACGGGCCTGCTGCGACGTCCACGATATGGGTGGCACCGATGGAACGCTGCTTGATTGTTTGCAAGCTGGCATTCCCGACTGGGCTTGGCCGATGGCCGCTATAGGCGTGGCTGTCATGGTATTGTTTCGACCCGTCTATAACTGGATCAAAGGCAAAGGGACGCACCAATGAACGCGGAGTTCTTCGAGGCAGTGCGGCCCTTGTTCGGCGGGTCGCTCAGCCAAGCCCAAGTGGACGGATTCAAAATCATCTTTGAGGCATGGCGCAAGGTCGGCTCAGGCAATGAGCGGGACTTGGCTTACATACTCGCGACCGCATATCACGAAACTGCCCGCACCATGCAGCCCGTGCGCGAAACGCTCGCGACAACCGATGCCAAGGCAAAGGAGCGGCTCACCAAGGCGTGGAAGTCAGGCAAGCTTCCGTGGGTCAAATCAGACTATTGGTCGGGCGGCTGGTTCGGGCGCGGGTTCGTCCAGCTCACGCACCGCGCCAACTACGTCAAGGCAAGCGAAAAGCTCGGCATTGATTTAGTGTCCGATCCGTCCAAGGCGATGATTCCCGAAGTCTCGGCGCTGATCCTCGTGCGCGGGATGCAAGAGGGATGGTTCACCGGCATGAAACTGGCCGACGCTGCTGACTTCCGCGAGGCCCGCCGCGTTGTGAATGGCACAGACCGCGCCAGTCAGATTGCCATGTATGCCGATGCGTTCCTCAGCGCGCTGGATGCGATGGATGATGCGCCTACTATCACCGTGATCGAGCCCAAGCCAAGTGGGGCAGGCTGGCTAGTTCTTGCGGCATTGGCCATTGCTGGTGTAGTTGTAGGTGCCTACAATTGGATTGTGTCCTTGTTCGGATAAGAGGTTGCCATGACCGCTGTCGTCGCACGTATTGCCCTGCGTTATATTTCCGGCGCGCTTGTCATCAAGGGGCTGTTGCCAGAGGATAGCGGCATCGCCACGGATCCAGACGTTCTCAACGTTGTGGAGGTGGCGCTAGGCTTTGCCATCGGCGCTGCAACAGAGGCTTGGTACGTTATCGCCCGGCGCATGGGGTGGGCGAAGTGAACCACCTCATTCCCGACTGGCTTGTGCCTCTTGTCCCGTACTGGCCGCTGGCGCTGATTGTTGCGGGTGCCGGTCTTGCGTGGCGCATTGCCGGGGCGCCGGGGCTTGCAACGTTTGCCGCAGCCGTCGGATTCGTTCTTGGACGCAGATCGGTTAAGACCGACGCGCCCATCCAGCCCAAGAAGAAGAGGCGGTTTTTCTAAATGCCCGAATGGATCGACCTCAAAATCTCCCTTGGCAATATCCTGACCATCGGGTCGGTGATTATCGGCCTGACCATCGGCTGGCAAACCCTAGCATCTGGCGTGCAAACCAATGCAAACGATATTCAGAAGCTCGACACTAGGGTCAACGATCAGGGCGACAGGCTGGACACGCTCATGACCGAGTTGCAAACCAACCGGATCAATGAGACGGCACTGCTGACGGAGCTTCGCACAGATATGCGCTATTTGAGAGAAGCTATCGATCAGATCAGGAGCGGGCAGAAGTAACGCTGCCTTAAGGGGACACAATGACAACGAGCGGCAGCTACAATTTTAACCCCGGCTTGGGAGAGCTAGTTTTATACGCGTATAACCAGATTGGCATACGCAACACGTCGATTGTGCAGGAACACCTTACTACCGCCAGAATGGCGACCAACATGATGTTGGCGAGCTTCAGCAATCAGGGCGTTAACCTGTGGAAGGTTGATCTGGTCACGGTTCCGCTGGTTCAGGGCGTCTCGACCTATGCCGTGGACCCTAGCACGGTGGTCATCCTTGATGCCTACGTGACCATCGACAACGGGGCAGGCGCTCCGATTGACCGCATCATCCTGCCCGTCAGCCGCACGGAATACTCGAGCTACGCCAACAAGCGTCAGCAGGGCTTTACGACGGCCTATTGGTTTGATCGCCTGACCAGCCCCACGGATATGGTCGGCCCGGGTGATAGCGAAATCCCCGCCGTGTCCGGCCCGCAGGTGACGCTGTGGCCCGTGCCTGACGGCAGCAGCGCGCAGTACCTCAAGTACTACCGGCTCGTGCAGTCGCAGACCTCAAACTACGCTAACGGCCAGACGGCTGACATCCCGTTCTTGTGGATGGAGGCGTTCGCTGATGGCCTAGCCTACCGGCTCGCCAAGATCTGGAACCCCCAGATGGCCGTTGGCCTGAAGGCAGCAGCTGATGAGGCCTACCAGATAGCGGCGGCTCAGAACGTAGAAACGGCGAATTATTTTATCTCCCCGCAACTCTCTGGCTACTTCCGGGCCTGATAGGAGGGGATCATGTCATACGCGTCTCAGGCCGGTCGGGCCAAAACAAATCCAAATTCCCCCGCCGCGCACGCCATATGCGACAGGTGCGGGTTTCGGCACAATCACGTAGACTTGCGCTGGCAGTACGACTGGCGCGGCGCCTCTCTGGCCAACATTCGCTTGCTGGTGTGCAATACCTGTTACGACAAGGCGCAGCCACAGCTTCGAGCAATCGTCCTCCCTGCGGATCCTGTGCCAATCGCAAATCCGCGTACGCAGGATTTTGTGGCGGCGTCTGCGCCTAGCGTTCAGAGCATGTTCCTGAGCGTGCCGCCTGACGATTAAGCGCCATGAGAATTCATAGACTTGGTAAAATTGTGCTTGGGCGGCTATATTGGCGGCAGAACACTCAAAAAGATCGTTTCCACCGTAAAGGGGTAAGGCCATGACCACCGGCTTGAGCTATGACGGCACCGTTGCTGGAACGACCAGCTACGTGGCCCAGATTGCCAACATGGCCGTAGTGGACCCCACCAACCCCGAATTTCTGGTCACGCTTCCGCAGGCGATCACATACGCCGAAAACCGCATCTATCGTGACCTTGATTTCCTCGTCACCAGCGTGGCGCAGACGTTCACGCTGACGGCTGGGAGCAGGAGGCTGCAGCTTGCTGGGTATCCCTTCGTGGTGACCGAGCAGATCAACATCATCACCCCTGCCGGTCAGGTTGACCCGGACGGGGTGGCGGCCACGCGGAGCCCGTGCCTGCCCGTCACGAAGGAATTCCTCGACGCTGTCTATGGTTCGTCTGCCGTGGCGAACCGAGGCGTGCCGCAGTACTTCGCGCCGTTCAACGACAATCTCTTCTATCTGGGCCCGGCCCCTGACGCAGCTTACACGGTCGAGATTGTGGGAACTGAGCGCCCCGCCAGCATGTCGGCCACGAACCTCAGTACGTTCATCAGCCTGTACCTGCCAGACCTCTTCATCATGGCGTCCATGATCTATGTCTCGGCCTACCAGCGCAATTTCTCGTCGGCTGGCGGCAATGATCCGCAGATGCCCGTCACCTACGAAACGCAGTACCAGACGCTGCTCAAGGGGGCGACGGTGGAGGAAGCCCGCAAGAAGTACGAATCTGCCGGGTGGACCTCTCAGTCCCCGGCTGTCGTCGCCTCTCCGACCCGAGGCTAAAACATGGGCCACGCAACGATGCGGCTCATTCCGGGAGTCGACCAAAACCGGACGCCAACGCTGAACGAGGCTGCGATCTCGTCGTGCAATCTGATCCGGTTCCAGCCAGATCGGCAGGGCATGGCGTTGCCCCAGAAGCTTGGCGGATGGACCAAGTTTTACAACGGCATCGTCCCGGGCGTCCCCAGAAACTTGTGGGCGTGGCAGGACGCTTATGCGGATCCGTATCTGGCAATTGGCTCGACAACCGGCCTGTATGCGGTCGACAGCGGCGGCGCCCTTCTAGGCATCAGCGGGCAGTATTACACGGTCAACAAGCCCGTTTCGGTGTCGACCACGGCAGGGTCGGCGACCGTCACCATCGTGGATGACGAGGCCAACATCCTGAGCGGTGACACGGTTTTCATCAAGACGCAGATTGCCGTGGGCGGCCTTGTCCTGTTTGGCAACTACCAATGCACATATGTCGATCCTGACACGTATAGGATCGATGTTGTCGACGCTGCGGGGTATCCCGTTTTTGCTACATCGACCGTATCCAACGGCGGCGCCGTCCCGCAATTCACCACGGTGAACGGTAGCAATATCGTTACGGTCACGCTGGCTGGTCACGACTATCAGGTAAACCAGTTCTTCCCGGTCTTGGTACCCACGACGTTTAACGGCATCACTCTGTCGGGCAACTACGTCATCCAGTCAGTGACGGGGGCCAACACCTTCACCATCAACGCGTCCAACAGCGCCACGGCGGCTAGCTCTGCCTCCATTAACAGCGGCCTCGCTCAGTACGAGTACTACCTCGGGAACACCGTTGCACCGTCGGCTTCCGGGTTTGGTACAGGCGAGTTTGGCATCGGCACTTTTGGTATCGGCACCATCCCATCGGTTGGCCGTCAATACGCCATCGTCAACGTGCAGCCCTCCACGCCGTCTGCCGGGTTCGTGACTTACACCATCGGCACTGCAGGTAATCGTGCATTGATTGAAGTGCCCGCCGGGTCCGAGTTCACGGTTTCAGGCGTGATCCCCTCAAATTACAACAGCATCAACCCGTTCAGCGTGGTTTCTTCGACGCGGGGGAGCCTCTCGGGCAACACCAGCACGCTCGTAATCGCATCAACCGAAACAGGCGCGTACACCTCGGGTGGCACGCTCACCTTCACCAGCTACGCCACCGGCAGCGCCACGGACTGGTCTTTGGGCAACTGGGGCGAGACGCTGATCTCTTGCCCGCGCAACAACGGCATCTACCAGTGGGATCCGCAGCTAGGCTCCGAAAGCTCCGCTCTGATCCCCACGGCGCCTATTGTCAATCAGGGCATGTTCATCGCCATGCCGCAGCGCCAGATCGTCGCCTACGGGTCGACCTATAATGGTATCCAGCAGCCGCTGCTGGTGCGCTGGTGCGACATCGGCAACTTCAATGTCTGGTCCCCTCAAGTCACAAATCAGGCGGGCTCTTATATCATCCCCAAGGGGTCACGCATTGTCGGCGGCATCCAAGGTCCGCAGCAGGGCCTGATCTGGACCGACCTCGGCGTCTGGGCCATGCAGTACGTCAGCCAGCCCTATATCTACCAGTTCAACGAGATCGGCGCTGGGTGCGGGATGGTCGCGGAGAAGGCCGCTGGCGCCATCAACGGTGACGTCTACTGGATGGGCCTGAAGCAGTTCTTCAAGCTCGCTGGCAGCGGCGTCGAGCCGGTGAATTGCCCGGTCTGGGATGTGGTGTTCCAGAACCTGAATATGGACTACGCAGACAACATCCGCGTGGCGGTGAATTCCAGCTTCCATGAGATTGCGTGGTACTACCCGTCGAACGACAGCGTGAACGGCGAGAACGACAGCTACGTGAAGCTGAACGTACTCATCAACCAGTGGGACTACGGCACGCTGGATCGGTCCGCTTGGCTTGACCAGAGTGTTCTCGGTCAGCCGATTGGCGCCTCGCCCACGGGGTATATTTACCAGCACGAAGTGTCGCTCAACGCCGACGATCAGCCGATGGCGTCGAGTTTCCGCACGGGCTTCTTTCAGATGTCTGAAGCCGAGCTAAAAATGTTCGTGGATCAGGTCTGGCCCGACATGAAGTGGGGCTATTACAACGGGGCCCAAAACGCCAACGTTGGCATCACCTTCCATGTGGCCGATTACCCCGACGGGCAGGTCTCGAGCTACGGCCCGTACAACCTGACAGAGGCCACAACCTACATCACGCCGCGCTTCCGTGGGCGCCTCGTGTCCATCGAGATCTCGAGCAATGACCTGAATACCTTCTGGCGCCTCGGTGGGATAAGGTACCGCCTGCAACCCGATGGGAAGTTCTGATGCCCGCCAGTCTCGACGATATCCTCACAACCCAGAAAAACGGCGTGGTGGCGATCAACACGCTGGGCAACTACGTCAACAACATACTGACCTTCACGAAGGGCAGCAGCCTGTCGCGGGTTCCGATGACGACCGGCACCACGACCCTCTACACCGTGAACCCGGGCCTGCAGTTCACAGTGAACGACATCGAGATCTGCAACACGTCGGCTGCCCCTGCGACCTTTACGATCTATCTGGTGCCAGCTGGAGGGAGCGCGAGCGCGGGCAATGCGCTGTTCTTTAGCGCCCCAATTCCGGGCAACACGACCGTTCAGTGGACGGGCAATCAGGTGTTGAGCGCTGGTGGAACGATCCAAGCCTCGGCTTCGGCAACGACTGTGACCGTCATGTTCAACGGAGGGCAGGGCTGATGGCCATCACCGTTTATCCGCCGTATGGATCCTCCAGCACGAAACCCAGTTATGTCGCGTTTGGCGGCACGACCGTTGACGCTTTCGGGCGCCTCCGGGTGTCTCAGCCGTACACACTGTTCGACAGCCAGTCGCGCTATGCCGCTGACCCGGCGTATAGCTATTCGACGTCTGGGACGGGCGCGACGACGACATGGCAGACCGACAAATCGTCGATAAACCTCTATCCCGGCACCAGTTCTGCAGGCAGCGCCGTAGCCCAGTCGTTCCGGTCGTTTCCGTACCAGCCCGGGAAGAGCCTGCTAACGCTTCAGACCTTCACTCTGGCGGCGCAGCAGACGGGGCTGACGCAGCGCGTCGGGCTATTCAACACCGCCAACGGCATCTATCTGGAGCAGACCGGCACGTCTCTGCCGACCGGCGTTTCACTCAACATCAGAAGCGCCAGCGGTTCTGGAAACCAGCAGGCGCTGAAGAGCGCATGGAACGTTGATAAATTCGACGGCACCGGCCCCAGCGGCGTAACGCTCGATCTGACCAAGACACAGATCTTCTTCATCGACATCGAGTGGCTTGGCGTAGGTTCCGTCCGTTGCGGGTTCGTCGTTAATGGCGTGCTGTACGTGGCCCACGTCTTCAATAATGCCAACGTCCAGTCGTTCGTCTACATGACCACGGCCATCCTGCCGCTGCGGTTCGAAATCACGACCACGTCGATCCCCACTGGCACGCCTGTCCTGCAGCAAATCTGCTCCAGCGTCATCTCCGAGGGCGGCTACGAGCAAACGTCGCAGGTGTATAACGCTCGGGTGACGACGGCCTACGCGTCAACCCTTACGACCACCTTTGTGCCCCTGATCTCCATACGGTTGAATTCAAGCTTTCTGGGCGCAATCGTGATCCCGTCTACCATCACGGGTTTCCCGCTGGTTAATGGAAATTATGAGTTTGCTTTGGTTAAGAATGCCACCGGCTTGACCAGCGCCTCATGGGCCACGACGCTCGCCGCCGGGCAGGTGGACGTGGACACGGCTGCCACGGCGATGACAATTGCCTCCACAGATCAGATCGTGCAACAGAGCTTTGCGACCTCGTCTTCCCAGTCGACGACCCGTGCCGATATCGCGACTGGATATAACTGGGATTTGCAGCTTGGCGTCTCGTTGGCTAACGTGAGCGACACTTACACGCTTGCAGCCCGCACGGTTCAAGGAACAGCCGCCCCCGGCAGCACGGGCGTAGCCGTCGGCAATATCGCCTTCTACAACCTAACGGTGTGACATGCCCCTTAAGCGCGGAAATTCGCAAGAAACGATAAGCGGCAACATCAGCGAGATGATGCATGCCGGGCGCCCGCAGGGGCAGGCCGTCGCGGCTGCGCTGAGCACGGCGCGCGAGGCCCATGCTCGAGGAGCTCAGGTCGCACGGCCCAAGGGCGGCGCCATGGGGAAGGTTCATGTTGGGCCGATCCACAGCAACGTGGCGGGGCGCACCGACCACCTGCCGATGCACGTGAAGTCCGGATCTTACGTGATCCCGGCGGATATCATCTCGGCCATGGGCGAAGGCAACAGCATGGCCGGGTTCAAGATTGCCAACAGCATCTTCAGCAAAATGCCCTATGGGGCTCCAGACATGGGGACAGATATGCCCTACGGCGCGCCCGCCGTCGCAAAGGCGGGTGGTGGTGAGGTGGACACGGTACCCATCGTCGCCGCTGGTGGAGAGTACGTTATTCCTCCGGAGGATGTCGTGAAGATCGGGGAAGGAGACCTCGATCATGGGCATCGGATTCTGGATGAGTTTGTAAAAAAGTATCGGGCAAAGACCATCAAGACCCTGCAAAAGCTACCGGGTCCAAAAGTCGATTAAAGGAAAAAGCATGACAGACGCCGCAGACGCCCCCGCAGTTCGTGTAGGAACCCCCGCAGACCTCGACGGCATGATGCATCTGGCGCTCGACGCCACGCAGGAAAACGCATTCATCTCTCCGGACGTCTCCAAGCTCCTCAAAACCATGTGGGGCGCTCTAACTAGGCAGAACGGCATCGTGGGGATTATTGGAAAGCCGGGTGAGGCTTTTGAGGGTGCCATCCTTTTGGTTTTTGGAGAGCTATGGTACAGTAACGAACCTGTACTGGAAGAACGAGCGGTGTTTGTGGCGCCAGAATATCGCAATGCGAAGGGTGGGCGGGCTCGCAAGCTGTGTGAGTTTGCGAAAACGGCATCCGAAGAGCTTGCTATTCCGCTATCCATCGGGGTGCTTTCAAACAGTCGGACTGAAGCGAAAATCCGCTTGTATGAGCGGATGTTTGGGCAGCCTGCGGGCGTTTATTTTCTCTATGGGGCCAAGACCGGCCTCAGTGAACCTTCTAGCGAGATCCCATAATGTCTGGCGGCGGAAAAACTCAAACCTCCACATCTTCCGTACAGATTCCGCCGGAGGTGCTGGCTCGCTATAACGCGGTCAACGCAAGGGCCGAAAACGTAGCCTCGACGCCGTTTCAGGCATATTCCTACGACCCAAGTGCCTTTGTTGCGCCGATGACGGAAACGCAAAATGCGGCAATTGGCCAGATCGGGCAGGCGTCCGGCATGGCGCAGCCGTATTTTCAGGCTGGTGCAGCAGCGACATTGGGGGGTATGGGCCCCGCCAATCTGGGCGAACTCGACACCAACAAGTACATGAGCCCGTATCTGCAAAACGTGGTGCAGAGCACGGCGGACATTCTGGGTCAGCAAAACCGGCAGGATATGTCTGGCGCGCTTGGCACGGCCATCCAGTCAGGCGCTGGGTTTGGCGACCGGTCCGGCATTGCCGCTGCCAACCTGAACCGGCAGCAGATGATGGGCATGGGCAGCACCATCGGCAACCTGCTCAATCAGGGCTACATGCAGGCTCAGGGCGTTGCCCAGCAGCAGCAGAGCGCGGATCTTGCGTCCCGTCAGGCGAACCTTGCCCGGCTGTTGCAGGGCGGGCAGAGCATCGGTCAGTTGGGTGCTGGCGCTCAGGGCGCCGCGCTGGCTGGAAGTCAGGCGCTTCTCGGCGCTGGCACGCAGGAGCAGCAGACTGAGCAGGCCGGTAAGTCTGCCCTCTACAACCAGTACCAGCAGGAACGCGCCTATCCGTTCCAAACCACTCAGTTCCTTGGCAACATTGGCATGGGCACTGGTGCGCTGTCCGGCTCGACCACTCAGACGACGTCGCCTGCCGGGTTCTTCTCTGGCCTCAAGCGTGGCGGAAAGGTCATCGAGGACGTCGGCTATCGGCGCGGCGGCCTCGTCCCCGAGAGCATGGGCGGTCACGTCAGTGCGGGGCATATGGGCGAGGGCTACGCTGATGGCGGCTCCCCGCAGACGGACTACGCCACCATGGTCATGCAGCAGCTTTTTGGCGGCATGGATCCGAATGCAGGGGCTTATGGGCGGGGCTCTGCGGGGATCGGCTCTGGCGGGTTTGTCCCGCAGGCGAACTTGCCGGTCGGCCAGCTTATGATCGCTGACCCGGTTCAAGGCCCGAGCCAGACCGATGCCTCCGACATCGTGGACATGGCATCGAGCCTCGCCGATACCGGCGAAAAAGCCGGTGATATGTGGGAAAAATATGGCTTCTCGCGCGGCGGCACACCCCGCTCTGGGCTTGCCGCTGGCGGCATGCCTTACGACCCCCAGAATACGGGTTATGTGCCCGTTCAGGAACCCGGCTCCCAGAAGACGCCTGAATTGCTGCAGCCGAAAGATCCGCAGCAGCCCCAGAGCGGCCTGAGCAAGGTTGCTGACCTTGCAAAAATCGTTGGCATGTTCATGGCCAACGGCGGCGTTGCCGGGCGGCATGGGTATGCAGGCGGTGGCCGTCCGGAACCCCTCACTTTGGAGCAAGAACTGGAGGCGTATGCGCGCAGAAGGCCCGCGTCCGCGTTGTTCGATCCGGGTCCGCAGAACTTGCCACCGGGAGGCGTAGCCGCGCCTGCCCGTGTTCAGGGGCTTTCGTTTAACCCAAACGCTAGCGTTCAGGGGGGTCAGACGGAAAATTCAGCCTATGTGGCTCCCACTCGTGTTCAGGGGCTTTCGTTTAACCCAAACGCTAGCGTTCAGGGGGATCAGACGGAAAATTCAGCCTATGTGGCTCCCACTCGTGTTCAGGGGCTTCCGTTTAACCAAAACGCTAGCGTTCAGGGGGATCAGACGGGGAATGCCCGTATTCAGGGGCTTCCGTTTAACCAAAACGCCAGCGTTCAGGGGGCTCAGACGGAAAATGCTGTTTATGTGAGCCCGGCTGAAGCGGAATTTCTGAGGCAGTTGCGCGCCGCTCCCCCAAATTTGGCCGTAGCCACACCGGCTGGCCTTTCCGCCGCTGATGCTGATCGCATCCGGAGGGAGTACTACACCAGCGTTTACAACGCTGAAAAGGAAGCGGGTAGACCGGTTCAGCTTGTCAGTGACGACATTGTGACTAATCGACGCCTTGACCAGCCCACGAGCGTTCAGGGGGTCCAGAAGAAGCCATTTTCTCCTCGTGTTCGGGAACTCCCGTTTAACCCAAACGCTAGCGTTCAGGGGGCGCAGGCGGAGAACGCTGCCTATGTGGAGCCGGATGCTGCAACTAGGATGTTCGGCGCGGCCACAGGTGAGGATAGCGCTGTTGACACAGCCATGCGTATTGCAGCTAACACCCCGGGAGCCGTTTCTGACGCCTATATGCGGGCCGTAGACAAACTCTTCTTGGGTCCAACCGAATATTCACAAAAATATCCAACCCCTACCCCGCAGCCTGATTATATTGTCGGCGGACCCCCGGCTTGGTCCCGCACGGTGGGAGCGCGTGCAGAAGACCGCAGAGACCTTGTCTTTAACCCGTACGCCAGCGTGCAGGGGGCTCAGATTGGTGAACCACGGAGGGAGGTGATGGAGCCGGTCGAGAGCGGCCTCACGCTGCCGCCGTATGTAGCTCCCTATCCCGGCAGCGAGCTTCGCAACGTCTCTCTTGATCGTCGGTTTACTGGCGTGCAGCCGGGGTTGTCGAGCGCGAATTACTCTGATGCTGCCGCGTTCCTTCGCCCAATCCCCATGCCGCGCCTTGATCGTAGCGGCCTTGGCGCAGCTTCGGCCACCGCACCTGTTACCGATGCAATTGTTGCTGCCGATCCCGCCCAGACTGATCTTACGCGTGACGTGGCAAACGCTGCAGAGCCTATCGCTGGGGCGGAGCCGGGGCTGGCGGCGGGTACTGGGGCCGGGACGCCTACAGTCGCAACTGGAGATCGCGAGGCTTATTACGCAGCGATCAAAGCGGCTGAGAGCGGGAATAACCCCAACGCTCAGAGTAACACGTCATCTGCTTCTGGCTACTATGGGTTCACGGACGGGACGTGGAGCGCGTTGGCGCAAAAGTATCCAGAGGCCGGTCTCACTGCTGACGGGAAGAACGATCCGGCGCAACAGGAGCGGGCAATCCGCCTATTGACGGCGGAGAACGAACGCCAGCTTAAAAACGCCGGAATTCCCGCAACTAACGGCAATCTTTATGCTGCACATTTTCTTGGGGCAGGTGCCGCCCCAAGGGTGCTTGGTGCCCCAGACGGAGCAGCTATCGAAGGGCTGGTTCCGGCGTCCTACATCGCGGCCAATCCGTTTCTTAAAGGCATGACCGTTGGTGAGTTTAAGCAATGGACCAATGAAAAAAGCTCCGGCGCTGGTGGCGGCGGTGGCGGCACGCTTGGAGACGCGGCGATCACGCCACGCGACGTAACCGACACCCGCCCCGATGGCGGTCGCAACGATCAGCCTGCACCCGGCTTGGGCGGCAAGAACTTTTTTGAGAAGATGATCGATAAGGCTGGCGGCCCAGAGAACATCATCCTGCCGTTCCTGTCGGGGCTGGGGAAGATGGCTGGATCGCAGAGCCGGTTCCTCGGCACAGCCCTCCTCGAGGGCGTGGGTGGCGGTGCCGAGGCCTACATGAACCGCCAGAAGCAGCTTGCTGATATCGGACAGACACAGGCACTGACCCGTGGGCAGGATATCCAGAATGTTGCTGGCAGCGTAAAAGATATCGGCGGCGTAAATTATGTGGTCACCGCCAATGGCGGCCTGCAGCAGTTCAACGACTGGCTCTCCAACCCGTCCGCGCCCATTGCAGGCGGCGAAGCTCTGAATAACACCCTGCGCCTCGCAGGGCAGCAGCTTGCGGCCCAGAACGGCACCGCTAACACAGGCGATGTCTCCTCGGTTTTGCAGACCGTACAGACGGCTCCTCGCGGGGTTGAGGGGGGCTCTGGCTTGCCAGTTTCGCCTAGCCAGCCTCCTGAGCCCACCAATGTTATATGGGATCCGCGCGCCAGCGGGGCGACGGATCGCGCAGACAAGATGATGAGTTTTCCAAATGCCCGAGATCTGATCACCAACTCTGCAGCACTGCTTAACGATGTTACAGCTGGCGGATCCACCGCAGGTGATAACCGCCTCAACATCGCTGAACAGGCGATGGCCGTTTCGGCACTTATGGGGGCGCCGCCGCTTGAAAGCTTTGGCTCTCAGGGTACTGGGCGCGCTGCGGTTACCAAGGCACTTAACCTGTTCAGCCAAAGCTTGGGGTTAGGCGCGTTCTCCGACATGCCTACGCAGACAGATATTCTTGACAAGTTGAGATTTGCTCAGGCCAACAACTTGGTCAACGCGTCCAATCAGGACAGCTATAACGCCCTGTCTGCTGCGGCGAGTATGATGCCAAACATTGAGCAGGATCCGATTGCGGCTGCTACGGTTATGGCCACGCTTATGGTGGACAATCAGCGCGCTGTTGATCGGTCGTCGTTCTATAATGCCTTTGCGGATCAAACTACGTCAAAGATCCTTCTCCCTGCGGGGGCCGAGTTTAATCGGTTGTACGACAGTGTGTACAAGCAGGAGGTGGCTTACCTACGCGACCTGCTGGCTAACCCAGCGACTTCGCGATATATAAAAGAGGCTATGACCGTTGGAAATCCAGAAGAAACTCAGTTCCTTTTACAGCAAGCTCTGGGCAGAACCGAAATCCCGCCAAAACTTTATCGATACTTCGTCTCGGGAGGTAATGTCTGATGGAAAACTCGTGGCTTATACCGAAAAAGGAAATGCCTATTGAAGACAGGCTCAAGGAGTTAGCTAAGCGCTTCCCAGCGCTACCGGCGTATGGGTCTGATTCCTCAAAATCTGTTTCCGTCCCCACTAACAGCGTCACCCCCGGATCCGCTGCCCCTGCCTCCGCCGCGCCAGAGGCGGAGCCTGATTACGGCAAAATGGGCTGGGGTGAGGTCGGGGGACGAATGCTCGCAGCAGCCCCGGGCAGTTTTGTTAAAACCATCGGCGATGTTGGCGAAGCCATCATGAACCCGGTTGAAACGGTTGGCGCCCTCGGCGAGCTTGGGAAGGGCGCGCTCTCTGCCGGTGCTGGCTACTTCATGGAGCAGGATCCCGCACAAAAGGCGAAGGACGAAGCGTCTTTCAATGCCCTGCGAGAAGAATATGGCCAGCGCTATGGCGACCTGTTTGACGGCGCCGCCGGGCTGAAGAAGACGCTGGCCACTGACCCGTTCGCCGTCGGTATGGATGTTGCCTCAGTCGCCCCCGTTGTAGGTGTGGCTGGTCGCGCCGCAGGCCTCTCTAAGGCCGGGAAGCTGGCAGAGACTGCGCTGTCGGCGCTTGATCCGACGCAGTTAGCCATGAGTGCAGCAAGCAAGGTGACTGATTTTGGAGGCGGCCTGTCCAAGGGAATTCTTGGTGGCACTTCCGGATCCTCAAAGGCCGCGCTCGACCTTATTGAGAGCACGGCGCGCAAAGGCGATGCTGGCGCAAACGCTGCCTTTTTTAAGGGAGCTTGGGGCGATGAAAGCTTGAATACGGCTCTTCCGCAGATGCTGGAAGATAGCGTTAACGAGATGGGCAAGGGCATCAGCGATGACTTTGCACGTAGCAAGGCGGGGCTGACAACGCAGCAGTTGGACCCGAGCGGCATTGAGCTTTCAATCGGTAATGCAGCAAGTGAGCTTCAGGCGTACCGAAAGCCGTCTGGCGAGTGGGTCAGCGACGATTTCCCGCGCGAGGCCGATATCCTCAACGAAATGGAGCGGCGGCTTTACAATCGGCGCGACATGTCTGCGGCAGGCCTGCACAACATGAAGGTCGGCTACAGCGATCTCATGGACGGATTGATGCACTCGCGTGCGAAGGGGGCCATGGGGAAGGTTCCTGAATCAGTCCGAAAGACCATCGCGGATGCCCAGCCTGAATATGCAAAAATGATGGATATGTGGCAGCAGTACCGTAAAGACGCGAAAGACCTTGCCGCTGAGTTTGGAAGCTCGCGTAGCTCAACCGCTGCCAAGATGTCGAAGCTGGTGCGCTCGATCCAAAAGGACAAGAACCAGCACCTATTCGGCCTTCTCAGGAACACGCCTTCGGGCAAGTACCTACCCGAGATTATCGCGGGCGCGACCGTGCGCGAGGTGCTGCCCGACTGGGCAAATAAAATTCAGAACCTTGCGCTTAGCGGCATCGCTGGTACATCGTTGGGCTTTGGTGTTCCTCACGCCGCGCTGGCGCTGGCAGGAACGTCTCCAAAAGTGGCCGGTCACCTTACATACGGATATGGGCTGGCACGCCGCGCTGGTGACGTCGCGGGCGGCGCTCTGGCACCTCCTGTCACCAATATTCTTAGCCAAGTCGGCAACGAGGAAAACCCGATCATCAAGACCGAGCCATCCCCCGTGCAGGGCAGTATGTTTGCAGGTGGTCGCGTTGGGCGCCAAAGCGGTGGTCGCGTGGGCAATCCGGGGTCTGTTGCGGAAAAGCTTATTAGGGCTGCAGAGCAGGCGAAAAACAGGCATAGTGACGGGACCAGCCCGCTGCTGAACGTTCCAGATGAGGCCATCACCAAGGCCCTCGCAATTGCGAATGAGAAGATCTGATGAGCAATAGCATCACCGCCAACAAAAACCTCGTTATCCAGACGTACAACACGGCTGATGGCACCCTGCCGACCAGCGCTGTTTTGACCTCTGGGTTGACCTCTGGAACCGCCTACACCACGTGGGATGTGCCGGAGAATTACAACGCGGCAGCGCTCGATGTGGTGCTGGGTGGCACGGCTACGGTTTCTGTGACTGGCGCGTCCGGCA
>Ga0247833_1002008_pt1 | contig 31048 bp, 28 predicted proteins | sample LaCruzMarch2015__7_FD_187117 | JGI IMG/M metagenome (GOLD analysis project Ga0247833, IMG submission 187117) | Freshwater microbial communities from meromictic Lake La Cruz, Castile-La Mancha, Spain - LaCruzMarch2015_8m | ecosystem: Environmental > Aquatic > Freshwater > Lake | place: Spain... | reverse complement strand
AACGTCTCGGATCAGGCGACGGCGAGCGCAAGACGTTGCTGACACGACAGATAGCCTTCGAGCCGTTGCCTGCATCCGTTTTGTTCGCCTTTGTTTGGCCAATGGTCAGCTCAATAGTCATGCTTTAGACAATCTGCTCGGGGAAGTAGTTCTTCGCATAGCGATCAATGAATCCCCACTCGGGATCCTCCTGAGTGTCGAAATCAAACAGCTCATCGGGAAAGAGAAGTTTAGCTTTCTCGAACTGTCGCTTGGCGCTGTGGCGATCAACAACGTAGTGATAGTAGATACGCTTACCTCCGAACGTCTCGATCAGCACGGGCGAACCGACTCCGCAGTCTCGCATGACTGTGATCATGGCCAAGTCTAACTCCACCAGACCGTCATTGTATGCGGGTTCAGGAAGTCCGTTGGGTAATCGCTCTGAAAAAGTATGAGTGATGATGGCCAACGTTGGAAGCTCCTTGCGGCGAGATGGAAATGGCAATCGATCGATACGACGAAGCAGCAACGGGAATCCTTCATACGTGTGACTCGATATGACCCACATGCGCTGAGCCCTGATCTCATACCAAACAACGTAGCCAATCAAGGCAGCAACAACTCCAGCGATTGAGTATACGACAAGCACACGTGTGACGATGTTAGGTAGGCGAACGTCGAGGTGTGGCACCGGCTACCGGGAGCGCCACTCCGCAACAGGGTTAAGGGTTGTAGTCAAGAGGGTCATTTCGACTCGGGGCGGGTAGCCGGTTGTCCACCACCGTCTTGTTAGGCCCCGTTCGTTGGAGCAAGAAAATCCCAAGGCCAAGAATGACCGGGATAGCGTCGAGCCACTCAGCACTGAGAAGAATCTGCGGCCCTGTGCTGAAGTTCGGGCCGGGGTCGAGACGTGCAGTGCGGTAAGCAGCACTCACCGAAAGCGACACAACGGAAATACCAGTCCAGACCCAGGACAGGCCCACCCAACGAATAAGCCATGCGAAAGCGTAGGCACCGAGAAAGCTGCTGGCATACTCAATCCAGTGAAACATGGTGAAGATGCCATGCTGAATGACGTAATCGCGCGACATGTTGTTGTGGGCGAAGGGAAAGATAATTGCGGCAATCGCCGAGACAGTGCCACAGACGGCAAAGTAAGTAATGGCGGAAGGACCGACGACGAAATAGAGCGGTGCAAAGCGACGCAAATGCTCGCGGGTGATCGAGAGGAAATCCGTGCGGCGAGCAACCCACGGCAAGCTGGCAAGAAACAGCAAGCCAAGCACGGGAGCCGCAATGAGGATGGGGAGAAGCGGAATGTGAATCTGAGCAATCATCGACTGCGGAAGTGATTTACGGTGCCGACGAGGAAAAGCACGGGGAACAAGAGTCGCGTCACGAGCGATGAGCCTTGGTTGTTGTGACCGGTGCTGATGAGAACAGCCCATGCCAGCTCGGTTACGAGGACGCCGGCAAGAACAGTAACCAAATAGAAGCGGGCAACGAATCCTTTCATGGCGCGTGGAATGGGCCTAACGTCTCGGATCAGGCGACGGCGAGCGCAAGACGTTGCTGACACGACAGATAGCCTTCGAGCCGTTGCCTGCATCCGTTTTGTTCGGCCTTGGCGTGGCCCGTGATCTTAGCTGAGTTCATACAGGATTGAAGTGGTGCACGTCTGTGAAGACGGATCAAAAACAACCTCACAGCGGTTGTAGGCGTGTGGGTGAGTCGGAGTTCTAGATAGGAAGGCGATCAGAGTGGCAATCGAGGATGCCGAAGCAAGATGGGACCGCGCAGCGCCCTTCAGTGCGCGCTGCACAGGGAATACTGTGAACGCCCAATGTGCAGGAACGGTGTCTGATGGGCGCCTCTCCAATCTCAAAATGGGGTAAGGCTGCCGCACGGCTAATAGATGCGTGAACTCCGAAGCAAAGGTTGTTGGTCGCGCTCTGAAGTCGAAGGACGAATCCTTCCACTGGGCAACGAATCCAAAATGCTCCTTCAAGAACTCGTAACCGATGGGGTAGCTCATCTGGTTGGAGATGCGCTCTCGGGATATAATTGGGTTCTCGAGTGCTGTGGTCATGCGCTCCGTTTCTTGGCCGAACAGTGTAATTAGTGTGCTGCAATATCGGTTTGAGGTGATATTGAGCGGTTTGTTTCGGGCCACGATTGAGCTGGAAAGCCCGTCCAGTCAAGGATTGATAACGGTGGGCGGCCTGAGTTATCGATTTAAATCTCTTAATCATTTGGTTAATCAAATCAATCGATATTGTGTGGAAAAATATCGATATTTTACGGTTATCTAAACATTTCATTAAGACGAAGTATGGAAAAAGAAGTTGCGTCGAGCATGTTTTTTTGAACGGTGTTCTCATGAACCCTTCACTCACGACTTTCTCGTGGCGGGCGGACTTGCAAAAGGCACGCAATGTCACCGATGCGCAGCGATCAGGCTTTGAGCTGCTGTTGTCTTGGTTTGAAAATTGGCGGATCAGGCAGCAGCTGGCACCTGGGCGGGGGGCGGTGCGGGCTTTTTGGGTTCAGCAAGTCAGGGCCAAGCCGCGTGCGGCCTGGCAGAGGGATCAGTGGAAAGAGGCGTTGGGCTGGTATCTGGGGTGGATGAAATATGCGCAGCAAGCGGGCGGTGAGGTGCGGTCTTTGGAGGAGCGTGTCTATCAGGCGATGGATCGTGCGGGCGGGCGGCAAGGTCTGTCTCTGCGCACGCGTCAAACCTATGGCCGCTGGGCGGTTCGTTTTGCCCGCTGGGCGGGAGAAGACCGGGCGATGCTCCAGCAAGAACGAGGGCGGGATTTTTTGACTCATTTGGTGACGGTGGAGAAGCAGAGCTTTAGCACCCAAAAACAGGCTCTGAACGCGCTGGTGTTTTTTTATAAGGAAGTCTGCGGGCAGCGGGAGGTGGATCTCCAGGTGAAACTGCGGAAGACGACGCCGCGCATTCCGGTGGTGGTGAATTTCCAGGAGATTTTGGCCATTCTCAATAAGCTGGAGGACCGTTATCGGCTGCTGGCGGCGGTGCAGTATGGTGGCGGGCTGCGGCTGAAGGAACTGACCCAGCTGCGGGTGAAGGATGTGGACCTGGAGCGGCGGCAGATCACGATCCGCCAGGGGAAAGGGGATCTGGACCGGGTCACGGTGCTGCCGGAGGCGCTGGTGGATAAAGTGCGGGAGCATTTGACGAGGATTCGCCGTGTGTTTGACGCGGACCGGCAGGAGGGGCTGCCTGGGGTGGCGATCCCGGGGGCCTTGGGGAGAAAGTTTTCCAAGGCGGGGGAGCGCTGGGAATGGTTCTGGCTTTTTCCAGCACCGGAAGTTTCCAGCGATCCTGAAACCGGGATCGTGCGGCGGCACCACGTGCATCCCGGATGTTACACCAAAGCCCTGGGCCGGGCGGTGGTGGAGGCGGGCGTTGGCAAACGGGTGACTTCGCACGTGTTTCGCCATGCTTTTGCGACGCATCTGCTGGAGTCTGGCAAAGACCTCCGGACGATTCAGGAGTTGCTCGGTCATGCGGACATCAAGACGACGCAGATTTACACGCATGTGTCCCAGGGGGTGGGCGGCACCGGGGTGAGGAGTCCGTTTGATCAGATGTGTCGCTGTTGAGGTGGGGCGAGGGAGAGAGCTTCGGCGCTTTAAGAAAGCGCTGATTCCATCGTAATCGACAGTTTTGAAACCTCGGATGGATCGGATGGATCGGATTCATAAGGAATGGAGGCCCTGTGGATCGAAGGAGACAGATGCCTTCCGTGTGCTCGGTGTGATCCGTGGTTTGAACTCTTGGATTTTTGGCTGGGGAAGACTGGCGATGAGTGGAGTTGTTAAGTGAGGAGAAGGCGAACGGGGGACGAGCTGAAGCTCGGGCAGTACTTTGGGCTTGCTTTCGCGAAGGTTAATCCACCCGGTCGGGGGATGAATGCAAAACGAGGTTCTTTGGGGTATCGGCGGAATTTGATGGCCTGGGTGGAGATGATGCGGGCACGGCAGGCGGCGGAGGAAGCGGCAGCGGCGGAGGAGGTTTCCAACGGGGAGATGGGGAGGGAAGACTTGAAGCCAAAGCAGGCTGGGGGGGGGCCACCCCCGCTCCTTAAGGAGGGTGTAGCCGCGCTCGCAAGAGCGTGGCCGGGAGGGGATGTCGCCGGCGGGGAGACCACCGTTTTGCAACGGCGGCTACAGGGAACACGATCAAGACTGCCTCGACATTCGGGCGGGGAGACCACCGTTTTGCAACGGCGGCTACAGAGCATGGCTGCGCCGGGATGTCTATGGAGCGCCGACGAGTCGTCGGCATTCCCTGATTTCAAAGCCGACGACTCGTCGGCGCTCGATAGGCACATGAGCCGTTTTGAGCCATGGATGAGCCATCGGGAAACGGGTGCAATTCGTTTAACGGCAACGGTTTGTGACCCGTTTTTCGCCGGAAAAGGGCCAAAAATGCAAAGGCTCTACAAAAGGCATCAAAAGGCTCATTTCATCCAGGAAGAACCTAGTCAGATGCTTGTGAGGATGCGTTGTTTGCCCCTAACATTCAGGTTCGTGAATTTGCACAGGATGGACAAAACTTTCAGAATTCACAAGAGAGTGGATGAGCAGATTTGGGGGGTAGGAATGCGTGGCGTGCATCGCTACCTACTCCTTTCAAACCGAATCTGGGGACGCGACACAACGCGTCCCCACCCACCGGTTTCGCCCACGTTCAGTGTCGGAAGCGATGCGGTGTTTCTTTACCTGCAAGGATTATCATCAAGCCGGGTCTTCAATGCCGGTCCACCAGGGAAGAGGGCCGTTGAAGCCGTTATTATAGTCCAGGCTGCTGATGAAGTAAGCGGAGTCATAACCGCTACCGCCATAGACATCGACATAGGAGTTGAAGTCATTGCCGACGTTTTCGACAGTGGGGTTGCTGCCCGCATAGAAGACGTCGTCTCCGGCCCCGAGGCTGATGGTGACGTAACCGTCAAACCAACTGTAGATGCCAGGCACGGTGGTATCGGTGTCAAAACGCACTTCATCCCAGCCATTGCCAGTGCTGACATAAACGTCTTGGTCAAAGATGCCATTGCGGACTTCGACATAACTGTCCGCACCGCCGGACATCCCGATGGAGACATGCCCGCGAAACTCACTTTCAAAGAGACGGACGTCATCGGCCAAGCCCAGGGCAGCACTGGTGGCGATGCTGAGGTTTCCGCGAATGTCAGAATGGATGACCTGCACATTCGCCGCGCCTGTGCCCAGGCTCAGGGACACTGCGCCCAGAACGGTGACCAGATCGGAGCCACCACCGGTCTCGCCGATATCCAGACGGTCGTAGCCGCTGCCGCCCGTGTAGCGGATGGCACCGACATCAGCCAGAACCGAGTCGATTTTCATGGAGTTGGTTCCGCTGGAAGCGCTCATGGAGAGGGTCTTGGTAATGAACACGTCAGGCCCCGCCAAAAGGAGGCTGTCATCTCCCGTGCCGCCGGTGTAGGTGAGGCCGCCGGTGATGTCGATGTAGTCACCGGGAATAATCTCCAGGAAATTTGTCCCGGCACCTGCGCTGAAGGTGAAGTTGCCATTCACGGTGGTGACGCGGGCTTCCAACAAAAAGTCATCCGTGCCGGTGCCGCCGGTGTAGGTCAGACCGCCGGTAACGAGCTGGTCCAGGTCCTCGGTGAAGACGGTATTGGTTCCATTCCCGAGGCGCAGGGCGAGGAGCCCGCTCACAGTCAGATCACCGACCAGGGTCACATTGTCCAATCCGGACGAGGATTGCAGAGTCATGCCTTTGGAGACAAAGAGCGAATCCCCGACGAGGGAACCGATCTCAAAGTTCGTGGGGCTGCCGGTGGTGGTCTTCAGTGTCAGGCCTCCATAGACCTCGCCGATTCCGGTTTGAAAACGAAAGGTCTGCTGCTCAAAGAGACCGCCGCCTGCTGTGGCGGAGATGTTGCCCAAAGAAATCAGCTCATCGGCATTCACGTCGAAGGTATTTGGGCCTTTGCCCAAGTTCACGCTGAGGCCTTTGCCAAAGTAGAGGTTGCCACCGGCGGTGAAGTAATCGTCGCCATTCCCCATGGTCACGGTGACTGTGCCGTCGATGGTGGTAGAGGTCAGATCCAGGGTGTCATTGCCATCGCCAGTGTTGACATTGAGGGTTTTGAGGATCTCGGTGCCATTCAGGAGCATCTCGTCATCGCCTGCGCCGAGGGTGGCCACGACAGACAGGGGTTTGTCAAAGGTGATGGTATCTTGCTGGGCACCGCCATTCAGGCGGAACTGGGTATTGTTGCCCGGATCGTCATAGATTTTGGAAATCGTCCACTGGCTGCCGCTTTCCGTGATCTGAAAGTCATTGTGATCGACATCACCGGTAATGCTCAAGGCACCACTGGCGGAAAGAGACAGGGTCACGAGTCCGGCGGGTGCCAGACGGGACTCCAACGACTCAAGCGCGGAAGGAAAAGAATTCGCAGATTTCATGGGGGGATGGTTGGCGGTTACCAACAAATAGACAGCACGAGGCGGGAGAATATTCATCTTGCCGCGTTTTCATGGTGGGATGCACCAGCTATCCATTGGCCGACATGCCCCACGCGCCTTGTTAAGACAGATCTTTCTCGATGTTTGCGAGATAGCCCTCTCACCGATCTGAAACTTCAATTGCAAATGAAAAAGTGGTGCGCCCGCCCGGATTCGAACCGAGAACCAAGGGATTATGAGTCCCCTGCTCTAACCGTTGAGCTACAAGCGCCTCAGTATGACTTGACCATGGACGCAACCTGGGGAGAGAGCAAGTGCGGCTCGACAGAAGCTTTAGCGCGTGGTGTCATGTCCGCCATGAGCACTACCCCAGCCCCGCGTCTGCTGCCGATTTTCATTTTCAACGCGGTTTACATGATCGCGGCAGTCGGTTCCTCAATGGCCAAGGGAAACAAGGAGTTCATTTTTTACATCCTTGTCATGCTGGTGCTGATCGGTGTGATGTCTCTGGTGCATCGGATGGTCGGACTGAGCACGCCCCTGCTCTGGGCTTTGTCGGCCTGGGGGATGCTGCACATGGCGGGGGGACTGGTCCCTGTGCCTGGAGGATGGCCGTATCAGGGAGAACATGCCGTGCTTTACAGCCTTTGGTTGATCCCTGAAAAGCTGAAGTATGATCAGCTCGTTCACGCCTACGGTTTTGGCATCACGACTTGGCTTTGCTGGCATGCTTTGACGGCTTCACTCCGACGACGCTTTGCCATTCAGCTCCAGCCCAGCTTTGGGATGTTGACTCTCTGTGTTGCTGCCGGTGTCGGATTTGGAGCCCTGAATGAAGTCATCGAGTTCATCGCTGTTCTCACCATCCCGAACACCAATGTTGGGGGCTATGAGAATACAGGATGGGATCTAATCGCCAACTTAGTGGGTGCCACCATGGCTGCCGGTATCATCCGCCTCAGTCATCAGGAGAAATAGCCGCCAGAAGGTTTCGTCTCCATCCTGGCGGCTATCGGCTTGGTCAAAGGGGATTGCCCGTCTCTTTGAAGACGATGCTAAAGTCCACTGTAAACCCGTCATTGCCATCGGTCGTGTTGGGACCGATGCCGACATAAATCGTATCACCCGGCTCCAGGTAACCGACGTTGCCATTGAAGTTCAATGTGCTGGCCGGGGCATAGGTGTTGCTGAAGGTGTTGGTAAAGGCGGCACCGTTGTCGATGTCTTTGTAAACCACCACCTGACCTCCGTTACCAAGCGCGCTGCCTTGCGTCACGAAGCTGTTGTTAATGCCATAATAGCCCGCCAGCTTGACCGTATAACCAACGATAGCAAAACGATCCACCGTGGCACCTTGAGTCGATCCCTTCCCCGGATGACCGCCCGTCGATGTCAAGGAGCCATATGAGCAGTAGCTAGTCGTATCAGGATAAGCCAACCCATTCGACATGTAACGATTTGCTGTCGGACTCCAGTTGAGGGAGACGTAACCGGAGGGATCATTGATCGCGGAAGCGGCATTCCAAGAATAGCTCCAGCCAGGCAGCGGAGCCACGGGTTTAAAATCATCCCGGTAATCTGCCACCACGCGTGTCGTTCCACCGGCCACCGTGAAGGTGATTGAGGTCATAGTTCCGCCTGTGGGCGTGGCTTTCACCGTGTGACTACCCGCAGTCAATACAGCCCCTTGCAATGGATTTAAGGTGGTCCCAAAGACAGCGTAAGGGGGCACCGGGCGAGAGTTTGTGGCCCCGCTGTCATATTGCATGACGACAGCACCTTGAGCGCTATTCAGATTCGCCCGAATGGTTAGGTTAGTGCTTCCCAAGCGGGCAGGATCAACAGTCGCCCCTGCAGTCAGTTGCATGAGATCTTTACCCGTATTCGCATCCACCACCGTGAATGTTTGAACCACAGGCGGCCCCACAAAAGCCGGCAGCATCCATTCATCGATCAACTTTCCACCGGCCCCCAAGGCGGTAGCGACGGCCGGTTGATTGGTGCTATCAATCAATCCGGCAGGTATCTGCCCATGAATGCGCTTCGGCGGCTGCATCGGCTGACGGCGATTGTCATCTGCGGCATTAAACAGGCTGTCCCATGTGATCGCATCCAGATCCAGACCAGGCTCTGCCGCACTGTGATGGCAGGTCAGGCAAAATTGATTCTGTACAGAGTGAGGGCGGGGTGCATTGTAAAACAACGGCCCCTCAGGAAAATGCACGCTCTGGCGCAATGAAACAGTACCGCTAGGGATGTTGCCACGATGCACACCATTGTCCGCCTTGTAGTTATAAAAGTTGGCATAGCGGGGATGGCTCGTCTCTCCATTGTTCTTGAGAACTTTGGTTATCTCATCGTGAACCCAAGTCGGAAAACGATCTGCAAACTTTGTTTTCCACTCGCCGGTATAAGCCGTTGGTAAGCCGATCAAAGTCCCTCCGGCATGGTTGCATGCCGTTTCATAATCCACTGCATGAGCGATCATTTTGAAATCGTCCATCCATCCCGTGAAACCTGTAACGGAACTACCTGCTGGTTTACCCAACGTCAAATTACCCACAACAGGTTGGAAAAGGGAGGTGTAGATATCCTGCCAACGATGATACAGGATACCATTGAGATGAAAGTCCACCTCGGTGCCATTCTTCCGCACCTGAAAGGCTAAGTGAGCCCAGCCTGTATCTGGCAACAAATCATCCATGACACTTGCCGGAGTCGCCGTATTCACAGGCGGCAGAGTGATCTTATGAATCACCACGCCTGAAGTGTTCGCATAAAAGAGCTGACGACGGCCACTCAAACGAATGGAACTGCCATCGGGAAAGGTGACAAGGTGACGCTCCACCGCATCATCAGCCGTGCGGCAGTCCACAAACATGCCGATGTACCAATCCTTGGCGCTCACACTTTGGGGCTGCGCCAGCACATTGAATTCCAATCCGATGCTGCCATTCATCCAAAAACCTTTGCCATGCACCCCACCCGTCGCTGCGGGCTCCAGACGGCCATTGCCAATGACAAGACCATGCTTTGGCACAACCCAACGCGAGGCGAGTGGAGTCGCTGCATTTTGAAGTTTCACCGGATTGGAAAACGTGTTTGTGGAGGTATTCCAACCGCTGTGATGGGTGAAATTGTTTTGTCCTGTCCCAGAATTATTGAAGGTCAACAACCCAGACATGTTGGCGATGATGAAGGCATCAGGATCGAGGTAATCATCAAAGGAAAGCTCATCCGTCTGTTTACCATTCGTGATGGGCCATGCGACATCCCGCAAGCTGATGGGCATGAATTGGGTCCGGTAATTGAACAGATTTTCCAGAGAATCGATGATGTTTCCATTGTCATTCTCACCGGCAGGCATCTGCTTGGTAGCACGGCCAAAACCCAGGCGGATTTTCCCATTTTCCGTCCCCAACGGACCTGTGCCCGCCTGAAAAAGGGTAACCATCCGTGATTGCGGCCCCATCGTTGTATCCCCTGCCCCAACGGCGTAATCCATATCGTTGTTGAGATTGTCAAACTGCACCAGCTTCCCATGGGTCCACAGACCGATGATCGAGAGACACTGATGCTTACCCCCATCTTCCACATCATAAATAGGGGCCTCTTCCGGCACGCCTGTTTGTGGATATCGGCTGTTGTTCCAACTGCCGCCGGAGAGATAATGAAGGCGATCAAAACCCGCCTCAATGATCAAATTCTTCGCATGACGATCCATCCAGGGATAGGAGCCGCCAATATCCTCCCCATCAGGAATCAAATTGCCCTCCGTGTCTCGGAAGGGCGCACGGGCGAAACCAAACTTATTGTTAATCCGGGTATCATAAGGGGCATGGGTGATCGGGATCAAATTCGTCCACTGCGCCGGGTCTGCCGTCGCTCCGGTGGGATAATACGAATAAACGATGTCACACCCCTGAGGCGTCTTTGCCACACCTGTCACGGGGTCATTCCAAGGCATGGAGGAGGCACCAACACGAACCACCAGCAACCTTCCATCCCCCACCACCATAGGCTCAAAGGCTTGTGCTGTGAAGTTAAAGACCGGTCCGGCAAGTGTGGTGCCGGTTTTGGTGATCGAAGTGATGGCCGCACTGGTCGTCTTGGGATTGCTGACGATGACCCGAATCGGCGTGACAAAAAACTGAGTGCGCTTGGCAGCAGTCACCGGGTCCGTCGTATTGCTGGTCACAAAGACTTTGATGTCATAGACATCCTGGCCACTGGCATTGACCGTCGGCGGGGAGTCATCCCACATGCACGCATGAGACACACCTTTCACTCCATCCGTGTATTGTAACCGACTCTGAAACGCCGTGGTATAACCATCCATCCATTTGAAGGTCGTACTGCTCATCGTGTGTGAGCCTGCGGGATTGAGGAGAAACGGTTGCGACATTTTTTCCGGCATCATCAGCGCAAAGCGCGGTGTGCTGCCTTCAGTCCCGCCCCCCTCGACAATGATCCCCACACGGCCATCCGAGGTGACACGCAGCCCCGGCATGTGTGGGCGGGTAAAGCTGCTATTCAGGTAGGTGGTACCTGAATAATTTTTGATCACACCCGTGACCTCACGCCAAATAGCGGGAGATTCCGGGACGGCCTGCTGACTCAAAGCGGGCATAGAAGGCAGACAGGCTGCCACAACAAGGGGATGGATCCATTTCATGGTCGGCACGATTGGGTGGGTGCCAAGAGAATAAAAAAACGTGGCGGCAACGGCTTGGATGAATCGCCTGCAAATTAGAATATTTCGCCCGTGCCTTAAGAGCGATGGCTGTGCCGATAAGCCAATGGAGACATTCCATACTTGGCTTTAAAACAACGTAGCAGATGACTCTGATCCGCAAAGCCTGTCATATGCGCCAGAGTCGCCACCGAGTCATCCGTCTCACGCAGCAATTTGGCCACACGCTCCACCCTCAGTTCCCGCACATATTGGGCAAAGCCCCAGCCCGTCGTCTCTTTGAAAAAAGCCCGAAAACGACTCGTGCTCATTCCTGCAGCACGCGCAGCAGCAGGCTGAGAGACGGACTCATGCGCGTGCAATGAAACGTAGTCCAACGAACGACGGAGCCGATCTTCACGCAAAGAACGATCGTTTGTCGGCAGACTCTGACAAGAAGCCGCAGCAAAAGCATGTCTTAAATGAAAAAGCACGGACATGAAATGGAACTTCAAAGCAACCCAGCGTTCCTCGCCTAACTCAGAGCCAAACCACATCTTTACAAGAGACAGCAATGCCCCATGCACAGCAGGTGCGGCCGGATCATCAGCCTTCAAAAGTGGAAGCATCCCTGCCCCGCGACGATCCCAGGGAGATAAAAAAATCTGATCGACCAATGCCCCAGGTTGCGCCACCAGATGAGCAGGAAACAAGATGACCAGGGCTGTATGAGCGGCCTCCATGCGCATGACCCCATGGATCTTTAGGGGATCGACAAGAACCATATCACCGGGATCAAAAAGGAAGCGGTCCTTGCCGCTGCGGAAATCACCTCGCCCACTCAAGGCAATGAAACACTCATAATAATCATGCCAATGCATCCAGTTCTCTCCCACCATGCGGCGATACCCCGGATACTGCTGCAGGCTCATAATGAGAGGCAACGGTTCAGGAAAACGCCGCCCCAGATAACGACGCGAATCGATGCGGCCAGAGAGGTCAAAAACCTCTGCCTTTTGAGCGGCCAGATAGGTCAACAACTCTTGAGTGGATTTAGGCAGAGCTTTCATGGCTCGGGGCCAATCATGGTATATTTCGCCCCTGAGCAGCCTCCCAAAGACCATACCAGTCTTCACGCTCCAACTTGATGTCAGCCGCTTTGGATGTCGCTATCAACCGATCCAATTTATTCGTGCCGATGATGGGTAGTGGTTGCGATGGATGAGCCATGATCCAGGCATAGGCCAATTGATCCAAGGTCGCTCCGTCATACTTCTCTGACAATTCAGCAGCCTTTGCATGAAGTCGCGCGGCGGCAGGCTCAGACGGATTCATCAGCGCACCTTTGGCCAGCGGAGACCAAGCCATAGGCCTGATACGCTGCTTCTGACACTGATCGGCAGTGCCATCATAGATCGGGTCCATGTGCAGCAGACTGAACTCAATCTGGTTCGTCACCAGGGGGCGGTCCATACGGGAATTTAATAAATCGAACTGATGAACATTGTAGTTAGACACACCCGCGTGCCGGATCTTGCCCTCCTTGAGCAGTTTGTTAAGCCCTTCAGCCGTTTCATCTGCACTCGTCAGCCAATCAGGGCGATGCACTAAAAGCAAATCGATATAATTGGTGCCCAAAAGCCGAAGAGACTTTTCCGCACTTTTCACGATGCGCGCCGCAGTGGCATTGTAATAAGCAACTTTGCGATCCGGGTGAAATTCACAGGGCACGTAGATGCCGGACTTGGTGACGATCTCAAATTTGTCCCGCAGCCCAGGGGCCTTTTTCAAAGTTTCTCCAATAAACTCCTCCACACGATACAGCCCGTAGATCTCCGCCGTGTCCAAGGTGGTGATTCCCAGTTCCAAACAGGCATGGAGACGCTTCAGCAAATCCTCTGAATGCGCCGTAGCTGCATCATCCAAAAAACGCCAGGTTCCATAAACGAGACGAGAAAAAACAGGGCCATTCGGAGCCAGGGAAATGCGGGGAATCATGATGGGGTGGTCAGGGAGAAAGGAACAAGGTTATTAAAAACCTTAAAAGGTGGCGTCATGTAAAGACACAAAAAACCCACCTGCAAAATAGCGAGGTGGGTTTTAAAAGAAATCTGATCGGAATCAGCTACGCAGTCTTTGTCAAAGCTCCCACTTTCAGCGCCAGACGGCTTTTGAGGCGGGAAGAAGTATTCTTGTGCAGCACCTTGGTCTTGGAAGCCTTGTCGGTAGCGGAGGAAAATTCGCTCAAGCTGGCACTCGCAGCAGCAGCATCACCCTTTTCAATCGCGATCAAAACTTTCTTGCGAAGCGTGCGGATACGGCTCTTCACGGATTGATTGGCCGCCGTGCGCTTGGCGGTCTTGCGGATGTCTTTTTCTGAAGAGCGGATGTTTGCCATATAAAATTCTGCTGAGAGAGGGCGGAGTGTATAGAGCAAACTGACAGGACTGTCAAATCAGAATCTGCTTTCAACTTGCATGTCACAAATGACTCACGTTGCGGTATGACAATGTAGGAAATCTACGCTTCATCAACCTCATGCACCGCCGAACCCTTTTTCCCTTCCTCACCTCCTTGATGTTTTCCGTCACGGCTCAGCCACTGATCGCCAAAGATTCCGAAGTCTATGAGCTACGGATTTACACCACCCAGGAAGGAAAGCTGGACGCCCTTTTGGCCCGGTTTCGTGACCATACTTGCCGCTTGTTTGAAAAGCATGGCATTAAGAATATCGGCTATTGGGTGCCGCTCTCGAAAGAAGACGGGGCCGAGAACACTCTCATTTACATCCTCAAACACACGAGTGAGGCAGGCGCAAAAGCCTCCTTTTCTGAATTTGGAAAAGATCCTGAATGGCAAGCGGCGCGCAAAGCCAGTGAGAAAAACGGCAAAATCCTGGCCAAACCACCAGAGTCTCTGTTTCTAAAAACAACCGATTACTCACCACCCCTCTTGATTGAGGCAGCGAATGGCAAGCGCGTGTTTGAAATGCGCACTTACACCACCCCTCCAGGAAAGCTAGACGCCCTTCATTCACGCTTTAGGGATCACACAATCAAACTTTTTAGCAAACACGGCATGAACCATGTTTGCTACTGGGTTCCGACGTCACCCATGAACGAACCAGGAACCAAACTCATCTACATCCTTTCCCATGCGAGCCCTGAGGCAGGTCTCGCATCTTTTACCGCATTTCGGGCTGATCCTGAATGGATAGCCGCTAAGGCAGAAAGCGAAAAAGACGGGGTTTTGACACTGCCACAGCCTGAAGGAGTCAAGAGTATCTACATGCAGGCTACTAACTTCTCCCCTATCCGTTGATCAAGCAATTCATGAATAAAGAAAAGCTTTATTCCAACAAAAGCCCTTGCCAAATCACCCCCCAAACTTACTAGAAAGCAGATGATGAATTCAGGTTTTTTTTCTTCAACGCAGCGTTTTGCCATCCCCCTTTTGCTCCTCATCCTGCTCACCGGATGCGGTAAAAAGTCTCAAATAAGATATGAAACAGAGCAGGCACGCCTAACAATGACAGAACTCCAGACGCAAACTAAAAAAATGGAGAGTGAAATGACTGCCGTCGGTTCACTTGGGCGATACAGTTCCGCTCAAAAAATTCATGTAGATGAGCTCAAAGGACAGATAGAACGATTGAAGGCGGATATCGAAAAACTGAAAAACGAAAGAGAAACCGTCAAAAGTAAGGTGGATTCATTGCAGCAAGAAATTGACTCCTACAGGGCCAAGTACAGAGCCGCCTAACCTCATTTAATCATTATTATGGACGGTAAAATTTTTGTTTATTTTTTGATGCTGCTGGGAATCATTGGACTCAGCGCCTTTGTTTATAACACCACGGAGATTGACGAAGCAACCCGTGAACTTGCTTTGGTGCAGCAGCAAAATAGCACTCTCGAAAATCACATTCGCAATCAAGTGAATCAACTTGAGCTTCGCAAGGAAATTGCGGCACTGATTACCGTAACCAATATTATGCAGAAAGAGGTCAATACTCTTCGGGATGAAATTGTCACCCTAAGAGATGACGAGGTCCAAGCTCGCAAAGATTTTGAACAGGCCATTCTCAAATCGCGTCAGGATGCGGCTGGCCTAATGCTCAATGACGCAACCTTACCGAGCGGCGTGCGGTTGCGTAATGCTCGAGTTCAAAAGGTCGAAGGAGATGTCACGACGATTATCCATTCAGAGGGCATATCAAAATTCACTCCAGAGATGTTGCCCACTGAATTGCAAGATCGATTCCGCTTCGGAGTGCCCATTGGCGGTTCTACGCCAAGCAGTTCGGCTAGCACCCCCAAACCTGCGGTCAACACAACTGTTCAAATGCCACCTGCATCCCCTTCGAAGGATAAGCTTAAAGAGGGACGAATTGAACTCGATAGATTGAGGAAAGAGTTGCCTTATCTTGAACAAGAATTGCAGAAAGCTGAGGCTGACACATCTGCAGACGCATCTCCCTCCCGTCGTTTCTATGCGAAAAATCGTCGAGATTCGATCAGCCAACAAATCACTGCTATAAAGCGGAAGATTGATGCGATCGAAATCGAATTGAGAAAGCTGGAGTAGGTCAATTCAAAGATTCATCGTCATCTTCTGACAGACCCAGCGCCCACCCAGCCCCTCGGCATTCAAGGCTGCCAAGCGGCTGGCAAAGTCGCTGCATTTTTCGAGTGGCCATCTTTCCAGGTATCCATGCAGAAAGGCTCCGTGATAGACATCTCCACAGCCGGTTGTATCCACTAGGGGTGAAGCAGGGTAGGCCTTCTGATGGAAACGTGCCCCGTTGGGACTGACGATGTGACTGCCATTCATACCATCCGTGATCACTACAAGCTGCACAGGTGGCATTAACAGAGATCGTATAGCAACATCCATGTCGTCTGAACCCGAAAAACGGCGAGCGAAATCCTGCGATACAATCCTGATCTGACTCTGCTCAACTAAGTCACGGATTGAATCCCGATAACGCCCGGCACCACCGTCAAAGGAAACTGGGATACCTGAAGCCAAGGCTGCCTGGACAGCCTGACGCGCCGCAGACTCATGACGTCCATTGATGTGCAAAAGGCGTGCCTTTTTAACGAGTTCCAACTGCTCATGTTTCAGTCGCAGCTCACCGGCATTTGAAGGTAAATAGCTAATTTGACGGGCACCGTCCTTTTCTCGGACCGAGATGACCGCACGCGCCGAGTTTGAATTCGCTGCGGTGTTCATACCGGCTAAAGAAACTCCGGCTTTTTTTAAGTCCTCTCGAATAGTGCCGCCGGCACAATCATCTCCGACAATATCCAATAAGGCGGTCGAATGACCGAGGCTGGAGAGAACGCAGAGTGCCGTCGCAACAGGCCCACCGCCCATCTGAGCGTAAGCACAAGCTTGGCTAACATGTTCTTGATCACTGAAGCTCGGGACAAGCCATAAATCATCAAGAGTCGCTGCACCAACCCCGACCACATCAAAGCTTGATGGGCCGGGGATAAGTGACTTCACAGAAAGCGATGATTCACGCTTCTGAAGAATATCCATTCAGATCAAAGCCCCGCACCACCGCTCTTGGCGATGAAATTGAGGGCAAGAACTGCAATCGAAAGGAGGAAAACAACCCAGGCGATGAGCATATGAGAGAGAGTTAAAGAATGACGATGAATCGTAAGCCGACCTTCAGACTTACTGCGGCAAAGCAGGCAGGAATTTACCGGCAAAATTATTGGACCAAGTGCCGTCTGCGTTACGGCTTTCCCATTTCACGGGCACTGGAGGAGGAACCATGATCGGGGAATCAGCACTGGAGGAAACGCTATCACTGCCGAACATCTGCACGACCAAAAGAACGACTGAGAAAAGCAGGCAGACAACGGAAAGAGGCATCAGGCCTTCTTCTGGATCTTTCTCTTCATAGAACTGCTGTGAATCTGAGGCAGCGGTCCTCTTAACAGGGGCACTTGGAGGAGCGGAGATGCTCGGGCGAGCCATCGGCTGTGTTTGCTGAAGCTTAACTGTAGCCTTCGGCAGAGCGCCTGTTCCAGAGCCAGGCCCTGCAGCCAGAGGCGCAGTGCCCGATCCCACAGGACGCGGGGCACTCACCGCAGGGCGCACAGGCATTGTTTTAGTCAGAGGCACAGTCGCTGCACCAGCCTCCACACGGGGAGCAGACGGTGCTCCCGGTGCCAAAGGACGCGGAGCCGGAGGTGCAGACGGAGCCCCAGGAACAGCCGGAGGACGCGGGGCCGCCATTGGCACTGTTGCCGCTGGAGGTGCGCCCAATGGGCGGGCTGGAGGAGGCACTGGCAAATTCGAAGGCGGTGCGCTCGGCACAGGGGAGGCAACGACAGGCACTGCCGAGGTCGTTTTCCTCACATCCATGGGGGCTGGAGGCAGTCTCACCGGACTTGTTGCCGATTTGGGAGCGGGAGGCGGCAGGGGCGCAGATGGCAACTGAATCGGGGCCGTCGAGCGCTTAGGGGTGACATCGGGAGCAGGAAGTCCTACAGAAACTGGAACCACCGGAGATGTGGCTTCACGTGGCTGTGTAGCCCCGGCACCTGGACGCGAACGCAAAGTAATGCGAACGGTTTCCTTTTTGAGTGGCACCGCAGCAGTCTTGGGGGTGCTGGGCGGTGGCGGAGTGGGCGTGTTATCGGATTCGCTCATGATGACAGGGGAGACAGCAAATATTACAGAATTATGTATTTAGCGGGAACGCATGTTTAGCGTCAATGTCATTTCTCTCAGGATGATGGAAAAGCCGCTAAAAAGTGAGTTAAATGAACTTCTTGAGCCTTTGAGCCACATCCGCCTCCAGGCGGCGGACATAGCCAAGCGTGTATTCCTGGACATCAATCTGGTCATCCTCCACCAAAGGAGTCAGATCCATAGCAAAGGTCAAAAGACTGGTTTTATCCGTCGTATGGGAGTCAAAGTATGTGGCATTTGCATGACGCAGGCCTTCTTCAGCCAAGTCATAGCGCTTACCGCCGCTGATTTGACTGTCAAAAACCCCCAGCAAGGGGCGCAACAGATGCGGGTATTTGTCCACCCAAAGCATGGCCTTATCTTCATGCAGCAGCCAATCCAGCTTTCTCCAGACCTCACAGCCATACACTTTTTTCGGTCGCATCTCCAAAGGCAGTGCCCGAATGGCCTCAAGACAGCGCAAAAAAGTGGCGACATGAGTGTCATGGCGATCACACGGATTGTGAACATAGAGAATCTGAGGCTGTGAATGCTCCAAGATAAACTTTAAATCCTCGACCACCGGCCCCTGACGCTGCCCTTTGACTTCTTCGCTGGGGTAACCGAGCTGCGCCATAAAGCTGTATTCGCCTACGAATGCGGCCTTGCGCTGCTCCACGAGGCGGACCTTTTGCATTTCTTCATCCGTGTAATCGGCATACGGACCTTTGCGCGGACTCCCCGAACCATCCGTCACGACAACTCCACCAAACCACTGATCTCCGCTGTGGAAACATTCGGTAATGCCGTGATAGGCGGCGATTTCCAGGTCGTCCTGATGAGAAACAATGCCGAGATGGGTGACCCTGCGCAGGGCCGTCCAAGGATCGGTTTGGTCTGGGATGAAAACTTCGTGTTTAGGGTGGCGGAAGGTCACGTCATTCTTTAAGCGCAGACTCTGACCGGATGCAATGACTCTCGATCAACACAATTCTGCAACCAATTCAACTCAGCGTGGTTGATAGCTATCATGACCGCCCTTAGCGTCGTGAGCCTGTTGCCCACCCTTGTCATGCCGGAACCGGAATGGCCCGACTCCCCTGCCCTGTCCGCCTCTGGCGGATCAGTCGAAGACGTATTCTCAGACGATGAAGAAAACGTCCGGTTGATGCTGCGTGTGCGTGACGGCGATGTCCGTGCCTTTGAGCAATTGGTCGATCTTCATCAAAACATGGTCATCGGCACGGCCTGCCGCATGTTGGGAAATCTTGAAGACGCTCATGACATCGCTCAGCAAGTTTTTTTGAGGGTCTGGAAAAGTGCGCCTCGTTATGAACCCACCGCCAAGTTTACCACCTGGCTGTTCACCATTTTACGAAATCTCGTCTTTAACGAGACCCGCCGCCGTTCTCGCCGCAAAGAAATACCCCTCGAACAAGAAAGCGATGACCATGCCCCGCAGCAGTTTGCCGACCACACTGCGCCTTCGGCGGATCAAATCACCCAGCAGGAGGAACTGGAGAGCGCCCTGGATATGGCCATCGCAGCGCTGCCCGAAAAGCAACGACTCGCCGTCGTGTTGCGTCGTCACGAAGAGCTCCCCTATGAGCAGATCTGCGAGATTCTTCAGATGTCACTCCCCGCTGTCAAAAGCCTTCTTTTTAGAGCACGAGCTGAATTGAGAAAGCACCTTGCGTCTTACCTGGGAGAAGAAAACTAAACGGCAGATGCCAGTTTAGCATCTGCCGCTCAGTCGTGAATGATCAGGCCAAGTGATTTTAACTCTTGTTAGGCAAATCCACCAACATCTGGGCATTGCTAGGATAGCGCTCCATAAGCGTCAAAACGCGCTGAATTGCATCGATCGGCTTATGACCGGCCAACCCACGACGCAGCATGTGGATTTTATCGAGCTGGAAAGATTGTAGCAGCAGTTCCTCACGACGGGTGCCTGACTTGAAGATATTCACCGCCGGATAATAAAACTGCTCGGCGATCTTGCGATCCAGAACGAGTTCCATATTCCCAGTGCCTTTGAATTCCTGGAAAATAAGGTCGTCCATGCGGCTACCGGTTTCCACGAGTGCCGTGGCCAGAATCGTGAGGCTGCCTGCTTGGCGGGTATTTCGGGCGGCGGCAAAAAGACGACGGGGGATCTCCATGGCCCCCACACCCATACCACCGCTCATGGTTGCACCGCCCTGCTTGGCGTTGTTAAAGGCACGGGCCAGACGGGTGATGGAGTCCATCAGGATGAACACATGCTCCCCGCATTCCACCAAGCGCTTTGCACGCTCAATGGCAAAGGCTGAGATGCGCGTGTGGCTTTTGATGTCCTGGTCATTGGAACTGGCATAGATTTCAGCCTTGGGCAGGATGCGTTTGAACTCCGTGACTTCTTCTGGGCGCTCATCCACCAGCAGGATCATCAGATGCATACCGGGATGATTCGCCACCACAGCCTCGGCGATGTGCTGAAGCATGGTCGTCTTGCCTGCACGTGGCGGAGCAACAATCAGCCCGCGCTGACCACGCCCCACAGGTGTGAACATATCAATCACACGTGTGGTTAGGCGATCCTTAACGGTCTCAAGCTGAATTTTTTTATTCGGATTGATCGCCTTCAGTTCCTCAAAGAGAGGCAGATCACGCATGGCTTCAGGGGTTCGCCCATTCACCTCCGTGACACTGGTGATTTGCAGTCCGCGCTGCCCTTTCTGGGCCACACCTTTGATCTGCATCCCTTCACGCAAGGTGTATTGGCGGATGAAATCTGCGGAGATAAAAGAATCGTTCGGATGCTGAGCAAACATGCGATCACGCTGACGCAGGAAGCCGTAGCCTTTAGGGGTCATCTCCAGGATACCGTCTGCAGGCTCAGGTGGACCCATTGGAACCTCAGCAGGACGCCCCCGCTCATCATCACTTCCGGCTTGAGCTTCGTTCTGACGCTGATGTGCCTGATGCCCGTTAGGCTGCCCACCCTGGCCAGCACCATTGGCCTGCTGACGGGCCAACTTTTCCTGACGAAAACGTTCACGCCGCTCTTTCCAGCGCTCAAACTTGGACTTGCGGCGCTCTAGTGGAGGTTGATCCCCAGCAGGCACTGGTGCCGTTGGCTGCACTGTTGAAGCAGACGCCTCTGTCACCGGTGTGGCAGCTTCCTTGGCAACAGTCGGCGCAGCAGCAGGCACAACGGCCACCGCCGCAGGAGCTTCTTCAACGGCCACTCGCACCGGCGCTGGAGTTACCACCTCAGCCACAGGTTTGGCCGTTTCTTCTGCCGCCTGCATCTGGGCCAGCATATCCGCCGCTTTCTTTAAAATAGCGGATTTGCGGGCAGGCTTGGGTTTCTTTGTTCCATTCGCTGTCGGCGCAACCTCTTCGACAATCGGCACCACCGGTGAAGCAATTTCTACCTTGGGCTCTGGAGCGGGAACCTCTTCCTTGAGCTTCGCAGCTTTCTTGGCGGCGACTTTTTTCACCGCAGCCTTTTTCGCGACCACCTTCTTGGCAGCCACTTTTTTAGCGGCGGCTTTTTTGGCAGCCTTGACAGGCTTGGTTTCAGCGGATGACAGATCGAGCAGGAGTTCTTCGCTCATGGTTTTTTTCAAAATAGGTTAAGAAAGTTCATCGGCGATCTCGTCGGCGATTTCGAAGTTCGCATGGACGGCTTGGGTATCGTCATAGTCGTCGAGAACATCGTAGAGTTTGATGATGGCGCGCCCCACCTCCACATCCGTGATCGTCACGGTGGTGCTGGGCTGGTAAATAAGGTTCTGCGACTTCGTGATCACGCCTTTTTCGCGCAACGCACTCGCCACATTGAAGGTCTGCTCAAAGGCGGTGTAAAAGATCCACTCGTCGTCGTTATCAAGCACATCATCGGCACCGGTTTCCAAGGCCAATTCGGTGGCGACATCTTCGGTCGAGGAGCCCTTATTCATGCGGATCTCACCGCGACGAGTGAAGAGATAAGCGACACTACCGGCATCGGCAAAGGTGCCCTGATTCTTGCCAAACAAGACGCGCAGGTCATTGGCAGCACGATTGCGGTTGTCCGTGACGACTTCCACCATCAGCGCAACACCTCCAGGGCCATAACCTTCATATGTGATTTCCTCAATCGCCGCGCCTTCCAGCTCACCGACGCCCTTTTTGATGGCGCGCTCGATGTTGTCATTCGGCACGTTCGCCGCACGGGCAGCCAGAATGGCGGAGCGCAGACGCGCGTTCAGGTCAGGGTTCGAGCCACCGTTCTTGGCAGCGACCGTCAACTCCTTGGAGAGCTTGCTAAAGACCTTGCCACGTTTCACGTCCACCACGGCCTTGATGTGCTTGACCTTGGACCACTTGTTATGTCCTGCCATGTTGCGATAGTCTGGGTTGGGGGAAAATGGAAGGGTGTTCCGGCGCGTCGCGGGCGGCAGATCCCATTCGGGAGGATTGAAATAGAGTTGGGTAAAAAGCGGCCTTGCCGCGGTGTCTGCTCTGAAACATGCCGAAGCCTGTCGCAGGAATGGATTTCGTGAGCCTTGGCTTTTTGAAATCACAGCTCCAATCGCCGGAGCAGTCACCAGTGTTCACCTGGTTGAGAGAACCAGGAACGAAGTAAGTGTGCGGGAGAGAGCGTGTGGATGCAAGGTGTTTTTTCTTTTCCCCTACATGACCGCTCAGCTTTATCTCAAACTCTCTAGCTGCGCCCAAGGTTGTCTTGCCCCATGCGCCTATCTGCTTCCTCCCACCAGCGTATCGCTAGCCCCAATTTCAAGCCAACGCCCAGGTTGCTTTCCTGTTGGCAGAGTTTCCTCCTTCATGCGATGGGAGGAAGCATGAAACCCCGAGGCCCCAAGTTCCGCCCCACACGCACTATCAGCGGACAGGAGGTCACCCCACGCAAGAGCATGGGGCAAAATTTCCTGGTGGATGAGGAGGTCGCTCGTTGGATCGCTGACCAGATCCTTCCGCAAGGGGCGGAGTTTGTCGTGGAACCCGGTCCGGGCTTGGGGGCGATGACGCAACACCTAGTGGGGCGCCCGCAAAAGCTGCTACTGATCGAAAAGGACAACGAGCTAGCCCCGCAGTTGGTCAAGCGCTATGGCCCGCAGGGAGTCGAGGTGATGCATGCCGATGCCACAGAGGTGGACATGCGGGACTGGTATCGCCATGGGGATGTGCGGGTGATTGGAAATCTACCATATTCCGTGGGGGGCGAGATCATGAAGCACATGCTGACACCGCCCACGCCGGTGAAGAGCGCAGTGTTCATGCTGCAAAAGGAGGTGTGTCAGCGGCTGGCGGCGCGGCATGGAGAGGATGGATATGGAGCGCTTTCCGTTTTGGTTCAGCGGGACTGGGATGTGGAGTTGCTGCGCATCATCCCCCCGGAGGCGTTTTCCCCCAAGCCGAAGGTGGACAGTGCCATCGTCCGCTTCACCCCGCGTAATCCTGCGACGCTGCCCGTTTATGATCGTAGGCTCTTCGAAAAACTGGTGCGAATGGGCTTTAGCCAGCGGCGCAAACAAATGAAGAATCTACTGCCCCCTGCTCCGGGGAGTTGGGAAGCCTTGGCCGAGTCTTTACAAATGCCGGTCACGATGCGGGCGGAGGAGCTGTCCGTGCTGCAATGGGTGAACCTTTCCCGCTGGTATGAGGAGCGCAAAACCGCCGATGCCGGTCAAAAGGCCAGCGAGATCTTTGACGTGGTGAATGAGCACAACGAGGTCATCGGCCAAGAGACACGAGGCGTCGTCCATGCCAAAGGCCTCCTGCACCGAGCCGTCCACGTCTTTGTCATCAATGTGCGTGGGGATATCTTTCTGCAAATGCGCTCGCACCTCAAGGATGTGTCACCCCTTAAATGGGACAGCAGCGCCGCCGGGCACCTGGATGTCGGGGAAAGCTACGCCGCCTGCGCCATTCGGGAAGTGCGGGAGGAGGTGGGCCTGGAAATCGCAAGCACGGAACTAGCAGCACAACTGCCCGCCGGCACGCACACAGACCATGAATTTGTGGAACTCCACATCGCCCGGCACAATGGCCCCATGCGCTGCCTACCAGAGGAGGTGCCTTACGGCGAATGGTTCACCCCCGCGCAAATCAGCGCCTGGGTGGAGGCACGCCCGCAGGACTTTGCCAAAGGATTCGTCACCTGCTGGAAAGCGTATGCGAAGTAGCCCTCAACCACCCTGCACAGGCGGCATGATCGCCACCTCGGCATTGGCAGGCACAGGCTCCGCACGCTTCACATAAACCTGATCCACAGCCACCAGCAGGCTGGCATCCCACTCTTTTAGCGCCGGCCAGCGGGCATACAGCGCGGTCAAAAGATCCCCCACGGTCGCAGGTGAATGCACCTTCCAGGCGATCTCCTCCACACCCGTGATGTCACGCAGCACGGAGAAAAACAAGAGGCGCACGGTCATGGCTTCAAAATGCCGATGCAGGGGAGATTGCGGAACCGGCCCTGGTAATCCATACCGTAGCCGACGACGAACTCGTCCTCGATTTCAAAGCCACAGTAATCCAGTGCGATGTTATGCTCACGGGGACGCTTTTTATCCAACAGCACCGCCGTGCGTAGGGTGGCCGGTTGCTCAAATAGGAGCCGTTCACGCAGAGCCTTCAGCGTCAGCCCGGTATCAAGGATGTCATCCAGCAGCAGCACATCCTGCCCACCGAACTCCACTCCAGCCGGCCAATTGATTTTGACTTCGCCGCTGGATTCTGTGCCGCCGTGGTAACTGCTGGCCCCCAGAGTCACCAACCGGATCGGCAGGTCGATCTGACGCAGCAAATCCGAGACAAAGAACAGCGCCCCGTCCATCAAGACCACCACCGTGATCACTTTTCCCACATAATCTTTTTCAATCTCCTGCGCCATCTCGGTGACGCGGCTACGGATGGCCTCCGCGCTGAGCAGCACGCGGTGAAGATCGCTCAAAACTCCAGTGATTGCAGACATGACAAGAATACCGCACAAAGGCGCAAACAACGGATTGCCGCAATGGTCTGACGCACGTTTCTTTTTACCAAACCATGCTCGACTTTCCGCCTACCAATCTGCGTGACCTCCGCGTCAGTTATGAACTCGATAGTTTGATCGAGGAGACCGCGCCAGCCGATCCTAACCTCCTTTTCAATCTGTGGCTACAGGATGCCCTCACGCACAACCTGCCGGAGCCCAATGCCATGACCCTCGCCACCATTGGTTCCGATGGCGGTCCGAACAGTCGCACCGTCTTGCTCAAGGGACTGGATGAGCGCGGCTTTCATTTTTTCACCAACTATGACAGCCGCAAAGGTCGGGACATCGCGGCAGACCCACGTGCCGCCCTCACCTTCCTTTGGACTGCCCGCCATCATCAGGTCAATGTGCGCGGCACCATCACAAAGCTCCCTCGTGAGGATGCGGAAAGCTATTTCAACAGCCGTCCTCCTGGTCATCAGATCGGCGCATGGGTTTCGGATCAGAGCACCGTCATCGCGGGCCGGGAGTGGCTGGAGGCACGCGAGGCTGAAATGACCGCCCGCTTTGGAGATGGCCCCATCCCCTGCCCGCCTAACTGGGGCGGTTATACTCTGCTGGCCTCGGAAATCGAATTTTGGCAAGGCCGCACCAGTCGCCTCCATGACCGGCTCCGCTACACTCGCATGCAAAGCGGCTGGAAAAGAGAGCGCCTCTGCCCCTGATACGGAACGCAGCATTGCAATCCTGTCCTCAGCAGGTAAAGGGAAGGTTCGCCGTGACCTTCGCCACCCAAATCACCCTATTCCGCATTTTGCTTATCCCGGTATTCATCGGGCTGGCAGTGTATTATGGGCAGAGCGTCAGCACAGGTCGTGCGGATGAAACCCTGCGCTGGTGGACCATCGCCGTCTTTGCCATTGCCGCACTCAGCGATGCCGTGGATGGTTATGTCGCCCGGCATTTCAATCAAAAGAGCCGCCTTGGTGCCATCCTGGACCCACTGGCGGATAAACTGCTCCTGCTATCCGGCATCATCACCCTTAGCTTCACGGGCTGGCGTCAGCATTTCCCGCTGTGGTTTCCCACCCTGGTGATCTTCCGTGATCTGGCCAGCATTGGCGGGGCCTTTTTGATCGATTACCTGACCGGCAAATGCGTGATCAAACCCCACTGGACGGGTAAGGTGGCCACGTTTGCACAGTTCGCAGCCGTGCTGTGGCTGATGCTGGACCTGCCCTTCCTCATCGCACCTGTCGCCGTGGCCGGGGCCTTCACGGCGGTCTCCGGCTTTCTCAACCTCGCCGCCGGCGTCCGCCAGGTGCAGGAGCACACGGGGACGCAGTGAGTGACAGGTAGTCATCAGCATTCAGTTTTCAGTCTCGCCTCCCCGAACGCACGCCTCCCTCTTTTCATTCCTCCCTCTCCTATCTTCCCATGCGTAAAACAGTCGCCATCGTAGGCCGCCCGAATGTGGGCAAGTCCGCCCTCTTCAATCGCCTCGCGGGCATGAATATCTCCATCGTCCATGACTTGGCCGGGGTCACACGCGACCGCATCACCGCCGAGTGCAGGCGCGGGCCACAGGTGTTTAACATCATGGACACAGGCGGTATCGGTGCGAACACGGAGGACGTGCTGACGGAACAGGTGCAAGTCGAGGCGGCCATTGCATTGGACGTGGCGGATTTGCTGCTCTTCGTCGTGGATGTCACGGCGGGCATCACCACCATCGATCAGTCCCTGGCGCAGATGTTGCGGCGGACAAACAAGCCGGTCATCCTCGTCGCTAACAAGTCCGACTCCGAGAAGCGTCGGCTGGGCTCCGGTGAGTTTGCCAAGATCGGCTTTGGCGATGCGGCGGAAGTCAGCGCCGTGCATGGTTACGGCATCGACGATCTGGTGGACAGCATCGTGGAGCGCCTGGAGATCACGGAAGAGGAGACGGAAGAAGCACGCGATATCCGCCTCAGTGCGCGCCCACTGAAACTGGCCATCGTCGGCAGGCCGAATGCAGGAAAGTCGTCCCTGGTCAATGCGATCCTGGGCCAGGAACGCGCCATCGTGAGCAGCATCCCTGGGACGACGCGGGACAGCTTGGACGTCCACTGCCAGTATAACGGCAAGCATTACCAGCTCATTGACACGGCCGGGATTCGCAAACAGGCCAAGGTGGAGGATGCTGTGGAGATCTTCAGCATTCAGCGCAGTTTTGCCGCCATCAAACGCGCGGACCTCGTGCTGTTGGTGATCGACTGCGCGGACGGTGCCAAGATGCAGGACCGCAAGATCGCCCAGATGATTGTGGAAGAACGCAAACCATGCATCCTGGTCATGAATAAGTTTGACCTCTTTCACCCCCATGCCGGGCAGAAGGATCGCCTGGAGGAACTGGCGGAAACCATGCGCCGTGAATTTTTCTTCCTGAGTTACGCCCCCCTGGTCGCGACCTCGGCCAAGAACAATGAAAACGTGGGCAAGCTTTTCGTGCAGATCGAGAAGGTGCGCAAAGGCGCTCAGGGCCGCATCGGCACCGGAGTGCTAAACCGCCTGATGCATGAAACCATTGAGAACACGCCAGGCCCGCTGGGACGCAGCCCGCAGACCTTTAAGTTGCTCTACGTGACGCAGGTGAATGAAACCGAAGATGTGTCCATCCCTGTGCCACACTTTGTCATGTTTGCCAACCGTGCCGCCAAGATGACCGATGGCTACCTGCGCTTTCTGGAAAGTGTCATTCGCAAAGAATGGCCCGCCCCCGGTGTGCCCTTCCGCATGAGCGTGCGTGGTAAACAGCCGAAGGAGAAGAAGCGGTAACCGCCAAAGGGATACGGGCACTTTATCTTCGCTCTGCCGCAATTCCTGCTGGAGGTTGGGGGTGCCGGGTCGTTATCTAGGGACACGCCATGACTTCTGAAACCCTTCCCTCCTCCAGCTTCGCTCCCGTGGCGGAGCAGGTGCGGCGTCGGGTGTGGCTGCGACGGTGGTTGGGGTGGCTGGCGCGGACGGTTTGGCCAATGGTTATAACGCAGATAATCCTGGGGGTAGCTTTGCTGTTTGACGGGATATCTCCGGCCTGGGGATCGGCGCTGTTACTCGTGGCATGGCTGGTCGGCATGGCAGTGATGACTACATTGAAACAACCTTCACTTTATTCCGTCCTTGCCCTCTGGGATGCAAGTCGAGGACAGAGGGAGGCTTTTGCCTCGGCATGGTGGTTTGAGCAACAGGCTGAACGATCCCCGACAGCCCAGGCCCATTGGGAGGCGCAGCGAGTAAAACTCACGGAGGCGCTGCCGCAGTTGGGCACCAATCTCCCGATTCGTGTGCCGAGGATTTTGGTACTACCCGTTTTAGTAGCCGCATTGATTGGGGGCATCGTGATTATCTCCTCAACGTCCGACGAAATCCCCCTGGACCCGGCCATGCAGGCGGCGGCCAAGGCGGAGGCGGACAAGCTAGCGAAGACGGATTGGGAAAAGAAAAACCTGGCCGGGCTGGAGGAGAGCGAGAAGGCGGATCTGGAAAAGCTGAAGGAAAACCTCAAGGCCACCGCCGCCAGTCTGGAGAATGCCAAGGGCCAGGATGCCCGGCAGGTCATGTCCGACCTGGAGCGCCGCGCGCGTGAGGCCGAGAAGCTGGCGGAGCGCCTGGGCCAGGACAAGGACGCCTGGGCCTCGGACAAACTCATCGAGTCCCTGCGCACCCATGCCGATACCGCCGATCTGGGCGATGCCGTCGCGGCCAAAAACGCCGTGCAATCCGCCCGCGCCGCCGATGCCCTGGCGGATCAACTCAAGTCCCCGCAGCTCCCCGAATCGGCCCGCGACCGCATGAAGGAGACCCTGGGCGACATCGAAAAAGCCGCCGAAAAAGAGGATCGCCAGCGCACCGTGGGCCAGCATGTCTTGCAGGCTGGCGACCAGATGAAGCTGACGCAACCTGCCGGGGCCGGGGCCGAGTTCGAAAAGCTGGCGGAAAAGATGCGCGACCTGGCCCTGCGGGAAAAATCCCGTGAGGAGCTGGAAAAACTGGCCCAACAGCTCCGCGATGCCGGCAGCAACATCGCCGGACAAAACGAGGCCGGGGGGATGCAGCAGATGAATGCCGCCGCCGGGGACAGTCCGCAGTCGAAGTCCGGCCAGACCCCACAGGTGGGCCAAAACCAGGCCGGTCAGCAGGGGCAGCAGGCCCTCCAGCCGCCGGGCCTGGGCCAGACGAATCAGAGCCAGCAGATGCAGCAGCAGCCCGGTCAAGGTCAGCAGGGCCAGGGGCAACAGCCGCAGATGCAGATCGGCCAAATGGGCCAAGCCGGTCAACCGGGGCAGCAAGGTAAGCCGGGTGAGGGCGCGCCTATGCTAGTCGCCCCCGTGCCCGGTCAAAAGCCGGGCGACAAACCGCCGGACATGCTCATGCTCGGCGGCCCGCCCGGTGACCCGTCCGAGGGAGCCCCCAGCATCACCCTCTCCATGCCCGGTGGTCGTGACTCCGGCGCGGGCAGAGCCGACCTGAAGGCCGACCCCACCGCCAAGCAGGACACGGGCAACAGCAGCGTGGTCAATGCCCAGCAAAACAACGACGGCCAGTCCAGCGTCCGCGCCGTGGAGGGCGGCACCCGCCAGGAATCCACCACCCGCACCGCCACCCAGACCGCCGTCGATTTCCTCCAGGCCGAGGAAGAAGCGCTCGACGACTCCCCCCTGCCCCCGAGCCGGAGGGAGCAGGTGCGGCGGTATTTCACGGAGCTGCGGCGGAAATTCGAACAGGCGGAGAAGAAATGACGAAATCCGAATGACGAATGCCGAAATTCCAGAGCCCGGTGTGGGAGAAGTCGGTTCCGTGAAGGGAGCACGGGGACTCCTGCCCGCTTTTATCACAGCAACCCCTGGGCTCCGCCCTTGCGCCACGGGGCCGGTTTGCCAAACCCCGCCGCTTGAACCTTTGACCCGCGGGTCGAGCCCTCCATCCTGGAGTTCGTCCCGCCAGCCCCCGAGTTCCCGCCCTCAACTTTCGCGCTCTCCGTCCCCCCACTGATCACTGAAAACTGACCACTGATCACTCCCGCATTCGTCATTCGTCATTCGTCATTTCCCTCCCCATGCCCGCCTTCCCCACTCTCTTCCAAAACCTCAAGACGGAACTGCAAAAGTCCATCGTTGGGTATGATGCCCTGCTGACCGATGTCCTCGTCGCCATCTTTTCCGGCGGGCATGTGCTGCTGGAGGGCGTGCCGGGACTGGGCAAGACGTTCTTGGTTCGCACCCTTTCCCAGGTGATCGGCTTGGAGCCGGGGCGAGTGCAATGTACGCCCGACCTCATGCCGGCGGACATCCTGGGCACCCACATCGTCAACGAGAACGACCAGGGTCGGCGCATGATGTTTTTTGAAAAGGGGCCGGTGTTTAAAAACCTGCTGCTGGTGGATGAAATCAACCGCGCCACCCCCAAGACCCAGGCCGCGCTGCTGGAGGTGATGCAGGAGCGTTGCGTCACCACAGGCGGCGAGCGTCACCTGCTGCCGGAGCCGTTCTTTGTGCTGGCCACGCAGAACCCCATGGAGATGGAAGGCACCTATCCCCTGCCCGAGGCGCAGCTCGACCGCTTCATGTTCAAGATCAAAGTGCCCTTCCCGGACCTGGATTCCCTCGTGGAAATCTCCCGGCGCACGACGGGCTTCACCGAGCCGACTTTGACCTCCATCCTGACGGGGACGGACCTCATGAAACTGCAACGCGAGCTGGCCGAGACCCCTGTGGCCGAGCCCGTGGCCCGCTATGCCTCCCAGCTCATCCTGGGCACGCATCCCGAGACCCCCGGCGTGCTGCCGGAGATCCAGCGCTTCGTTTCCTACGGCGCCAGCCCCCGTGGCCTGCAAAGCCTGATCAAAGGCGCCCGCGTCTGGGCCGCCCTGCACGGTGCCACCGCCGTCAGCACCGAAGACGTCCGCGCCATCGCCCACGTCTCCCTGCGCCACCGCATCATCCTGAACTTCGAAGGCGAGGCCCAGCAAATCAAGGTGGACGACATCATCACCAAGGTGCTGGACCAAGTGAAGACGCCAGCGCAGATGGCGGGGTGAGTAGAACGAACTTCCAAGGTAACTATTCAGGTGCCTGCTTGGACAGGCACCTGGAAGGGTCTGCCTTGGAAGGCTGCTGTGATGGTTTCCAGCACATTGAGTCCGAGCTTTTGCGCTGTTCCCACATAGCTTCGGAACACGCACATCCGCTCGGCTCCCTCCCGCG